>Ga0070740_10006358_pt1 | contig 10411 bp, 11 predicted proteins | sample Coa_R2_FD_67286 | JGI IMG/M metagenome (GOLD analysis project Ga0070740, IMG submission 67286) | Surface soil microbial communities from Centralia Pennsylvania, which are recovering from an underground coalmine fire - Coalmine... | ecosystem: Environmental > Terrestrial > Soil > Unclassified ...
CGTTAGCATTCAGCCGACCGCGAATCTTGCAATCAGCCGCCACGCAACGTGACGACGGCCGGTCGCGCACGCGCCCAGATGACGGCTGTCGGGCGGTTGACTGCGGAAAGGACATGCCCGCGGCGGGACAGCGCAGCGGCGAAACGAGGCTGAAGCCCGGCCGGTTTACGCTCCCGCTGTTGCGGCACTCAGAGCATTGAGTAAAAATACTCAATGCCATGAGCACTCCGCGCACAACCTTCCGCCGCCCCCAGGCGGCCGAGCTGGCCCGCCGGCTCGGCGGGCCGCGGCGCTTTATTCAGTTGGTGGCCGGGCCACGGCAGGTGGGCAAGTCCACGCTCGTGCAGCAGGTCGCTGACGACCTCGCCGCCGAGGTGCGCTACGCGAGCGCCGACGAGCCGACGCTGCGGGGAGCGGAGTGGATCGCGCAGCAATGGGAGGCGGCGCGGCTCACAGCGCGCGAGAGTGGCAAGGCCGGCGCAGTGCTGGTGCTCGACGAGATTCAGAAGATCCCCGGCTGGTCGGAGACGGTGAAGCGCCTGTGGGACGAGGACACGCGTAAGCGCGTGCCGCTCAAGGTGGTGCTGCTCGGCTCCGCGCCGCTCCTGATCGCGCGCGGCATGAGCGAGAGCCTGGCGGGCCGCTTCGAGTTGCTGCACCTGCCGCACTGGTCGTTTGCCGAGATGCGCGCGGCGTTCGGCTTCGGGCTGGAGGAGTTCCTGTATTTCGGCGGTTATCCGGGCGCGGCACCGCTGATCGGCGAGCCGGAGCGCTGGCGCCGCTACATCGCCGACAGCCTGATCGAAACTTCCGTCTCGCGCGACGTGCTGCTCCTCACGCGCGTGGACAAGCCGGCGCTGCTGCGGCGGCTGTTCGATCTCGCCTGCCGCTATTCGGGCCAGATCCTGTCGTACACGAAGATGCTCGGTCAGCTCCAGGACGCCGGCAATACGACCACGCTCGCGCACTATCTCGACCTGCTCGCGGGCGCGGGACTGGTCGTCGGCCTGCAAAAGCTCGCGGGCGATGCCTCCCGCAGCCGCGGCTCAAGCCCCAAGCTGCAGGTGATGAACACGGCGCTGATGACGGCGACGAGCGGACTCGGGTTCGACGAGGCGCGCAGCGATCGTGAGTTCTGGGGGCGGCTCGCCGAGTCCGCCGTCGGCGCGCACCTCGCCAACGCCGCCGCGACGGGCGACTGCGAGCTTTTCTACTGGCGCGAGCGCAACCGGGAGGTGGACTTCGTCGTGAAGCGGGGACGCCGGCTCACCGCCATCGAGGTCAAGAGTGGCCGCACGTGCGAGACGCCGGCGGGTATGGCCGCCTTCATGGCAGCGTTCAAGCCCAAGCGCATGCTGCTGGTCGGCGGCGACGGCATCGCGCTCGAGGAGTTCCTCGCGCAGCCCGTGGCGCACTGGATCGAGTCATGACCGTCTTCACCGAATCCGTTGGCGAATCCACGCCCTCGCCTGGCTCGTAAGCATTGGCTGGTAGCGGCACACGGCTCAGACATCACGCCCTTGCACTACTCAGACCCCTGAGTAGAAATACTCAGCTACCTGAGCAATCCGCGCTTCCGCTACCGCCGCCCCCAGGCGGCGGAGCCGGCCCATCGGCTCACCGAACCGCAGCGCCACATTCAGGTGGTGGCCGGGCCGCAGCGGCTGGCCAGTCCGCAGCCGTTCGGCGGGCGGCCTCGCGGATGAGATGCGCTACGCGAGCCTGAACCGGCGGCGGCGCCCCGTGCGCGTTGATCGCGTGCCCAAGGTGATGCGGCCGTACCTGAAGACGATGCGCGCCTCTTGCGTGTGTAATAGAATGTGTAAACGAGCTTGGAGGATCGAGTCATGGCAACCAATCTCGCTCTCGACGACGCGCTGATCGAACAGGCACGCCGTATCGGCAAGCACAAGACCAAGAGGGAAGCGGTGACCTCCGCGTTGCGTGAATACGTGCGCCGCCGTCGCCAGCTCGAAATCCTCGCTCTGGAAGGGCAGGTTCCATTTGACGAGGATTACGACTACAAGACCCTGCGGCGTCGCAAGCACGCTGCGTGATTCTGATCGACACCTCGGTCTGGTCGCTGGCGCTGCGTCGCCGTCGCGGCGACTTGAGTCGAGCCGAGGCGCGGCACGTGCAGGAGTGGCGGCGGCTGGTGTGCGAGGGGCAGGCCGTGCTGATCGGCCCGATCCGGCAGGAGCTGCTCTCCGGCGTCCGCGATGAGCAGGCCTGGGAACGCTTGCGGCACGCGTTGCGACCATTCCCCGACTTGCCGCTGGCTACGGCTGATTACGAGCGTGCCGCGCAGTTTTTCAACCGTTGCCGTGCGCGTGGCGTGACGGGCAGTTCGGTGGACTTGCTGATCTGCTCGGCGTCGGCGCGTTACGACGCGCCCGTCTATACGACGGATACCGATTTCATCCGGTATGTTCCGATTCTGGAGCTGCAATTGCACAAACCGCATCCGGAAACCAAGGGTGCCGGATGAACCGCTTGCGCGAATCGCACGTCGAGGAAGCCGCGCTCGCCTGGCCGGAAACGCTCGGCTGGCCGATCGCGCACGGCCCCGACATCGCGCCGGACATGCCTGCGGCCGAGCGGGCCAACTACAGCGAAGTGGTGCTGGGCGCACGGCTGCGCGACGCGTTGGCACCGAATCGTGGTGATGCTCCCAGTAAGACAACGGACGAGCCTTGCCTTCGGATTGGCATGAGGAATGGCTGCGCATGAAGCGAAAGTCGGCAAAAAGCGCAACCGCCCGAGTCCGCCCAACGCCTGCGCCTGGCGGAGAGGTGGTTCTCTATCGGTCGCCGGACGGGACGGTAGAGCTCGATGTCCGCCTGGATGGCGAGACCGTCTGGCTTACTCAGGAACAGATGGGTCGGCTGTTCGGCCGGGAGCGGTCGGTGATCACCAAGCACATTCGCAACGTGTTCAAGGAGGGTGAGCTCGATGAAGAAAGCAATGTGCATTTTTTGCACATTGCCGGCTCCGACAAGCCTGTCGGGTTCTACAACCTGGACGTCATCATCTCGGTTGGCTATCGCGTCAAGTCGAAACGCGGCACTCAGTTCCGCATCTGGGCCACGCAAACCCTGCGCGAGCACCTGGTCCGCGGCTACACACTGCATCGCCAGCGCTTCGAGCGCAATGCGCGAGAACTCGAAGCCGCGCTAGCCCTGGTTCGCAAGGCCGCAGCCGGTCAGGCGCTGACGACCAACCAGGGGCGCGGGCTGGTCGATGTCATCGCGCGCTATACGCAGACTTTCCTGCTGCTGCAGCGCTACGACGAAGGGCTGCTCGCCGAACCGAAGGGTAGCCCCGGCGGCATGTTGCCGACCGCGCACGAGGCGCGCGCCGCCATCGGGCGGCTGAAAGCTGATCTGATGGCCCGCGGCGAAGCGAGCGACCTGTTCGGCCGCGAGCGCGACGACGCCCTTGCCGCGCTGCTCGGCAATCTGGACCAGACCGTGGCGGGCCAGCCCGCGTATACGAGCGTGGAGTCCAAGGCTGCGCACCTGCTGTACTTCGTGATCAAGGATCACCCGTTCGCCGACGGCAACAAGCGCATCGGCTCGTTTCTGTTCGTCGACTTCCTGAACCGTAACGGGCGTCTGTTCCGCGACAGCGAGGCGGTGATCAACGACGTGGGACTCGCAGCGCTTGCGCTACTGGTGGCGGAATCTGCGCCCAAGGACAAGGATGTGATGATCCGCCTCGTGATGAACATGCTTGCGGGGCCGCAGCCATGATCGCCTTCACCGAATCCGTCGTCGAAGACGCCGCGCTCGACTGGCTGAAGGCCATCGGCTGGCCGATCGCGCACGGCCCCGACATCGCGCCGGACATGCCCGCGGCGGAGCGGGCCAGCTACGGCGACGTGGTGCTGGGCGCACGACTGCGTGACGCGCTGGCGCGGCTCAATCCAACGCTGCCGGCTGAGGCGCTGGAGGACGCCTGGCGCAAGCTCACGCGTCTTGAAGGCGCGGACCTGATTCAGCGCAACCGCGCCTTGCACCGGCTCATGGTGAATGGCGTGACCGTCGAGTACCGGACGCGCGACGGCGAATTACGCGGCGCGCAGGCGCGCGTGATCGACTTCGACGAGCCGCGAAACAACGACTGGCTCGCGGTCAACCAGTTCAGCGTCACGGAGAACAAGCACAGCCGCCGGCCGGACGTGGTGCTGTTCGTGAACGGCCTGCCGCTGGCGATCGTCGAGCTCAAGAACGCGGCCGACGAGAACGCGACCATCTGGAGTGCATTCCAGCAGCTCCAGACCTACCAGGCCGAGATTCCTTCGCTGTTCGCGACCAACGGCGTGCTGGTCGTCTCCGACGGCGTCGAGGCGCGGGTTGGCGCGCTCGGCGCCGGCTGCGAGTGGTTCAAACCCTGGCGCACGATCGAAGGCGAGCGGCTCGCCGACAGCCACGTCCCGGAGCTGCAGGTGGTGATCGAAGGCGTGTTCGCGCCGCGGCGTTTCCTGGATCTGGTGCGGGACTTCCTCGTCTTCGAGGACGACGGGAGCGGCCGACTCGTCAAGAAGATGGCGGGCTACCACCAGTTCCATGCGGTGCAGGTGGCGGTCGGCGAAACGCTGCGCGCGGCGGAGCTGGCCCGCGCGGAACGCGTCGCCGAAGAGACCGGGCGCTACGAAGCAGGCCGCAGGCCCGGCGGCAAGCCCGGCGACCGGCGCGTGGGCGTGGTGTGGCACACGCAGGGTTCGGGCAAGAGCCTGACGATGGCGTTCTACGCAGGTCGCATCATCCGCGAGCCGGCGATGGAGAACCCGACCGTCGTCGTGCTCACCGACCGAAACGACCTCGACGACCAGCTCTTCGGCACCTTCTCGCGATGCCAGGACCTCTTGCGTCAGCCGCCCGTACAAGCCGAGTCGCGCGCGCACCTGCGCGAGCTGCTCTCGGTGGCGGCGGGCGGCGTGGTGTTCACCACCATCCACAAGTTCTTTCCCGAGGAGAAGGGCGATCGGCACCCTCGCTTGTCCTCCCGCCGCAACATCGTGGTGATCGCCGACGAGGCGCATCGCAGCCAGTACGACTTCATCGACGGCTATGCGCGGCACATGCGCGACGCCCTGCCGCATGCCTCGTTCATCGGCTTCACCGGCACGCCGATCGAGCTGCAGGACGCCAGCACGCGCGCCGTGTTCGGCGACTACATCAGCATCTACGACATCCAGCGCGCCGTGCAGGACGGCGCGACGGTGCCGATCTACTACGAGAGCCGGCTCGCCAAGCTCGCGCTCGACGAGACGGAGCGGCCGAAGATCGACCCGAAGTTCGAAGAGGTCACCGAGGGCGAGGAGGTCGAGCGCAAGGAGAAGCTCAAGTCCAAGTGGGCACAGCTTGAGGCCGTCGTCGGCGCGGAGAAGCGGCTTGGCCTCGTGGCGCGCGACATCGTCGAGCACTTCGAGAAGCGGTGTGAGGCCATGGACGGCAAGGCGATGGTGGTCTGCATGAGCCGCCGCATCTGCGTGAACCTCTACCGCGAGATCGTGAAACTGCGGCCCGGCTGGCACGACGACGACGATCAGAAAGGGCAGATCAAGATCGTCATGACCGGCTCCGCCTCGGATCCGGCGGACTGGCAGCCGCACATCCGCAACAAGCCGCGGCGCGAGGCGCTGGCCAACCGTTTCCGCGACGCGGCCGATCCGCTGCGCATCGTGCTGGTGCGGGACATGTGGCTCACGGGCTTCGACGCGCCCTGCCTGCACACCATGTACATCGACAAGCCGATGCGCGGCCACGGCCTGATGCAGGCGATCGCGCGCGTGAACCGCGTCTTCAAGGACAAGCCCGGCGGGCTCGTCGTGGATTATCTCGGCCTCGCGCACGAGTTGAAGGCGGCACTTGCAACGTACACAGAGAGCGGCGGCACGGGCCGCACGGCGCTAGATCAGGAAGAAGCAGTTGCGCTCATGCTGGAGAAGTACGAGGTCTGCTGCGGCCTCTTTCACGGTTTCGACCGCAGGCGCTGGATGACCGGCACGCCTGCCGAGCGTCTCGGGCTGCTGCCCGCCGCGCAGGAACACATCCTCGCGCAAGAGAACGGCAAGGACCGCTGCCTCCGCGCGGTGCGGGAGCTGTCGCAGGCCTTCGCGCTGGCGGTGCCGCACGAGGAAGCGCTGCGCATCCGCGACGACGTGGCGTTCTTCCAGGCCGTGCAGGCGGTGCTCGCCAAGCGCGCGCCCAATGATGCGCGGCCCGAGGAGGATCTGGACCACGCCGTGCGCCAGATCATTTCGCGCGCGGTCAGCCCCGAAGGCGTCGTGGACATCTTCGCGGCGGCCGGACTCCAGAAGCCGGACATCTCGATCCTCTCGGACGAGTTCCTGGCCGAGGTGCGCGGCATGCCCCAGCGCAACCTCGCGGTCGAGCTGCTGCAGAAGCTCCTGAAGGGTGAACTCGCAACCCGCCGGCGCAAGAATGTGGTGCAGGCGCGCTCGTTCGCCGAGATGCTGGAGCAGACCATCCGCCGCTACCAGAACCGCGCGATCGAGGCGGCGCAGGTGATCGAGGAGCTGATCGCGCTGGCGAAAGACATGCGCGAGGCGAACGCCCGCGGCGAGAAGCTGGGTCTCTCGGAAGAGGAGCTCGCCTTCTACGATGCGCTGGAAACCAACGACAGCGCGGTCAAGGTGCTGGGCGAGCCCACCCTGCGCGCGATCGCGCGCGAACTGGTCGCCACCGTGCGCAGGAACGTCACCATCGACTGGACCCTGCGCGAGAACGTCCGCGCCCAACTGCGCGTGCTGGTCAAGCGCATCCTGCGCAAGCACGGCTACCCGCCGGACAAACAAGAGAAGGCGACGCAGACCGTGCTGGAGCAGGCGGCGCTGCTGTCCGCCGAATGGGCGCTTGCATGAGAGCGGCATTCAGCGACGGCATGCAGCGGACGGCGCGCCGTGCCGCGCCTTTCCTCAGGCCGCCGCCTGCAAGGACGCGATCAACGGACAGCGCACCCGGCCCTTGACCGTCCCGCAGCGATCCACCAGCGCGGCCAGCGCCGACTCGATGCGCTGCAGGTCGGCGAGCTTCTTGCGGACATCGGCCAGTTTCTTCTCGCCCAGCGCACGCGCCTGCCGGCAATGCGCGCCGTCTTCCAGCTTCAGCAGCTCGCCGATTTCGTCGAGGGAGAATCCGAGTTCCTGCGCGTGGCGGATGAAGCGCAGCCGCTGGACATGATCCTCGGTGTAGCGCCGGATGCCGCCCGGCGGGCGCGCCGGCTCGCCGACCAGCCCACGGCGCTGGTAGTAGCGGATGGTTTCCAGGTGCACGCCGGTCCGCCGGGCTAGGGTGCCGATGGTGTAGGTCTGCGCCATCTTGACTCCGTAGTCGGCTACGGTCATAGGGTAGCAGCATCCACTCAAGGAGGCTGTATGCAGAATCGTTCCAATCTCTCCCTCACCGCCAGCGTCGTCGCCGGCCTGGGCGCTTCCGTGTGCTGCGTGCTGCCGCTTTTGCTGGTCATGGCCGGACTCGGCGGCTCGTGGCTTGCCACGCTGACGGCCCTCGAACCCTTCCGCCCGATCTTCGTCGCGGCCTCCGTGCTCGCGCTGTTCTTCGCTTACCGCGGAATCTTCACGAAGACCGAGGTCTGCGAACCCGGACGGGCTTGCGCCGATCCGCGCGTGCAGCGCCGACGCAAGGCCGTGTTCTGGGTCGTGGCGGTCTTCGTCGTCGGGCTGCTGAGTTTTCCGTATTACGCCGGTTTGTTTCTTTGAGGAGTCTCGTCATGTTGCAGCGTTTAGGGATCGTTTTCGGTTGGATTGCGCTGGGCCTGGTGGCCGCGCTCGGATGTGGCTTGTGCGGATGGGTTCACGCCGCTCCCCGCATGGTGACGCTCACGGTGCCCGGCATGACCTGCGCCGCCTGCCCCGTCACGGTCAAGAAGGCGCTGTCGCGCGTTGACGGCGTGGAAGCGGTGGACGTGAGTTTCGCAGCCAAACGGGCCACAGTGACTTTCGAGGACACCAAGACCAGCGTGCAGGCGCTGACCCAGGCCACCGCGGACGCGGGCTATCCGTCCTCGGTCCTTGCCGGTGCGCAGCCATGATCCGGCTCATCCAGTGGATTTCCCGCGTCGGCGACAAGGCCGGCGCGCTGGGTGCGGTGGTCTCGGCCATGGGCTGCGCGATGTGCTTTCCGGCCATCGCCAGCCTGGGCGCCGCCCTCGGCCTGGGCTTCCTGAGCCAGTGGGAGGGGCTGTTCATCAACAGGCTGCTGCCGGCCTTCGCCGGGCTGGTGCTCGTCATCAACGCGCTCGGCTTCCTCGCGCACCGCCAATGGCATCGCAGCCTGCTGGGCATGGCCGGACCCGCGCTGCTGCTGCTCTCGCTCTACCCGTGGTTCAAGTATTCCTGGAGCACCGAGGTGACTTATGCGGCGCTGGGCCTGATGGTGGCGGTGTCACTCTGGGATCTCTTCTCGCCGGCCAGCCGGCGTTGCGCTCCCGAACATTGCGAAGTGCCCGCCAAGCAACCCTGAGCGATTCCATAGGACTCGACGAACATGACTCAACTCAAGATCACCGGCATGAGCTGCGACGCCTGCGCGGCGCACGTGCGCGCGGCGCTGGAAAAAGTGCCGGGCGTGCACGCCGCGCGCGTGTCTTACGCCAAGGGCACGGCCGAGGTGGCGCTGGCCGACGGCACGCCCGCGGACGCCCTGATCGCGGCCGTCACCGCGCTCGGCTACGGCGCCCGCGTCGCCGACGGTGGTTCACCGGGCACCGCGGGGCCGATCGGCAAGATGCAGACGCGGCGGGGTGGCGGCGACCAGCCCGCCCGCGGCGCGCCGCCGCTGCACGTCGTGGTCATCGGCAGCGGCGGCGCGGCCATGGCCGGCGCGCTCAAGGCGACCGAGCGCGGGGCGCGGGTCACGCTGATCGAGCGCGGCACCATCGGCGGCACCTGCGTCAACGTCGGCTGCGTGCCGTCCAAGATCATGATCCGCGCCGCCCACATCGCCCACCTGCGCCGCGAGAGCCCCTTCGACGCCGGCATCGCCGCGGCCACGCCGGCGGTGCTGCGCGACAAGCTGCTGGCGCAGCAGCAAGCGCGCGTCGAGGAACTGCGCCACGCCAAGTACGAAAGCATCCTCGACGGCAATCCCGGCATCACCCTGCTGCGCGGCCAGGCGCAGTTCAACGGGCCTCGCGCGCTGCGCGTCAAATTGAACGACGGCGGCGAACGGGCCCTCGCGTTCGACCGCTGCCTGATCGCCACCGGCGCCCGCCCTGCCGTTCCGCCGATTCCCGGCTTGAAGGACACGCCGTACTGGACCTCCACCGAAGCGCTTGCCAGCGACGCGATTCCGCCGCGCCTGGCCGTGATCGGCTCCTCGGCCGTCGCGGTGGAGCTGGCACAGGCCTTCGCGCGGCTCGGCAGCCGGGTCACCATCCTGGCTCGCAGGGCGCTGCTGTCCCGCGAAGACCCCGAGGTCGGCAAGTCGCTGACCGCAGCGTTCCGTGCCGAGGGCATCGAAGTGCTGGAACAGACCCAGGCCAGCCGCATCGCCCATGCCGACGGTGAGTTCGTGCTGACGACGAATCAGGGCGAGCTGCGCGCGGACCGGCTGCTGGTGGCCACCGGCCGCCGCCCGAACACGGACGCGCTGCATCTGGACGCCGCGGGCGTGAAGCTGAACCCGCAGGGCGCCATCGTCGTGGATGCAGCCCTGCGCACCAGCGCGCCCGACATCTACGCCGCCGGCGACTGCACGGCGCTGCCGCAGTTCGTCTACGTGGCCGCCGCGGCTGGCGCGCGTGCCGCAGTCAACATGACCGGCGGCGAGGCCCGGCTCGACCTGTCGGCAATGCCGTCCGTGGTCTTCACCGATCCGCAGGTGGCGACCGTGGGACTCAACGAGCGCAGCGCGCGCGCGCAGGGGATTGCGGTCGAGACGCGCACGCTCACACTCGACCACGTGCCGCGCGCGCTCGCCAACTTCGATACCCGCGGCTTCATCAAGCTCGTCGCAGAAGCCGGCAGCGGCCGCTTGCTCGGCGTGCAGATCCTCGCCTCGGAGGCCGGCGAGATCGTGCAGACCGCGGTACTGGCGATCCGCCAGGGTCTCACGGTCGAACAGCTCGGCGAAGAAATGTTCCCCTACCTGACCATGGTCGAGGGCCTGAAGCTCGCGGCGCAGACCTTCAGCAAGGACGTATCGCGCCTGTCCTGCTGTGCGGCCTGACTCGCAACCCCGGTGGCGGTGAGGAAACCAGGGCGGCCGGGCTAGCCCGCATCCGTCACGAGGTTGCCCGAAAATCCGAGGCTGAGCTTGATGGACTCTGCGCTGGCTGGCGGTTTCACCCGGGAACAATCTGTCCCCCGGATTTTCGGGCTGATCGGCTTTCGGCCTGTCTGCGGGGCCGCCGGCTTGGGCTT
>Ga0070740_10006361_pt1 | contig 10408 bp, 9 predicted proteins | sample Coa_R2_FD_67286 | JGI IMG/M metagenome (GOLD analysis project Ga0070740, IMG submission 67286) | Surface soil microbial communities from Centralia Pennsylvania, which are recovering from an underground coalmine fire - Coalmine... | ecosystem: Environmental > Terrestrial > Soil > Unclassified ...
TCTGTGACAGCGAAGTGACCAGCGGCTGCGCCGCCTTGTCAATATCGCTCTGCTGAATCACGCTATTGGGCTGCGCATCCTGGCCGCCGGTGAAAGGGGCTGTATTTTTTACAGTGATTCCTCCCGTACAACATGGTCTACTTACATCAAACGCTTTAATATTTCCAGCAGAGCCAGGATTAACTGCGAAAGCGGGAACTGTAGCTGTAAAGGACGGTGCAGCAGGAACTGTTACATTTTGGTAAATGGAGACCTCTACACCATCGGAACCAGGGATCGGTGTAGGGCTAAGTGTGACTGCAAAGTTATTTGTATTAATAAAGGTCAACATTCCCGTTGCGCGTGTCGCCGGGATCGACCCCGTCGCATTGCCCGTTGCGGTGGAGGTGCCTGAAGTCTGGGTGAGCAGGCGGGCGCCGATCTGGCGCTGGGCGGGATCTGGCGTGCCGGTGGGCAGGGCTTCGAGCAGATAGTTATCGGACTCGAGCTTGCTGGCCGGAGTAATCGTCACGTTTGCCGTGAGACTGCCGGGCAGGCCGGGAATCTTGCCCTGCGCGGCAAAGATCCCGAAGACCAGGGCCCCGCTGAGCAGAAGCAGCAGAAGCAGCAGGAAGATCGTGCGGCGCCAGAATCTGCGCTTGCTGCGGCGCGAGTAAGGGGGCGGCAGCGGCGTCAGGCCGGCGGGTCGCTGACCGATACCCGGTCCGCCGGTTCCGCTGGCAACCGCAGAAGGAGCGCCCGCGCCGGTGGCCGTTGCCGTGCTGCCCGGCGAGCCGGATGCTCCCGCCATCGCCGCCGCACCCAGAGCTGCGCCCGCGCCCACAGCGGCCATCTTGCCGGAGCCGCCATTTTTGGCTGTGGGTGGATTCTGTGCTCCCGGCGCACCCTGTGGACCCTGCGCTGCCGGTGCCCCGGCGTTTGCGGGAGAGGCCGGCAATTTGCCGGAGCCGCGCCCCTTTGGTCCTTGCGCGGTGGGCAATTTGCCGGAGCCACGTCCCTGTGTGCCCTGCACTGCGTTCATCTTCCCGGTCGTTTTGGGCGTAGCGGCGGGTGTGGCTGTGGGAAACACAATGATATCGGGCGCGGCGCGGCTCTCCTGCGGCGGCTTCGAGGGCGGCTCAGAGGGGCGCGCGGGGCCGACCGCCGGGCCTGTTGGCGTTGCGCTGCCCTGAGCGATCGGCGCGACCGGACCGGGCGTGGCTGGTGGTGCGGGCGGAGCATAGAGCGTATCGTCATCATCGCTTCCCAGTGCGCCTGCCGCGAGCATGCCCGCCGCGCCGGCAGCAGCGGGACCGGCAGCACCTGGTTTGCCCGACTGATCGATCTCGATGGTCTTCATATCCTCCATCGAGAACGACGGGACTAGGCCCGGCGGGATCTGCTCCTGCATGCGCGGCGTAGAGGGTATCGCCTGTGGCGCCTGTTGATCCTGTACGCGCGGCGTGGGAGGGATTGGAGACAGAGGTGGCTGGCCCTGCAAACGGGGCGTAGGCGGGACCGCCTGAGGGGCCTCCTGGTTTAGCCGGGATTTACGCGAACCAAAGGCCAGCAACCCCGGTCGCTTTGCCCCGCCGGGGTTCGTCTTCACGCGCGGATTGGCCGGCGGAATGCCCTCGTTCAGCAGCGCGCTTTTAAATGTATCCAGCGAGGAATAGACCGGGAAACGGCGCTGGCGAGCAAATTCTGCGGGACCGGGACCGGCGGGTGCAATAAAGATTAACTGCGCCTTAAGCTGCCGGCGCATATTTTTCAAACCGTCAAAATCTACCGGTTGGCGGAAAGCCTTGCCTTGTTCGGGCAGAACGATGGCAATCTGTTTTCGTCCCTGCAACTCCTGGGTGCTGATAGCGGTCAGAATATCCTGCCTGCTATCTTTAGACTCAACATAGAGAATGCCAATGTCCGAGTTACGTGGGTCGCTTGGACCCAGCAAGTCTGAGCCGTCACCCTGTCTCATCCTGAAAAATCCCCTTTAATTCCCTGGTTTCTGACGTTCTAGTGCTGCATATCCCATTTTACACTATCCTGTCCTGCCCGACTAGCCCCTACGAAGCCGAAATTTGAGGCGCGCACCGGCAGATGGCGGGACGTATTCTTCCCCTGTGACAAATCGTAGAGTGCTGCTCTATCCGATAAGCACATTTCCTGCGCTCCTGGTACAATAACTTAACGCAGTTTTGTCTCTTAATTGTGCATAGTTCCCTGGCAAAGGCTGGACAAATGTAACTGTGCTGAGTATAGTTATATATTGATAAAAGCAGATGAAAGGATGACACCAGGAATTTGGTTGATACAATACTTTACCCACTTGGTGATATGGAAGAGGCCGCTTCGACTGTTCAGCAGCGAATTGTAGGTGGTCAGATCTATAAAGCCCATCTGAGCAATTTTCTGTCCGAGGTCAGCAATCTTCCTGCTGACATCGCGCCGCATATCGAATTCCCCTGGAGAAACTGGCATTCAGCAGTACAGAATCACTTCCGGTTGTACAGTTTGCTAGCTCAGGGAACAGAGGGGGGGGCTCATGCTATGGGAGAGCAAGACCGCGCTGAGGCTCTGGGATTTGATGCTCTGGCCGAGGGATGAGAAAAAAGCTCTTTGAAAACGTATCAAGGATGAAGATATGTCGAACAACCCCTGGGACAGTTTTTGGTCCACGCTTGGCGGCGACCTGGATAATTTGCGCAAAGCAATCACAAATGAATTAAGCTCGCTGGGGTTGGGAGAGTTGGCCGCCTATGTGCCTCAGGTGTCTCAGCTTATAGGCTCCCTGGGCGGTGGTGATCCCTTTTCCCTTATCCTGGAAACAGCTCAGGCCCTAGCCTTTGGCAATGGTCAGGCGCTGGTTGCCCAGGCCCTGGAAAAATTCTTCAGTCCTGTAACCACGCCGGTGCAGAGCTGGCAGATACACAAGCAGAATATGGCCGATGCGTTGCAGACGCATTGGGCCAGCATGGATGAGCGTATCACACAATTATATACAAGCGATCGATTTAGTGGCGCGGCCTCCCAGGCGCTTATTGAGCAGCACCAGCAGCTCAAACAAAATGGTCTGGCACTTTACAACCATCTTGTTACCTCCAGCCAGGCCGATACGCGCATGCTGGCAAGCCTTCACCAAGCCATTCAGGAGAAGTCCTCAGACATCGCCAGTTTGGGACCGATTGGACCTTTCGCCGCGTTGATCGCCCTCAATCTCGCCCCTACTCTTCCCCCGCCGCCTACGCAGGCTCCTCCACAGTGGCTGCAAGAGCTCGAAAAGGACGTTGAAGAATGGTTCAAGACCCCATTTGATCCCAGCAAACCGTTGATTCTCCGCATCCTGGCGGGTATTGGCGATGTGATTGCCGCCATAGGTCTTGTTGAACTGGCGGCGGCGTTACTGGCCCTCGGACTGATCGTCTTCTCCATCTGGTTGCTCTGGTATGAGCAGCAACCGGCTCCACGTCATCCGCGCAACCTGAATGGTCCGCAGCCTGAACCTGTTCCGACGCCCAGCGTTCCCGTCAACTCAACTGAGGCCGCGAGCATTACCCAACAACTGCGCTCGCAAGGCTATAATGTAAGCGACGAGCAGATCGAGGAGCTGCTTGCCCAGGGATATGACAAAGATGATATCATCCAACTGGTCACACTGCTTGGCCTGATCTATGGCAAAGGCAACGTCGGCGCGCACCTCGGCCAGTTCATTGGCTACGGCCATGACTATGCCATCGAAGTTGCGCGCATCATAAGCAAACTGAAGGCCCCCTGGCTCAATCCCGATACCGTTTATGAGCTTTTGGACGCCGATATGGGAGACGGGACTCATCTTAGCGAGGATCAGGTCTTCCAGATCCTCAAGGACTTGTGTTCGATTTATAAAGATGATCCGGCAAATGGAGCACAGGCTGTTGCTGATGCAGTTCGGACCCTGCTCCAGCAGGGCTTCGACATTCCGACGACCATACACCTTGCCCATGCTTTTGCTGAATATTATCGATTAATGGGGCAGAAAACTTTGCGCAACAGATATGGGCAGGTGTATCCAAACCCGGATTATAAAGCCACAGTGCAGGAGAGGCTGGATGCTATCAAAACCGCTCTTGAGGGTTTAAATTATGATGATTTAAATGCGAGTAACTATCGGTTTTTTAACTCCCCTAATCACGCGATACATGCTCGCGAGATGGGTTTGTCGGAGGATGAATACCGGCAAAAAGCCATAGAGTTTCTGAAAGGGCCGCCGCACGGTGACGAACTGCAATTAACTCGCCCCAACGGAGATACTCTCCGCTGGAATGAAGACACCGGTGAGTTTGGCATTTTACAATCGAATGGCAACGTAAAAACGTACTACAATATTGGAACGGGCGAGGATGCATGGTTGTATTTCCTGAGGCAGGCGAGTACGACGGGAGAGTAGTGACAAGAGAGATAATCGATAGGAGGAAGGCAACATGACTGGCCGCGCAGAGGATATTATTCATACGTTACTTGCGAAGCACGGAGTCGGTCGCTATCAGCTGATCGATCTGACGCCGGAGTATGTGGAATTGCCGGGAAGTGCCTATTATCAAGAGGTTGTGGCGCAATCAGGAATTCTAATCACGCCGGACCATGTGTACCACTTTGAGCTTGGCTGGGGGGGAGAATATTACACGCTGGGGAATAAGGGAGAAAGCTGGCCAGAGTTGACCGCTGAGGATACAACCGAAGAGAACTGGCGGAGGATACTTCAGCTTCAGCAAAAGATGCAAAACGACCCTCTGTTCGGGCTGCGCGAGCCTCCTGTTTCCCCTGTTCGCGAGGTGGGCAGGCCCACGACACGTGAGGTGCAGATTATATGGTGGTGGCTGGCATCGTCCCATTTCTTTGCTGATTGTGACCTGACCAATTACCCGGAGCCAATTTTCGAGGTTTTTGAAATAGTAGACGTGCAGAGCGGTGGCCATGACCTGGTTGGCAGCCTGCTGCCCGGAGAGGTAGAGGATATCTCCGGTATTGTGGTGGTAGCGCAGGGCGCATTTCACTTCCGTCTTTCCTGGGTCTGGGGACCAGAGAATGTTTTGTATCATCATCCCGGCCATTATTCGCTGGGCGAGGAAGATGGCTCCTGGCGACCGGTTTTGCGGGAGGAATGCACAGAGGAGCAGTGGCAGCAGATCCAGGCGGCGCAGCAGCGCCTGGCGCAGGTTTTCGCGCAACTTCCTCGCAACGAGCATCCCGGCTGGCGCGACCTGGCCGAGGAAGAGAAGAGAGCAAGCGAGGAAAAGAAGGAGAGCATAGCAGAACTGCTGAGGAGAAGGCCCCGGTCGGAGAGGAAGCCACGTATCCCACGCCAGATCCATCGGGATCCGGGGCACTCTCAGAAGGAATAAGTATCCTGTCTCCTTGCGCGTCCTCGCGATATACTGTTATCATAGGCGTCGGCATCTGGCCGGCAACTTTCACCAGGAGGCAGGATCAACGAGTATGGAACTACAGGGCAAGCGCGTCTTAATTATGGGGCTTGGTCTGCACGGCTCCGGCATCGCCTCGGCGCGTTACGCAGCTCAGCAGGGCGCGCAGGTGCGCGTGACCGATCTGCGTCCGGCGGAAGTGCTGGCTCCCAGCATCGCGGCCCTGCAGGGCCTGCCGATTGAGTATGTGCTGGGCCAGCACCGCGAAGAGGATTTTGCCTGGGCCGAGATCGTCCTGCGCGTTCCCGGCGTTAAACGCAACTCGCCTTATCTGCAGATTGCCCGCGAGCATGGCGCGCAAATCGAACAGGAGATTGCCCTCTTCTTCGCCGCCTGCCCTGGCCGCATTATTGGCGTGACCGGTACGCGCGGAAAGACTACCACCTCAACCCTCCTCTATGAGCTCGTCAGGGCGACGGGGCGGCATACCGTACTGGGCGGAAACGTTGCGGGCGTTGAAACTCTCTCGCTGTTGCCGACGATCACACCGCAGACGCAGGTGGTGCTGGAACTATCGAGCTGGCAGCTTGAGGCGCTGGAGCCGCACAAGGTCAGTCCCGCCGTGGCCGTTATGACCAACGTCTATCCCGATCACCTCGATACCTATGAGGGCATGGAGGATTATGCTGCCGCGAAGGCCAATATTTTTCGTCACCAGCATGCAGGCGACCTGGCCGTTTTTAACTATGACAACGAGTGGACGCGGCGTATGGGTGAGGAGGCTCCGGCGGAGCAGACCTGGTTTGCCAGCCTGGCGCGCGGCGGCAGCTTCAAACGCGGCAGCGAGGAGCTCATTCCTTTCTCCTATCGCGACACACCGCTACGCGGCGCGCACAATCTGGAAAATATCCTGCTGGCCACGACGGCGGCGCGCTTGCTGGATATTCCCAGCGAGACCATCGCCCGCGTCGTGCATGAATTTCGCGGCGTGGCCCATCGCTTGCAAGAGATCGCGGTCATCAACGGCGTCCACTACATCAATGATACCACCAGTACCACGCCGGTCGCCGGCGAGGCCGCACTGCGGGCTTTCGACGGTCCCATCGTCCTGGTGGCCGGCGGCAACACTAAACACCTACCCCTGGGAGGCTGGCCCGCTGCCATTGTTGAACGCTGCCGGGATCTCATTCTGCTTAAGGGCAGTGGCACCGACGAACTTCTGCCGGCGCTGGACGAGGAGGTGCGCAGGCAGGGCCTTGTCAGTCCTCTGCGCGGCGTATTCGACAGTTTCCCCGCCGCAATGGATGCCGCCGTCGCCCTTGCCCGGCCAGGCGATACCCTGCTCTTTTCACCCGGCTTTACCAGCTTCGGCATGTTCTTAAACGAATTTGACCGCGGCGAGAAATTTGTGGTGTATGTGCGGAGGCTGCAAAAAGCAGAATAAATTTCTCATTCCGGGGGTTGGAATACACTCAGATCTTTCTATCTGGCTCGGATGGTTCACGGGCCATGCGAATTCTCTTATTTTCTCCCGAAAATCTGCTGCGATTTATTGTTCTTATCCAACGTTATGTTGTACAAGTACTATATTTTCACGGTGACATGAGTCTGGGACAGATTTTGCAGAGGTGCGTATGCCCGAAATAAAGATCTACAATCGTCTGGCTGTTCTGCGTGCAGAGCGGGGACTCTCGCGCTTGAACCTGGCGAATGCCGTTGGGGTGAATTATCAGACCATCGGTTATCTCGAACGTGGCGAGTATAATCCAAGCCTGGAGCTGGCCTTTCGTCTGAGCGAGTTTTTTGCCCTGCCGATCGAGGCTATCTTTTCGACACGGCCATTCAAGCCGTTAAGCCAGGAGATGTATACAAGTCGGTCGATTGAGAAGCGCGGAGGAGAAGAACATGCGGCCCAGTGATGCAGAGCCGCACGCATAAGGGCCGGTATCAGCCCAGCCTGAGCCTGGCTATGCACATAGGTGAACTGTTCAATTTACCGGTTGAGGCGCTTTTCTTTTTCCCCGGCATGCATTGGTATGCTGAAATTCCCATCTCAGCGGAGGAGTGAGTTATGTCTGAACAAGAGTACATATATGAGCATGAATGGGAACACGAACGTGAAGGAAATTCCCGCCGTTCTGATATGGATGATGAAGCGGTCGAGATCGAGGATCTTGAGGAAGAAGAGGGGCAGCGGTTATCTCGCTGGCCCGCTCGCTTGCTCGTTGGTGCGCTTCTTGCGAGTTTTCTGCTCTATCTGACCGCGCTCTGGTTTTCGGGAACGCTGCTGAGCGCGCCCGATCAGCTCCTGCCGGTTGCCTTTCTCCAGATGGTAGCAGCTCACCGCCTGCTTGTAATGCTTGTACCTGCCGCCTGCCTGGTAATCTGCTATGGCCTTTTGCGCTCCTTCACCCGTGAGATTATGGCGGTGCCTGAGCGCTATCTGGATGAGCGACAGAAGATGCTGCGCGACCAGGCCCATCGCTCAGCCTTCAAGATTATTAAATTTGCCTGTTTGCTAATTCCCTGTGGTCTCCTCCTGCCTCATCTTCCCTGGTTTAATCAGCCGGCGCCAGGTGTTGCTCCAGTCCGTTTCTATGCGGTTCCCTCTTATATTGACACTATTCACATCTTGAATGCGGCGCTTGTAAAGGACTATCGGGGTGGCCCTGCGAGTTTAGTCTGGGTGATGAATCAAGCAATTGGACCAGTTATTGTCCCAGCGACAACTGCGGAAATCATCCTGGCCGGCGCGTTGCTCCTGCTCTGCCTGCTGCTGATCGTCTCCGCGCTGCCTATGGCGGTGCTGGCCTGGAAAGGCAGAAGATGATCTTGCGGGCAGAATGTGCGTATCAGCGATAAAAGTCTGATCGATTGGAAGGTCTTCCGGGGCGTTTCACCGATCAGACTTATGAAACGCTTATTCCAGCTTTGCGACACGCTCTTTATGGTCGATGCCGCCGGTCACGACGTAGGAGCCGTCGGGCGAGATTGCCATAGCTTCTACGTCGCCGGAGGGATCTTTGTAGGTAAAGAGCTTCTTGCCGGTAGTGGCGTTCCAGATTTGCACGGTCCCGTCGCGGCTGCCGGAGACCACGCGCTGGCCGTCCGGCAGCCAGTATACCCCGGAGATGCCGGTGCCCTGCGTATGGCCTTTGTATGTTGTGACACGCGCACCGCTCTTCGAGTTCCAGACCTGGACGGTGCCGTTGACATCGCCGGAGGCGATAAATTGCCCATCGGGCGACCAGGCCAGCGTGCGTAATTGTCTGGGCGTGTGATAACTCAGGAGCATTTTTCCACTCGTCATCGACCATATCTGCGCTCCCAGATTGTTATCGAGTCCGACCGCCAGGCGTTTGCTATCGGGAGACCATTGCAGGTCGGTCGGCCCGAAGACGCTGGTGTTGGACAGGCTGCGCACCAGCTTGCCGGTAGTGGCATCCCAGATCTCCACGACCACTGCTCCGCTGGCGATGTATTTGCCGTCGGGCGACCAGCCTACCGCGTAGACAGCGCCGAAAGTCATACGATGATTTACAACATTGCTGCCGCTGGTCGCGTCCCAGACCTGCGCCACGCCGTCGGAGCCGCCCGAAACGATGCGCTTGCTATCGGGGGACCAGGCCAGCGAAGTTACCACCGACGAGGGGCTATGGTACGTATAGACTGTCTGGCCGCTGACCGCGTTCCAGACAACCACAGTCCCATCCTCGCTGGCCGAGGCAATAAACTTCTCGTTGGGCGACCACGCCTGGGCAGTTATTACCTCAGCGTGGCCGGTCAGAGTATAGGGTTTAATCCTGAAATAGGGCGTAGGGGTAGCCCCCGGTCCGTTGTTCGCGCCGGCTGAATCGCAGGCGACCAGACAGACAAAAAGAGCGCAGACTGTAAGAGCCTGCAAAAAATACCTGAGATAATTTTTTCGCATAAGATAGTCCCTCCTTGTGCTTCCGATCATTCCATCCCATAACCGTTCTGAACTGAACATGTACAATAAAAACGAAGGAAAGACCTCCTTTTTGCCCGGAAAAAATTGCTCGCTCGTTCACACCTCTCTTGCGTCGAGCGGCTGGCACACTTGCTGCACAACAAAAGGCGCGCGTTGAGGTAGGGCCAGCAGACGCGCGCGAGTAGTGGAGATAGCCAGTTCTCCCAGGTCCGAGGCAATCCAGCGCCGGCCCAATTTCTCGGCCATGCAGGGCGTCACTCCACTGCCACAGAAGCAATCGAGAACGAGATGGCCGGGTTCCGAGGAGGCGAGCAGGATGCGTTCAAGCAGCGCGGCAGGCTTCTGGGTTGCGTAGCCGTTGCGTTCGGGATCGCGCTGGTGCAGGTGGCTGATATCGCTCCAGACATCGGAGGGGGTCATCAGGCTCTCTGCGGAGTAGGTGTAGGTGCGCCCATGTGAATTGATGCTCCAGGAGACGCGTCCCTGTTCGTCGCGTAGTTTACGCATATGGTTGCGTTTATGCGCTCCTCGTTGCTCACCGATGCGCTCGCCATGAAAGCAGTAGCATGCGGATTTTGTATAGAAGAGAATCGTGTCATGCTTGCGCGCATAGCGGTTGGTCGCGCGACCTCCCGATTGATAGTGCCAGATGATCTCATTTTGAAAGCCGGCCCCGCGTCCGTCGAGCGAGGAACCAAATATCTCATCTAGAATCACGCGCGCATAATGGGAAACGCGCCAGTCCAGATGAACGTAGAGACTGCCGTCTGTCGCGAGGAGTGTGTAGAGCAGGCTCAGCGTCGTTGCCAGCCATTGGAGATAAGCGTCCAGATTGCCCTGCCATTTATCGCTGTAGGCCAGACGTGAGCCGTTCTTAAAGTCACGTCCGGTCATAAAGGGAGGGTCTATATAGATGAGATTGACATGACCGGCGAACTCGGGCAGAAGCGCGGCCAGCACCGCCACCCGTTCGCCCTGGATCAGCCGATTCTGCCAGGGAGAGGTCTCTGACGGCTGAGGAGGAGAGCCAGCGTGGATTTCGCGCGTGTGCAAACCAGAGCACATTTCCCGCGCG
>Ga0070740_10006363_pt1 | contig 10404 bp, 7 predicted proteins | sample Coa_R2_FD_67286 | JGI IMG/M metagenome (GOLD analysis project Ga0070740, IMG submission 67286) | Surface soil microbial communities from Centralia Pennsylvania, which are recovering from an underground coalmine fire - Coalmine... | ecosystem: Environmental > Terrestrial > Soil > Unclassified ...
GGGCGCCGCGCTGGCAGGTCGGCCGATGCGCCTGCCTTCGCCCGCCGCGCAGGCGATCTATGTGGTCATCGGCATCTCGCTCGGTGCCGTCGTTACCCCCGAGACGCTGCACGGGATCGCCACCTATCCTGCGAGCATCGCCGTGCTCGTCCTCGCCATGGGCTGCATCGGACTTGCCGGTGCGGCTTATCTGCGTCTCGCGCACGGATGGGACAAAACCGCCGCTTTTCTCGCCGCCGCACCGGGCGGCATGTCGCAGGTGCTGATCGTCGCGGCCGAGCTCGGTGCCGATCTGCGTGCCGTCGCCATCGTGCAGACCATGCGGGTGGTCATCGTTGCGGTTGGTCTGCCCTCCGGCCTTGCGCTCCTGGGGCTGGCCGGCCACGCCGTCCGCCGGGTGAACGGTCCGTTCACGGGGTCACTTGTCATCGAGCTGGGGATGCTCATTGCGACCTCGATCGTGGGTGCCGCCGCCGCGCACCGTTTCCGGCTGCCCGGCGGGCTCATGTTCGGGGCAATGATTATCTCGGCCGTGCTGCACGGCAGCGGATTGGTCCATGCGGTTGTACCGGGTTGGGCGGCGAATGCGGCGGCGGTCGCGCTCGGCGCTCTCATCGGCGCGCGCTTCACCAATACTCCGCTAAGACTCTTTTTCGACCATCTCGCTGCCGCATTCGGCTCATTTGCGATCGCGGTCGCGATCGCTGCGGTCTTCGCGACCGGCCTCATCAAGTTCCTATCCCTGCGCGCGGCAGAAGTCATGATTGCCTTCGCACCGGGCTCAGTCGACGCCATGATGCTGCTCGCGCTCGCACTTCATCTTGATCCGGTCTATGTGGGTGCGCATCACGTCATGCGCATTGTTTTAGTCGGCCTAATGATGCCGTTCGTCGCCCGTCGCGTCGCCCGCACGTCGTCCAAAGAACCGCCGCCAATCACGTTCCAGGACTGAGCCAGAAAAGGACCGACCATGGCGGGCCGACGACCGCAATGGGCCACGATTGGCTTGCGCCGTTTTTCGGTGATGGTGAGCCGTCATTGCGGACGCGAAGACGCGATCCGGAATCGATTTTGCCGAATCTGCCGAGGTCCCGGCCATGACGACACCGATCCAATCCGATCGGTACCTGCCCCTGGTTGCATGCGCCGCGCGGCGCGGGGCTGCTTCCGGCGCTCGTCGGCCGTCGCGATGATCCGAAGACCGATTATTCCGCTGCCAGCGCCCGTCCGCGGCGTTCCAAGCCGAGCCGTTCCCACACGTCCACCAGAGCTTCCGCCAGACGGTCGATCAGCGCGTCGTCATGATAGGGCGACGGCGTAATGCGCAATCGTTCCATGCCGCGCGGCACGGTCGGATAGTTGATCGGCTGAATGTAGATTGCGTGTTCGGCGAGCAGCATGTCGGAGGCCTGCTTGCATTTCTCCGGATCGCCCACCAAGACCGGCACGATGTGCGTGTCACTTGGCATCACCGGAAGGCCGGCTGCGTTGAGTACTGTCTTCACGCGCGCGGCGCGATCCTGGTGACGCTCGCGCTCCCAGCTCGATGCCTTCAGATGCCGGATGGCGGCCGTCGCCGCGGCGCAGATCGCCGGCGGCAGCGCGGTCGTGAAGATGAATCCCGGCGCGTAGGAGCGTACCGCATCCACGATCACGGAATCCGCAGCAATATACCCACCGAGGCAACCGAACGCCTTGGCCAGCGTGCCCTCGATTACGTCGACGCGGCCCATCGCGTTGTCGCGATCGCAGATGCCGCCGCCACGCGCGCCGTACATGCCGACCGCATGCACTTCGTCCACATAGGTCATCGCGTTGTAATGCTGGGCGAGATCGCAGATCGCGTGCACCGGCGCGACGTCGCCGTCCATCGAATAGAGGCTTTCGAACACGATGAGCTTCGGTCGCTCGCGATCGGCGGCACGCAGGAGCTCTTCGAGATGGGCGACGTCGTTGTGACGCCAGATCCGCTTCTCGCAGCCGGACTGGCGCACGCCCTCGATCATGGAATTGTGGTTGAGCGCGTCGGACAGGATGAGGCAGTTCGGCAGCAGCTTGGCGATGGTCGGGATGCCGGTTTGGTTGGAGACGTAGCCGGACGTGAAGACGAGCGCGGCCGACTTGCCGTGCAGATCGGCGAGCTCGCGCTCGAGCTCGACCAGAGGATGGTTGGTGCCGGCGATGTTGCGGGTGCCGCCGGCGCCGGTGCCCATGCGCGTGGCGGTCTCGACCATGGCGCCGATGACCTTGGGGTGCTGGGCCATGCCGAGATAGTCATTGGAGCACCAGATCACCACCTCGCGCGGGCCTTGCGGCGAATGCCAGACAGCATAGGGAAAACGCCCGGCAATGCGCTCGAGATCGGCGAACACGCGGTAGCGGCGCTCCTGCCGCAGCCGGTCCAGGGCAGATAGGAAGAAACCCTTGTAATCCATGCTGTTTTCCCGCGGCGGCGGACGGTGCCCCGGCTCTACTTAGAAGAATTCCAGAGGGCTTGTCGAGGCGAGATTCGCCGCAGGGGCGCGAGGCGCATTGTTGCGATCTGCGCCAGAGGTTGCCTTGCATGCAGGACATCGCGGACCCGCAGGTTGCAGGGATGCGCCATGGCCCCGGCGAGGCAAGGCCGCGGCTCGCGCCGATCCGTCGCCGGGTGAACCGCTCTGTCAGCAAGCTAATCCCGACTTAAGAAGGCGACGACCGTCGCATTAGGGAGGCCCGAAGTTGCCGACGACTGCCTTGCCTCCGGTGTCCCCCGTCTGCAACAACTGTCCGCATGAGCAGTCCCCGCGCCGGCATCGCCAACGGCCTGACCAATTACGGCGACCGTGATTTCTCGCTGTACCTGCGGCGCTCCTTCGCGCAGTCGATGGGCTATTCGCGCGCCATGCTGGAAAGACCGGTCGTCGGGATCGCCTATACGGCCTCCGGTTTTAACAACTGCCACCGGCATTTTCCCGAACTGCTGGAGGCGGTGAAACGCGGCGTGCTGGCTTCCGGCGGCCTGCCGCTCGAATTTCCCACTGTCTCGCTGGGCGAGGTCTTCCTCAACCCGACCAGCATGAAGTTCCGCAACCTGATGGCGATGGACACGGAGGAGATGATTCGCGCCCAGCCCATGGACGCGGTGGTGTTGATGGGGGGGTGCGACAAGACGGTGCCGGCGCAGCTCATGGGCGCGATCTCGGCGGGCCGACCGGCCATCGCTCTGGTCGCGGGACCGATGATGACAGCGCGCCACCGCAGCGAGCGGCTCGGCGCCTGCACCGACTGCCGCCGCTTCTGGGCGCAGTACCGCGCCGGCAAGGTCGACGACCGCGAAATCCGGGAGGTCGAGAGCAGGCTTGCCACGACCGCCGGCACCTGCGCGGTAATGGGCACGGCCTCGACCATGGCCTGTCTCACCGAGGCCCTTGGAATGACGCTGCCGGGGACGGCGGCAATCCCGGCTGTGCACGCCGACCGGCTGCGCGCGGCCGAGGCAACGGGTGCCGCGGCCGTGCGGCTCATCGGCTCCGGCCTCACACCCGACAAGATCATCAATGCGCGCTCGGTCGAGAACGCACTGCGCGTTCTGCTCGCCATCGGTGGCTCGACCAACGCCGTGATCCATCTGACCGCGATCGCCGGCCGCGCCGGCGTACCGGTCTCACTGCAACGGCTCAACGAACTTTCCGAGACGACGCCGGTACTGGTGAATCTGAAACCTGTCGGAAACGGCTACATGGAGGATTTCTTCGCCGCCGGCGGGCTTGGCGCGGTATTGCGCGAGTTGAAGGACCTCCTGCATCTCGATGCCGTGACCGTGACGGGCGAGACGCTGGGCGAACGCCTTGCGCAGGATGCCTCGTCCTATGTCGACCGCACGATTATCGCGGCGCGCGAGACACCGCTCGAGCCGCAAGGCGGACTGGTTGCCCTGTTCGGCAGCCTTGCGCCCAAGGGCGCCATCCTCAAGCGCTCGGCGGCCGACAGCCGGTTGTTCGAACACGAAGGCCGCGCGGTCGTGTTCTCCTCGCTCGAGGATTTGGCCGCGCGCATTGACGACCCGGCGCTTGACGTTGCAGCGGACGACATTCTGGTGCTGCAGAACGCGGGTCCGCATTCCCCGGCGGCGATGCCGGAGGCAGGCTACCTGCCGATCCCGAAGAAGCTTGCTGCGCGGGGCGTCAAGGATATGGTCCGCGTGTCCGACGCGCGCATGAGCGGCACCGCCTTCGGCACCGTGGTGCTGCACGTCACGCCCGACGCGGCCTCGGGCGGGCCGCTTGGTCTCGTGCGCGACGGCGACCGCATTCGCCTTTCGGTGAAGGATCGGCGCATCGACCTGCTCGTGGATGAGGAGCAATTGCGTCGCCGCGCGGCCGCCGCAGCAGCCAGGCCCGCGCCGCCAGCGCGAGGTTATGCGAGGCTCTTCGCCGAGCAGATCCTGGGAGCCGACGAAGGCTGCGACTTTGCTTTTCTACGGCCGCGTTGACGATCTGTCGCCCGTCGGCGCCATTCCGTTGACGGTTTGGTAGCCTTACCGGGAAATTAACCGTCGCCCATAGCGAACTTTAATACCGACCAAATCCTCGACGGTTAAAGATCGCCTCAAAGGAGAAGCCGGCGGCACGGCCTGCCGCAAGAATTCGGCATGGCAAGGGCGATGTTGCGCATCGCGATCGGAAGCGAAAGAGTCGCCCCCCGGCGCGCGCTCGCGGTCGCTGGCCTGAGCGGCTGCGCACTCGTGGTCGCCCTTCTGATCACGGCCGAGGTACTCCCGCAGCCGTTCGGTGCATTTGCAACGGGCGCGCTCGGCGGCGCCGTAATCACCGGCATCGTCGCGGCATTCGGCGCGCGGCATCGTCTTTCCCTGCACAGTCAGCGCCTCGAATGTGCCATCGACAATATGAACCAGGGCCTTTGCATGTTCGACAACAAGGGCCGCCTGGTCGTGTGGAACCGACGCTACGTCGACATGTATCGCATTGATCCACGGCGCATACGGCATGGCGTCTCGTTGCACGAACTTCTTGATGCACGCGTGGCTGCCGGCACGTTTCCCTTCGACGTCGAAAATTATGCAACCAAGCTCAGAGCCGCGATCGGGCAGGGGAAGGCCTTTACGCTCAATGTTGAGCAGATCGACGGGCGTACCATCGCCGTCGTCAACCAGCCGATGGCGGACGGCGGGTGGGTGGCGACGCATGAGGACATCACCGAACGCACGCGCGCCGAGCGCGCGCTCGAACAGACGCGGCAATTCCTCGACACGATCATCGAAAACGTTCCGACGCCGATCATCGTCAAGGATGACGAGCTGCGCTATTGTCTGATCAATCGCGCTGCCGAACAATATCTCGGTGTCGGTCGAGAGGTCATGCTCGGTCGGCGGGCGCGCGACGTTCTGCCCGCGGAAACCGCCGAGGTCATCGAAGCGCAGGATACTCGCTTGATCCACTCGGGCGACGTCGCATTCCTGGACGAGCACGCCGTGCTGACGCCACGCAACGGTATCCGCATCGTTACCGCCACGCGGTTGACCGTGAAGGACAAAGACGGCAAGCCGCAATATCTCATCATCGTCATCAACGATCTGACCGATCGTAAGCGGAGCGAACAGCGTATCGCACACATGGCAAACCACGATCCGCTTACGGATTTGCCCAATCGCGCCGCTTTCAATGAAAGCCTGCGCGCAACCGTCGACCTTGCCGCGGCCGCCGGGGAAAGCTTCGCGCTGCTGTGTATTGACCTTGATCGATTCAAATCGGTCAACGACGTATTCGGCCACGCAACCGGTGATGCGTTGTTGCGCGAGGTGGCCTTGCGCATGCAGAGCGTCTGCCAGGGCGCCTTCCTTGCGCGGCTCGGCGGCGACGAATTCGCCGTCATTACGCCGACTGGCCCTCAGCCCGCCGTCGCGGAAGCATTGGCCGAGCGGCTGGGCGCGGCCCTCGACGCGGACATTGACATCAACGGCCATGTCCTGCGGGCCGACGTCACCATCGGTATCGCGATCTATCCGCAGGATGGAGCCGACGCGAGCACACTTGTGTCCAACGCCGACGCCGCGATGTTCCGTGCCAAGACCGAGGCGCGCGGTTCGATCCGGTTCTTCGAAATCGCCATGGACAAGCAGCTGCGCGACAAGCGTGCGCTGCAGCAGGAACTGCGCCTTGCGGTCGCGCGCAACGAGCTCGCGTTGCATTACCAGCCGCAGGCGACGATCGCGGGCGAGATTGTGGGCTTCGAGGCGCTGGCACGCTGGAACCATCCGGTACGCGGTCCGGTGCCACCGGGCATCTTCATTCCGCTTGCCGAAGAAGCTGGCACAATCACCGCGTTCGGACAGTGGATCCTCCGCAGCGCCTGCCGCGAAGCGGCATCCTGGCCGCGACCGCTGCACATCGCGATCAACCTCTCGCCGGTGCAGTTCCTGCGCGACGACCTGCCGAATTTGGTGCACGGCATCCTGCTCGAGACGGGCCTCGCGCCGGGTCGGCTCGAATTAGAAGTCACGGAGAGCGTATTGATCGGCGACTTTACCCGCGCGCTTTCGATTTTGCGTCGCCTGAAAGGGCTCGGCGTGCGCATCGCCATGGACGACTTCGGGACAGGCTACTCGTCGCTGTCGTACCTGCAGGCTTTTCCGTTCGACAAGATAAAGATTGATCAGGCGTTCGTCGTCAACCTCGCCCATAGCGCGCAGTCCGCAACCATTATCCGCGCCGTGATCGCGCTCGGCCACGGTCTCGATCTGCCGGTGATGGCTGAGGGGGTTGAAACCGAAGAGCAGTTGCGCTTCCTTGCCGGATGCGGCTGCGACGGGATCCAGGGATTCTTTGTGGGGCGTCCTCAACCGATCAATGAATATGCCGAGGCCGTGGGCCGCGCACCGTTCGGCAAGAAGCGCACGAGGCCGCATATCGCGATCGCCGGCTGAGGGGCGCTCCCCGACCATTTCCCCCGATAGGCGCTGCCGTAGGGCGGTCGCACGGTGATTTGGTCTGCGCCCGATTCTTGCCGAAAGGGCCTGGAACCAAACACGATCGGCTGCCGGCCCGAGTGCAAGCTGGTGCTGCCGGCGCGGATTGAACGCGCGACCTCCCCCTTACCAAGGGGGTGCTCTACCACTGAGCTACGGCAGCGACGACGCGGCCGATCGAGCAATCGTCGTTCGGCGCGGCGCAAACTGCCACAGGCGTGGGTCGCCGCGCAAGGAAAAGCCGGGCTTGCCCTTGGGCACCGGCGCCGATACATGCGCGCCATGGGAGAGACCGGCGGGAGCGGGCGCAAATTCCCCGGGGGCGCGCAGAACGCGCGCCTCGCCGCGGCATTGCGCGAGAACCTCAAGCGACGCAAGGCACAAGCGCGCGCCCGGAAGCAGGAGGCTTGGAGTCGGTCGCCGGGGTCGGGAGAGGACGCGCGGGCAGACCCTAAACCACAGTCCGATCCGGACGACTAACGGCCATTCGTTACGAAAAAGCCGGATTCCTGCTACCTGATGCGTGCAAGCTGAACAAGGGGCTGGGTCGATGGATCGGATACGCATAGTCGGCGGCAGACCGCTCCACGGGACGATCCCAATCTCTGGGGCGAAGAACGCCACGCTTCCCCTGATGATCGCGAGCCTGCTGACCGAGGACACGCTGATCCTCGAGAACGTGCCGCGGCTGGCCGACGTCATCCAACTCCAGCGCATTCTCGGCAATCACGGCGTCGACATCATGATTGCCGGCAAGCGTGCCGGCGAAGCGGTCAACAACGGCCGCACCATTCACATTTCGGCGAAGGCGATCGTCGACACGACCGCGCCCTACGAGCTCGTCTCCAAGATGCGGGCGAGCTTCTGGGTGATCGCGCCTCTCGTCGCACGCATGGGCGAGGCGAAAGTGTCGATGCCCGGCGGCTGCGCCATCGGCACCCGGCCGGTCGACCTGCTCATCATGGCTCTGGAAAGGCTTGGTGCGACGATAGAGATCGAAGGCGGCTACGTGATTGCCCGGGCGCCGAGAGGGTTACGCGGCGCTGAGATCACTTTTCCAAAAGTCACCGTCGGCGGCACGCACACGGCGATGATGGCGGCCTCGCTCGCACAGGGCACGACGGTGATCGAAAACGCCGCGCGCGAGCCCGAAATCGGGGATGTTGCCGATTGCCTCAACAAGATGGGCGCGCGCATCTCCGGCGCCGGCACGTCGCGCATCGTCGTGGAAGGCGTGTCACGGCTTAACGGGGCGCGCCATACCGTCCTGCCCGACCGCATCGAGACCGGCACTTATGCCATGGCGGTGGCGATGACGGGCGGCGACGTGTTGCTGCAGAACGGAAGGCCGGAATTGTTGCAGACCGCGCTCGACGTGCTGGTCGAGACGGGCGTCCGCGTGACCGCGACCAATGAGGGCATCCGAATCGGACGCAATGGCGCGAGGCTTGCGCCGGTCGAGGTGGCGACAGCGCCGTTTCCCGGCTTCCCGACCGATCTTCAGGCACAGCTGATGGCGCTGATGACACGCGCGCGCGGCGTCTCGCGCATCACGGAAACCATATTTGAAAACCGCTTCATGCACGTACAGGAGCTGGTACGGCTCGGTGCCCATATTCATCTCGACGGCGAGACCGCAACCATCGAAGGAGTTGATCGCCTCAAGGGCGCCCCTGTCATGGCGACAGACCTGCGGGCGTCCGTGTCGCTCGTGATCGCCGCCTTGGCGGCTGAGGGCGAGACCATTGTCAACCGGGTCTATCACCTCGACCGCGGCTTCGAACGACTGGAGGAAAAGCTTGCGGCCTGCGGCGCGGCGATCGAGCGGATCAGCGGATGAGGATATTGTCACGCACTCTGCGCGCATGCATGTTTAGTGCGTTGGGACGGATTGCGTGCCGGCGTACGCCAACGTGAACGACGCAGCACGCCGCAGGAGGCGAAGAAGCGACAAATGCCCTCTGTCAAGGTCATGAGCGCAGGCGCGGTCCAGGCGATGGTGGAAGAGCTTGGCGAGGCGTTCGAACGCGACAACGGCTGTCGGCTCGATCGCCATTTCGGCACGGCGGGCGCCCTGCGGGCGCGTTTCGTCGACGGCGAGATGACCGATCTTCTCATCCTGCCGGCGGCGATGATCGCTGAGCTCGACAGGGAAGGCCGCTTTCTGCACGGCACCGTGCGCGATCTCGGCCGGACGGTCACGGGCGTGGCGATCCGTCAGGGCGCACCCATGCCCGACATTTCGACACCCGAAGCGTTCAAGCGGACGCTGCTCGAGGCGCGATCCGTGTCCTATACCGATCCCAAGGCCGGCGGTTCCTCCGGCAAGTTTTTCGCGCAGCTGCTTGAACGGCTCGGCATCGCCGAGCAGGTCAACCGCAAGGCGGTGCTCGGCAGACGCGGCTATGAGGTTGCTCAGGCCGTCGCCGATGGCCGCGCCGAGATCGGCACCACCTTCGTCAGCGAACTCCTGACCGTCAAAGGCATTCGCGTCGTCGGCCCGCTGCCTAGTGCATTGCACAATGTCAACACGTACACGGCAGCAGTCCCGACATCCGCCTCCGCGCCGGATGCCGCAATGGCATTCGTGAGGGCGCTCACCGATCCGGCGAAGCGGTCGCGTTGGATCTCGGCCGGGCTCGAACCGGCGTTCCCATAGGCGGAGCAAACCACCTTGAACCCGACCCGGCCCTTGCCTAATTAGGCGCCAGAGAGGGGAGCGCGCCCATGGATGATGCGCTGAAATTCGTTGTTCTCGACGAGGAGGATCTCGAGGTCGTCTCCGCCCACGTCCAGGATGCCATCGTCAAGGTTGGCGACGTCCATTGGCGACCGCAGGAAAAACGGCTGGTGGTGGGGATCAGTCGCTTCGATTGGGAAAGCGCGCAATCTGCCGCACCGCAATATCGTCGTCGCCGATCGGTCCTACGTTTCGAGAGGGTGTTGGCGTGCAAATGCCGCAACGTGGACCCCGCGGGTCGTGACGCCGTACTCAACCTGCTGGCGGTCGAGTTCAAGGAGACCGATGCCCCCGCCGGCGTGGTCACGCTTACCTTTTCGGGTGGCGGTACCCTCCGTCTCGAGGTCGAGTGTCTCGAGGCGGAACTGGCCGATCTCGGACCCACGTGGACGACCAGCTATTGCCCCATTCATCCGGTCGACGTTTCTCCCGTGGCCGATAAGGCGTCCGAAGAGCGCGCCTGACGAATCCCGATTAACGACCTGCATGGCGCATACCCGTTCGGGAGCCGCTTGATCTTTGCGGACGGTGATGGCCTAGTGTGGCGCTTTGCCAATTGGGGGGTCTTCCATGCGCAAATTTTTCATGACGGTGGCGGTGCTCCTTGCCGGGGCCGCAACCTTCGCCGCGACACCTGCCAAAGCCGACGTGGGCTGCGAATGCGTCAAGCTCGGACAGCCTTCGGCCTGCGTCCCCG
>Ga0070740_10006371_pt1 | contig 10398 bp, 9 predicted proteins | sample Coa_R2_FD_67286 | JGI IMG/M metagenome (GOLD analysis project Ga0070740, IMG submission 67286) | Surface soil microbial communities from Centralia Pennsylvania, which are recovering from an underground coalmine fire - Coalmine... | ecosystem: Environmental > Terrestrial > Soil > Unclassified ...
CATCTTCCGCGCTATCAACCTGAGACCGAGCGAGGGCATTTCGCTGCCGCATTTCCTGGATAAGTTTCAACGGTTTGGGAAGGAGAACCCTCAATGGCCGCAATCTTATCGCATTTGCGTGCCCTGGAATGCCCGTTCGCCAAGGTACAACACCCCCAGGCGGAGGCTTTACAGGTGTATGGCCGAACCTGGGCACAGCGCGTGGGCCTTGTCCGCACAGCAACCGAGCTTGAACGTTTTGATGCTGCCTTCTATTGGCGCTTGATTGCGGAGGCTTATCCAACTGCTCCTTGGGACATCTTAACCATCGCGCACGATTGGAGCTGTTGGGGCTTTTATTTGGATGACTTCGATGACGCCAGCACAGCAGCCACGCAGCCAGCGGCTCTGCGTCAGTTGTTTGCACAGATTTTGGCAACGCTGCGCGACGCGCCGCTTCCTGATGACCCTCCGCTCTTCTTGTACGTGCTGAAGGATATCTGGCAGCGGATGCGCCTGCATAGCTCGGACGAATGGCGCAGTCGGTTCATCCGCACATTGGCCGAGAGCCTTTCGGCATATCAATGGGAGGCAGAGAATAGGATCAACCATCGTGTCCCATCGGTGGTGGAGTACATGGACTATCGTAGGAAAACTGGGGGCTGGAGAACGCTGGTTCTCCTGGTTGATCTTGCTCTCGGACAAACCCTGCCTGAGCGAATCTACAGCAACCCTGCCCTCCAGTATCGGCTGGATACAGCAAATAACATCATCTGCTGGGCCAATGACCTTTTCTCTTTTGAGAAGGAATATGCCATTGGTGACATACACAATCTGGTCTGTGTAACCCAGGCCAACCATCATTGCACCATCGATGCCGCTACCCAGATGATCGTGGGTTGGCATAACCAGCAAGTACATCTTTGGCAACATCTGATGAAACAAAAGCCACACTGGAGTTGGAGGCCGCGAGAGTCGCGTCATGTTCAGGCGTATCTTGCATTCAGCGAGCACTATATGTACGCCAACCATATTTGGTCACAAACGTCGGGGCGCTATCATGATAGCAATACAAGCTTACAATTCAGAAGGAAGGCAGGGACAGCATGATGGGCAGGCGCCCGCTTCCAACGGTCGTAGTAGCTGATCCAGACCCGCTCTATCAGCACCATATCGCTTCCCTCCTTCAGAGGGATTTTCGATGTATCGTGACAGGTTCGCTCCGCGAGACTTATGAGGTAATTCGGCGCGAGCGTCCTGCCTTGCTTATCCTGGAGCCATTTCAGCCTGACGGCGACGGGATTGCTTTCATTCAGTACGTACACGCCGATCCGATCTTGAAGGGGATTCTCGTTGCCTGCATCGCCAGGCAAGCCTCGCTCATGGATAAGATACGCGCGTTTCGGGCGGGCGCAGATGATTATCTTGTGAAACCGCTGCCAACAACTACTTTCTCCGGGCAGATGGTGCTGCTTCGGCGCACCGGGCATCTGGCTCGCATCTCCGCCGCACGGTGAACATAGCCCCTACTCAGGGAAAGAATCCCTGTTATCGATGGAGGATTATCGATCATTCCATTGGAGCGGGGCGCCAGTGCTGGCGCCCCGCGGCTTCCTGGAAACTGCCTGCCCCTGACCTATCAGATGCTCACAGAGAGGCGCTTGCTGCCGAACACCTGCTGGACCATCCAGCAGGGCGATAGGATAATCGGCTGGCAGGCGCTTCCAGGCAATTACCAGCATGGAGGCAACGGAAGAGAGCAAGCGGGATGAGATTGGGGAGAAGCAGCATGCGCCGCCGCTGTGGTCCCCGCCCCGAACGCCACCCCTGCCATGAGAGCAAAGAGCAGCACCACACCAGCAGCCAGCTTGATTACTTGACGCCTGATCATAATGAGGGGTCCTTTCTGTGTAGATGAAGGCCGAGACACCTGCAAGACTTCTGGGTTCTCTATACTTCAAGCATATCTACACAGCGCCTGAAAAACACCTACATTGCTGTGTAGAGACATATGTTCGAAATACACGGCTGGAGAGACACTCCCAAAGATGGCAGAGATGTCAAAAATGTGCGTCTATACTCTCTGCTGTGAATGTAACCAGCATATTGCATGTGAGGGAGGCTGTTTATGCACTCTGGGTTCATCATCCCAGGCGGCGAGGTTCATGTCATTCAGGCAAGGGCCACCAAGTATCGGCAGGCAGCAGTACACCTGCTGATTCTGTTGCAGCACGCCACGAAAGACCGCGCCAGATAGTGATGTTTCTCTTGGGATCGATTGTTGGAAGTCTGACCATCATGACCTGTGATACAGACTCCGCACATTGAACAAACGGTGGCATCTCCCCACTAGCAGAAAGAGAGCTGTCTATGGCAAAGTACGTACTCGCTTTGGACCAGGGTACGACCAGTTCGCGGGCAATCATCTTCGATCATGGAGGGGAAATCGTCAGCACAGCGCAGCAAGAGTTCCCCCAGATTTATCCCGCGCCGGGTCTGGTTGAGCATGACCCGGAGGCTATCTGGTCAAGCCAGTTGGCGGTTGCCCAGGAAGCCTTGAAGAAGGCAGGCGCGGCTGCGGCAGAGGTGGCCGCCATTGGGATCACTAACCAGCGGGAAACCACCGTCGTCTGGGAGAAAGCAACCGGAAAACCCGTTTTCAACGCGATTGTCTGGCAAAGCCGTCTCACAGCGCCCATTTGCGACGCATTGAAGGCGAAAGGATTTGACAAAGAAATTCGCGCGCGCACTGGCCTGGTGACAGATGCTTATTTCTCTGGAACGAAGGTCAAGTGGATTCTTGATAATGTCCCCGGCGTGCGCGAAAAGGCCGAACGTGGCGAAGTTCTCTTTGGCAATGTCGACACCTTTCTCATCTGGCGTCTGACCAAGGGGCGCGTCCATGTGACCGATCATTCCAATGCTTCACGAACGCTGATGTTTAACATCTATACCAGCGATTGGGATGATGTCATTCTCAAAGAATTAGGCGTCCCACGGGCGATGCTGCCCAGCGTGATGCCCTCCAGCAGCGTCTATGGGGAGACCGACCCGGCGTTTTTTGGAGGGCCGATCCAGATTGCTGGCGACGCTGGCGATCAGCAAGCTGCGACCTTCGGCCAGGCGTGTTTTGAAGTGGGCATGGCGAAGAACACCTATGGTACTGGCTGCTTTATGCTCATGAACACCGGCAGCAAGGGTGTCCCATCACAAAATGGACTGCTGACGACGATTGGCTGGGGAATGGGCGACCCGGCCAGGGCACAGATCACCTACGCATTGGAAGGCAGCATCTTTGTAACTGGCGCCGCCGTGCAGTGGCTGCGCGACGGGTTGGGCATCATCAAAAGCAGTGGTGATGTCGAGGCTCTGGCCGCATCGGTCCCCGATAATGGTGGTGTGTATCTGGTGCCAGCATTTGTGGGTCTGGGCGCACCTTATTGGGACTCCTATGCGCGCGGCGTGATCATCGGCCTGACGCGCGGGGCTACTGCCGCTCATATCGCTCGCGCAACGCTGGAATCGATGGCTTATCAGACCCGCGATGTGCTGGAGGCCATGAGTGCCGACAGCGGCATCCACTTGAAAGCGCTGCGCGTCGATGGTGGAGCGGTTGCAGATAATCTCCTGATGCAATTCCAGGCAGACATCCTCGGCGTGCCGGTGCAGCGTCCGAAAGTTGCCGAGACCACAGCACTGGGCGCGGCCTATCTTGCCGGTATCGCGGCGGGCTTCTGGAGCGGCCCACAAGAGGTTACCGAACGCTGGGCAGTTGATCGCACCTTTGAGCCAAAGATGAGCGTCGATCAGCGCGACACACTCTACGCAGGGTGGAAGCGGGCCGTTGAGCGCTCTTTGAAGTGGGAGCAGGCATAGCGTAAACTGTCCAGAGAAAGCTCTCCGCTGCCTCCTCTAGACGTACAAGTGGCTCAAGGTGCTGGGGGCCTTTGTAGCCGCCCCATCCTGTATGCTGTCTATCAGGGGGCGCCTGTTAACGTGCCAGGCGAGGCAGCGCTCACAATTTTGATTGTGGTTTATCGGGGCTTCTTTCGGCCTTGTGATTGATCCTGGCTTGGAAAGCAAAACGCGGAATGGCTGTTGATGGCGAATCCCGGCTTGGAGGCACAAAAGGAGAGAAGAGCAAACAGTTGACAAAGCGGCCAGTTCAAGGTATGATCTATTCAATCGGTTGAATAAATTTCTTCTTATTCAGACAGGCATGTGAGCAAACCAACCACTCTTGATGAGCGCCGGGCAGAGATTCTTGCAGCAGCCGTGCGCGTGCTAGCACACGATGGCCTTGCTAGGACGACCACCAGAAAGATTGCAAAGGAAGCTGGCGTCAATCAGGCGATGCTGCGCTACTACTTCGGTAGTAAGGATGATTTGCTGTTTGCTGTGTTGCAGGAAATGATGCGCCAGACCAGAGAGCTTGTGCGCGGGATTGCATCCACCAGCAGCAGCATCCGGGAGGCGATTGCCGAAAGCATTAAGGCGTTCTGGGCGCATGTCGAGTCGGCTCCCGAACTGCAAATCATGCAATATGAGCTAACGCTCTACGCGCTGCGCCACAAGGATTCGGCTTGGCTTGCCAGGCAGCAGTACGATGGATACTGCTCTGTTGTGGAAACCTTATTTGAGGAAGCCTACGCTGCCGTTGGACAGACGTGTGCTCTGCCTTTTGCCGATATGGCCCGCTTCGTTGTTGGCGGATTGGATGGGCTGATCCTGCAATTCATCAGTGACCGAGATTCCGAGCGAACACGGCGCAGTGTTGATCATCTCATTCAAGCAGTGATTGCGTTGGCAGAAGGCGTGTCCTCCACCTGATGCCAGCCCTTCTGTTAATAGCTCTGATTTTCGCGGCTCTCGTTACCCGTCGCAGACGCGCTCCACGCGCAGCGGAGCAAAAGAGGCAGGAGAGAAGCAGATATGCAAACCCAGAAGCAGGAAAGTCGACAGGAGCAGCGCTACGCTGAGAGTGCCATAGCCAGCGCATTTCCAGCCACCTTAGCAACTTCTGTTTCCCAACAAGAGCCTGACTACGCTTACTACAAACAGGTGTTTCGTGGGCGAGCCATGCCGTTTGCCTATCTTGATCTGGACCTTCTCGACCAGAACATCCGGCAGATCGCTGCGCGCGCTGCTGGAAAGCGCGTGCGCCTGGCTTCCAAGTCGCTGCGGAGCGTGGCCGTTCTTCGCCGTATTCTGGCTGCTGATCCCTGCTTCCAGGGCATCATGTGCTATACGGCGCAGGAGGCCGCCTATCTGGCGAAGCAGGGATTTGATGACCTGTTAATCGGCTATCCTTGCTGGCACGAACAGGATATTGCCGCAGTGGCCCAGGCAACAGCAGCGGGTGGACAAATTACCTTGATGATCGATAGCGTGGCGCATGTTGAGCAAGCTGAGCGGGTCGCGGCGCGTTATGGCGTGCGCCTACCCTTGTGTCTTGATCTTGATATGGCGCTGTCGGTGCCTGGCCTGCATTTTGGCACCTGGCGCTCTCCCGTCCGCACGCCTGAGCAGGCACGCCCGATCATTGAACGCATTCAGGCTTCCAGGCAGGTCTGGCTGGATGGCATCATGGGCTATGAAGCGCAGATCGCTGGAGTTGGCGACCATTACCCCGGCAGTGCCCTCAAGAATACGCTGGTGCGCTATCTCAAGCGCCGCTCGGTGCGGGAAGTGGCTGAGCGGCGCGCTGCGATTATTGAGCTTATCAACAGCTACCAACTCTCGCTGCGCTTCGTGAACGGCGGCGGGACTGGCAGCATTGCCATCACTCGCCTGGAGCCTGGCGTGACGGAGATTACGGTTGGCTCTGGCTTCTACTCGCCCGCGCTCTTTGATAACTACCGTGATTTTCGCTATCTGCCTGCCGCTGGCTATGCTATCGAGATTGTACGGCGACCGGCTCCAAATATCTATACCTGCCTGGGCGGAGGCTATGTGGCTTCTGGCGCGGCTGGCCGCGATAAGCTCCCGCTGCCCTATCTTCCGGCTGGCGCCCGGCTCAGTGCCCTGGAGGGGGCCGGTGAGGTGCAGACGCCCATCCATTATGATGGCCCGGAGCAACTGGGCGTTGGCGATCCCATCTTTTTACGCCACAGCAAAGCCGGCGAACTCTGCGAGCGCTTCACGCATCTACTGCTCGTCTCAAAGGGTGCCGTCGTGGACGAGGTGACGACCTATCGAGGCGACGGTCAATGCTTCATCTAATCCCATATGCGAAGAGGAGGGGCAAAGACCTATGAGTACCGGGCAGGCAACGCGCTGGCAAAACTGGTCTGGCTCCGTGCAGGGGAGGCCGCGCCAGGTCGCCAGGCCGCGCAGCATTGAGGAGCTTGCCAGCGTGGTGGGGAGCCTGGGCCGCGAAGGGCGCCATATGCGCGTGGTTGGCTCTGGTCATTCGTTCACTCCACTGGTGCAGACCGATGATGTCCTGATCTCTCTAGATGCGCTGCAAGGCATCGAGTCGGTTGACGCCGAAGGTCAGAAGGTTACGGTGCTGGGCGGCACCAAACTCAAAAAGCTGGGCGATGCGCTGCTCCAACAGGGGCTGGCACAGGAGAACCTGGGCGACATTGATGTGCAGAGCATCGCGGGCGCGATCAGCACCGGCACGCATGGCACCGGCATTCGCTTCGGCTCGCTTTCGACGCAGGTAGTGGGCTTGACGCTGGTGACAGCCGCTGGCGAACTACTGGAATGCTCGGCAGAGCGCAACCTTGACATCTTCAAAGCGGCGCAAGTATCAATGGGAGCGCTCGGCGTGATTGCCAGGGTAACGCTGCGCGTGGTGCCTGCCAAACGGCTGCGGTTTCGGAGCCATCGGGAGCGACTGGCAAACTGCATTACCAACCTGGAGCAGTATCAGCAGGAGAACAGCCATTTTGAGTTCTTCTGGCTTCCCTATACTGAGTGGGTGCAGGCGAAATTCCTGAATGAAACTGACGCGCCTGCCACCGGCAGCAACCTCTGGGGCACATTCAATAAGGTGGTGCTGGAGAACGGTGTCTATTGGGTGCTTTCTGAGTGCTGTCGGTTGGTTCCGCGCCTTTGCAAACCCATCAGCAAGTTTTCGGCCCAGGCCATTGCATCCGTTGACGAGGTGGACTATAGCCATCGACTCTTCGCTACGCCCCGCCTGGTGCGCTTTCAGGAGATGGAATACAACATTCCACGCGAGCATTTCCGCACTGTGATTGCCGAGATTCAGGCGTGCATTGAACAGCATCAGTTTGCTGTGCATTTTCCAGTGGAGTGCCGCTTCGTTCACAGCGATGACATCTGGCTCAGCCCGGCGTATCAACGCGAGTCGGCCTATGTTGCGGTGCATATGTATCGAGGCATGCCCTATCAGTCGTATTTCCAGCATATGGAGGAAATTTTCAAGCGCTATCAGGGCCGCCCGCATTGGGGCAAAATGCACACGCAAACTGCCGAAAGCCTGGCATCTCTCTATCCTCGCTGGCACGATTTCCGGCGCATCAGGGCTGCGCTCGATCCCCAAGGAATTTTTTTGAATGATTATCTGCGCGGTCTGTTCGCCGCTGACGAGCCAATACCGCCTGCTGACGCTGCGGCGTCTGCTCCAGCAGGGACACTGCTGTAACTGATATTGACGATAGCAAGCCCCTTCCAACCTGAGCAGCCAATCGAAATCAGAACATTCTGTGAATGAAGGAGCGCCCCTATGAGTGATACGGTCTCTCCTCTGCCCGAACTCTCATCTTCGCTTCCTACGCTGCGGCGCGGCGCGCTGGGTCTGCGCCATGCGGTGGTCATCTCGGTTGCAGTGATGTCGCCGGCGGCTTCGATCTTCTTCAACACTATCCCGCAAGCTGGCTATGTCGGCGCGGCCATCCCGCTCTGTTATGTGATTGGCTTTATCGTGGCGCTGCTGATGGCAAATCAATACAGCGAGATGTCGCGCGAGCTTCCCTCCAGTGGTTCGGCATATACCTTTGTAGTTGAGGGGCTTGGCCCACGCTGGGGGTTTCTGGTCGGCTGGATTGGACTCATCGCTATCGCATTGGGCGTGCCTTACTCCTTCGTCCTGATGAGCGCAAACTTGCAGACGCTGGTGCAGCGCTGGTTTGGGATCAATCTACATTGGAGCTTCTGGTTTGTCGTCGCCATCGGGATCGTTTTCGCCATTTGCTATATCGGCATCCGCCAATCTTTGAGCGTTGATCTGACGTTGTTGACTTTTGAGATGGGAGTGTGCCTGGTTCTGGCACTGATTGTTCTTTTTCACGCTGGGAGTCAGGGCGGCCTCAGCGCTCAGCCATTTACGCTGAATCAGCTTCCTCAGAACAGCAACCTCACAGCGGGAATTATCCTGGCCGTTCTTAGTTTTATTGGCTTCGAGACGGCGGCAACATTGGGCGAGGAAACGCGCAATCCACATCGCAATATTCCGCGAGCGGTGTTCGGGTCCATGCTGGTTGTGGGGCTGTTCTATGTGCTAATGGCCTATGTGGCAACAGTTGGCTATGGGATCGACAAGATGGCAACCGGCTACGCCAACGATAATGCGCCGTTCGATACGATTAGCCGCGCGCTGAGTGGCAATACCCTCACGGTCCTGATTGACCTTGCCGGGGTTCTCTCTTTCTTTGGAGCCGCGCTGGCAATCATCAACGGCGGCGCGCGCATTATCTACACCGTTGGGCGCGATGGCCTTTTCCCGCGCTGGACAACGCGGCTGCACGCCAGACGCCAGACGCCAACAGCGGCGATCAGCGCGCTGTGCGTCTTTGGCCTGGCGAGCGGTATCGCGCTCGGCGCTGCATTGGAGCCAATCAACGCTTTTGCTTTTCTGGGAGTGCTGGATGCGCTGTTTATTCTGCTGATTTATCTTCTGGTCAATATTGCCTGTTTCAGATTTTTCCGACGAAAACGGCCAGCACGTTTCAAGCTGGTGCGTCATGGCATCTTCCCGGCGCTCAGCACGCTCTTCATTGGCGCTATTTTCCTGGCGCTGTTCGCTTCGCCAGGGGACTTTCCTCTCAGTATCGTTCCTGCTATCGTTGGCGGCTGGGTGCTGATAGGCGGGGGCATTCTGTTCTTCATGCGAGACAAGATGACGCTGCCGTCTCCGGTCTCCGCTGAAAAACAAGAGGCGCGTGTTACCGAGCCACACTAGCAGCTATCGATAGACCACTCAGCAAAATGCTTCCCGCATTTTTGGCTCTTGACAAGTGTTACCTCTGCCTTTATAGTAGCCGAAACCGATTACGGTATCGGTTTTGCAAGCTGCCTTAAATCGTCTCCAAGCAGCGATCATTGCAAGCAGCATCTGTGGCGACTGCCATGCAGGCAGCATGGCGCCGATAGTTTGCTGGTTTGCTCTATCGGCTTGGGGACAGTGCAAACACAGTCTACTCGTCTGACAGAAGGAAAGGAAGTCCGGTGAAGATTCTGATCGCGCGGCAAACCCTCTACGCACTGCTTAGCGCGTCGCTGCTGGTGATTAGCGTGGCGTGCGCGGGAACCTCTGCATCTCCCAAGGCTGCCGCTCAGGTTGCCATCGATATGCAGGCATCCTTGGGAGAGATTCCTCAAACCGCTTTTGGCCTTAATACCGCTGTTTGGGATAGCAACCTCCTTGATCCAGCCCTTCCATCCCTGCTTCGCCAGGCAGGAACTACTGTCCTGCGCTATCCCGGAGGGTCCACTGCCGATGTCTATCATTGGCAAACAAATTCGCTGACATCGGGGCAGCAAGGATATGTTGATCCGCACAATACGTTTGATGCCTTCATGAGCATAGTGCAAAAGACCGGCACACAGGCGATGCTGACCGTCAATTACGGTTCCAACGCGGCGGGCACCGATGGCGGCGACCCCCAGGAAGCGGCAGATTGGGTGAAGTATGCCAATATCACCAAACATTACCATGTCCAGTATTGGGAGATTGGCAACGAGGTCTATGGGAATGGCTCCTATGGCTCCCAATGGGAGGTAGACCTGCATAAAGAGAAAGGTCCAGTGGCTTACGCCAACAATGCGCTCACTTTTATCCGGGCGATGAAAGCTGTCGACCCCTCGATCCAGATCGGGGTAGTGCTGATCCCGTTGGGCATCTGGCCCTATGGTATTGGCCCGGATTGGAATAGCAACGTGCTTTCTATCGCCTGCCAGGCGCTTGATTTCGTGGACATCCACTGGTATCCGCAGGAACCGGGTAAAGAATCGGACGCGGGCCTCCTGAGCAGCCCTACGAAGATTGCAGGCGTCATCTCGAACCTGCGCGACAGCATCAAGGCGCACTGTGGTACGCGGGCCAGCCAGATCAAGATCATGCTGACCGAAACCAACTCCGTCTCCTATAATCCAGGCAAACAGACTGTCAGCCCAACCAATGCCCTTTTCCTGGCCGATAATTACATGAACTGGCTGGAAAATGGC
>Ga0070740_10006372_pt1 | contig 10398 bp, 17 predicted proteins | sample Coa_R2_FD_67286 | JGI IMG/M metagenome (GOLD analysis project Ga0070740, IMG submission 67286) | Surface soil microbial communities from Centralia Pennsylvania, which are recovering from an underground coalmine fire - Coalmine... | ecosystem: Environmental > Terrestrial > Soil > Unclassified ...
GAAGACCGCATTGCTGCGGCAGAGGAACTCCTGCGGCGGAAGCAGGCTGTTCTGGATGACCCGGATGTAGTCGTGGATGCTACGCGACTGCAGGAAGCACTCGCGGAAGCTGAGACAACAAATCGGCGGTGGATGAACTCTTCACGCGATGGGCAGAGCTGGAAGCAAAGCAGAATTAGACTCGAAAAAAATCAGGACGCCAGTTTTGAATTCTCTGCTTAATGTCTTTCGGACTTAGATTTTCTTTCAGTGTCGCTTCGACGAGCTGTGGAATTTCCGCGTCAGATGCAAACCTCAGCGCGATAAGCTGTTTTTCTGTGAGTTCCGGAACGCGTGATTTCAGGTGTTCCGGAAGCAATGCTGTAAGCCGCAATCTTTCTTCCAGCCGGATAAGGCGGTCCTGCACTTTGTTCGGATTGATGCGTGTGAGAAATGCCAGCAACAGCAGCGCAATCGAGAGAACGAGAAGCCATGCAGCGGCTAACCCCGGATGCAGCGCAAGGTACACAATAACAATGATCAGATTTGTGATCAGGACTGGAATGATGAAGAAATGAAATACAGGCTGTCTTCTTTTGTAGCTGGAATACGACTGTGTCCGGATTTCTGCCATGTCTGTTCATCCTATAGAAATGTCCTGCGGACATCATGAATCCACCGAGAGCGTCAATTTTTCGTTGAAGTGTTTACTTCTTCGAGAAATGCTGTAACTATTTCACCGTCCCATATTCTTATGGGCAGCAGGTCTCCCACCGGCGCTTTCAAAACGCCTGGTCTTAGACCTTCAAATCGATGGAGGAATGACAACGTATGAAGCATTCAATGAAGACCTTGATGGTTGCCGCGGCTGTATCCGGCATGCTTGGCGGCGCAGCCACAATGCAGGCAGCGGCCTCGTCAACCAGCACCACGTCCGTGGTGAAGGTGGGCAAAGCGTCGTTTGCCAAGAGCGCGTTAGACCAGGACACGAGCAAACATTCGTGTAAGGGCAAAAACGATTGCAAGGGACAGGGTGGTTGCAAGAGCAGCGACAATGGCTGCAAGGGAAAGAACAGCTGCAAAGGCAAAGGCGGCTGCGCAACTGACGGCTCGAAGATGCCGAAGTAGTTTGTTCACCGAGGAGGGCCGTGCGCTGCAAGGCATGGCCCTTTTCACTTGCTGTTTTGCTGGGAGAGTTTGCTGTGCCTGCGAATCGCTTTAACGGCTTTACGGAATACGGCGTTGGGATCGGGCTGCGTATTCCGCATTACCGGCACATTCTGAATAAGAAGCCGGTGGTGGACTGGTTCGAGATCATTTCAGAAAACTACATGGTTGACGGCGGACGCCCTCTTGAGGTGCTCGATCAGATCCTGGAACAATACAACGTGGTGCAGCATGGCGTTTCCATGTACTTCGGTTCCGTCACTGCGCCTGATCCGGAACATCTGAAGCGATTAAAGCATCTGGTGAAACGCACGAAGACGCCGTGGTTGAGCGATCATCTCTGCTGGGGATCAGTGGATGGGCGATACACACACGACCTGCTGCCGATGCCTTATACATGGGAAGCCGTGAAAGTCACGGCGGAACGTATCCGGCACGTCCAGGATTTTCTTGAGATTCCTGTTGTCGTTGAGAATGTTTCGAGCTATGCCGAGTACCACGTCTCGGAAATGACGGAATGGGAATTTCTGAACGAAGTGGTTGAACGAGCGGACTGCGGCATTCTACTGGATGTCAATAACATTTATGTCTCGTCACAAAATCACAGCTTTGACCCGTTCACTTATGTGAATGCTGTTCCCGCTGAGCGCATCGCCCAGATTCACATCGCCGGACACTCAAAGTTCGAGAAGTACATTCTCGATACGCATGACCATCCAGTGCTGGAGCCTGTATGGCAGCTCTATGCGCGGACGATTGAGCGCGCAGGACCTACCGCGACGCTGCTGGAATGGGATGACAATATTCCATCATTCGAAGAAGTGCATGCCGAAGCGCTGAAGGCGAATCGATTTCTGAACGCAGCTGCAAATCCTGTGGTTCCGGAGCTTACGGAGGCTGCGCGATGAGCGAGCTTCTTGAGATTCAGCGCCGGGTTGCAGCGGCAATCATGCACCCGCTGACTCAGCAGGAGACAATGCCGCGCAAGCGTCACGACGGAACGTCGAACAAGAGCGAAGCAGATGCCATTATCAAACCTAACGACCGGCTCACATCATTTGAGCGGCTGGAGATTTACAACCGGCAATACTGGTTCCGGCTTTATTCCTCGTTCGAAGAGGATTTTCCCGGCTTGATGGCGGTGATTGGACGAAAGAAGTTCGATGCACTGACGCGAGCTTATCTGACCGACTTCCCTTCCCGATCATTTTCCCTGAGGAACCTGGGATCGCAGCTTGAAAACTGGCTGGTAACGCATCGTGAGTTGATCGAGCCGCGCGCTGATCTGGCGCTGGATATGGCCCGGCTTGAATGGGCTCATATTGAAGCTTTCGATTCCGCTGCGGAGCCGTTGATTGATGCAGACGATCTGGCGGAGATTCATGATGGCTCGCAGTTGCATCTGCAGCCGTACTTGCGGGTACTCCAGTTGAAATATCCGGTCGACGATCTGATCATTGACATACGCAGTGAAAGCGGCAGCAGTGATTCCAGCAGCAATAATGCAAGCATCGCGCGCAAGCGCAGGAGAGCGCGCCATGTTGCGGCGCTGGAGCCGGAAGATATCTATCTCGCGCTGCATCGGTTGGAGAATTCTGTGTATTACAAACGGCTCAACCGTGAAGACTATCGGCTCTTATCAGCCCTTATCGCCGGCGAGCCTATCGGCAGGGCCATTGATCTGGCGTTTGAAGACAGCGCTGTTCCTGAAGACGAACGCGCGTCATTTCTTCAGGCAGCTTTTCAAACGTGGTCCTCGCTTGGCTGGTTCACGCGGACAAAGTGAATCTGCAAAAGCCGGTATTGAAAAAGCAGGTCCCTTCGCTACGCTCAGGACGACATGCGGTTTGTGATGAATGACAGAGTGTCATGCGCAGGAGAAAGGCAAGTATTCCCATGAGCACGCAACCTGTATCCATTTCCACGTCCGGAAGACCTTCAATACTTCGAAGACTGAGCGGCCTCTACTGCCGCTTTAAGCATTATGCGGCGCGACTGGATTCGCCCTTTTTGTTGCTGGTGCGGCTCTACTGGGGATGGCAGTTCATGCAGACCGGCTGGGGCAAGCTGCACAACCTTCCACACGTGCAGGAGTTTTTTGCCAGCCTGGGAATTCCTGCTCCTGGCCTGATGGCCCCGGCGATTGCATCTCTGGAATTCTTCGGCGGCATGCTGCTGATTCTTGGCCTGGCAACGCGGCTCACTGGATTTCTGCTGGCCTGCAATATGTTCACTGCTTACTTTACGGCAGATCGCGAAGCGCTGGGATCGATCTTTCATGACCCGGGCAAGTTTTATAATGCCGATCCATTCACATTTCTCTTTGCTTCTCTGATGGTTCTGATCTTCGGCGCGGGATTCTTCTCGCTTGACTACTATTTCACGCATCGGCGCAAGCGGTAGCTAATGACGATCTCTGAAGCTATGGCGGGGGTGCAGCAGGAGCGCGAGGCAGCGCTGATTGCCGCAATTCTTGCCGGGGAACGCGAAAAATTTCACGACCTGATCCGCCCTTATGAGCGGCAGGTGTATCTCACTGCGCTTTCTCTGGTGAAGAATGAAACGGAAGCGGAGGATGTGGCGCAGGAAGCGATTCTGCGCGCCTATCGCAAACTGGCCAGCTTTCGCGGGGATGCGAAGTTCAGCACATGGCTGATAGCCATCACTCTGAATGAGGCGCGCACCCGGCTGCGCGAGGAAAAACGCGCCAGCTTCGATTCGTTAGACAATCATGATTCCGAAGAAGGTGATTACACGCCGGCTGCGCTGACTGACTGGCGCGAAGTTCCTTCCGAAGCGCTGGAACGGCAGGAAATACGCGCGCTGATGCAACAGGCCGTTGCTGAATTGCCGGAGACATTTCGTCAGGTCGTGATCCTGCGCGATATGGAAGAGCTCAGTGTCAATGAGACGGCGGAAGCGCTGGGAATATCTATTTCTCTGGTAAAAGTCCGGCTGCACCGCGCCCGTCTGCTGTTGCAGAAAAGGCTCGTTCCCCTGCTGCGCATTGAATGGAAAGAGAAGGCCAAACGTGGGATGCTGAGGAGGTTGCCATGGTTCTGAACTGCAGACATGTGTGGGACCGCATCTCCGAATACATTGATGGGACGCTGGATCCCGCAGTGCGCGCCGATGTGGAAAGACATCTTGAACACTGTGAAATCTGCTCCGCGGTACTCGATTCAACACGCAACATTATTGTCTTGATGGCGGATGACCGTGTTTTTGAGCTGCCCATCGACTTCAGCAAGCGGCTGCATGCGCGTCTGGACCTAATGCTGGCAACGGAATCGCCAGAACCTGCTTAGAGAATTTGTTCAGAAGAGCTAGAAAAGGTATGCTTCCTATCGGATAAGGAGGGCATCTTGAAGACGCTCAGGCTCATTCTTCTGATTGCCGGCTTCATTGCGTTAAGTGGAACGCGCGTTACTGCGCAGAGCGGCACAACATATCGAGATGGTCCGAGGCTGACCTGCGCGTCAGATGACGGTAACCGTCACTACTGCCCAGCCGACACGCGATATGGAGTGCGCATCGTGAATCAGCGGAGCAATGCTCCCTGCCGCCAGGGATACAGCTGGGGTTTCGACCGGCGCGGTATCTGGGTGGACCGTGGATGCAGGGCTGATTTTATCGTCAGAGTGATGGCTTATGGGCCGGGACCGGGCTACCCACCAGGACCTGGTGGTCCGCCACCGGCGAGAGTAATCACATGCTCCTCCGACAATGGAGGCAGAAATTACTGCAGCGTGCCAACAGGACGCGGAGTGCGCCTGGTTCGGCAGCGGAGCGATGCTCCATGCCGTCAAGGCTATAGCTGGGGTTATGATCGCGGCGGCATCTGGGTAGATCGTGGCTGCAGAGCCGATTTTGCGATCCGATAATTTTAGCTCACTGAATGTATCTCGTCCGGGGTCCCCGACACGCAATTTTGCGTGTTGGGGTGGTCAGGCGAAGAATCCCCAGTCAGCATGGCTTGAGATTCTTCCCCCCTTCACCACCCCATCACGTGAAAATCGCACGTGCTGGGGGTCCGGTTTGGTCGTCAGAATGACGGCGGTTACACCTACACGAAAATTTGCTCCAATCAGGCTGCTTTTGCGAGATAACCGTTTGGATCGAGCACGTACTTTTTAGCAGCGCCTCTATCAAAGTCTTTATAACCCTCCGGCGCTTTGTCGAGGTTAATGACGGTTGCGTTGACAATTTTTGCAATCGGTAAGCGATCGTGCAGGATTGCCTGCATGAGCTGACGATTGTATTGCAACACGGGTGCCTGGCCAGTGTGGAAGTGCAGTGATCGCGACCAGCCTTTGCCAAAGCGGATTTTCAGAACTCCCTTCTTCGCGTCCTCATTCGGCGCGCCCGGATCTTCAACAACATACAGCCCCGGAATACCGATGCCGCCCGCGACGAAAGTAATGCCCATCAGTTGGTTCAGCACGCTTGCAGGCGCAGGTTCATCAGGATTTCCATGAGCGCTGGCTTCAAAGCCGACAGCATCTACGGCGGCATCCACTTCCGGCACGCCGACCAACTGCTCAATCTGTTCGGAAAGATTATCGTGCTTGCCGATATCAATGGTCTCGAAGCCCATCTTCTTTGCATGAGCGAGGCGCTCCGCGATTTTGTCCCCAACGATGATGACGGCTGCTCCGAGAATCTGCGACGCTGCCGCAGCCGCCATTCCTACCGGCCCTGCTCCGGCGATGTATACGATAGAGCCTACCTCTACGCCCGCAGATTTCGCGCCGTGATAGCCGGTTGGCAGAATGTCAGAGAGCATGGTGAGGTCTTTGATCTTCGCCATGGCCTGATCTTTGTCAGGAAATTTGAGCAGATTGAAATCGGCATATGGAACAAGCACGTACTGAGCCTGGCCTCCGGCCCACCCGCCCATATCGACGTAACCGTAAGCGCCTCCGGGTTGCTGTGGATTTACATTGAGGCAGACGCCGGTGTGGCGCTCTCGACACGCACGGCAGCGTCCACAGGCAATGTTGAATGGAACAGAGACGAGGTCGCCGACGTTGATGAATTCAACGTCTTTTCCCTTCTCGATGACTTCACCGGTGATTTCGTGTCCGAGAATCAGCCCTTTTGGAGCAGTTGTGCGGCCGCGAACCATATGCTGGTCAGAGCCGCAGATGTTGGTGGAGACGATCTTCAGGATCGCGCCATGCTCGATGGAACGGCCCTGAGGCGTCTGCATTTTAGGATAGTCAATGGATTGGACCTCAACCTTGCCGGGGCCCATGTAGACGACTCCACGATTGGTGGCCATGGTTCCTCCGTGATTCTGTGATGAATGAGTTTTATTAGAAGGCCGCTGCGCCTGCTTCGGCTACCGCGTGATCCTGATCGCCTGAACCGCCGCTTACACCGATGGCTCCTACGACTTTATCGCCGCTCTTCAGCGGGATTCCGCCAGCAAAAATCATGACTTTGCCATTGTTTGAGGCATGAATTCCGAAAAACTGGTTGCCGCTTTGCGAGTGTTGGGCCAGGTCTTTTGTAGAAATATCAAAAGCCCGTGAGGTGAAGGCCTTCTTCTGCGCGATATCGATACTGCCGATCCAGGCGCCTTCCATACGAATAAAAGCGACAAGGTTCGCGCCTTCGTCAGCGACAGCAATGTTCATGGGCTGGCCAATTTCCTGCGCTTTCTTTTCTGCTGCGGCGATGACGCGGCGCGCGTCTTCAAGCGATACACCTGTCTTTTGCGCTGTGGGCATTGTTCTTCCTTTCATTAGGTGTGAGATGTTTTGTCTCTTACCTGTGTGATGCGAATAATACGCCGATAAACGACGCGTTTGGGCAATGTCGGATGAAAAGAAAAAGCCCCCGGCGAACCGGAGGCTTTTCTGCTTTCAATACAAACTGCGCTAGCTTACTTTGGCGAAGATGATCAGCAAAGTGAAGAGAGCCAGAGACTCGATGAAGGCCAGGCCGAGGACCAGGATGAGCTGGATACCGGCGCGTGCTCCAGGGTTGCGGGCCAGGGCTTCAGCAGCCGAACCGGCGACGCGACCCTGTCCGAGACCGCAAAGTCCGGATGCGATGGCCATGCCGATGCCGGCGCCTATGGGAACCCAGCTGGGAGCAGAGCCGCCGGTTGACTGTGCGAACGCGGGCGATGCCATGCAGAGCACGGCCAGCGTCATGAAGATATATTGCAGTTTGCGCATTTGTATTTCTCCTTGCTTCCTTCAAAATGTGCCGTCAGTGGGTGGTTGAGGCTCACCGTGCTGGCCCCCTCACGCTTACGGCCGCTGTGCCGAAGTGGAAGCAGAACTCCGGACGCGAAACTGTTTAATGGGCATCGTGTACTGCGGTGGCTTCGCCCAGATAAATCATTGCCAGCAGCATGAAGACATACGCCTGAATCAGCGCGACGCCGAAATGCAATCCCAGAAAAATAATCGGAATTCCAATGGGAACCAGCGAAAAGAAGACCAGAGTAAGCAGGTCGCTGGCGAACATGTTGGCGTAAAGACGAACTGTGAGCGACATGACGCGCGCCAGATTCGAGATGATTTCGATGGGAAACATAAGCGGCGCGATCCACCAGATCGGGCCCATGAAATGCTTCGCGTAACCAATGGGGCCCTGGGTGCGCACGCCGTACCAGTTGTAATAGAAGAAGGTAACAACAGCAATGCCGAGCGGAACAACCGGGCTCGCCGTAGGCGTATCAATGTGCGGCAACAAGCCCATGACATTGCAGAGCAGGACAAAGACGAGAATCGTCGTTACAAACGGGAGGTGCGCTTCATAACCGTGGTGGCCCATGACCGACTGCGCCTGTTCATCGACGAACCCATGCACCATCTCTGCCAGATGCTGCAGACTTCCCGGCTTCTCCACACTCAGCGTTGCGCGGACGGCGATAAAAAACAGAACCATGACCAGCGCCACGACCAGCTCAAGCGTCAGGCGGTCACTGATAGGCGTGGCAGGATGCAGCGGGTAGATGTGGAACTTATTAAGCAGCGCCGTAATGGACGCGCCGAAGAGCCGGTTGAGCAGACCTGTAAGTGCCAGAAGTAAGCTGTGCATGACTTCCTAAACGTGATCAATCCCTGTAAGGTAATTTGCCGCGGATGTTTTGTCAGGAGCGAATCATGCGCACGGCTTCGACGGTAAGAGCAAATATGCCTGAAACCAAACCCGCTACCAGCGCGTAAACCGATCCATGTAAACACTTTAGACTAACATAAAGTATGCCTCCGGCGAACAGCAGACGGAGGAAAAATCCGCTGACCACCCTCGCCGCTCCGGTTGATTTCTGCTTATCAAGCCGCGCGTTGATAAAAGCCACCAGCCGCTGCCATTCCCATAATCCGGTAACGGAAATAACTGTGCCCGCAAGCGCAAGAACGCCTGTCTGCCAGCCATACACAATCCCCAGCACGACGGCCAGCACCACGCCTATGACGGCCGTTGTCCTGAAAGCGCGACGCAGCGCAGCCTTCAGATCGGCGTCGGTAAAGTCGAATATGGGCTGGCTGCTTTCCGTCACTCTGTGTCTTTTCCTGACGCGGCCACTAACCGGAATATCTGGACGAATCCGGCTACCGATCCGAGGATGATGCCGGCGATATAGATCCAGTTCTGGTGCAGCCATTTATCCAGCCCAACGCCCAGAATCCAGCCCACAAAAACCGCGGCAGGAAGAATGAAGGCAATCTGAGTCAGTTTCTCAGCCTTTAGCAGCGTCGCCATTCCGCCATCATCGGATTTGGGCTTCCTGGAAGGTTGGTCGCTGGTTGGCATGCTGAAGCTTGTTATATCACCTGGAGCGGCTGGCATTTTTCCAGAGAATGGCCCCGAGCACCGCCAATATCGAAACCAGGCGCAGCAGAAACAGCCAAAGGCTGCCCTCATTCGGATGGGAAAGATTGACGACAATAGCGTCACTGCCGCCTTGAATGACGAAAAACAGAGCAAAAGCCAGAAACAGGTAGTCACGCGTTGCTTTCCAGAATCGAAGAAAAAACAAACCCGCAACGAGCGAAGAGGCCGCTATGAAGCCGAGCAGGAAGATGTCTGCCAGCGGATGATTGATCGGATTCATTGACTCTCCCAGATCAGGCCATACAACAGCAGGGCCATTGCGATAGCGGCCGAGCCGAGTCGATACGTATAGAAATCAATCTCCGGAAAAAGCACGAGATCCGCAATCACAAGAAGATTGGAGATTGTCATTCCTACAAAACAGAGACCGCTCCAGAGAAGCAGCCTTCTGCGTACGCTTGCATAAGCGCGAAGCAGCAGGACGGCGCACAGCAACGTGGTCAGAGATGTAAGGACATAGATGGCGAGCGCCATTAGTCACGATCCTTTTTGAAGCGGAATGCGCGAGCAAATTCACGTACCGGAGAGGATGATTTGGAATGTATCATGGTCGAAATCCGGACCAGATCGCGGCGATAGGCTGCATCTACTTGATGCATCATTTCATTCTGGTCTTCTGATCGGGGAAAATAGGAGTATTTCGAAGGAACAGTGGTTGACTCTGAAATCAGTTGCAACCTGACTAAATCGCGCAGCAACTCAATCACTTTCTCATCAGGGATATACAGACGGGATGCGAGCTCTTCACAAGTCCACCCGACAGGCCGGCTGTTCCAGAGCAGCACAAGCGCTTCCAGATGCGGGACGCTGTCAATATTCTCCTGAATGAATTCGTAGGCATTCATTCCAGGTTCCGGATTCTTCTCAGTCATCGCTTCTTGTTTTGGGCTCTGGAGACGTGCCGGTTTCAATTCATCAAGGATGATTTATTTTGTCTGTCCAGTGACGCATGCCGCGTTATTTTTCCCATCGTAACAGGGACAACATGATGAAATAACCACATGCGATCAAGATCCTCTATAACGCTGATCCTCTCCGTGTTGGTCGCAGGCGCTTCTGCATGGCTTGCACTCGGTTCAGCAGGGATTTATTGTGACCGGCTGCCGTCTGTAACGGTCTGCGCCGTGCTGGCGGCCTTTGTCATTGCATTATGTTTCAGACAGCTGGCCAGGGCCGAAAGAGCCGCTCAGAAATGGCTGCTGACTGTTGCCATTGTTCTCGCAGGCGCGACGCTCTTCGCCGATGCCCGCTTCGTCCTCAAATATCGCCGCCTATGCTCACAGTTGCAGGAACAGATACGGCAGATGCAACCGCCTTCGCATTGAGTACGGACCATTAAAACTTTAGGGTTTAACGCAGCGTACGGCGCTCAATTTGCCTGAGATATTTCTCTCC
>Ga0070740_10006373_pt1 | contig 10398 bp, 5 predicted proteins | sample Coa_R2_FD_67286 | JGI IMG/M metagenome (GOLD analysis project Ga0070740, IMG submission 67286) | Surface soil microbial communities from Centralia Pennsylvania, which are recovering from an underground coalmine fire - Coalmine... | ecosystem: Environmental > Terrestrial > Soil > Unclassified ...
AGGTCACCCCCTCGGGGCGCTGCTCCAGTAGCGAGCGGCGCTGCAAGGAGCGCACGGCCTCCAGGAGTGCCCACGGCGGCTCCGAGGACAGCAGCGCGCCCGCCAGCGCCTGAGCGGGGACCGGCTCGCGCACGACGGCCAGCCGGATCATCACCTCCCGCTCCAGGGGCGCCAGGCGCGTCCACTGCTGGTCCAGGACATCCCGGATGTCGTCGAAGATGAGGGCCTCGTGGCGCAGGAAGGCCGCGACATCGCCGCCGAACAACTCCTGGATGGCCTCGGCGACCACCAGCAGGGCCAGCGGATGGCCCGCATAGCGCCGCAGCACCTGCCGAGCTCCGGCCGAGGCGGGGAGGCCGCGCTCCCGCAAGAGCTTCTGGCCCGCCATCTCGTCCAGGCCGGCCAGGGCCAGGCAGCGCACCGGCGCACCCGCGCGCTCCAGGCGCGCCAGCTCCAGCGGCCGTTCGCGGCTGGTCAGCAGCAGGCCGCTCTGGTGCCGGGTGCGGGCCACCTGTTCGAGGAAGGGTCCGAACTCCTCGTAGCCGGGACGCCAGAGGCCGGCGCGCTCGTGCGTCATGAGCAAGCTCTCCAGGTTGTCGAGCACCAGCAGGCAGCGTCGCCGCTGGAGATGCTCCAGCAGCAGGTCGAGGCGCTCCGCGGGCAGGGGGGCGGCCTGCTGGGAGGGGAGGTGCAGGAGACAGCCGCGCAGGACCTCGTCCAGGGTGGGGGCATTCAGCAGGGAGCACCAGATGACCGCGTCAAAGCCTGGAGCGAGCGAGGCGACAAGCTGTGCGGCCAGCGCCGTCTTGCCCACGCCGCCCAGCCCCACGATGGCCACCAGCCGGCTGCGCTCGTCGGCGATCCAGCGCCGCAGGGTGCCCAACTCGCTGTCGCGGCCGTACAGGGGTCCCGGCTCGGGCGCCTGCCCCCAGCCCGGCGCGCGACGCGTCTCCGCTGCGCCTTTGCCCGGCTCGTCCGCCTGGATTTGCCGGTACAGCGCGGTCGTCTCGGCGGCCGGTTCGAGGCCCAAATCATCCCGCAGCCGGCGCTGGCAGACCTCGTATTGGCTCAGCGCCGCCCCGCGCCGTCCGGAGCGCGCCAGCACGCGCATCAGGCGGCGGTGCGCCGCTTCCTGCCAGGGGTCCAGCTCGAGCTGGCGCCGCGCGCCGTGCTCGGCGCGCACGTCGTCGCCCAGCCATTCGTCATAAGCGGCCAGGCGCTCGAGCGCCTCCAGCGCCTGCCGGTGCAGGGTTTCGCGCCGCGGCAACAGCCACTCCTGGAACAGGTCGCTGCCGGCCGCGGCAAACTCGTGGAGCAATGGCCCCCGGTAGAGTGCGACGGCCGCCCGCAGGCGTTCCAGGCAGCCCGGACACTGCAGCAGGTCGGCATGGGCGTGGGCCTGCACGGCCCGCACGTGTGCGGCGAAGTCGGCGACGTCGATCCCGACATCGGCCGTGTCCTGGAGCTGGATGGACCGCCGGGTAATCACAAAGTACGATGAGGCCGGGCCAGTGTCGTGGAGGGCCTGGCGCAGATACAGCAGCGTCAGGCTCAGATTGTGCAGGGCGACCTGCTCCGGCTGGTCCGGCCAGAGCAGGCCGGCCAGGGTCATGCGTAGATGCGGTCGGTCGCATTCCACGGCGAGATAAGCCAGCAGGAGCTGGGCGTTGACGCTGCGAAACCGGGACACGGGCACGCCGGCCAGGGTCACCTGAAAAGCCTGGAAGAGCGCGATGTGCAGCCGCGCCATGGACACCCCTTTCCGTGGGCTCTCGGCAGTCCGCCAGAGAAGGTGGGGGCTGACCCAGACCAGTGGCCGCTGGTGAGACTGATGACGCTGCTTTGATGATACTCTACTGATCCTGGCCGTGCAAAGTCGGGGCGTGACAACGGCGCCCGGTCGGCATAGGTGTGCAGCAAGAAGGGCCCGTGGCGGAGCCGATCGCACTCGGTCCGTGTGCGTTCTTCGACGGGATGGTGACGCTGATGCCTGTGAAGTCGGTGGTCGTGCTGACTTAGTTCCGACCGCACATCGGCCACCGTAAGCCAGAAGAAAGGAAGGGCGGGAACGCTGGCGGTGAGGTCGGAGCCGACGACAGCGGGGGGTGAATAGGGTTGGGCAGGTCGCGTACGCAGTCGTCAGTTCGTGCTGTGTGCAGACATGGGCACATGAGAGGGAGAAGGGGGAGTAGCCAGCGGCACCAACTTGTCCGCGCGCTGTCGTACACTAGCAGATATAGAGGCCCATACAGCGCTATGGGCACAATTGCTGCTGACCAAAGGGCGGACACGTGACCAAGGACGAGATTCGCAGCCTGTTCATCGACTTCTTCATTCAACGCGGCCATGTGCTGTTGCCGAACCTGTCGCTCATCCCAGACGACGATACGGTGCTGCTGACCAGCGCCGGCGTGCAGCAGGTGCAGCCGTTCTTCCTGGGCATGGCCAGACCGCCGGCCCCACGCCTGGTGAACGTGCAGCGCGTCGTGCGCACGACCGATATCGAGTCCATCGGCGACTACAACCACTGCACCTTCTTCGAGATGCTGGGCAACTGGTCGATCGGCGACTACTTCAAGGAGCAGTCGATCCGCTGGAGCTGGGAGCTGGTGACGGAGGTGCTGCGCTTCCCCAAGGAGCGCATCTGGGTCAGCGTCTACGACGGCGTGAACGGGACCGATACGGAGTCCTTTGAGTTCTGGCGCTCCGTAGGTATGCCGGCGGAGCGCATCGTCTATCTTGACGACGAGCACAACTGGTGGGCTCCCGGCGATACCGGCCCTTGCGGCCCCGATACGGAGATCTTCTACGACCGCGGCGAGCACTATGGCTGCGGGCGGCCCGACTGCAAGCCGGGCTGCGACTGCGACCGCTTCCTGGAGTTCTGGAACAACGTCTTCACGCAGTATAACCGCGAGGTCGACGGCTCGCTCACACTGCTGCAGAGCAAGAACGTGGACACCGGCGCCGGCCTGGAGCGCTGGGCTATGCTGTTGCAGGAGAAGCCTTCGGTCTACGAGACGGACTGCTTCTGGCCGCTGGTCGAGGCGCTCTGCCTGGCCACCGGCCGGCGCTACGACGAGGACCCGCACGTCACGCGCTCGCTGCGCATCATCGCCGACCACGGGCGCGCCCTGACCTTCCTGATCTTCGACGGCGTGGTGCCCACTCCCGACGGGCGCGGCTCAGTGCTGCGCCAGTTATTGCGGCGCGCCGTCCTGCACGGGCACCTGCTGGGCCTGCGCCGTCCCTTCCTGGCCGACGTGGTGGTGCCGACGGTGGTGGAGATGATGAAAGGCGGCTATCCCGAGTTGGTGGAGCGCCACTCCTTCATCGCCGAGGTCGCGGGCGGCGAGGAGCGCCAGTTCCTGTCCACGCTGCAGCGCGGCCTGCCCCTGGTGGAGAGCTTGCTGGACCGCTTCGCTCGGACGGGTACGGTGGACGGCGCGGCCGTCTTCGACCTCAAGCAGACGCACGGCTTCCCGCTCGAGCTGGTGCAGGAGGCGGCGGAGCAGCGCGGCCTCAGTATCGACATGCAGGAGTACGAGCATGCGGCCGAGCGGCATCGCCTGGCCTCGGCATCCAAAGACGAGTTCCATGAGAGATCGCGCAGCAACAAGGCCTACGGCGAGATCGCGGAGTCGCTGGGCCGGGCACCGGAGTTCCTGGGCTACGAGACGCTGACGGCGAGGGCGCGCGTGGCCGGCATCGTGAAGGATAACCAGTCGGTGCAGGAGGCGCTGCCCGACGAGACGGTCGAGATCGTGCTCGACCGCACGCCCTTCTACGCCGAGTCCGGCGGCCAGCTCGGCGACAGGGGGACGCTGACGCGCGGCGGCGTCACCGTCTTCATCACCGACACTCAGAAGCCCAAGGGCAGCATCCTGACCGTGCACACGGGTACGGTGCACGGCGGCACCCTGCGCGTGGGCGACCAGGTAGAGGCCGCGGTCGATCCGGAATGGCGCGAGGGCGTGAGGCATCACCACTCGGCCACGCACCTGGCGCACCGTGCCCTGAAGGATGTGCTGGGCGAGGGCGTCCACCAGGAGGGCTCGGTGGTGGCGCCGGACCGCTTTACCTTCGACTTCAACCTGTCGCGGCCCATGACACCCGTCGAGATTTCCAGAGTCGAGCACGAGGTGAACCGCATGATCCGCGCCGATCTGCCGGTGGAGACGGCCCTGATGACGTACGCCGAGGCCGTCAAGACCGGGGCGATGGCCCTGTTCACGGAGAAGTACGGCGATACGGTGCGCGTGGTCACCATGGGGGCATCGCGCGAACTGTGCGGCGGCACCCACGTACGGCGCACCGGCGAGATCGGCGCCTTCTACATCCTGTCCGAGAGCTCGGTCAGCGCGGGCATCCGGCGCATCGAGGCCGTGGCCGGCGAGGCCGCCCACCGCTACGCGCGCGCGCAGATCAACGAATTGCGCGAGCTGACGCGCGATCTGGGCGCGCAGCCGGGGCAGGCCGGCGCGCGCGTGGCGGCGCTGCGCGAGAACGCGCGCGCGCTGGAACGGCAGCTCAACGAGGCGCGGCAGGAGATCGCCAACCTCAAGACGCAGAGCTTGCTCGGCGTACCGCGGGCCAACGGTGCGGGCGGCCCTGAGGAGATGGACGGCTTTCGCGCGCTGGTGCGGCGCGTCGAGGCCGGCTCGGTCGACGACCTCAAGAGCCAGAGCGATGCCCTCAAGAGCCGCTTCGCCCCCTGCGTGATCGTGCTCGGCGCGGCCATCAACGGACGCGCCATGTTCACCGCATCGGCGACGCAGGGCCTGGAGGAGAAGGGCGTAAACGCAGGCGCCCTGATGCGCGCGGCGGCGACGGCAGCCGGCGGCAAGGGAGGCGGTAACCCTACCTGGGCACAGGGCAGCGCCCCGGACGCGAGCAAGATCGACGAGGGGTTGGACGCCGCCCGTGCACTGCTGCACGCGCGTGGCGCCTAACCGCCTCCCCGTGGCGAATAGCGACAGGCACCGATGGTCAAGAATCTACGCGACGCGCTGCACCTGCCGGTCAAGCTGCCGTTCAGGCGGAACGGGGGCGATGACGACACACGCGCCTACTACTCCATCCTGGACATCGGCACCGAAGTGGCCAAGGCCCTGGTGCTGGTGGTGGAGAACGGTCAGGGCGAGGTGGTGGGCGTCGGACGCCAGCCGCAGGGGCATCTGGACATGCAGGACGGCCTGGTCACCGACATCGAAGCCGTGGTGGAGAACTGCCACCTGGCCCTGCAGCAGGCCGAGGCCATGGCCGGGGTCGGCGGCCGCGACGCCATCGTGGGCATGGCCGGCGAGCTGACCAAGGGCGTGTCCACCACGGTCACGGTCGAGCGTGCCAAGCCGTGGGACAAGCTGAGCGTGAGCGAGATCGAGAGCGTGTTGCAGCGCGTGCAGAAGGAGGCCCTGGAGCAGGTCAGGGAGCAAATAGCCTGGGAAACGGGGCTGCCCGGCATCGACGTGCGCCTGGTCAACTCGGCGGTGGTCTCGGTCCAGATCGACGGACATGTCGTCAGCAATCCCATCGCCTTCCAGGGGCGGCACCTCTCCGTCACCATCTTCAACGCCTTCGCGCCGCTGGTCCACGTTGGGGCGATGCGCACCGTGGTGGAGGCGCTGGGCCTGGATCTGCTCAGCGTGGTGGCCGAGCCGTACGCCGTGGCCAGCGCGCTGAGCAACCGTCCGGCCCTGGACTACGGCGGCATCGTCATCGACATCGGCGGCGGCACCACCGACGTGGCCCTGCTGCGCGACGGCGGCATCGAGGGCACCAAGACCTTCTCGCTGGGAGGCCGCGCCTTCACCAAGCGCCTGGCCATGCGCCGCTCGCTCTCCTTCGAGGCCGCCGAGGAGCTCAAGCTGCGCTACGCGCGCGGGGAGCTGCATCCCACCGAGAGCCAGCGTGTCTCGGCGGCCCTGGTGCCGGATGTCCAGACCTGGATGGATGGCGTGGCCCTGCTGCTGGAAGAACTGGCCGGCGAGGGACAGGTCCCGCCCTATTTATATCTCTGCGGCGGCACCAGCGGCCTGCCCGACCTGAGCGAGATCTTGCAGCGCTTCGACTGGACGGCGCGCCTGCCGATGTCGCGCGCGGCCGAGGTGCGGGTCTTGCTGCCCCACGATGTGGGCACAATTCAGGATAGAACGGGCGAGCTCACCGCCCCGCAAGATGTGACGCCGCTCAGCCTGGCCTACCAGACCCTGGCCCTCGAACGCGAGAGCGGCGTAGTCACCGAGGCGCTCCATCAGACCGTGCAACGCATGGGCATCTCATGAGCACACATTCCGTCATCCGCGTCGACCCCGACGACGAGTTATCGGTCATCCTGGAACGGCTGCCCAGCGGGGGCATCTGCATCCTGGCCCTGCCGCCACATGCCCGCGCGCTCAACGGACCGGTCGGCGCCAAACTGCTGAAGCGGCGGGCCGAGTCGCAGGGATGCCAGGTGATCCTCGTCACAGGCGATCAGGCCGTCACGGCGCAGGCCCGCGCCGCGGGCATCTCCGTGACCGGCACGGTGGAGGAGGCAGAGCAACTCCTCGACGGCAGTCAGAGCGACCTGTACCTGGAGCCGACCACGGCCTTCGGTCCGGCGCGCGGGGCCAACACCTTCGACGACGAGGAGCCCGACTCCCTGGACGACGACTTTGGCGACTATGACGAAGACGAGGAGGAGAGTCTTCCCCCCTTCAGCGCGGCCTCTCCCGGTGGCACGGCACGCGCAGGCGATACGGGCACGCCGGAAGCGCCCAGCCCGGCGGATGCCGGCGCACCGACCGCGACCTTTACGGCGGGCGCCGGCAGCACAGGCGTGCGCGGGCATAGCGTCAACGTACCTGACCCGGCGCCAGACGATAAAGGCAGCACGCCCGTGCGCGGGCATAGCGGCGGACCGCAGGCAGCCAGAGCGCGACGTCCCGTCGCGGGAGGAGCGGGCGGACAGGCTCCGCCACCGCCGCGCTCGGCGGGCGATAGCGGGCCGGGCCGCTACATCATGCCGGTGGTCTTGGTCCTGGTGCCGCTGCTCCTGCTCGGCTGGCTGGCCTTCTACGTCCTGGATGGACTGCTCAACCCGTCGGCCACCCTCACCCTGCGCCCGCGTCCCAATGTCATCACCGGCACCACGACCGTGCGCGCGGTGCTGGACCTCCCGGCACAGAAGCACACCGTGTATCTGACCGGCATGGGCCGCCTCAGCCAGACCGAGCAGGGCGCGATCACCGTACCGGTGCGCGGTTTCACGCTGGTTCCCGACCACATCGCCTCGGGCGAGCTGGAGCTGGCAAACCTGAATACTCAGCCCTTGCTCATCCCCGCCGGCACCACCTTTACGGCCCATAACCGCAACGTCAGCTTCGTCACCACCAAAGAGATCACCCTGCCCGCGGCGAAGGTAACCTTCAGTGGTTCCACGAACGGCGTGGGCACAGTCCCCATCAGCGCCGCGGTCGGCGGCAGCGCCGGGAACGTGCCGGCGGGAGCCATCGCCGACGTGCCGGCGTCCTTCTCCTCCATCCTCAAAGTGCGCAATCCGCGGCCGACGACGGGCGGCACGGATCGTAAAGAACCGGCAGTGACGTCGAGCGACTCCGCGTCCTACACCGAGAAACTCTACGGCGCCCTGGTGCTGCAAGCCAAGCGGCACATCGACCGCCGCTTCGGCGGCAACGTGGAACTGCAAGTGACCAATGTCACGCGCTCTCCGGCCACCCTAACCTGGTCGCACCACCATACGCGCGCCAGCATCGCGCTCTCCATCGTGCTGTACGGGGTCTACGTGCACCGCAGCGATCTCTTCCCCGCGGCCAGGGCCGCCCTGCAACCGGCCATCGCCGCGCATCCGAACGAGGCGTTCCTGCAGGACAGCGTCGCATGGACGGCCTCGTGGACGCCGGTGCGCCCGCTCACGGCGACGGTAGGCTGGACGCCCGACCAGGCCATCACCCAGACCATCGCGCTCAGCGTCAGCGGTCGCACCAAGCCCACGCTGCCCGCCGACGACCTGCTGCACGCCGTCGCCGGCAAGTCCAAGAGCGAGGCCCTGAGCTACCTGAAGGGGCGCAACGACATAGAGACGGCAAGCATCGCGCTCTCACCCGGCTGGGCCGATCATCTCCCCGGCGACCTCACCCGCATCCACATCAACGTGCTGGACCCACAGTAAGATGGGGCGGGCTCTTGCAGTGCTGGGCCTCGGCCTCGCCGGAATCCTGACTGTTGTGCTGCGGAGACAGTTAGACATGTGTTTACACCCCATCGGCCCGCTGCCAGGCGGCGATGCACTCGCTCACCCAGGTCGCGTCCGCGTGGGACAAAGGCAGCGGTGGCGGCGGCTCGCTATAGTCGATCCCCGCGTCGTAGCGATAGCGCTCATAGACCAGGTCCACCACGTCCTGCAGGTCCAGCGGCACATCGGCCAACGGTGGACGCAGCGGCACGGCGATGGTGTCCAGAGGATCACGCAGGCCCATCGGCCAGACCTCTACCGTTGGTGCTCCTGCCCGGTGCAGCAAGGCCCCGTAGGCGCTTTGCGCGGACAGTCCCGGCGGCCGTATCCCGCCGCGCAGCAGGTCGATCTCCAACCAGTGAGTCTGGGAACCCAGCACCTGTTCGCGCTTACGCAGGTAGTCGCGCTGCCCGCTTGAGCCCTGCAGCTTGTTAATCGGTGAGAGTATCTCGATCACTGCGACAACGTGCCGATCCCGGGTGTCGATGATCCTCAGGTAGGGCGCGCGGACCTCCACGGGGGCAGGCAGGTCCAGCACCATCGGCGTCGCGATCTGCCCCCGCGCCCGGGCAGGCGTCGCCGCCTGCGTGGCCTCTGCCAGGTAGAGATCGGGCCGTACCATCGAACGGGCCGGGTCATCCGCCCCCAGGATGTAGACGTTGTCCTCGCTATCCACGAAGAAGCGCGGCGCCACCGCTCGGGTCAGCACCTCGCGCGTGACGGCGATCAAGCCGGCATGAACGCCGCTCCAGCGATCTGGGCGCTCGAGATAGGGGTCCATACCCGGAAATGGTGAGGGCATCTCTCTCTTCGTCGGTTGCTCTGGTCGCTGTCTTAGTCCTACCACATCGAGCGTTCTTGTTGCCAAGTCAACATCTCGGGCAACCGGCTCAACCCGTGACCAGGCCCTCAACTTTCAAGAGGACGACACCCTATTCGATCATGCGCAACAGGCCGTGCGCGATCACCTGCGGATCGGTTTCCGAGCCGAACGGGATCACCTTGACATTGCCGTTAGTTTGCTCGATCTGTTGATAGGCACGCAGGGCCGCATCGTGCTCGGGGCCGTATCCGATGATAGCCAGGGCGACGTAGACCCCGCCCGACGCCTGGGCCACGGCCTGGGCGAATTGAGCGGTGTCGTCGGCCTCGCCGTCGGTGATGACCAGGGCCATCAGCACCGGCCGGCGGGACGGATCCTCCTGCCCAAACTCCTGCATGTAGGTGTTGATCAGCGTGTTCCAGCCCGGCATGATGCGCGTGCCGCCGCCCCATTGAATCTGCGACCAGACCTGATTGAGGTTCGACGGATTGAGGTCGCCGATATCGGCGGCCCGCCCGCCGGAGAAGATCACGGTGCGCAGCCCGCCGCCACCTTCCTCGTGCGCGGCCTGGCTATCCTGCTCGGCCAGGGCAGCCACGATAATGCCGATGGCTTCGTGAATGGTATCGCGGCGGGGCGTCGGATTGTTCGCGCTGGTACCGTAGTTCATGGAACCCGTCACGTCGAGCAGCAGCATCGGCTCCTTCTCCAGGCCGGCCGGTGTTGCGAAGGTCGCCTGCTGCGCGGGCATCGGTGCGCCGGCCTGATAGGGCGGTGGTGCGGCCGCCGGCATGGGCGCGCCACCCTGGTACGGCGGCTGCTGCGTGGGGGCGCTACCTTGATAGGGCGGCTGCGGAGTGGACGCACCCCCTTGATACGGTGATTGGGGCACTGGCGCGCCGCCTTGATATGCTGGAGGAGCGGCCGCCGGCCCGGTCGGCTGGGCTGGTGGTGCTTGCAGGCGAGCGCCGCAACTCGAGCAGAAGTTGGACGTTGGTTCGTTGGCCGCGCCACATTGACCGCAGAATCTCGGCTGGTTCATTGGTTACACATCCTCTCTGGAGCAGAGCGTTGACACAAGATCTCCGTCCCCTTCCACCCTACTATAATCCTCACAGAGCTATAGCGGTACCACGTTGCCCGTGGTTAGGCCGATTGGCCCGTATACTGGATCTGTGACGCCGCGTCCGGCTAAGCGGTGGAGCACACGGGCTCAGAAGGGACGAGGGAGGCAAGGTATGCGCACAAGACGCACAGGAGACGCGGAGGCGGGCCACTCGGCAGTCGCCGGAGCGCGACGGCCGCGCCGGCCATGGCGCCTGGGGCCGGGTCGGGCACT
>Ga0070740_10006374_pt1 | contig 10398 bp, 11 predicted proteins | sample Coa_R2_FD_67286 | JGI IMG/M metagenome (GOLD analysis project Ga0070740, IMG submission 67286) | Surface soil microbial communities from Centralia Pennsylvania, which are recovering from an underground coalmine fire - Coalmine... | ecosystem: Environmental > Terrestrial > Soil > Unclassified ...
GCGCCGATGGCCATCACGTCATTGAAGGCGAAGACGGCGGTTAAGCCCAGGTCGCGGCGCATGAGTTCGGCCATCGCCTCCTCGCCGCCGCCATAGCGCTCGTTGCCGCGCACGATGGCTTCCGGCGGGAGCGGCGCCCCGGCTTCGGCCAGGGCGCGCTGGAAACCGATCACGCGGCCGCTGCTGGGCGTCTGGTCGTTCAAGCCGCTGATACAGCCAACGCGTCGGTGGCCCAGCCGCACCAGATACTCGCCGGCCAGGTAGCCCCCCTCGTCGTTGGCCACCATGACCTGGTCGACCGGCAGGTCGCCGACGTCCCGGTCGACCACGACCACCGGCACCCCGGCCGCGCGGACCTGCTCCAGCGGCCCGGGTTGGGCGACCGAGGAGACCAGCAGGATGCCGTCAACCTGCTTGGCGAGGAGCACATTGAGGTAAGCCGCCTGCTTGGCCTCCGAGAGGTCAGAGTTGCACAGGATGACGCTGTACCCCTCGGCGAAGCCGGCGTCCTCGATCACGCGTGCCACCTCGGCGAAGAAGGGGTTGGAGTTGTCCGGCACGAGCAGGCCGATGGTATGCGTCTCCTGGCGGCGCGGGCTGCGCGCCAGCAGGTTGGGCCGGTAGTCGAGCTGAGCGATGGCCCGGCGCACCCGCTCCTCCGTCTCCGGCTCCACGAAGCGCGTCGCATTGATGACGTGCGACACCGTGGTGGTCGAGACCCCCGCCTTGTGCGCGACCTCGCGCATCGTGGGCATCAGGGCCCTCCCTCTCTACCTGTCTATGTGCTGGCCGCGCAACGGTTTGCGCAACCGATTGCTTCGCTATATCGGCTGCGCTATCACGTTGTCAAGTGGGCGAATACCCCCCTATCCTCCGCTTGCCCGTTGCCATGCTCTGCCCTATGATCAGTGTGATGACTACTATGACTACTGTGATCAGATCGTGGAGGGCATGATGGCTACACAGATTGACACCTGGACGGTGGCTGAGGCCAAGGCGCGGTTCAGCGAGCTCATTGACCGTGCGCTCGCCGACGGCCCGCAGACCATCACCCGCCATGGCAAAGAGGCCGTCGTCGTCGTGGCGGCGCCGGAATGGGAGCGCAAGACGAAACGCACGGGCAATCTGGCCGAGTTCTTCGCCGCCTCACCGCTGCGCGACTCGGGCTTGACGGTGGAGCGGCCCGCCGACGGTCCGCGCGAGAGCGCGCTGTGAACTTCCTGCTCGATACCAACGTCATCTCAGAGTGGGTCAAGCCCCAGCCCAACCCCAACGTCGTGACCTGGCTGGCCGAGGTTGACGAAGATCGCGTGTTCCTGAGCGTAGCCTCATTTGCCGAAATACGGCACGGCATCGAGATGATGCCGGCCGGCCGGCGCCGTGAGCGGTTGCGAAGTTGGCTGGCCGATGAATTGCCGGAGCGCTTCGAGGGCCGCATCCTAGATATCGACCGCCGCGTCGCCGAGATGTGGGGCCTCGTGATGGCGCACGGTCAGAAGGCCGGAGTGACGTTTGGGTCCATGGATGCCTTCTTCGCCGCGACCGCCCAGGCGCATGGACTCACCCTCGTCACGCGGAACGTCCGCGACTTTGCGCAGGCCGGTATAGCGCTGTTCGATCCCTGGACGCGGCCGCCCGGCTAGATATCGGCGCCGTACGGACCGATGTCCCTTATGGTGGCGGACCTGGCGCCGGCATCTTGATGGACGGCGTGGCTGTGATGTGCCACGATCGCCCCGGCGGCACGTGGCCCTGAACGTGCTACCGCCTCTTTCAGGAGAGAGCGATATGAACAGAGTACCTCGGCGGACCGGCCTGCTCGCCGTGTGCTGCCTTGCGGCGCTGTCCTTTGCGGGCACGTACGCTCCACGCCATCGTATGCCGGTGGCGGCGACGGACATGGGGCAGGCCGTGCCCGTCCTACGTTTCGCCATCGACAACGACTATTACCCCGAGACGCAGACGCCGGCCCAGGCCGCGCAGGACGTTGCCCTCCTGCGCAGCATCGGGGTCAAAATCCTGCGCGTCGGCATGGGCTGGGACGACACCAACCCCGCCCCCGGCGTCTACAACTGGGGCTTCTGGCGCGAGTTCGTCCGCCGCGCCGCCGCAGCGGACATCGAGGTCCATCCCTACTACCTGTATCCGCCCGCGTGGGCCGCGGACCACTGGAACGACCCGCCGCGCAACCCCGCCGATGACGGACGCGCCTGCGCGGTGATGGCGCGCCCTGGGTGCGCTACTACGAGGTGTGGAACGAGGTGGATCAGAACATCTTCTGGACGGGCACCGAGCGGCAGTACCTGGCGGCACCGCGGGCCTGCGCGCAGGCCATCCGCGCCGTCCAGCCCGGCGCAAAGATCGTGCTGGCCGGCCTAACCTCGCTCAACGCCGACTGGATCAGCGCCCTCAATCGCATGGGCGGGAAGGGCCTCTACGACGTGGTGGCCTTCCATACCTACGCCGAAGCCCCCTGGGACAGCTCCCCGGTGGAAGCCCTGACCACGCCCGGCAGCACCGGGCCGTACAGCTATGCCTGGTCGTGGGAGGTGGCAAGCGACCATGGGCGCCTGCCGGTGTGGATGAACGAGGGCGGTGCCACCACCGCCTCCGACTTCGCCGATAGCGAGTACAGCCAGGCAAGCTGGGTGCCCACCATGCGGCGCACCCAGCTTGCCTGGCTGCACGAGCCGGACGGCACGGTACGGCGCGTCAAGGGCTTCGACGGCAAGACCATCCCGAACGTGGAAGTACGCGCGAGCGCGATCCCGCTGCTGTACGAGATCAGCCCTGCCGGGCGCTGAGACGTTCGTGCGCGGGGCCGTGTTCCTGGGACCGCCGGCATCCCTGCCGGCTCCCGGCGGTCCCAGGGAGTAGCGCTCGCCACGCGCAGGTGCTTCTCGGGACAGATCACCTCGAAGCCGCCAACACGCGTCGCGCGGTCTCGACATAACCGTTCGGAGAGCGCACGCGCCGCTATCGCTACAGGGTCAGCGTCACCTTCTTCAAGCCGCGCGGATGATCGGGGTCGAGTCCGCGGGCCACGCACAGGGCGTGGGCGAAGAGTTGCCCGGCCACGGTGTAGACCAGCGGGGAGACGGCTTCGCCGGCCAGGCCGGGCGCCACCGGCGCGGGCAGGGGCACGGAGACGGTTGCCGCCTCCAGCAGGTCAGCCTCCGAGGAGAAGACGATCGTCTCGGCGCCACGCGAGTGCAGCTTGCGTGCCAGGTCGCCCATGTCGGGACCGGTACGGCCGGGCGGCGCGATCAGCAGGGCAGGGAAGCCCGGCTCGACGATGGCGATCGGCCCGTGCTGGAAATCGGCGCCGGAGTAGGGATCGGCCACCACGTAGCTGGTCTCCTTGATCTTGAGGGCGACCTCCATGGCCGTGCAGTAGTTGAGGCCACGCCCCAGCACGGCGCAGGCGCCGATCTGGCGGTAGCGCTCTGCCCGCTCGGCGATATTGTCGGCGCTCCGCAGCACGGCGGCCATGGCCTCGGGCACCGCTTCCAGCGCCGCCAGCAGCTCATCGTCGCCGGCCAACAGCGCGGAGAGGAGACCGAGTACGGCGAGTTGCGCGGTATAGGTCTTGGTGGCGGCGACGGCGCGCTCTACTCCGGCATGGCACAGCGCCGTCTCGTCCGCCGCGGCGGCCAGCGACGACGACGCCCCGGCGGTCACGGCCAGGGTATAGGCGCCCTGCGCCCGCGCCGCGCGCACCACTTCCACGATGTCGGTCGACTCGCCCGACTGCGAGATGCCCACCACTACCGCGTCGCGCAGGCGCGGCGTGGCCTGATACAGGGTGGTGACGGCGGGGGCAGCCAGCGCCACCGGCAGGCCGTTCTTGATGGCCCACAGGTACTTGGCATAGGTTGCCGCGTTGTCCGAGGTGCCACGTGCCGCGATCAGGATCAGCGCCGGATCGCGGCGCCGAATCTCCGCGGCGACCTGCGCGAGGCGGGAACGCTCCGCGGCCAGCGTCCGCCCGACGGCTTCCGGCTGCTCATATATCTCCTCCAGCATGTACGTCACGGCACTCTCCTCCTCAGGTCCGTGTATCGGTGGCCCCCTTCATGCTATCATTGCGTTACGAGTGCACGTAACGAGCGGGCGGGAGCGGCGGCTGCAGTCAATGGGACTGCACACACACTGTGTCTGTGATGCCTGACACTAAAGTGTCATGCCGGCGCCGGCGATGGGTTACTCGGTCGGGGTAGGCACACTGTGTCTGTGATGCCTGACACTAAAGTGTCATGGCAGGAGACGGGCACTGAAGTGCCTGTGATGCAACGTTGTCCGGCTTTAGCGGGCGTGTCCCTGCCAGGCGACTTCAGTCGCCGGCTCTGCCCGTCTCAGAGGTCGCGAGGAGGGTAAGGTATGGACGCTATTCAGGCGGTGCGCACGCGCCGGTCGGTGCGGCGCTTTCGACCCGACCCCGTCGGGCGCGACACGCTGGAGGCGCTGGTTGAAGAGGCGTGTTGCGCGCCCTCGCCCCATGGGACCCGTCCGTGGCGTTTCGCCGTGCTGACCGCCGCCGAGGCCAAACGGAGGCTGGCCGAGCGGATGGGCCGGCGCTGGGAGTCCGACCTGCGCGGCGACAACCTGCCCGACGAGGTTATTTCCCGCCGGGTAGAACGCTCGCACCGCCGCATCACGGGCTCGCCCGCCGTGATCGTGGCCTGCCTGGTCAAAGGGGTGCTGGACACCTATCCGGACGAGCGCCGGCAAAACGCCGAGTACACCATGGGCGCGCACTCGCTCGGTGCCGCGCTGCAGAATATCCTGCTGGGGGCCCATGCACGCGGCCTGGCCGGCTTTTGGATGTGCGCCCCCATCTTCTGCCCCGACGAAGCCCGCCTGGCGCTGGACCTCGATCCGTCGTGGGAGCCGCAGGCCATGGTGCTGCTCGGCTACCCCGCCGAGCCGCCTCCGGCGCGCGAACCCCGCGGCGTCCAGAGCATGGCCGTTTTCCGCTAGAGTCTGGTTGTCGTCGAAAGGATGAAGCTGTATGCCGACAAGGCTACCCGCTGAGGTCAGACAGTTCCTGGAAGAGGGCCGCCTCTTCGCGGTCGTCGCCACCATCAACGCCGATGGCACGCCGCAGCAGACCGTGGTCTGGTACGCCCTGCGCGGCGACGAATTGATGATGAACACGGCGCGCGGTCGCGTGAAGGACCGCAACCTGCGCCGCGATCCCCGCCTCTCCATCACCGTGACGCGCGAAGACGGCTACCGCTGGGTGGCCATCCGCGGCGTCGCGCGCCTGGTCGACGACCACGCCACCTCGCAGGCCGATATCTACGCCCTGGCGGTGCGCTACGACGGCCAGGAGGAAGCCGACCGGGCGATGCGCGAGCAATTCTCCCGCGAGCAGCGCGTCAGCATCTACGTCCCCATCGAGAGGTTCACCACTTACGGCTTCTGAGCAACTTCGCCGATTCGTATCTACCGTCTTGTTGGATATCACTACGTGCGGCGAAGCGCCACGATCGACAGACTTGGCCGGCTTGATTCTCTCCAGTTGACCCGACGTTGGCGTGCTACACTGGGGAGAGAGATACCTCCGCAAAGCAGGAGGCGGATGGAAATCATGGCGACTGAGCGTGCAGCCCAGCACGGCCACTCCCGCGACGAGCTTCCGAGCCGGCGCACCATACTTATTCCATTACCGGGAACCGATGAAGCTGACCTGCTGGACAACCTGAACAAGGTGTACGGGGAGCCTGAGCCGGCTGATGAGACGGTGGTGGAGGGCATACGCCAGTCCATGCGCGAGGTCCTTGAGCGCGAGCGGTGATCCGGCGAGGGGATCTCTATCGGTGCGATTTCGGCGCTAGGTAGTGGTTTGCGGTGGAATGCCGCCGGAGCCCTTGCTCTTGAACGGCGCCCGGCCGGTGCCCTTGGGTACGTAACGGGGCACACGGCGTGGGCCTGAGCCGGACAGAGGGGTGGCCATCGCTTGCCGGCGCCGCAGGGCGGTGAGGACCGGATAGAGGAGCAGGGCCAGCAAGGCGAACCAGGCCACCACGAGCAGCCACGGTGCGTCCGGAGCGGGCGCCGCCGGTGCGACTACTGCCGAGGCGGCAGGAGCATTCACGCCGTCTGCTTCTACCAAGGCCGCCACACCGGCCGCGTCCGTGGTTACCGTCACGGCATCGCCCGGCCGCAAGTTGCCCAGGCCGACGCTCTGGCCGTTGCGGATGACGGGTGAGGCCGGACCCAGACGGAATGAACGCGGCCCTCCACGCAGCCGTGCCCTCAGGGTCGAGTTGCTCGCCGCCATCACCACGCCGCGCCAGACGCCGGCCAGCGAGTGGTAGACCACGCGAGCGGCGGCAGGCGCGGGCGAACGGGACGCAGCCGCCAGGTGCACCACGAACTGTCCGGACGCGCCGCCGGCCGCGCCTATAGGTAGGTGGCCGTACACGTCGCTCAGGGCCAGGTCCCGCAGGAAGGCCAGCAGCAGCGTGCGCGATGCGAGCGGGATGGTCAGGCCGCGTGCCGCCACCGCGCGGTCCACCAGGCCCGGCAGGGCAGCCACGCTCTGCTTTGTCGCCCGCAGAGCCAGGTCAAAGACCAGGCCGGCCGCGGCGTCGCGCCCGATCACACCCGCCAGTTGCTCAGACAGCACGATCTGGCGGATGGCCAAGTCGCGCCGCGCCGGGCGTAAGGGGATGCAGGACGTGGTCGCGGCGCGCAACAAGCTCAGCAAGGCCGTGGTACCGAGAGCGGCCTGTGAGATGGGGGCGGCCACGTACACGTCGGCATCGTAGATACCCGCGGTCAGCAGCGCCCCGGCATAGCTTTGCGCCGTGTTCAATGTGATGCCCGGGTTTATGGTCACGCTCAAGCCCGCCCCCGGCGGTCGCCGCTGCAGTAGCGCCGACGAGACGGCGACGTATCCCAGCAGCCCAGCCGGGACCAGGCCGTGGGCCTGCACGCGGGCGTCGGCCACGGTCTCGACAATCTCCAGGGTCGCCTTGTCCACGCCCAGCGCCCGGCGCACCTCGGCCCGACCGGCCACGGACAGGTTGGCGCCGAGCAGGGCCACGCGCGCGGGGCATCCCACCGGCGGGGAGGCGCCCGGAGCGCGGGCCGCCACCGGCCTGCCGGGGAGCAGGGTGCTGAGGACTGCCAGGGAGAGGAGAAGCAGGGCGCCGTGGCCCGGAGCGCGGGCGAGCAGGCGTGCTGCCGCATGCCTCGGGCTGACAGGGCGGGCGGGGACGCCCGCGCTCCGGGGAGCGACCGGCCGTGTCCCACGGCATCGTCTCAAGGGGCGGTCTGCCGCGGCACAGGTCTGCATGAGTCGTCGGGACATGGCTTCGACCGGGCGGCTCAGGCGCAGATGCGCGCCGGATGGCTGTAGACGTTGACATGATGGCCGCGCAGGAAGCCGGCCAGTGTGATGCCCTGTGCCCGCGCCACGTGTACGGCCAGGTTGGTGGGCGCGGAGACGGCGGCGATGATGGGCAGGCGCGCCATCAGGGCCTTCTGCACGATCTCGTACGAGATGCGCCCGCTGACCATCAACAGGCAGTGGTCCAGCGGCATCAGGCCGTGCTGCAAGGCATGGCCGACCACCTTATCGACGGCATTGTGCCGTCCCACATCTTCGCGCGCTACGAGCAGGCGGCCATCGGAGTCAAAGAGGCCGGCCGCGTGGGTGCCGCCGGTGCTGCCGAAGCTCTCCTGGGCCGCGCGCAGCCGCTCGGGTAGGTCGTACAGCGTGGCGATGCGCACCGTCACGTCGGAGGTCACGGGAGGCGCGGTCAGGGCCAGCGCTTCCAGGCTCTCCACGCCGCAGATGCCGCAGCTCGAGGAGGCGTAGGTGTAGCGGCGCCAGCGTTCCTCACTGTCCAGCACCGCCGAGAGCGAGACGTCGATCCTGTTCGGCTGCGCCGGGTCGCGCTCGATCGGTCCGAGGTCGGCCGGGTCGCGCAGCAATTCCTGCGCGAAGAGCAGGCCGGCGGCAAGTTCCTCGTCGTGGCCGGGCGTGCGCATGGTCACCGTCAAGGGCCGTCCGGCCAGGCGGATCTCCAGCGGTGCCTCGGGCGCCAGCAGATCGGGGCGCTGATCGCTCTGCGCATCGCGCCATCGCACCACGGTCGCCGTGGCATCGGCCGAGAACAGAATGCCGCGCTCCGGTTGCAGTGAGCCCTGCTCAGGCGCGTCGTCGATGAGCGCCATGGGGGATGTCTCCTGTCCTGATTTGCACAGTATCAGCATACATGCTGCATCCGTGTCGGGATGGCCCCGCGTCAAGCCGGGGTGAAGATGGGTGCCGGGAGACCGTCAGATGTCAAAGAACGCCGTCTCTCGCTCGCCTTGCAGGTGGATATCGAAGCGCAACAGCCCATTTTCGGCACGGGCCACCAGCGTGGAGCGAGCGATCGGGTCGGCGATTGAGCGGAGAACGGGATCGGATTCGTTGGCCTCGACCTCGTCCGGGAAGTAGATGCGGGTGACCGCGCGCTGCAGGAGCCCGCGCGCGAACACCGAGACGTTGACGTGGGGCGCCTGGAGCGCCCCCGCTGGACCGGGCACCCGGCCCGGCTTCACGGTCAGAAACCAGAAGCGCCCGGCGCCGTCGGTACCGCAGCGCCCGAAACCGGTGAAGTCCTCATCCAGCGGCAGGTCGCGCCGGTCCTCCGGATGCGCGTAGCGCCCGGATCGATGGGCCTGCCAGATCTCGATCATGGCGTCCACGACGGGATTGCCCTCGCCGTCGAGCACCCGTCCCTCGATGCGCAACGCTCCGTCCGTTCCCGGCGGCACCAGTTCATTGCCCTGCAGGCCGGGTAGGGCGAAGCCGAAGAAAGGGCCGATGGTCTGGGAGGGCGTGGGAAGATACATAGCCTCAGCCCTCCATTGGGGTCGCGTCGCGGCCGCGCAGCACGATGTCGAACTGGTAGCCGAGCGCCCATTCGGGGACGGTCGTCTCCGGGTCGAACCGGGACACCAGGAACTCTCGACCGCGCGGGTCGGGGATGGACTGGTAGATGGGGTCGTGCGCCAGCAGCGGGTCGCCGGGGAAGTACATCTGCGTGATCAGGCGGGTGGCAAAGGCGGGGCCGAAGAGTGAGAAGTGGATGTGCGCGGGCCGCCAGGCGTTATAGTGGTTCTTCCAGGGGTATGCCCCCGGCTTGATCGTGACGAACGTGTAGCGGCCCTCATCGTCCGTGAGACAGCGGCCGGCGCCGGTGAAGTTCGGGTCGAGCGGTGCCGCGTGCTGATCCACGGCGTGGGCGTATCGCCCGGCCGCATTGGCCTGCCAGATCTCGACCAGGGTATGGCGCACCGGCCGGCCGTCGCCGTCGAGCACCCGGCCGCTCACGATAATGCGCTCGCCCAGCGGCTCACCGTCGTGCTGGCGCGTGAGATCGTGGTCGAGCGGGCCGACACACTCGGGCCCGAACGCGGGACCGGTCACTTCCGACAGCGTATGCGGCAGATAGATGAGGGGGCGAGTGGGCGCGCGCAGTATGGCGGAGCGGTAGGCTGGGGAGTGATTTGGCGGATCGATGCCCGCATTGTCCCTGCGGTAGCCGTTCACCTTGCTACCGGTGCTGGCTGATTGCGGATGCCCGGTTCTATCAAGTGACTGCGTCATGACTTCCCCCTTCCGGGGCGCGTTGTCCGCCTCGGGCCGCACAATGTCTGCTTAACTGTATCAGACCCCCGATTCCCGCGGGAACGGGAGATCCGCGAAGGTACAGCCTTCCATGCCCGTGCTCTGAAGCATGCCCGTCTTCGCACGGAGGTGTCGCCACCTAGAGCGGGCAGCCAGGGCGGCCTGATGGGGGGAGCGGACCAGGATCAGGGATTCAGGATGAGCGAGCTGACGGTCGCAGCCAGGCCAGGGGTGCCGACTTCGAGCCCAACAGGAAGGTGGACGCACCGCGTGCCAGATGATACTTTACGACGCCGCGGAGTAGGGCGTTGCCCGCTCGCGTCCGGCCATATTCCGGGATAGTGGCCATCGCCCAGATGCCGACCAGCCGCCCCACCCGTGCAGTCACCATGCTGGCCACGGCAGTGGTGCCCTTGCGGGCCACGAAGACCTTGACATGGTTCAAGGTGCGCAGTGGTGCGCGAAAGGCTTGCTGTAGGGCATCATCCGGAAGCCATTGTGCGCGGGCCAGCACGCCCAGGGCCGCATCACAATCCTCCTGGGTTTCGGCCGGAGCGACCTGGAAGTCGCCGCTCATCTGTAGCGGTAGGCTGCCGACATGTGTCAACTCGGCCAGCACCAGCCATTCCATCACCGCGTCCATATCGGGTGCCAGGATGAGCACGGACCCGAGCTTGGGGAGCGTGTCCGCACCCTGTCGCGGGACGCCAACATAGCAGTGCATCACCTTGTCCACGTCATCCCCTTGGCCGGTGGAAGCGGCG
>Ga0070740_10006375_pt1 | contig 10392 bp, 8 predicted proteins | sample Coa_R2_FD_67286 | JGI IMG/M metagenome (GOLD analysis project Ga0070740, IMG submission 67286) | Surface soil microbial communities from Centralia Pennsylvania, which are recovering from an underground coalmine fire - Coalmine... | ecosystem: Environmental > Terrestrial > Soil > Unclassified ...
CCTGGATCGAGCGCCACCTGTTCGGGAGCGATGCCGTGGTTTCGCAATTGTTCCAGCCGGCGGCTGAAAAATTCCGCCACTTCCCGCACCACATCCGCGTAAACGGGATTTTGCTGCATGGTTTGCGGCGTGCCCCGGGCGTGCATGAGCACGTAACCGGCGCCAAACGCGCGCACCACGTCCCACATCGCCGCGCCCTGGCGAGCGGCGGCCACATCGTTGACGATGCTGGCGCCGGCTTCGAGGGCGGCGCGCGCCACGGCCGGTTTCATGGTGTCAATCGAGATCGGCACTTTGACTTGGGAAGCCAGCAGCTCAATGACCGGCAGGACGCGCCGCAGTTCCTCCGCTTCAGGCACCGGCTCGGCGCCGGGACGCGTGGATTCGCCGCCCACGTCGAGGATTTCGGCGCCGCGCGCCGCCAGTTCCAGCGCGTGGCGCACGGCCGCGGCCGCGTCCAGAAATTTCCCACCATCGGAAAAGGAATCGGGCGTGACGTTGACAATTCCCATGACCAACGCCGGGCGCGGAAAACGAAATTCAAACTGGCGGGCGCGAAAGAGCATGTTGCTGATTCAGCAGCAAGGCTGGCGGCCTCCGGCGGAAGTCGGCCCGCCCGCGGCCTGGCGGCGGCGCCCCGCCGGAACGCCAGGACGTTCAAACCTTGGTTCGAAAATACGCAATCGTCTCCTTCAATCCCTGAGCCAGCGGCACCTGCGGTTCCCAGTTCAAAATTTTTCTCGCCTTGGAAATGTCGGGGCGGCGTTGTTTGGGATCGTCCTGCGGCAACGGTTTGAAAACGATTCTGCTCCGGGAACCGGTGGCGCGAATGATTTCCCGGGCGAACTGCAACACCGTCAGTTCCGTCGGGTTGCCGATGTTCATGGGCAGATCGTAATCGCTCATCATCAGCCGGTAGATGCCTTCGATCAGGTCGGAAACGTAACAGAAGCTGCGGGTTTGAGTGCCCTTGCCGAAGACGGTGACGGGCTTGTTTTTGAGCGCCTGACTGATGAAGGAAGGCACGACGCGGCCATCGTGAAGGCGCATCCGCGGGCCGTAGGTGTTGAAGATGCGCACGATGCGCGTCTGGACTTTGTGTTCGCGATGGTAGGCCATGGTCAGCGCCTCGGCGAACCGCTTGGCCTCGTCGTAACAGCCGCGCGGGCCGATGGGGTTGACGTGGCCCCAGTATTCCTCGGGCTGTGGATGGACGAGCGGGTCGCCATAAATCTCGGACGTGGAAGCCAGCAGGAACCGCGCCCCTTTGTTTTTGGCCAGGCCGAGCGCCTTGTGCGTGCCCAGCGAGCCGACCTTCAGCGTTTGAATCGGAAAATTCAAATAGTCAAACGGGCTGGCCGGCGAGGCAAAGTGCCAGACGTAGTCCACCGGCTCGTTCAGGAACAGAAACTCGGTCACATCCTGCTCGATGAACTTGAAGTTCCGGTTGCCGGCCAGATGCGCGATGTTGTCCACAGTGCCGGTGATGAAATTGTCAATGCCAATGACTCGGTGGCCGCGGGCCAGGAGCAGGTCGGTTAAATGGGATCCGAGAAATCCGGCGGCGCCGGTGACGACGGAGGTTTTCATCGTAATGCGTCAAATCGTTGAATGTAACATGCCGGCGGCAGGGTAACTCAGCGTCTCCATGATTCAACGAATAAAGAACCCGCCCCTTCACCGGGCTCCCGTGCCGCGCAACACGGCGGGGATGGTCAGCAAGAGAATTTTGAGGTCCAGCCACAACGACCAGTGATCAATGTATTCCAGGTCCAGCCGCACCCACTCCCGGAAGTCTGAAATTTCGTTGCGGCCACTCACCTGCCAGAGGCAGGTCAGGCCGGGTTTGACACTCAAGCGGCGGCGATGCGCCAGGTCGTGGAAACGTTTGACTTCGTCCACGGGCAGGGGGCGCGGACCGACCAGGCTCATCTCCCCGCGCAACACATTCCAAAGCTGCGGCAATTCATCCAGGCTGTATTTGCGCAGGAACTTTCCGACCCGCGTGACGCGCGGGTCGCGGCTGAGTTTGAAGACCGGGCCGCGCATTTCGTTCATGGCCTCCAGTTCGTGTCTGAGCTGTTCGGCATTGGTGACCATGGTTCGGAATTTGTAAAGGGTAAATGGCTTGCCGTTCTGGCCGGAACGCTGCTGTTTGAACAACACCGGCCCGGGCGAGGTGACTTTGATGACCAGCGCGATGACCAAAAGGACCGGCAACAGCAACACCAGCAGCACCAGCGCCCCGACAATGTCCAGCACCTGTTTGGCAATGGCCGGCCAGGAGAGACCGGGCGTGGAACGAAAGGTCAGCAGCGGCCGGCCGAGCAGTTCGTCCAGGCTGGTGCGGGAAATCTGCGTGGTGAAGAAATCCGCCAGCAGCCAGACTTCAACGCCTTCCAGCTCGCAGGCCCGGATGACGTTTTCGATCTGTTCGAAATAAGTGTGTTTGGCGCTGAGGATCACCCCGTAAACGGAATGGTCGTGAATCATCTGCACCAGTTCCGGCAATGGCCGCGCGCCCAAATCGAATTGGGCGACGACGGCGACGGTGGGATCGCCCCGCCTTTCCAGTTCGCGGCTGATGCGGGCGATTTCCTGTTCCGTGCCGGCGAGGATAAACCGGCGTTTGAATTGCTCCTGCGCGTATTGGGTCTTGTACAACAACAGCAGCGCTTCCTCCTTGATCCAGATCATCGCAAAGCTGATGACGCCAAACCAAACGATCACCGTACGCGGCATGTTGATGTGCAGGGCAAAGGAGACCAGCACCAGCCCCATCGTGGTCAGCAGACATCCCTTGAAGAGCGGCCACAGGAAGGCCCGACGCGGACAGATCGGCGGATGCTTGTAAAGACCTTGAGATTCGAAGACCAGCGGTGTGGTGGGGATCAGCGCCAGGACGAACAACACGGAGTTGAGATTGTCGAAAAAGTCGGGCGGAATGACGGGCAATCCCAGGGCGTCCTGAAGGGTGGGGCTGGCACGCAGTTGATAAGCGACCCAGAAGCTCAATGCCACCAGACACGCGTCCGCCAATTGGTGGAGTTGCGCCCGAATTTGACGATCACGTTGCAACATGGGCCGATTAAGGCTCGGAAGGTAGTGGATTTTTCACCGCGGCGCAACCGCCGTTTCCGTTGCCGCCGCGGCGGGGGGCGGCTCAAACTCCGGCACGCTGGCGGCGATCAATTCCTTCAGCCGCGCAAAGGTGGCATCTTCCCGGCCGGGAGCACAGGGGGCGAACCAACTGATGTAAGCCCAGCGCTGCAACTCGCCGGTGCGCAGCAGATGCAGGGCCAGCCGCTTCATCATTTCAAAGTGGCTGGGCGTTTGCGCCCCTTCGGTTACAAACCAAAACACATACACGCCGGCTACCATCATTTTTTGACCGTCGGGCTGCGGCAGGAGGCCGCGCACTTTCCAAACCGAGACCGGCAATGCATACGGATGCGTTCCGCCGATGCGAAGGTCCACCACCTTTTTCTGATCGGGATCCAGTCCCTGGCCGCGCAGGCAATAATCGGCGTTATGAATGCTCGTCCGGTCGGCCCCCATGAGCACAATGGTGCCGGTGGCTTGAAAACCATCGGGCGCGTGGTAAATCCGCTCCACGTAGCTGGAATCCTTTGGCAAATAACCCAAAACGATGGCCGGCTCCGGCACGTTAGTGGAGGTGAAATCCAGGACGCGTTCCGGCAGATGGAGGCGCATGGCCAGGCTGCCGGGCAGCGGCGCGGCTTTAATGCCGGGCCGACCCAGCCGCGGATGCGATTTCACCCGCACCAGCACCGCCGCCGTGCCGGCGATCAACGCCAGAGCCACTGCAAACCACAGCCATTTTTGATTTTTCATGGCCAATCAAAAACCCTCGCCGGAAACTCAAAAGGAAACCGGAAATGCGACTTCGTTTCTCGCTTCTACCGCACCGCTGATTTCAAACCACTTCATGGGAAATTTCCGTCTTGAGGTCGCGTTCGTTTTGGGAAAGTCGGGGTTCGGACGATTTTTCCAGGCACCGACCGGCCAGGAGCAATCCGATGAACACCGGCACGTAAGGCACCAGGCTGAGGAGTCCCAGCGGTCCGCCTTCATGAACGTAATTCCCCGCCGCCTGACCTCCGAAAGTGGCCGCCACAATAATTGTCAACATCCGTGCCAGATTGCCCAGCACCGCCAACGGCACCGCCAGCGCCATCAACAAAATCCGCTTCGGCAAGGAGGGAAACCTGACGCCGCCATAGATCGCCGCCAGCAGAAAAGTGGCGGCCAGGCTGTGAATGCCGCTGCACGCGGCGGCAACTTCGTATTGGTAGGTTCCAGACGGATCAAACAGCCCCGTTCCCACCCGGATGACGTCAATGCCCAGACCGTGCGCGCATTTTTCCGTGAGCCACGAGACCAGTTCCTGCAGGGGAAAAGTCACCATCTGACCGTGGCCCGCCAGGGGGATGGAAAAGACAAACAGCCAGAACGGGAACAAACTGTGCCGCAGCCAGGCGCGTCCCCACGCCAGCCCCATCAGCCCGTAAAGACCGGCAAACAAGGCCACCAGGGAAATATACGGTTGTTGAACCAGAAAACCGAACACATGCAGCGCCAAAGCGCCGGTCAGAATGAAAATTCCCGGCCACCAAAGCGCGGGCGACTGCGCCAGCAATTTGTGGCGCTTCCACCACAACAAGCCCAGCACCACCAGCGGCACGATTTTGCCGTGCGCATCGTTGCCGTCGGGCAAATCATACAGATTCCACGTCCACGCAAAGAGCGACGAGGTGTGGACATAACCGAGAATGGAATTACCCCAGAACTGGAACAACGCCACCCAGGCCACCAGCAGGCCGAAGAAAAAAGCCTTGTTCGGCAGCCGCCGCCAGCAGTCCCGTGTATCCCTCCAGCACTCCAGCAGCGCCGCTCTGCTCTGGTTGCGATTCATACGCGCGTCGTTCTAGTCTTCAGATACCAAAAAAACGGAAGCGGCTCAAACAAATTCAAGAACACCGATTTCGACTGCCTCCTGCCTGAAAGGGAGCGCGGCGGCCAAGTTACAAGCTCAAATTCCGTGACGGGCCGTGCCGGCGGAGTCACTCCAGGTGGACAATGCCATGTCGGATGGCGCAAATGGCCGCTTCGGTGCGGTCTTTGACGCCGAGTTTGACGAAGAGCGATTTGAGATGGGCCTTGACGGTGTCTTCGGTCACGAAGAGCGCCGCGCCGATTTCCTTGTTGCTGCGGCCCTTGATGAGGCCCCGCAGCACCTGTAATTCCCGCTCGGTCAAATCCGGGCGCTGCCGGCGCGCGGCGAGCAGTTCGGCCACTTTTGGCGGCAGTTTCTGTTCGCCGGCATGGACGCTGCGGATTGTCGCCGCCAGTTCATCATCCGGCGTGTCTTTGAGCAGGTAGGATTTGGCGCCGGATTGAATGGCGCGGTAAATGTCCTCGTCGGCGTCAAACGTGGTCAGGACGATGATGCGCGCGTCCGGGAACTCCTTGCGGATGGCAAGGATGGCTTCCACCCCGCCCATGCCTGGCAGACGAAAATCCATCAACGTGATGTCCGGTCTTTTCTGGCGGAACAAGGCGACAGCCTCCCGGCCATCGCCAGTCTGGGCGACGACTTGCAAGTCCGGCTCGCTTTCCAACAGCGCGGCCATACCTTTGCGGAAGGCCGGGTGGTCATCCACCAGCAGCACTCGGATGACATTGTTCTTTTTCAATGGCTTCATCAGCTTACGCGGCGAGGGACGCGGTGTCATTCACCCGTTCGGGTAAAAGACCGATGCGAATGAAACTGCGGTGTTGCGGCAGCGCCGCCCCATCCACCGGCGACGCCGCTCCGTCGGAATCGCGCCGGAAGCAATTCCATTCTGGTGATTGGCATTTTTAGTGGCATCTTTTTCCGGCTACTCCCGGTCTTATTCGCCGGCCGACAGGGGAACGGTCAAGACTACTTCTGCGCCCTGACCGGGGGCGCTGCGAACGTTCAATGCGCCCCTTAATTCCGCAGCGCGCTCGCGCATTCCCGCCAGTCCGAATCCGCCGCCCTCGGCAGAAGGTTTGATCCGGTCGGGATCGAATCCGCATCCGTCGTCGCTCACAACCAGCCGGAACAGTTTCTCGCCGAAGTCCAACACCACGCGGATTTGCCGGGCGCGGGCATGTTTGGCGGCGTTGGTGATGGCTTCCTGGCCGATGCGCAGAAGGTTGTTTTCGAGAACGGGCGCGAAGCGGCGCGGTCTGCCCTGCACCTCAAATTGCGTCTGTAATTCCCGGCCGTCGGCCATCTGCTGCAAAATGCCGTTCAAGGCGGAAGGCAGGTCGTGCGTCTCCAGAATTTGTGAACGCATGTTCCAGATTGAATGACGCGCTTCCGCCAGGCTGCTGCGGACCAGTTGTTGCGCGGCGTCGAGATGGCGGCGGAGCGGTTCCGGGGCCTCGGCGGCCTGTTTTTGCGCCAGGCGCAACTGCACCGACGTGGCTACCAACCCCTGAGCCAACGTATCGTGAATCTCCCGCGCCAGGCGGTTGCGTTCGGCCAGAATGGCGGCGAATTCCGCCTCGGCCATGGCGCGTTGACGCTTTTGTTCGTGCAACCGGCGTCGGGCCAACAGCGCCACCACCCCCGTGGCCAGCAGCAATCCTCCCATCACCACCCCCAGCGCCAGAATAATGTGACCCGGCGTCCACCAGGGCGGCCGCGCCAGAACCGCCACGTCCGCCGGCGAACGAAGCAGCAATTGAAACGATTGCGGGTGCCACACCCCGCTGACGACAAAACTGGAATCGTCGCCAATGACCGAGCAAATTCCTGTGACACGAACCCGACTGCCCGGCTGCCAATCGCCCGGCACCGAGGCCACGGGTCTTTGCAGGACAGCTTTGAAATTCTGATCCCTTTGCTGCAAGGTCAGCTCTTCGCCTTCCGGAATCGGTTGCACTTCCACCAGCCGAGCCTCCAGCGAGACCAGTTCCGCATCGTGTTCGAAGGCTTCATCCGGCGTCGCCAACACCCGCGGCGACGGCGGCGGGCCGGAACGGATTTTCCGAAACACCGCGTCCTCCAGCACGGCGGCGCTGGAGCCGTAACGCGGAAACCCCAGCACGTCAATTTCGTCTCCGGGCTTCAAAACCTCCGCGTTGCGGGTCAGAATGCTCGCCGCGCCGGAGGCATCGCGCAGCCAGACTCTTTGCCCGGATTGCCGGAAAGTAACGGTGCCGCGGATGTGAATGCGGTGGCCGGAAATACTGTCCGGCGAGAATTGCAAAACACCCGCCAGGGGGCGGAGAGGCATGGCAAAGGGATCGGACGGCGCCGGCCGTTCAATCTCAATCCGCGCGTCTCGCGGCATCACCAGCGCCGGATTGAGCACCTGACGCTGCTGGTTGAACTGATAAAAACACACACAGCGAACGCGCACTTCGGCGTCCGGTTGAACGGCTGACGGGCGCGGGCCGTTGGCGGTAATGGTCACCTTGTTGCCGTCCACGGCCAGCACCATGAGCCAGCTTCCGAACAGACCCGGCGGGACCGGTTCCCAGCGGCGCACCACACCGGAAAGTTCCACCCACTGGGCATCGAGACCGCCGGTAATCAATTGTTGATAGGTAACCGGCAGCGGCGGGGGAATCGGCGCCGTGCCCAAACGCCGTGCGGCGCGCGCGCGGACAAACGGCGCAAACTGGCCGGGATCACTGACCCCGTCCACCACCAGCTCGTCGCCGTCATGAAAACCGGCCAGCAGATTTGTCGGCCCTTCGATGTAAATGGCCGCGGTGGGGTCCGAAAGCACCAGGGCGCATTGCTGCCGATCCGGTTCACCGGAAGGCAGAGGAATGGCCTGCGCCTCGCAGATCATTACCCCGCGCAAATGCACCGGCAGGGCCTCGGCGGCGCGGGCCACCGTCAGGCTGCGGATTTGCGCCGCGTTGGTCAGCACCTCCGCGCCCAACAGCTTTTGCGCCGGGGTCATCCCCGTGAAAATGCCCGCCAGACCGATCGCGAAGGCGAAGACGCGCATGGTCAACCGCCGGCCAGTATGCGGCAAAAGTTGAAACCGCGCAACGCCGGTGGGTTGCGCCCCCCTCGGCGCCGTCACAAATGCAATTTCAGCAGGCCCACTTCGAGGGCCAGCGCCTCCTGCACGTTGGCCTGGAGCAGTTGCTGCGTGTGTTCGAGCGTTTCCAGATTTTCCAGCGCCTGGCGCGGTGAAATTTTGCGGGCGAGGATTTCTGCGCCGGCGATCTGCGGAAAGTTCAGCCACTCTTTGCCGACGGCCAGGGAATGAAGCCACACGTCGCGCAGCCATTCCTGCAACAGCCGCAGCAGCTCGGCGCGACGGCGGCGATATTCGGATTCGATGGCGGCGGTCAGCTCTTTCTCCCACTTTTCGCGCCATTCGGCTTCCGCTTCGTCGTGTTTCTGGAGCGGCGAGCGGGCGGTCAGCGATTGCTCCACTTGGCTGCGAATTTCGCCGAGTTCGCGCAGCAGCGCGTCCAGCAAACGGTAGCGGCCCAGCAGGGTTTTTTGTTCGCCAACGGCCAGAGCGCTGAATTGTTGCAGCCACGCCGTTGCCGGCGCATCCCACTGCCGCGCCCCGGCGCTATGAAAATTCAGGCGCAAACAGCGCGACAATACGGTTTCCAACAGCCGCTGCGGCTCGGTGGACAAGAGAATTAAAAAGGAATCCGGCGGCGGTTCTTCAAGCGTTTTGAGAAAGGCATTGGCCGCCTGGAGATTCAAGCGGTCGGCAGCCACGATGATGGCGACTTTGAATGCGGCCTCGGCCGGCTTGAGCTGGATTTCCCGCATCAATTCGCGCATCTGGTCAATGGTGATCACGCGGGAGCGGGACTCCGGGCGCGCCCAATGGACGTCGGGGTGTGTTTCGTTTTCGATCCTTCGGCAGTGGACACAACCGTCGCAACAATCCACCGCCACGCCATTTTGTTGCACCGGCTGGCGGCAGTTCAAAGTTTTGGCCAGCGTGCGGGCGATGGTTTCCAGCTCCTCCATCCGGTCGCCGACAAAGAGACAGGCGTGGCCGAGGCGACCCCGTGCCAAGGCCCGTTGCAGCCCTTCCACGCTTTGCCCCTGCCGGGAAAATTGTTTGAACGTCATGCCGCCGGACAACGTGGCGCAGGACAGGCGCCGTGGCAAGCGCCCCTTCGCCGGGGAGCAGTTGCCACCGGATCGGAAATAAGGGTTTCCTTTAGTTGACTCAGGAATCTTCCGTCTATGCAATTAGGGGCACCCGCCATTGTGGATGCCGACGGCTTATCCTAAATTGCCGGCATGCAAACAACATTTGTTGAACTGAATACCCCGTCCCGGAAGGAGGAACCTGTTTCCCGCCAGACTTCTCTGACGGTGCCCGCGCCGCAATTGCCGGAAGCGGGAGCGATCACCGGACAACGGCTGCCGCCCGCTTCGCGACCCGGAAACGGCTTCAGCCCGGGCAACGGCAACAGCAATCGCGCATTGATCGCCGCCCTGATGGCTTCCAAAGTATTCGCGGAGTTTGAGCGCGCGTTCAACGACCTGACCGGCCTGCCGCTGGCGTTGCAGCCGGTGGAGGCCTGGAAGTTGCCGCATCATGGCCGGCGCAATGAAAACCCGTTCTGCGCGTTGATGTCTCAAAAGAGCCGTTCCTGCGCGCATTGCCTGCAAATGCAAGGCCGGTTGTGCGAACGAGCCGTGAACGGACCGCAAACGCTGGATTGCCCCTCCGGACTTTGCGACACGGCGGTGCCGGTGCGGTTAAGCGACAAGTTGATTGGCTTTCTCCAGACGGGCCAATTGTTCCGCCGGAAGCCGACTGCCGCCCAGTTCGACCGCGTCCTCCGGCTGGCGACCCGATGGGGGGTGGAGACGGATCGCGCGACGCTCAGGCAGGCCTTTTTCGCCGGCAAGGTGGTGTCGCCGCCGCAACATGCCGCGATGGTGAAATTGCTCACGGTGTTTGCGCAACATCTGGCGGTGGTAAGCAACCAGGTGATGATTCAACAGCAAAACGCCGAATCGCCCGTCATCACCAAAGCCAAGGAATACATTGCCGAACATCAGACTGAAAAACTCCGGCTCGGCCAGGTGGCCAAGGCGGTTCACATGAGCCCGTTTTATTTTTGCAAGACGTTCAAGAAGGCCGTGGGCATCAACTTTACCGATTACCTCTCGCGGGTGCGGATTGAGCGGGCCAAAAACCTGCTCCTGAATCCCAACCTGCGCGTCAGCGAAATCGCCTACGAAGTCGGTTTCCAGTCGTTGACTCATTTCAACCGGGTCTTCCGCAAAATCGCAGGGCAGTCGCCCACGGATTATCGCGCGCAATTGCTGGCGCATTGAAATCGCCACCCCACTCCGCTTCCAACGAAAGCGGCTCCGCGGCGCAGTCA
>Ga0070740_10006379_pt1 | contig 10379 bp, 7 predicted proteins | sample Coa_R2_FD_67286 | JGI IMG/M metagenome (GOLD analysis project Ga0070740, IMG submission 67286) | Surface soil microbial communities from Centralia Pennsylvania, which are recovering from an underground coalmine fire - Coalmine... | ecosystem: Environmental > Terrestrial > Soil > Unclassified ...
GCAAATACTTCCTCGGCATCGATATCGGCGGCACCTTCACCGACCTGGTTTTGGCGCAGGAGACCGGCATTGCCAGAGAAAACCTAACCCCTGACCCCTTCCCTGAAAGGGAAGGGGAACTCTTCCGCCTCCCCTTCCCGTTCCGGGAAGGGGCCGGGGGTTAGGTTCTGAGAAGGGGCTAAACTACTGTGGGGCACAGCAAATACTTCCTCGGCATCGATATCGGCGGCACCTTCACCGACCTGGTTTTGGCGCAGGAGACCGGCAGCGGGCTGCACAACGCCAAAACCCTGACCACGCCCGACAATCCGGTGGAAGGGGTGATGAATGGCGTGCGCGAGGTGCTGGAGCAGGCGGGCGCTTCGGCCGCGGACGTGGAACGCGTCGTCCACGCCACGACGCTCGCCACCAACCTTATCCTGGAGCGCAAGGGCGCGCGGGTCGGGTTTATAACCACCGAAGGCTTCGGCGACATGTTCCAGATCAGCAAGCAGCGCGCGACCGGCCTTGATCGCTACAATTTGTTATATGTGCGGCCGCCCGGGTTCGTCGAGCGTGAGATGGTGGCGGAGGTGGACGAACGCCTCAACGCTCAGGGTGAGGTGTTGGCGGCGCTCGACGAGCGCCAGGCGGAGGAGGCCGTCGCGGCGTTGGCTGCCAAACATCCACAGGCCGTCGCGGTCTGCCTGCTGCACGCTTACGCCAACCCCGTCCACGAGCGCCGGCTGGCCGAGATCATCAGGCGGCGGATGCCCGGAGTGTACGTGGCGCTGTCCTCTGAAGTATGGCCGGAGTTCCAGGAATATGAACGCGCCGCCACCACCGTGGTGTCGGCATACGTCGGTCCGATGATGTCGGCGTACGTGGGGCAGCTCGCGCAGCGACTGCAAGGCGCCGGGGTGCGTTCGGCACTGCAAATCATGCAATCGAGCGGCGCCGTGATGACCGCGCCGATGGCCGCGCGCAAGGCCGCCTACAGCCTTGAATCCGGTCCCGCCGCGGGCGTTATTGCGAGCGCCCATCTCGGACGCATCTGCTCCCGCCCCAACCTTATCTCCTTCGACATGGGCGGCACGACCGCCAAGGTCGGCCTGGTGCGCGACGGCAAACCCACCATCACGCACAACTTCTGCGTGGGCGGCGCGGTCAGCTCCGGCGCGCGCAGCACGGGCGAGCCGATCAAGATGCCGGTCATCGATTTGGTCGAGGTGGGCGCGGGCGGCGGCAGTATCGCGTCGATCGATTCCGGGGGTTTCCTGCAGGTCGGGCCGCACAGCGCCGGCGCGGCGCCGGGTCCGGCCTGTTACGGATTCGGCGGCACACAGGCCACCGTCACCGACGCCAACCTGATGCTGGGCTACCTCAATCCCGAATACTTTTTGGGCGGCAGGATGAAGATCTATCCCGAGCGCAGCCGCGAGGCGATCGATGCGCTGGCGCGGCGGCTCGAGCTGCCGCCGATCGCGGTGGCGCAGGGGATTTACGAGCTGGCCAACACCAAAATGGGCTCGGCGCTGCGCCTGATCACGGTGCAGCGCGGCATCGATCCGCGCGAATTCGCACTGGTGGCGTTCGGCGGCGCCGGGCCGATCCATGTCGTCAAGGTGGCCGAGCAGTTCCGCATCCCGACCATCATCATCCCGCCCTCGCCCGGCGTGGCCTCCGCCTTCGGCTTGCTGGTGTCGGACGTGGCTTACGACTTCGTCACCACCCAGATCATGCCCGCCACGGCCGACAACATCCCGCGCATCCGCGAGATCTTCGCCGCGCTCGAACGCAGCGGACGCGAAGCGCTTTACGCCGAGGGCATCGAGGACGAAAACATCGTGCTGGCCCGCACGGTGGAGGTGCGATTCGTGCATCAGCAGCACGACCTTCCCATTGCTATACCCAACGAAGAGATCACCGAGCGGACTGTCGCGGAGGCGGAGGAGCGCTTTCGCGCCCGCTACTTCGAGTTATATCGGGTCAAGACCGAGGACCCGTGCCGATTCGTCAATTTCAGCGTGCGCGCCACCGGAATTGTACCCAAGCCGCGCCGATCCACGGCGCCGGCGGGCGACGGCAATTTTGGGCGCGCGCTCAAGGGTATGCGCCAGGTTTATTTCGGCGAGCAGCGCGACTTTGTCCAGTGCAGGGTGTATGATCGCCGCCGACTGCAAAACGGCGACTGCCTGGAGGGACCGGCGGTTCTGGAAGAGCCGGATTCAACCACGCTCTGCCCGGCTGGCTACACCATCACGGTCGATCCCTTTTTGAACGTGGTGTTACAAAAGTCCGCTGCCGGACAATGACCAAGCGAGGCGTGCGCCTATGGCAGAGACAAGGTTGCGCAAGAATTTCGCGGTCTTCGATTGCGACGCCCACGTCAACGACCCACTGGAGATCTGGGAGAAGTATGTCGAGCCGGACTACAGGGATTTGGTCAGGCAGTCGTACTGGAATTATCCCGGCTATGCCATCCTCAACGGGCGGCAGACCGTCGCCGGCGGCCACGAAATTCCCGGCGAGACCATCACCATTAACGGCATCACAATTGGCGGTCCCGGCGTCGGCAAGCGCGTCCAGCGCCGCATCATGCGCAGCCGCCTGACTCGCGAGCAGCGCGAATACCTCGACCATCGCGGCGCCTATGACCCGGGCGCGCGGTTGCGCGAGCTGGATGTGATGGGAATCGACCAGGTGCTGGTGATTCCCACCATGCTCGTGCATCATTTCCCCTTCATCGAGAATGCCGACGGCGCGTGGGCGTTTGCCCGCGCCTATAACAACTGGGCTTACGACTGGTGCGCCGCGGCTCCCGACCGCCTGTATCCCGCCGCGCTGATTCCGATTCAGAATCCGGAGTACGCCGTGCAGGAGGTGCGGCGCGTGGCCCGGCGCGGCTTCCGCGTCGTGCTGGTGCGCCCGATCGATGCCAACGGCCACTACCCAAATCGAATCTTTCCCACACGCGAGCGGATGGCAGAGCCGCACGGCAATCTGCATCGAATGTTCAAGACCATCGAGGAGCAGGGATTGGTGCTGGGGATGCACACGTTCCCCGCGCCGATCGGGATCGATCGCGGCTATCAGTGGTCGCCCGGTGAGCTGGTCGAACGGACCGCGCTGGGAACCGGACGACTGGTCGTAAGCTCGACCATGAGCTTCATTTTCGAGGCGATGACCTGGCTCAGCCAGGTTCTGCTCTCAGGTTTCCTCGATCTGTATCCGCGGCTGAAGATGGCGATCTTCGAATCCAACGCGGCGTGGCTGCCCGAACTGCTCGACCATTGCGACGTGATGTTCAAACTCTACAAAAACGAGCGCAATTATCCGGCGCGCCGCCTGCCCAGCGAGGCCTTCAGCGCCCAGTGCATGATCTCCTTCGAATCCGACGAACTCGCGGTTTATCGCGACTGGGAGCGATTCCAGAAGGTCGGCATCTGGGCTTCCGACGTCTACCATCACGATTCCTCCGACGCGTGGGCCGCGCTGCGCTTTATGCAGGAGGCTGAAGTGCCGGCCGCGGCCGCCGCGATGCTGCTGGGGGAGAACGCGCGCCGCTTTTACGGTATCGACGGGCGGCTGTATGTCAGCGAGCAACACGAGATTGAACGGCCGGCATGGTTTCCAAGGGAGGATGAGGAGTTTGCGCGATGGTGGGAGAAGGAAGCCGACCCGCGCGGCTCACTGGCCGCGGCGAAGTAGGGAGAAACGCCGATGCCCGTCACGACGCCGCAAATCGTCGACGCCGACAGCCATGTTTTCGAACCCCCGGCGATTTGGGAGCAGTACCTTGAGCCCAGCTACCGCATCGCCGCGCGGTCCGCTTTTTCCTACCATCTGGCGGATGACGGCCGGACCGCCGTGATTCTCAACGGCCGGCCCGCACCGCCGATGAATCCAGGGGCACTCAATCGTCAGGCGATCTGGCGGCCGAAAATGACGCCCGAGCACATCGGCAAAATCGATCCGCGCCAGCCTTATCCGATCAATCCGGGCGCCGCGGATGCGAAAGCGCGGCTGACCGACATGGACGCGATGGGCGTCGGGTGCGCGATAATTTTTCCGACCCTGTTCGCCGAATATTTTCCGCTGGTCGAGGATCCCTATGTCGCCGCGGCGCTGGCCCGCGCCTATAACGACTGGGCTGCCGACTTCTGCCGCGCCGCTGCGCAGCGCCTGTATCCGGCCGCGGTCCTGCCCCTTCAGGACGTCGCGTTCGCAATCGAGGAGCTGCGCCGTGTCGCATCCGCCGGATTCAAGGCTTGCATGGTGCGGCCGAGCTTCTTTCAGGACCGCTTTCTGAACCATCCTTGTTACGATCCGCTGTGGGCGGAGGCTGAACGCATCGGACTGACGGTATGCGTCCATCCCTCCCCGGGCAGCGCCAATCCGCAATGGACCTCGCACGGAGCGTTTGTCGAACGCATGGCCGCCAATTTGCGCATCGGCCACAACATCGCCGAAGCGGCCGCGCCCTTCATGGATAACGCCACCGCGCTCATCGCGTTTGCATTCTGCGGCCACATGGAGAGCTTTCCGAAACTCAAGCTGGTCTTCGCACACAGCGGCGCCTCCTGGGTGGTGCTCGCGCTGGAGAAGGCCGAGACGTACCTGACCTTTTTCATGGTGGACAAGGTGTGCCTGGAGCCGGAAAAGATTTTCTTTCGCCGCAACTACCTGGTGACCTTCAATCCGTGGGAGCGTTCGATCGCGCGCCTGTACGACATCGTCGAGAACGTCGGCGCGTGGGGCTCGCGCTATCCCAATCATGACGCGGCGATGCCGGCCGAGATGGAGCGCCAGCTAGCCGCCGCCAACGTTCCGCCTGCCGCCATCGCCAAATTCATGGGCGGCAACGCCGCCGCGATCTTCGGCCTGCCGCAGGCGTAAGTTGCAATAGAGACCTCTGTCACCTTCCCCCCCAAAAGAAAGGGTGAAAGCTAAAGTGGTTTCCCTAATCGTTCAGGGAAGGCGCGCGTTAATGGACCGCCCAAGACAGCTTACTTTATGAAGCATCGGTAAAGGCCGTCACCGGCCTTTCCCTGATGCGCGAGCGTTTCGTGTTCGCGCCCCCGGTCAGGGAAGGCGCCGGGGAGAGGTCTGTGAGTCCCCGCCGACGGCGATCCTTCCCGAGTGTTGGTCGCGTAGCAGAGAGGTCCGCTCATAAGCGGCATCATCCTCACCATGGCTTGGCGGGACTCCCGGTTGCAGATGTGTTATTCGGAGTCCAGGCAGACGAACAATGCAGATGGGGAAGGAAGGAATGCCTTTTTCGGGCGATGGAGTTCTCTCGGGCGTCAGGGTTTTGGAACTGGGCCAGTTTATCGCCGGGCCGCGCGCCGGGCGGATGATGGCGGACCTGGGCGCGGAGGTGATCAAGGTCGAACCGGCGCCCGACGGCGATTTGATGCGCAACTATCCACCGCTCAAGGCTGCGCAGAGCGGCGTGTTCATGCTCGAAAACCGTGGCAAGCAAAGCGTCTGTGTCGATCTCAATCGCCCCGAGGGCGTGGAAATCGTCAGGGCACTGGCCGCCAGCGCCGATGTGGTGATTGAAAACTTCAGCCCGGGCGTGCTGGCGCGGCGCGGCCTGGATTACGATGAACTCTCGCGCAACAATCCGGGCCTGATCATGTGCTCGGTGTCGGGCTTCGGCCAGACCGGCCCGTTCGCGAATCGTCCCAGCAACGACCGGCTGGCGGTCGCGATGAGCGGGATCATGCATCTGACCGGCGACCCGGACGGACCGCCGATGCCGATCGGGACCTCGATGGCGGACTCGACCGCTGGCGTCCACGCGTTTGGCGCGATCTGCGCTGCGCTGTTTGCGCGCAGCCGGACCGGCCGCGGTCAATATGTCGACATCTCGCTGATGGAGACGCTGTTCCACACCCTGGACCTGCCGCTGGCGATTCATCTGCTCAGCAGCGGACAAATCGCGCCACAGCGCTGCGGCGTGCACAATCTCACCACTGCACCGACCGGCACCTTCAGGGCGCGCGATGGATATGTAGTAATTTCCGCCTTTTTGCATCAGTGGGAGGCCTTCGCCAACGCGATCGGCAAGCCCGAGCTGCTGACCGACCCGCGCTTTGCCACCGCGCCGGAGCGCGCGAAAAACCGCTACGCGCTGGCCGAAATAATCGAGGAATGGTTGCAATCCTTCCCCTCGCGCGAGGAGCCGCTGGCGATCCTGGCACAGCATCGGGTAATCAGCGGACCGGTTCTCGACGTGGCGCAGGCCGCCAACCATCCGCAGATGCAGGCCCGCCACGCCATGCAGGAGGTCGACCATCCAGGGGTCGGCGCGCTGGCGCTGCCAGTCGCGCCGATGCGCTTTTCCGATGAGCGCGTCGCGATCCGCGGCCGCACCCCGGCGCTGGGTGAGCACAACGAGACGATCCTGTCGCAACTGCCGAACTACACACCCCAGCGCATCGCGGACCTGACAGCCTCGGGCGTCCTGGTCAGCAAGATTCCCGCAGGCTGGGATTGAAACCGGCTCTCGCCCAGTTCCCCGAAACGTCACGGTAGGCCCGAACGTCGTTCTCCAAGTTGCACTCCGACAGCGTATTTTCCAACGCAGAGAGAAGCTCGATGTGCGGGGGCGCGGCTGCTCGAATGCCGACGGCTCCCCCCTTCTGATTCCTCGGAAGATGACGGTGTCGGCGGGTCGGCTGCCTGCGAGAGTGGGGCGTGGTTGGGCGTTTACCGGCAGCCATCGATGCCTCCGTTTGTTGGTAATACCGTATTACTGTAATGCGCGGCGCTGCCCACCAGCCGTAAGCGGCGCGCCGATTCGCCTGCCGAAAGACCGGGTCGAATAACAGAATCCGCTTTCAATCCGTCCCGCTCTTGCGCTACCTCTGGCGGGGAGGGATCCCGCTGCGGGAGGCAGGCAATGGAGCAACATTACACCGAGCGTGAGCAGCGTTTTATCGCCCTGGCAGCGGAACTGGCCGACGACTTCGCCACACGCGCCGCGCAACACGATGCCGAGGCGTCGTTTCCCTACGAGAACTACGCGCGGCTCAAGGAAAGCGGCTACACGATTCTTACCATCCCCGAGGAACTGGGCGGGATGGGCGCCAGCCTGCTCGAGCGTATCAAGGCCCAGGAGCGTCTGGCGCAGGGCGACGGCGCCACCGCGCTGGCGATCAACATGCACTTCAACACGCTGGGCCTGCTGATCGACATCTACCATCGCTCCAAGCCGCCTCACGTCGAGGCGAAGCTAAGGAAAATCGCGCAGGAGCGGCTGATTTGCGGTGGTTCCGGCTCCGAGCCCGACAACGCGATCTACAGTTTGCGCCCGCGCACTACGGCGCGGCGCGTGGAAGGCGGCTTCATCGTCAACGGGCGCAAGATCTTCGGCACCCAGAGCATCGCCATCGATTACTTCTTCGCCCAGGCGCTGTGGGAGGACGCACCGCAGGGACCTACCGTGCTGACGTTCTTCATTTCACCGCGCGAGACCCCGGGGCTGGTCTTCAAGGACGACTGGGACGTGATGGGGATGCGGGCGACGGAGTCGCGCAGCTCGGAGCTGAAGGACGCCTTTGTGCGCGACGAGGATGTCGCGGCACAGTACCGGATGGGCCGCACGCTGCGCGTCACCAAGATTTTCGCCAAGGCGCCGTTTTCAATCGGCGCACCCTATATCGGAATCGCCGTGGCGGCGCGCAATTTTGTGGTCGACTTTATGCGCGACCGCCCGCGCTTTCCGCTCAAGCATCCAATGAGCCACCTGCCCAGCGTGTATAACAAGGTGGGCGAGATGGACATGCTGATCGAGGGAGCGCGTGCCGCGATGTGGAAAGCGGCGGCTGAAGTGGACCTCGACGAATCCGTCGCCTGGTCGCGCAAGGCGGTGGCCGCGCGCATGATCGCGATCGAAAACTCGGTGCGCGTGGTGGACCTGGCGATGCGCGCGGTGGGCGGGGCCTCTTACTTCAAACGCCTGCCGCTGGAGCGGCTGTTCCGCGACGTGCGCGCCGGATTGTTCCATCCCTTCGACAGCGACGAGACGCTGGAGCTGCTGGGCAAGACCGCCTTCGGTATCGCGTGGCGGCCCGACTCCGACGACTGAGGCCGGGTTATTTGAACGCGCCGGCCAGCAGCGCGCGCGCCTGCTCGGAGCCGTTAAGCAGCCGATTCATCCGCCGCTTGATCCGCCATCGCCCCGCCTCGCGCACCATCTCCCATCGATTCGAGGACATCCGCCAGATTTTGTACGCTCCGTCCTCGTTGATGAAAACCAGCGAATAGCAGGTGGCGACCGCGTTGTCACCGTCGATCGCAACCACCGGCGAGGCGGTCAGATGTATGGAGCCTTTTCTGATCAGCGCCTGATGGGCCGCGCCCTCGTACATCTTTTGCAGCTCGCTATGGCCGGTCATCGCGGCCAGATCGCCGACGTCATAAACGCCGTCGGCGGTCCATAGATGGGCCGCAGCCTGTGCTGAGCCGCTGTCAGCGGCCGGCCCGTAGCTGAACATCAGGTTGTAAATGGCAAGCTGGTCCTCCAGCTCGCAGACGCGCTTTGCCAGCGCGCGCACCGTCGCTTCCAGGTCCATCGGGTGTCTCCTTTGCCGATTGGGGTCGCATCAGCGCTATTAGAAAAATCGCCGCGGCTGTGCAATAACAAAGCACAGCAACCATCGGGGAGGGTCGGGCCATGCAATACAATTTCGTCTCCGGCGACGATCACATGGATCTCACCTACATTCCGGCACGCCTGTGGGTGGAGCGCGTGCCTGGCAAATACCGCGAAGCGGCGCCGCAGGTGGCCGAAGTCGAAGGCAAACGGCGCTGGATATGCGAGGGCAAGCCTTGGGACCAGGGCGTTTACGGCACGATGGACAACCCGCTGCTGCGCGGCGCTATCCCGCGCGCCGGGGCCAAGGAGGAACCCGAGCCGGGCGCCTTCCGCCCCTCCACCGCGCGTTACCGCCTGGAGGACATGGACCGCGACGGCATCGATGCGCAGGTGATCTACGGACCACCGCTGCCATTGCAGTTCCACGATCCGGAACTGAAAGCGATCTGCCTCGAAGCGTACAACACCTGGCTGGCGGAATTCTGCGCCGAGGCGCCGCAGCGCCTGGTCGGCGTGGCGATGCTGCCGATGCACGACCCGCGCGCCACGGTCACCGAACTGCAGCGTGTCGCCAAACTGGGCCTGCGCGGCGCGCTGTTCGGCGTGTTCGAAGCAGCCCGGCCGGTCTTCCATGAAGATTGGGAGCCGCTGTGGGCGGCCGCCGCCGAAGCCGGTGTGGTGCTGAGCTTCCATCTGAGCGGCGGCGTGCGCAACGCCCGTTTCGACGCGCGCCGCGGCCAGATCGCGGCGCTGGTGTCGGCGCTGCCGATGCAGCTTGACGAGCCGCTGTGCGAACTGCTCTTCTGCGGCGCGCTGGACGCCTACCCCAAACTGCGCGTGATCCTGGCCGAGGCCGGGCTGGGCTGGATTCCGTATCTGCTGTGGCGGATGGACCATGAATACGACAAGCTGTTCCGCAATACGGTCAAATTGTCGGCCAAGCCCAGCGAGCTGTTCCGCCGCCACGTCTACGTCAGTTTCGAGGAGGACGACCTCGGCCTCAAGCTGATTCCTGAAATCGGCGAGGACAATGTGGTCTGGGCCTCGGACTACCCGCATCCCGACAGCACCTGGCCCAACTCGCGCAAATACGTCCAGGAGCACATGAAGGGGCTGTCGCCGGCGGTAATCAGGAAGATCACCTGCGACAACACGGTGCGGCTCTACAATCTGGGCTGAACCCGGAGCAAACCCGGCACCGGGCCAATGGCGTCGAAAGGAACGCTGGGATAACATCGCGGACTTAAACTGCGGCGCGGCCTCGCCACCACGGCAGGCCGCGCCAGCTTTGTTCGCGGAGCCGCATCAAGATGGAGATCAATGGCAAGGCCGCCTTGATTACGGGCGGTGCCTCGGGTATCGGCAAGACCACCGCGCGGATGCTGGCGGCCAAAGGTGCCAGCCTGATGCTCGTCGACGTCAACCAGCAGTTGGGCGAGGAGACCGTCACGTCGATCGAAAGCGGCGGCGGGCGCGCCGCGTTCGTGCGCGCCGACGTGCGCGACGAAACCCAGATGCGCCGCGCGTTCGAACAGGCGCTGGCGCGCTTCGGCCGGCTGGACATCGTGTTCAACAACGCCGGCATCGCCACCCCGCAGCCCGGCTTCACGCGGATCGCGGTCGAACAGTGGAAGCGCGTGCTGGATATCGATCTGATGGGCGTGGTGCTGGGATGCTACCTGGCGTTTCCGCTGATGCGCGAAAACGGCGGCGTGATCGTCAACACGGCCTCGATGGCCGGGGTGTATCCGATCCCGGGCGACCCCGTCTATGCCGCCGCCAAAGCGGGCGT
>Ga0070740_10006380_pt1 | contig 10379 bp, 9 predicted proteins | sample Coa_R2_FD_67286 | JGI IMG/M metagenome (GOLD analysis project Ga0070740, IMG submission 67286) | Surface soil microbial communities from Centralia Pennsylvania, which are recovering from an underground coalmine fire - Coalmine... | ecosystem: Environmental > Terrestrial > Soil > Unclassified ...
TTCTTGATCCTAACTTCGCCGGTACTTATCTTGTTTTATTTTTTCTTCTTTTTTGGGTTTATATGTATGCAAACTGGAAAACGAGCAGGCAAATACATAAGCTTACCAGCATTTGCTTACTCGCTTTTATTTGTGGCGCAATTGTTCTGACATATTCCCGAACTGCATATACTATGCTGGTCATCGGGCTTGTAGTATTTTTCGTTTTACAAAAAAAATTGCGCTGGATTTTCGTAGTATTGATTGGGCTTAGTGGAGTCATTCTGGTTTTATCACCGCAATTTCATATCGAAAATATGAATCTCTTCCGCACGCGTTCCAGTGAAGCACGATTAACAGATAATTTTAATGCATTGCATATTTTTATAAAAAATCCTCTCCTCGGTGTTGGTTTTAATGCCTATCGGTACGCACAAATCAAATATGGCTATCGCTCTGAGAATACTTTATATCCAGCCCATGCAGATGCCGGAGTAGATAATAGTTTCCTTTTTGTCCTAGCAACAACAGGTAGTATTGGATTTATTAGTTATGCTTTTTTATGGTATCGATTTACTGGTTATATAGTTGATAATAGATTTCGTAACACGCGGTCTACACAAAAGTTCCTTCTTGTTCCATCGCTTATTGCGGTATTTGTTGGCGCGTTATTTATTAATAGTTTATTCTATCCGCCAATTATGCTGTGGTTGTGGAGTATTTTGGGGATTACTGAGAAAAGTGGACCTTAATTTGTTTGGTCGTTTTATTTCCCGCACTATCAGTCGCGACAACGTTTAGTGTTGTATCGCCATTCTGCAATGCCATTGTATAGGAAAAGTTCCCGTTATCATCGACAATTGCCTGGAAATCATTTATCGTTACTGTATCATTTGGATCGGTTTTCCCTGAGATAGTAATATGATTATCTCCTTTAAAAGTTTGTCCGTCTTGCGGAGAGGTGACAGAAAGGGTAGGTGCCTTATTATTGTAGATGACTGTTTGATTATCAGAGTAATCGCTTTGTTGATTATTATCAGCTACAACTTTCGCTTTTATACTGTTTTGTCCGCTTTGGAGCGGTACCTTTTGAAACGAAAATGATTTATCACTGTTTGTCATTGTTCGGTCAGCAACTGAGCCGTTGACATATAAAACGACTTGTTGATGCGGCAAAGAATAGCCGGAAACAGTGATTTCCGCGCTGTTCGTAGCGGTGGGGAGGGGATACAGAATCGGGGGTGCGATATAGGTAGGATTTGATACATTTGCTGACTGGGGCATATTTTTATTTGCGTTTTCCAGTTTGAGACTAAAGTTAATCAAAAATTGCAAGCCGAATTTCACAAGAAGAATACAAATGACAATTATGCCAGCAACGGCCAGGAGAGTGTTTCTGAGTAATTGTTTTTCAGCTTTTTTTTCGAGTCGAGACGTCATAGGGAAAGAGCCCATGGTCAGACTTGAACTGACAACCTATGGTTTACGATACCATTGCTCTGCCATTGAGCTACATGGGCAGCAGGTTTATTGTAACAAAGATAGTGGCGCGGTTCAATGCAGATGCTTTGTTTGTAATAAATACATATAGAAGAATAATTTATGTATACACTATAGTAGTAGTTTAATCTAATTGTAGCATATATGCAAATTAATTATACATATACAATTGATTTACCTGTAAATGTATGGTATACTTATTTAAATTAACTACTTCTTACAGTTTATCGGCTTCTATAAAGCACTAAAAATAATATAAATTTATCAAAGCAAAAAAACTCCTTTTTATCCCATCTATTTAGCACCAATTTATTTTATTTGCTACTTCGTGCCTGATGCAGGATGTATAGTCAGGGAGATGAGAAACAAAAAATTTTATCAATTTTTCTTTTATTATTTTCAAAACAGATAAAAAATTTATTCAAAAAGATGAGGTACTATAGTGAACGAAGTTTGCGGCGATTAGCAATATGCAATTCCATACTAGCCCGTTGCATATCAGCCTGCGCGATTGCAAAGTTTTGATGACTTACACCTTCCTGCGATTTTTTCAATATCTCTTCAGCTCGTTTTTGCGCAGCCAGGGCTTTCTCAACGACAATATCTTCGGCTTTAATAGCATAATCTGCAAGAATAGTGACATGATTATTACTTATCTCAAGAAAACCGCCTGTTACGCCAATAAGCTGCTCTCCTTTCTGTGTACGTAGAGCAACAGCCCCTGAAACAAGTTGCGTTACTAAATCTTCATGATGGGGAAGGATAGTGATTTGCCCCTTCAGCGTCTGTACTGTCAATGCGGTAATTTCTTCAGCAAACAATTTTTTTTCTGGTGTAATAATTTCTAAAAACATATATTCTGTGGCAACTATTTTTGTCTCTTTGCGTTCTCTACCGCTTCCTCAATTGTCCCGACCATGTAAAAAGCCTGTACAGGCAGATCATCATGTTTGCCTTCAAGAATTTCCTTAAAACCCCGTACTGTATCTGCAATTTTGACATAGCGTCCAGGTTGTCCGGTGAAAACTTCCGCAACGAACATAGGCTGACTCAGGAAGCGTTGAATCTTCCTCGCTCGCGCGACTGTCAGTTTATCTTCATCCGATAATTCATCAATACCCAAAATAGCAATAATATCCTGCAAGTCTTTATACCGCTGCAATACTTTTTGTACGCCGCGAGCCACCTCATAATGTTCTTGTCCGACAATATCCGGGCTAAGAATACGGGAGGTTGAAGTCAATGGATCAACAGCAGGGAAGATACCTAATTCAGCAATTGACCGCTCCAGTGTAATAGTTGCGTCCAAATGGGCAAAAATCGTCGCCGGTGCCGGATCAGTGTAGTCATCCGCTGGTACATAAATTGCTTGCAAGGAGGTAATAGAACCTTTCTTTGTTGAAGTAATCCGCTCTTCCAGTAAACCGATTTCAGCTGCCAGTGTTGGTTGATAACCGACAGCAGATGGTACCCGGCCTAAGAGTGCTGAGACTTCTGATCCTGCCTGTGCATATCGAAAGACATTATCAATGAAGAGAAGCACATCCTCATTTTTCTGATCACGGAAGTATTCAGCCATTGTCAATCCAGTCAAAGCGACCCGAAGACGATTTGCCGGCGGCTCATTCATCTGTCCATAGACCATGACCATTTTATCAATGACATTGGCTTCTGTCATTTCACGCCAAAGTTGATTACCCTCACGAGTTCGTTCACCAACACCGGCAAAAACAGAATGGCCTTTGTGTTCAATCGCAATATTCCTGATCAATTCCTGAATAATAACGGTTTTCCCGACACCTGCGCCGCCGAAAATACCGATTTTTCCTCCTTTTGTAAAAGGAGCAATCAGGTCAAATACCTTAAGTCCTGTTTCGAGAATTTGCGGTTTTGTCTGTTGATCGGTTAATGCTGGTGCGGGTCTATGAATCGATTCAAAAGCTACTCCTTTAGTATCAAACTTCTGTTCATCAATAGGCTCACCCAAGACATTAAAAATTCTTCCAAGAGTTTTTTCACCGACTGGAACTTTAATTGGTGCAAACGAACGCTGTACCTTTGTTCCGCGAGCTAAACCATCAGTTGATCCAAATGCTAAGGTACGTACTTCATGATCACCGATTTCAAACTGGACCTCAAGCGTTAGTTGTGTACCATCGGAAAGTGCGACCTGAAGCGCTTCATAAATTCCCGGAACATCGTGTTCGAAATACACATCGACAACCGGGCCTTGAATCCGCAAGATACTTCCTTCTGTATTTTTTTGTTTGATTATTTTTTCTGCCATAATTTTCTGGATGACATTTTATGTCGTAGCAAGACCTGCTCCAGTAATATCGAGCAGTTCACTCGTAATCTTTGCCTGACGTGTCTTATTATACTCCAACAGTAGATCACTTATTATATCATTTGCGTTATTTGTCGCATTCTGCATAGCAATCATCCGGCTTGCCTGTTCTGAAAGAAAACTCTCAAGTAAATAATGATAGAGGGAAGTCTCAAGTGTATGTTTCAAGAGCGCTGGCAAGAGTTCTTTTGCGCTTGGTTCAAATAGATAGTGTTGTTTTTTCTCTTTCCCCTCAGCTGTTTGCATCTGCTCAGGAAGCTGCATCGGCAAGAGGGTTGTCAAAACAGGTTTTTGGCTGAAAAAACTATTGAAATGTGTATAGAGGATTTTGACAGATGAGACTTTGCCCTCTAAGTACTGCTCATTAATAATTTGCAAAAATGGATAAATCATTGCAATATCCGGTGTATTGACACCAAACGGAAAGGAAGCAATGACCTGTTCACTTGCACGAGCAACTTTCCCTTCAATTTTTTTCCCAACGGGCAAACAAACAGTATGAGGTTTATGCCCTTGTTGATAACGGAAAAATTCGCGCAAGAGATTGGTGATAAGTGAGCCGCACAATCCTTTATCAGGCCCGAGAATCATAAATAGTGTCCTACCCTCAGTATTGACCGGTGTAAGATATGGATGTGAAAATGTAGTTTGATCAAGCGACTCAGTGATCTGCTTTGTCAACAGTTCAAGACGCTGTGCATATGGTCTGGCAGCAAAGGCTGCAGATTGGGCACGTTTCATTTTTGATGCTGAAATCATCTGCATAGCGCGTGTTGTTTTGGACACATTGCGTGCAGCTTGAATTCTCCGTTTAAGTGATAATATTGTTGCCATATTATTTAGTTGAAAATCCTTTTTTAAATTCTTTCATTGTTTGATCAATCTGTTTGAAGGTACCTTCATCAGGTTTCTTGCCGTTTCCGAGTATATCCATAAGTTTTGCATCATGTGCTTTCACATACTCAAGGAACTCGGCGATAAAACGGGTTACTTGCTCAACCGGAATATCATCAGCATGACCGCTGGTAACTGCCCAGATACTAACAATTTCTTCTGACTCGGAAAGTGGCTGATATTGCGGTTGTTTCAAGACTTCAGTAAGTCGAGCGCCGCGATCCAATTGCTTTTGCGTTGCTGGATCAAGTTCGCTGCCGAATTGTGCAAATGCAGCAAGATCACGATATTGTGCCAACTCAAGTCGCATTTTTCCGGCAACGGATTTAATTGCTCCTGTCTGGGCAGCACCGCCTACTCGTGAGACAGAATTACCGGCATTGATTGCCGGACGTACACCGGAATTAAACAAACCTGATTCAAGGAAGAGCTGTCCGTCAGTAATCGAAATGACATTTGTTGGAATATATGCCGAGATATCACCGGCTTGCGTTTCAATAATCGGTAATGCAGTGATCGAACCGCCACCATTTTTTTCATTGAGTTTAACTGCCCGTTCGAGTAATCGACTATGCAAATAGAAAATATCTCCCGGATATGCTTCACGACCCGCTGGTCTGCGCAATACCAAAGAAATTTGCCGATAAGCCCATGCTTGTTTGGTTAAGTCATCATAGACGATAAGTACATCATTACCCTTTTCCATGAAATATTCAGCAATAGCGCAGCCACCAAATGGTGCCAGGTATTGCAAAGCTGCAGGATCAGATGCAGTTGCTGCAACAACAATAGTGTACTTCATTGCTCCTTCTTCCCCAAGACGATTAATGACTTGAGCCACAGAACTCTCTTTTTGCCCGATAGCAACATAAATACAAATAACAGGTTTCAGATTTTGTTTATTTCCTTTACTGTTTGGCTGGAAACGTTTCTGATTAATAATAGTATCAATGGCAACAGCAGTCTTGCCCAAGCCGCGGTCACCAATGATCAACTCCCGCTGTCCGCGACCAATCGGTATCATAGCATCAATTGCTTTTATACCGGTTTTCAGCGGCGTATCAACAGGTTCACGTTCAACAACACCGGCAGCAATTCGTTCAAGTGGCATTGATTTACCTTTCGTAATTTCAGGCTTACCATCAAGTGGTTGGCCAAGAGGGTTAATCACCCGTCCAAGTAAATCTTCTGAAGCAACAACAGAGAGAATTTGTTCTGTCCTTTTGATTGTATCGCCTTCTTTTACTTCACGTCCGCTATCCAATACAATGATGGAGAGGCTGTCTTCATCAAGGTTAAAGACAACACCCCGTCCGCCATTCTCGAATGCAACAATTTCCCCCATGACAGCTTGTGACAAACCAGAGGCGACGATAACACCGTCCTGATTTTTTTCAACCCTCCCGATATTCTGCATCTTTGTATCATAGGAGAAGTTTTGTAATCGATTCTCTAATTGTTTTATTATTTCGTCACTGTTTATCATAGAGTGCTCTTGTCATTTTGGAGCGAAGCGAGAAAATCCCAATGGTTTTCTTCCACTCCAGGATGACGAGTTCAAAAATTTTTTTCAATATACCCTTGCACTTGCTGCATAGCATCGGCAAAACTCATATCATAGACAAGATCATTATTCGTTACTCGTACACCCAGAAGGAGATCGTTGTCTTCTATCATACGGATTTTTTTATCAGGAAAAATATTCTGAAACATTCGCGCATATTCAGTTTTGTGACTCATGTCAGGTAATGCTATTTCTACTGTCAGCTCTTTTTCTCTTGCCTTAAGAGCGGCAATATATTGTTTCAGCTCTTTCCGGCTGAGTAAATGGACAATATTTTCAACTTTAACAGGATCGAGTTCGTGCCCTTTGTAACTAATTTGTACTAACTGTCTTAAAAGTTTATTTGTCATAATCATTTCTTACTTTCTATAATTGTCCTTTTTATAAGAGTTGCACCGCTTGGTATCTGATCGCTAATTATAATATCCTGCTTCGCGTCTACATATACTTCATTAAATAAGTCTTTTGTTGTTGGTCCAACGTTTTTAACCTTTTACTTATAAAAACGACCGCTTCTCCTTCTATACTCGTTCTATAGCTAGTAACATCACTAGTCTCTGTTCCCTCAAGTATTTCATATTTCTCTTGAATGAAACGACCTCCTGGGAAGCTGCCTCCAGAATACACAGATGTTCTGGTTTTATAATCTCCACCGATAACTCTATCACCTCGTTTTACAGTAAAAAAATCTTCTAGCCCTTTTGCAAGAGCTTGATTTAATGATAAATGGTCAACAATAATCGCATTTCTTACTAATTTTGTAACAAGATTTGAACTTAAAAATGATTCATGTTCATCTCCAAATAATTTTCTACTCAGAAAACGAACCTGAATATCTTCATTATAGTATTTTCTCTTCTCTTCTCTTCTCTTCTCTTCTCTTCTCTTCCAGTACTCATTGTATCAAGCTACATGATACTAATTTAATTTACTCTTTTCTTTATCCGTTGAACTGCATTTTTCATAATCAATTCCTGATCTTCTTTGCTAAATAACTCACCAATTGTCTTTTGCAAAAATTCAATTGTCAAACCTGTCATTTGTGTCGCCATTTGCTTTTGCGCTTGTTTGGTTTCAAAAACGATCTGTTGACGTGCCTCTTCCAGAATCTGTTTTGCTTGAGCACGGGCTTCCTCTTCTGATTGTTTCAATACTATATCACGTTGTTTTTTCGTATCTTCCAGAAGTTTTTTTGATTCTTCCTGTGCTTTTTTGAGAATCTCTTTTTCTCTTGTTGTTGCTTCTTCAAGGAACTGTTTGGCTTCTTCCGCCTGTCTTAAGCCTTCTTTGATCGTATTTTGTCTTTTTTGCAGCATATCGAGTATCGGGCGATAGAGAAACCGCTTCAGAATATAAAGCACGATCAAAAAATTGACGATCTGAGCTATAAATAGCCAGCTATTGAAACCAAATGTTTGTAAAATTTGCATAAATAAAAAGATCCTGAAAAGATTCTGGATGCGCGTTTTAACGGTTATCAGAAACGTACTGGTTTCCGGGGAGTCGAAAACGACGACTCCAGAATCCTAGCGTTATTTGATAAACGCTAAGATTAAGGAATAGATAGCGATAGCCTCGGCAAATGCCATACCCAACAACATCGCTGGCAAAATTTTGCCTTGTGCATCAGGATTGCGGCCAATTGCTTCCATAGCTTTTGCGCCAATGAGACCAATTGCCAGAGCTGGTAGTGCGCCGCCAATTGCGATAATAATACCTCCAGTAAATGTAATACTCATAATTGCAAATCACCTCCCTTTAGAAATCCGAAATTCGAATTTATTAGCTGTGTTCCTCTGCATGGGGTACCATGAGAAGTGCCATACCGACCATCGTCAACATTGCAAATACCAAAGCCTGTACTAGCCCAACAATCAATTCCAGCAGGATGAAAGGAATTGGCGCCAGAAAATTAGAAATCGACCCGATTGTCGTCAGGACGACTTCTCCTGCAAATATATTACCAAAAAGCCGGAAAGATAGCGAGATGACCTTTGTAAACTCTGAAATAATCTCAAGGATCCCGACATACTGATTGATAGGGTTCAGAGAAAAATACCTGCTTAAATAGGTTTTTATGCCGACAGTTCGAACTGCCAATACGTGTGTCGCAACAAATGAAACAACTGCTAGCCCGAGTGTCGTATTAAGGTCGCTGGCGGCGCTTCGGACAAACGGAATCAATTCAGCTTTCTTATTGACTGTTTGATAAAACCCGAAACTGCCGATACCAGGAATTAGACCACTCCAGTTCGCAAGAACAATAAACAAAAAGAAACTCATGAACCAGGGGAAAATTTTTCTTGTGTTTTTTCCCGCGATCGATTCGGTCAAGGAATAGAATGATTCTATGACATATTCTACTATGTTGTCAAAAATATTCGGGACATCTTTGATATGTCTGGTAAAGTAGACGGCTGATCCGATAAGCACTGCGTCAACAAGTAACGTATCAATTAATGTATTGGTTATCGGAAAGGAGCTAATCTGAAAAAGAACATCCGGAGCAAAATTTGCCATATATCTCTTTCGTATTTTATTTGATTTTATTGTACTTGATTCATGCAGCGAAGTCAAGAATGCAATTTGCATTTCTATATCCCAAAGTTTTATACTGAAATAAGCTTATGTATTCAGGATTATCAACTGCTCAAGCTGAAATACTTCTAAAAAAGAACGGACTCAACGCAATACCGGAAAAACATATCAATCTCCTGCGGAAAATTCTCAAAAATATTCTTTCTCCTATTGGTTTGATGTTGTTATTTGCTTCAGGTTTATCATTTGCCCTTGGTAAATCATTTGATGGTTATTTTATCCTCATTTTGCTGGCGCTCAATATAGTCATTACACTTTGGCAGGAAAACAAGGCAGATAATGCGATAAAAAAATTAAATGAGCATCTTGAACAAAAAGTAAAAGTCTTTCGTGATAATAGATGGCAGTATATCGGTTCACGCTTTTTGGTAGCCGGAGATATTATCCAGCTCGCATCAGGGGATGTTATTCCGGCTGACGGAAAAATTGTTGAGGCAACGCATGTATCAGTCAATGAATCTGCCCTCACTGGAGAATCGCTGCCCAAAGATAAAAAAGCTCAGGAGATGGTCTTCTCAGGATCGTTTATTGCAGCAGGAATTGCAGTCATTGAGATAACTGCAACCGGATTACAGACACGTTTTGGGAAAACACTTTTCTCTGTTGAACGCGTCAGAAAACAGAGCATGCTTGAAAAAGATATTATCAGCATTTCGCGGTTTCTTACTGTACTGAGTTTGATTGCCGTAGTTATTCTGACAGTTGTTTTGCTTTCGAAAAAAACGCCAATTCTCGAATTGCTTACGCTAGATTTAAGTCTTATTATCGCTGGCATCCCAATAAGTTTGCCCACAGTGATGACACTTATCATTGAATTTGGGGTTCTGGCATTGGCGAAAAAAAGTGTCATTGTAAGACGTTTGTCAGCACTTGAGGATCTAGCAAATGTGAATTTCCTGTTGACCGATAAAACAGGGACGCTGACAAAAAATAAAATTACTGTACAGGATATCTATGCGTATGACGGCTTTACACACAATGATGTCTTATCCTATGCGGCTGTGCTTGCTTCTTCTGAAAGTGATAATCCGATAGATCAGGCGATTATAGAAAAAGTACAGCAATTGCATCTTCCTATACCATCATTTACCAAAGTTGATTTTATTCCGGCGGATTCCAAACGAAAACGCAGTACGATTGTCGTCAAAAAAGATACCAAAGAAATGACTGTTTCACTTGGCGCGCCGCAAATTATTGCTCAGATGTGTCAGTTAGATCAAACAACTCGTGAGAAATTCGATCGGGAAGTTGCCGCACTTGCCCAGGGCGGCTACCGGACGCTTGCTGTTGCGAAAGCATCCGGTAACAAAGAGGAACGGATGAAGATACTAGGATTGTTAGCTCTTTCTGATACGCTTCGTGCTGATGCAAAATCAGTTGTGCAATTTATGGAAGAGAATGGTATTGGTGTAGCAATGGTAACCGGCGACAATCGCGCTATTGCAGAAAATATCGCACGCCAGTTGGCGCTGTCAGGGGGCAATGTCGTCACTAAAG
>Ga0070740_10006381_pt1 | contig 10375 bp, 9 predicted proteins | sample Coa_R2_FD_67286 | JGI IMG/M metagenome (GOLD analysis project Ga0070740, IMG submission 67286) | Surface soil microbial communities from Centralia Pennsylvania, which are recovering from an underground coalmine fire - Coalmine... | ecosystem: Environmental > Terrestrial > Soil > Unclassified ...
TCTGGTTCACCTCTACGCTCCGTAACGTCGCCGGCACCTCCTCGGTGCCGTTCTAACTCAGTTCCGAGGTGGGGATTTTTCAAATGGCGATTTGGGGATTATTGCACTGGCGCTGACATTGCAATCGCCCGCGTTCCTGGAGGCGCTCGAAAGCGAGGGATGGAAGGATGACCGGTAGTCGGCGCTCTACGGCCGGCGTTCTGTCGCAAGCGTCTTCAAATAGGCAATGACCCCGGCGCGCTCGGCGGCATTGTCCAGCCGGAAGGACATGTCGGTTCCCGGCGCGACGCTGTCCGGATCGGCGAGCCACTTATCGAGCGTCGCGTCGTCCCAAGTGATGCCCGCTTTTTTCAACGCGTCAGAATACTGAAACCGAGCGTCACGGGCGGCGGGCGATCCGTAGACATTGCGCATCGGCGGACCGACCTTAGCCTGGTCAACCCCATGGCAACCAGTGCAGCGCCGCTCGAAGACATCGCGCGCGCTCGACGATTCGCCAAGCGGCGCATCGATCACCGCGAGCTTGTGGCTGCCGGCGACGAAATTCACGTTGCAGACGCCGAGCGCCTGACGTAATCTCTCCGCCGGAACCTTCACCGGACCGGGGGCGGGCGCTGTTCCGGGCGCTGGCTGCGGAAACGCCGTGGACATCGCGGTGTGGAATGTGACGTTGCCTTCGACCTTCTGCATGGTTTGATGAATGTGGCCGTTGAGAATTGTCACCGAACCGAAACGTTTGAGCAAGGCGAGCGCCTGCTCACCATCGCCGGTTCCCCATCCCCACTGCGGATAGACGGACCAGAGCGGAATATGCGCGAACACCACAACAGGCGTGCTGGCCGGTAGTCCGGCAAGGTCTTTCTTCAACCACTCCAACTGTTCCCGACCGATTGCGCCCAATCCTTCGAGCTGAACCACATTGTTCAATCCGACAAAGTGCACGCCCTTGTGATTGAAGCTTTGCCAGCCGCGGCCTGATGCGCCCTTGCCGAAGCGCTCCATATACTGCCGTCCGTCGTCTCCTGTAACATCGTGCTCGCCGGGAACGTAGAATACCTGCTGCTGGCGCGAGCCTTTCAGGATCTGCTCGAGCTGATCGAACTCAGCCGTCTTGGCGAGATGCGTAAGATCGCCAGTGTGAATCAGAAAATCCGGAGCACGCTCGAGCGCATTGATTTTATCGACGGCTGCTTGCAGCGTGCCAGAGACATCAGGATTAGCCGGCTTGTTGAAGCCGATATGGCTATCGCTGATTTGCACGAAGGTGAAATCTTCCGCTTTCGTTTTCGGGGCGCCTAGCAACCGCGATACTGGAACACCGCCGGCCAAGGTCCAGACAAGGCCTGTTCCTGCCCACTGCATGCATTTGAGAAATCCGCGCCGGTCGATCCCGTCCGAATTTCGAACTTTCCCGGGCGCATTTGTATGGATTCGTTTGGATGACATGTTTTTCTCCTTCGGCTGATTACTTAACGGCTTTTGGAAGCTGCACCGGGGACACGCCGGCCCGGCTCACAACAACCTGCGCGACGCCCTGTCCGAGCGCCAGCCCCTGATCGACATCGTTCCGGTAATGAATGCCGGCGTAGAACGTGGAGAGACCGCCCTCCTGAGCCTTCGCCGACAACATGTCGGACGCATTCGGAAAAACGGCGCTTAGCGCGCCCGCTGCTGCCGCAGAGGCGCACGCATGTCCCGAGGGATAACTGGGATGCGCCGGCGTTGGGAAAAGAGTTTGGACGGCTGAATCCGCCTGTACGGGCCGTAGTTCGAGATACGCGTACTTCGTATCCCAGCAGGCGATGGTGGCATCGTGCTGCGACGCCGTCACCAGCGCATAAATCGCCGCGGCGAGCGGCGGATTGCGATCGATGCGGTTTTCGAACAGCATCTCGTTGGTGGTATCGATCCAGGGATCGATAAAGGACGGCTGCCAGAACCATGCAATATGGCTGGTCTGCACGGTATGCGCAAAGTTTTTGACCCCGTCGACCTGGGCGGAGAAATCGGGAGATCCGAACGCGGGCGGCGGCGGGAGCCGCAACTGGCTGCCCGAATCGAGCGCCCATGGCGTCCAACTGCCGGCCAGCGGAAACGACGGGGTCGGGCTGCTCCAGACGCCGGCTTTCTGAGGGAACGAACCTGTGAACACTGCATCAGAGCCGTCACCCTTTCCCCAGGCGATCACTGCATCGGCCACCGCGCTGCCCAATGCCGCGCCGGCGTCCACGTCAGACGGAAATTCCGCGCCGGCGTACAGTCGGGAAATCCCGGCGGCCGCCGCCATCGATTCGAGCGCGCTCTTTCGATCCGGAAACAGGTAAGCCAGTACCGATGCGGCTGCGGCGGCCGTCGCCGAATATTCAGATGGGTAGGACGGGCTCGCCGGGGTATCGATCAGCGGGACGATCGCAGAATCGAACTGCGCGGGCCGCGGCCGGTTATATGCGTATTTCGACGCCCATACGGCTGCCGTCGCGTCATTCATCGCGACCGCCACGAGCGACATGACGCGGGTCGCCGCCGGTCCGCCGAGGTTATGATTCGCGATCTCCTGCTGCGCGATCTGAATCCAGCGATACGCGGGCGCGCCCGCATTCCAAAACCGGACCAGCGCCACGGCGGAGTCGTCACGCTGCGCCGCGAGCGATTTCAAAGCGGCGGCCTCATCCTGCGTATGCGCATCCGAGGGCGGCGCGGGACTCTCATACTCGCCGAGGTCTTTAATCACCCAGGTTCTCGGTCCGGCGTTCGGGTCAACTTGGGCGTTTGCGGTTGCCGCTGCGAAAAGCGCCAGGGCCGCCGTCGTAATGGAAAACAGATTCATCGATTCACCTCTCGCTCGAGATGACACAATGGTGCGAAGCGTTATTCCCGTTGCGCGATGTCGGGAATAAACCGGCGCGCCGATGTGTCGTGAACAGAGCAGGCGGGTTCCAGGCGAGGTTACTTGGACGACACAGCCAGAAATTTCGAGTTGCTGATGTGGCCCCATCTGCGCGCGGCCTACAACCTGGCGCGATGGCTGGTTCGCAACGACCACGACGCGGAAGACATCGTGCAGGAATCGTTCGGGAAGGCCTTCCAGGCGATGCACCAGTTTCGCGGCGGCGATGCGCGCGTATGGCTGCTCGCAATCGTGCGCAATATGGCGATGAATTTTCTACGGCAGCGCAGGCCGGGGCGGGAGATGCAATGGGGCGAACACGCGTCAGAGCCCGCCGATACCGCGCCCACCGCTGAGCGCAGCCTGATCCAGCAATCCCGCCGCGACCGCATCCGCACAGCCATCGATCAGCTTCCGCCCGAATTCCGCGAGACGCTCATCCTGCGCGAAATCGAAGAAATGTCTTATAAGGAAATCGCAGCAGTGTTGAAAGTGCCGATCGGTACTGTGATGTCGCGATTAGCGCGCGCACGAAATCTGCTGGTCCGCGAACTGGCGAGCGAAGCAGGAGTGGGACGATGACGTGCATCGAAGCCGAGCCATTGCTGAATGCCTATCTCGACGGCGAGCTGGATGCGCCCTCCTCGGTCAACATAGAGCGGCATCTTGCGGACTGCCGCGCGTGCCAGGCGCAGTATGGGACCCTGGAGCGTCTTCGCGATGAAATCGCAGCCGCGGATCTGCGGTATGAGCCGGGGCCCGAACTGGAGCGCAGAATCAAAGCCGCGTTTACGCCGGCGAGCGCTCCGCGGCGACGCGCGGCATGGTGGGCGCCGTCGCTGGCGGCAGCGGCAATGGCGGCCGCGGTTCTGATTGCGTTAATCGTTCCTGCGCGGATGAGCGGTCCGACCGCTGAACGCGAAATCCTGGACAGTCATCTGCGTTCGCTCATGGCCAATCACCTGGTGGATGTTCCCAGCTCCGACCGGCACACCGTAAAGCCGTGGTTTCAGGGCAAGACGAGCTTCTCTCCACCGGCGCTGGATTTGACCGCGCAGGGGTTCAACCTGGTCGGTGGCCGTCTCGAGATCGTAGGGGGACGGCCCGCGGCGGCGGTGGTATATAAACGACGCGATCACGTCATCAACCTGTTCATCTTCGAGGGCGGCGGCTCAGCGGCCGGGCTTTCTCAGCAGGAGGTGGACGGATATCACCTGGTTCGCTGGACCGCTGGTGGGCTGAGTTATTGCGCGGTGTCCGATCTGAACGCTGCCGAGTTACGCGCGTTTGCGGAAGAGTTCCGGCGTCACTGACACGTTTCCGGATTCGCCAGTTCGCGCGCGAGGGGTTGGCCCGTTAGCAACGACCGCCGGACAACGAAGCGTCTCTTCGCAGCCGATAGCCACAGTTCCACCGGCCACTTGAAGAATGCATGCTTCACACGCCAGTTCAGCGGTATTCCTGCCAGCGTCACTGCGGCGCGGAGGGCGCGCGACGGCATCCTGCGCCTGATGGCGTTGATGCTGTTCAGCAGCAGAAGGTACCGGATGCCCCGGTTCAGCGATTCGAACGCGCGGCCGCGCAGCCACGGCAGGTGATTCGAGCTCAGGTCGACATTCGACCATCCGGCCAAGGTATCGGGTTCGCGCATGCCGCGCCGCCGCAGCTCCGGCCAGATCGGAATGCCAGGATACGGCGTGAACAGGTTCGGAGAGAAACTCACGTTCGGAAATCGCCGGCCGATTTCGGCCATGGCTCGCAGCGTCTCGCCTCGATGGCGCTCGTCTTCTCCGGGATAGCCAAAGATCAGGTTGAACGTGACGGCAATGCCGGCCTGGGCTGTCTTCTGCGCGGCGCCGTAGATATCCGCAAGCGTCTGATGGCGCTTGTTCATGAGCTTCAGAACATCAGCGGAGGCTGACTCGGTTCCGAAGCCGATATGGCTGACGCCGCTCGCCGCGAGCAGCTTGACGTCGTCATCGCTCATCCGGCACAGAAGGTCCGTAGAGCCCTGAAACGTCCACCGGAACCGCGCGCCGGATTCGAGGATGCCCTTGGCGACCGCAACCGCGCGATGCACATCGACCAGGAAGTTCGAATCGAGCAGGCACACTTCCGCCAGACGATGCCTCGCCACGAGGCTCGCGAGATCGCTCACCACGCGCTCCGGACTGTAGGCGTTGAAGCGGCGATTGTAGAACACCATATCCGTGCAGTAATTGCAGGCGTAGGGGCATCCGATACTTGTCGCGTATGGCAGTTTGCGCTCGCCGGCCGCGCGCTCATAGGCATCGAAATCGATCAAATCGAAGGCTGGCGCGGGCAGGGAAGAAAGCGGCGCAACGGGCCGGTCCGGATTCTCGCAGATGCGATGGCCGCGTTTAAACCAGCAGCCGGCCACCAAATCGAGCGGCTTGCCGTCTTCAATGCGCCGCAATGCTTCGACCAGCGTGATCTCGCCCTGATGCCGGACCACAACATCGACAAAATCCTCGCGCAGCGTTTCCGCGGTCAGCAGACTCGGATGCCAGCCGCCGAAAATTACCGGGAGCTGCGGGCGCAACTGCTTGACCATGCGACTCACGCGGATGGCGTCACGTATCATGGGGCCGGTGAGCAGGGATACGCCGAAACAGAGGGCGTCCGGAATCTCGCGAGCAATCCTGGATTCGTAATCGGGAAGCAGCGCGCCATCGATGATCCGCGGCTCGTAACCGGCCTCGCGCAGCGAGCCGGCGAGGCTCAGAAGGCCGAGTGGCGGGCCGAGAATTCGCCCGGCATACGGCGGAAGAAACAAAACTACTTTGCGGGAAAACACGCGTCGCTGGCTGGTTAGACCGGATTTGCCGCCGGACGGGAACTCGAGACAAGCTTTATTGCAGCGCGATCTGAACCGTATTGGCCGGCTTCCTGTCAACCGTAAGCAGCACGTCCACGACGTGAATGCGCTCCCTCACGATCCGCCGAGCAGGTCGTGAGGGAGCGCGCCCGAGCAGGAGGAGAAGGCTGCAAAGCTCACGCGGATGCCGCCATGCCATGAATCACTTCAAGAACGCCGTGCAAAAAACAGGAGACTTCGGGGCGGGTGATGCAGTATTGGGCCGCGGTTGTCGCGAGGGCGCCGTTCAATACGCGAATGTTTACGGCCTCGGGCACGCTGCGGAACATGTCCTCATCCGTATCGTCATCGCCGATGCAAATCGCCTGCTCAGCGACTGCGCGGTAACGTTCGAGGATCCAGCGGACGGCGTCGCCTTTGTTCCACTTCACGCGGGGGCGCAACTCGAGAACGCAGTTGCCGGTCCGCACCTCAAAATGCGACGCGTCCACGGTGCGCAGCACGATATCTTTTAACGCGGGGATATGCCCCGGCGCCACTTGCCGGAAATGCACGCTCGCCGACAGGCGTTTCGTCTCGACAAAGGCGCCCGGTATATGGCGGATCGCTTGCCGGACGCGATTGCATTCGGCGGGCAAAAGCGGCCGCACCGATTCCGCTCCCGGCGCAACGAACTCGATGTCGGGGGCGTGAATCTCAAGGCCGTGATCGCCTCCGTAGATCAATGGCAGCCCGACCCGCGCGGCCACGTCGGCGCAGGAACGGCCGCTCAAGACCGTTACGGTGACAGTCCGGTCGCCCGCCAGCCGTTTCAGCGCAGCCAGCGCTTCGCAATCGATCTCCGCAGCGCTGGGCGTTTCTACGATTTCCGAGAGGGTGCCGTCAAAATCAAGAAACAGGAAGATGCGGCGGTATCGCTCGATCGCGCCGCAAATCTGATCCCAAATCTCGACTGCCTGACCCGCTTCAATCGTGGTCACATCCACCAGTTGGTACATGATCATCCCCTATGCAACACTGGCTGCGAGCCGGCCGAACGGCGCGAATTCGCGCGATTCACTTCCGGCGCGCCCGAGCTGTTCGATTTCCTCAAGCAGGGCTCCCGCCCAGCGAAAGATATTATTATTGCGGACTGTCTCGCGCGCGGCAGCCATGCGGCGCTGGCGCTCGGAGCGCGGCATCGTAAGCGCCGTCGAAATCGCGTCGCCGATCGAGGTTTCGCAAAAGGGGTTGACCTGCAAGGCCGTTTTCAGTTCACGCGCGGCGCCGGCGAAACGGCTGAGGATGAGAACGCCGTCCTGATCGATGCGGCTGGCCACGAATTCTTTGGCGACGAGGTTCATCCCGTCATGCAGCGGCGTAACCATGCAGAAGTGCGCCAGCCGGTGCAGCGCGGTCATTTCCGCCAGCCCCGCATTTCGCTTCTCAAACACTACCGGCTGCCATCCGGCTGCGCCCCAGCGGCGATTGATGGCGTCCACCTGCTCTGCAATGGCGCGCTCCAGACGTGCATAGGTCGAAATGCCGCACCGGCTGGGCACTCCCACTTGGACGAACGTCAACGCGCCCCGCAGCGTCGGACTGCGTTCGAGCAGGAGGTCGAGAGCGCGAAGCCGTTCGGGAATGCCCTTGGTGTAATCGATTCTGTCGATGCCCAGGCCGATGTAGCGGACGCCTCCCAGACGCTCTCTCCAGGCGCGCATCGCGTCCTCGACTTCAGGCGAGGCGGCGATTGCAGCGTGCCGCTCAAAGTCGATGCTGATCGGCGCGTCGCGCACCACGGTGGAGTGTCCGTCCAGGCGCACGGTCCGCCGCAGGCGATCCGTTTGCGCGGGCAGGACGCTGTCTACTGTGTCAATAAAGTTCACCGAGTGGCGATCGAGGTGGAAGCCGAGCAGATCGTTGCCCAGCATTCCGTCGAGCAGCTCGTCGATCCACGGGAAGGTTTGCGCGATCTCCGGTCCCGGCCATGGAATATGCCAGAAGTGGGCCACGCACAGCCTCGGATTTTCACGCTTGAGCAATCGCGGTAAAAGAGCCAAATGATAATCCTGGATAAACACAACCGCTTCCCGGCCGCGCGCTTCATCCAGCACCGCCTGGGCGAACATTTCATTGACGCGGCGGTAGGCGCGCCAGTCCGCTTCGCGGAACTGCGGCCGCTGATACACGTTGTGGCACAAGGGCCATAGAGCCTGGTTGGCCAGTCCCTCGTAGTAGTCATGTTGCAGCTCCGCTGGAATCCATAGCCGGCGCAGCGTGAAAGCCGGATTTTCCGGCGGGACGTTCACGACGCCGGAAGGCGATGCGGTTTCTCGGTCGGCCGATCCCGTGGCTTGCGCAACCCATGTTCCGCCGGCGGCTGAAATGACCGGTTTCAGCGCGCTCGTCAGTCCGCCCGCGGGCGAAACGCAGACGATTTTGCCGTCATGATACTGATGAACATAGGGTTCACGGTTCGAAACAATGATCAATTTCTTGTGCTTCAAACATTTACGGGCAACTGCCTCGAGCCGTGCTTGGGTCCACATGACTGACTTATGCCCTCTGAACTGAGGTTAATCTCCGTTCATCTAAAATTGAACCCCCTTAATACACCAGTTAGACGCCCCCTCGAACCACCATTTTCAGAATTCTTCATCGAACGTTATTCTAAAATTTGAAGGTTGATGTGCGGACTAGGCGCAAGACGTTGTGGGCGCCCCTCACGGCGGGTTTCGGCGCGCTGCTCGTCCTGATCGTGCTGGCTACAGTGACGACGCTGACGAAGAGCTTTGCAATCTTTCAGCAGCTCTCGACCGCGCACGACACCCACGATCGGGTCGCCGAGGCGTTGCTGCGCCTTCGCGCGGACTTGTATCTGGCAGGGATTCTCAAGCGCGACTTCCTGCTGGATCGCAGCGAGAATCAGTCCTCGAGCTACGGCGAGCAGTTCGCGAAGATTCAAAACTCTGCCGAAGAGAGCCTGCGTACGATTGAGAACTCGCTCGGCCACGAGCGGCCGCAATCGGTGGCCAGACTTCGATCCGAAGTAACCAGTTACATACGCCCGCTGCGGCAGGCGCTCGATTGGGAGCCGGTGTACGCGCCGGCGCTGCGCGCGTACCTGCTCCGGCTGCAATTGAGGCAGCGTACGTCGGCGCTCCAGATCGCCGCGGAAATAGAGAAGTTGAACAGAGACGCTTTGACGCGCCAGCAACACGAAATCGCGCAGGCGGAAGGGGAGTTCCGGCGGACGCTGCTGGTCATTTCCATTGCGAGCGTTCTGATTGGCCTCGCGGTGGCGGCGTTCACGGTGTTTTATACGCGACGGCTGGAGAAGCATTCCGATGAGGTCCAGTCCGAACTGCGCCGCCTCTCGCAGCACATCGTTCAGGTGCAGGAGCACGAGCGCAAGAGCATCTCGCGGGAGCTGCACGACGAAGTCGGTCAGATGCTGACGGGTTTGAGAATGGAGCTCGCCAACCTGGACGGGCCCGCGATCCAGCAGAGTCCGGCCGATTACCAGCGGCTCCAGGAGGCGAAGCGCCTGACGGAGCGAACTCTGCAATGCGTGCGCAATCTTTCCATGCTGTTGCGGCCTTCGATGCTGGATGACCTCGGGCTGTCGCCGGCCGTCAACTGGCAGGCCAAGGAGTTCTCGCGCCGCAGCGGCATCCCCGTGGATGTCGCGATCGAAGGCGAAGTGGACTCGGTCCCGGACGAGGTGCGGACCTGCCTGTATCGCGTGGTCCAGGAGGCGTTGACCAACGTCGCCCGCCACGCCAGCGCCAAACGAATCCGTCTTCTGATGAAACGGGAAGGCGAGCATGTCAGCGTCGCGATTGAGGATGACGGCGCGGGGTTCAACGTGGGAATGTCGCGCCCTAACGGGCTGGGGCTGATCGGCTTGAAGGAGCGCGTGGCCGAACTTTCGGGCACTGTGCAAATCGCGTCCGCTCCGGGAAAGGGAACGCGCGTTTTGGTGCAGATCCCAGTCGCCAGCGCGGTGGCGGCTTGATCCGGGTTCTGATTGCAGACGATCATTCGGTGGTGCGCCAGGGGCTGCGTGTGTGGCTCGAGCGCAGCGGCAGCATCCAAGTGGTGGGTGAGGCCGCCAACGGGCGCGAAGCCGTCGCCCTCACGGAAGAACTGAAACCGGATGTCGTCATCATGGATATCGCGATGCCGCTGCTGAACGGCATCGACGCCACCGCGCAGATCACCCGTCGCGACCCGAACGTCAAAGTCATCATCCTCAGCATGCATACCGACGAAAGCTATATCCTGCGGGCGCTCGGCGCCGGCGCCAAAGGATATTTGTTGAAGGAATCCACCGAAACGGATGTGCTCCCCGCTGTCCGCAACGTGCAAGAAGGCAAGCCGTATTTCAGCCCCTCGATTACGCGGGTCCTGCTGGAGGACTACATTCGCGTTCTGCGACAGAATAATCTCCAGGACTCATACGATCTGCTGACGGAGCGCGAGAAAGAGGTGCTTCAGTTGCTCGCGCACGGGAAGTCGAACAAGGAGGTCGCACAGATTCTGAACCTGAGCCCGCACACCATCGATTCGCACCGGACGAATCTCATGCAGAAGCTGGGCGTGCACAACACGGCGGAAATCGTCCTGTATGCCGTTCGCAAGGGAATCATCGTCGTTTAGCGGCG
>Ga0070740_10006384_pt1 | contig 10374 bp, 8 predicted proteins | sample Coa_R2_FD_67286 | JGI IMG/M metagenome (GOLD analysis project Ga0070740, IMG submission 67286) | Surface soil microbial communities from Centralia Pennsylvania, which are recovering from an underground coalmine fire - Coalmine... | ecosystem: Environmental > Terrestrial > Soil > Unclassified ...
CGCGCTGCCCCACCTGATTCAGGGCCTCCAGGTGCCGCCGCGCCGTTTCGAGCTGGCTTTGTGCTTGCGCCATCGCGACGCGCGCCTCGTCCACCAGCTTCTGCGCCAACGCGCCCTGCCGCTGCAACTCCACGCGATTGTCGTACAGCTTCTTCGCCGCGTCGAAAGCCTGCTGCGCCGCCTGCACATCGGCCTGCGCCTTGGTGCGATCCTCGGGAAGCGTCGCGCCGGTGGTGTTCTGATAGGCGGCCTGGGCCTGTTCGTATTGCTGCTGGCTTTCCATGGCCGCGGCCGCCAGATCGCCGCTTTCAAGCTCCGCCAGAAGCTGCCCCGCACGCACGTGATCGCCCCGATTCACCAGCATCCGCCGCACCGGCGCGCTGATCTTCGGCATCACGTTCGCCTGGTTGACGGGATACAGCACCGCGTCCGCCGTGACGACATGGTCAATCGCGCCGCGCACCGCCGCTTCCACCGTGACGTGCACCGGCGCCTCATTCTCCGCTTCGCTTTCCCTTTTCTTGCCGCAGGAGGCCAGCATCAGCACCGCCGCGGCGGCAACCTGCATCTTTCGCGGAATCCTCATAACGTCCCCGTGAGCGTCTGCAATTGTGCGATCGCCACCCGGTAGCGGGCCAGCCCGTCGTCGTAGGCGTTGCGAGCCTGATTCAGCGTGGTCTGCGCGTCCACCACTTCGAGCGCCGTAGCCTCGCCGGCCTGGTACCGCAGCAGCGTCAGCCGCAGGCTTTCCGAGGCCAGATCCACCGAGCCCCGCAGTGAATCGAGCTGCGCCTGCGCAATTCGCGCCTCCTCATAAAGCGATGCCAGGTTGCCCTGCAACGTGCGCTCCGCCAGCGTCAGATCGAGCTGCGCCTGGTTGCGCCGCAGCTCGGCTTGCTTCACTCTGCTGCGCGTCGCGCCCCAGTTCCACACCGGGATGTTCAAGGTGGCCTGCGCTACGTATCCCAGGTTCCTGCGCCCCTCCACCAGATAATTCGGCAGCGTGCTCCGTCCGGTCGCCTGGGCTTCGTTCGAGGTGATCGCGAACTGATTCGCGTCAATTCCGTAGAACACATCCAGGCCCAACGAAGGGATGTAGGCGTAGCGGGCCACCGTTACCTCTTCCTTCGCCTCGGTCACGCCCGCGCGAGCCGCCGCCAGGTCCGGGCTGCTGGCGGTCGCCTGGGCTTGCGCCTCGGGAAGCGGCGGAAGCATCGGGGCCTGCTGCAAATCGTCGACGACGTTAAACTCCGCGCTGAAATTCGGGAACATCAGCACCCCGAGGGCGATCTTCGCTTTCTGCACCGTGACTTCCGCCTCAGAAAGATCGCGTTTGCGCGATTCGAGATCGATCTGCGCCTTGATCACGTCGGAGTGCGCCGCTTCCCCGCCTTTTTCAAGCTGCTGCGTGATCTCGAAGAACCGCTGCGCTTCGTCCAGCGCGGTGCGGGCGTTCGCCAGCTTCCGCTGCGCCGAGACGATCGCGTAATAATCCTGAATCACCGTGACGTTGAGCCCCCGCGCCGCCACCTCCAGCCGGGCGCGCGCGATGGCCTCGGCCGCCGCGGCCCGCCGCACCTCGCCCTTGCGGAAGAACGCGAGCGCTTCCTCGTGCACGATGGCCTGCTCGTTGTAAACGTGCACGCCGTCGTTGGCGACGAACACGCCCGAGGGCGTCCCGTTGCCTTCGGTGTAGATGAATTGGTTGAACGCGTTGACGGACGGCAGCCGGTTTGCCTTCGCCTGCACCCGGTCTTCGCGCGCCAGCAGAACCGCGGCATTGGCCGCCTGGATCTGGCCGCCGTACTGCCGCGCGCGCGCCAGCGCGTCCTGAAGGGTAATCTCCGGGGGAGCATTCTGCGCCCGCGCCGCAGCGCACAGCGCGGCCGCCAGAAAGAGGAGTTTCCGAGGAATCACATTTCAGTGAACCACGGGACTCTGAAGAAACGGTGAAAAGCAGCCCGGCCTGCGGGAGTTCGCTCCGGTTCCGGGCGGGTTATTTCTTCTTTAGCTGCTCGCTGATGGCGTCCAGGTGCCGGGAATCGCGCTCGTTCTCGGTGCAGATGTACTCCATCAATTCCTGCCCTTCCATGAGCGGCGTGATCTCGGTGACCTTCCACGGGCGAGTGTAATAAACCGGGTCTTCAATCGTGATCTCGTTTTTCAGATGCCCGAAGTCTGGGCGCGAGTACCGTTCGATGACGTGCAGTTGATCAGAGGTCCCATGCCCGGCCAGGTCTAGCCAGGTTTTTCCGTTGAAGCCGACGGTATCGACCACCAGCGTGTCGTTGCCCTCCCAATGCCCGATCGAGTGGCCCCACCAGGTCGGTTCCAGATCCTTGGGATGCTGCGCGTCGATGAAGATCTGGCGGAAGCTGTGCAGATTGCCCTCGAAGAGAATGATCACCAGGTTCGGCAGTTGCACGATCTTCGAAGGATAAGGATCGCGGCGCGGAACGCCCGTCGGGAGGCAGCGGGCCTCAGGGTCTTCCACGCCCTGGTTCGCCTGGCGCTCCTTGAAGATCTTTTCGCCGAAGGGAGTCATCGGAAGCTCGCCCACGTCGTAATCTTTGGCGATGTCTGATGTGTAGCCGGCGTAGCCCCACACGCCGGAGAGATCCACTTTTCCGTCCTTGGTGCGAGGGGTGGGCCCGGTGGGGGCCTTCGCGATAGGCCGCGGGTGGCGCTTCGATTTCGGAATCGTACTTTCGGCGGGGAACTGCGCGCGCAGGGGCATGGACAGGAACGCAACCGCCGCCGCGGCTGCCAGGCTGAGCAGGGATCCGATCAGGTGGTTTCTCAAGGGACGCTTCCTTCCTTCTGATCTTTCAGGTTACCTCAGAGTCCCGTGAAATATGGGCGGCTCAGAGGTTCACGGCCCGGCGCGTGAGCCGGGGCGCTTCCGTTCAAAACCCGGCGGATTCGGCCAGCGGCGCCGCTTGTGTTGGGGGAGTCGATTGCGCGGATGCCGCCGGTATCACAAATTTGTATTCTGAAAAGGCTTTGCGTGTTCCGCGGCGAGCTGACGCTGGCCGGATCGGCGCCGGCGCGGTGCAAAGGTTTCCGCCGCGGCCGTTGTTGTTTGGACGGTGCAGGAATCCGCCGCGTGACGCGCGCGAAAAGGAGGGTGCATGAATCGGCGGACGGGTGCGATGGGGCTGGCGGCATTGGCGGCGCTGGGGCTCGTCTGGTGGTCGCTGCTGGGCGCGGAAAAGCCGGCCGCGCCGAAATTCAAGTTCGACCCGGACTGGCCCAAGCCTCTGCCCAACAAATGGAAAATGGGCGGCGTGACGGGGCTGGCCGTGGACAAGGACGATAACGTCTGGGTGCTGAACCGGCCGAATGACCTGACGGACATCGAGCTGGAGGCCGAATTGAATCCGCCGCTCGCTGATTGCTGCGTGCGCCCCCCGGCCATGATTCACATCGACAAAAACGGCAACGTGATCGGGTCCTTCGACGCGCCCCAGGGCCACGGCATGGCGGTGGATAGCCAGGGGTTCGTGTATATCGGCCAGGACACCGTGCGCAAATACGATCCGAAAACGGGCAAGGTGGTGGCGGAGGTGCCGCGAACGCCGGAGCGGCCACCCGGCTCGAATGATCCTCCGCCGACCTCGGCGCACACGCCGGGCCGGGGCAGCGCGGGTCCGGTGGCGGGATTCATCACACCGCCCGGAGGCCGCGCGCCACTCAGCGCGGCGGCCCAGGCGGCTCGTGAGCGCGCCACGGCGGCCTTTCGTGCCAAGTACCCTCCTGCGACGCCGATGATTGTCGGAGGACTCGAAGAGATACGGCTGGATGAGCCGGCTCACGAGCTGTACGCCGCCGACAATTACCTGGGCGGCCGTGTGATGGTGTTCGATCTGGATACCTTTCAATTCAAGCGGGGCTGGGGGGCCTACGGGCACGCGCTGGCGGAGATCACCACCGATGACGCGGATCGCGCCTATACGCCCGGAGGGCCCATGCCTAAGGAGTTTCGCGGGCACCTGACGCTGAATATCTCGAACGACGGGTTGGTTTACGCCGCTGACCGCATGGCGAATCGTATCCACGTCACCACCAAGCAGGGAAAATTCGTGAAAGAGTTCATCCTTGCTCCGACTACCGGCGTGGGAGGATCCGCCGGAGGCGTGATGTTTTCCCCGGATAAGCAGCAGCGCTTCCTTTACGTTTCCGACCTGACGAACAACCACATCTGGTTTCTGAACCGCCAGGATGGCACGGTTGTGGGCCGCATGGGAACCATGGGCGAGAACGGAGGCCAGTTCTTCGGGCTGCATATGATCGCGGTGGACTCCAAGGGCGACATCTACACCGGAGAGGTGTTTCAAGGGGAACGGGTGCAGCGATTTCTTCCCGTGAAGTAGCGCGCTTGCGGGGTGGACGAGCGCGCCGCGATAAGATCGAGACAGCAGGTACCCCGAGTGATCTCCCGCCACGCGGCCATTTTGATGGTGGGACTGTGCGTCTCCGCAGCCCCGCAGAAGCCCATTACGGATCAGAACTACCGCGTGTATCATGGCGACGGCTCGCGGGCTTCGCTGGAGGACGTGCTGGACCGCGCGAAAAGCGCCGGCGCCACTTTCCTTGGCGAAAGCCACGACGATCCCGTCGCGCACTACCTGGAAGCGGAGATCCTCAAGCGGTTGGCCGGGCCGGGCTGGGCGTTATCGCTGGAAATGTTCGAGCGCGATGTTCAAATCGTCGTCAACGAGTATCTGCAAGCGCTGATCGAAGAGCGCGACCTGATCGCCAGCGGCCGCGCCTGGAGCAATTACCGGAGGGACTACAAGCCGCTCCTGGGCATCGCCAAGGAGAAGCGCCTGCCGGTGATCGCGGCCAACGCTCCCAAGCGATATGTGGACATCGTGAGCAGGAAAGGGCAGGAGGGTCTGATGGCGCTGAGCGCCGAGGCCAAACAGACGCTCCCGCCGTTGCCGTACGCGCCCGCGTCGCAAGCCTACCGCGAGCGGTTCCAGAAGGAAATGGCCGCGGAAATGGGTAAGACGAAGACGCCGCCGGAGCCCGGCGGCGCTTCGCACGGCGATCATCAATCGGACTTCGCGCTTCAATCGCAGAGCCTATGGGACGCGGCCATGGCGTATTCGATCGCGGAGTTTCTGAAGGCGCATCCGGGGGATCATGTGCTTCAGGTCAATGGTTCCTTTCACAGCGAATATCATCAGGGCATCCTGGAGCATTTAGAACGCTACCGCCCCGGCACGACAACGTTGGTGGTGACGATGATTCGCGACAAATCGTTCCCCGCCTGGAAAGCGGAGATGAAGGACAAGGGCGACTTTGTGATCGTCACCGATCCGCACGTGAAGCCGGCGGAATCGAAGAAGCGTTAGAGCCGCGGTTGCGGCGGCTCCATGCCGGGTGTAACGACCAGCTCATAATCTCCTGGTTCGTACTCTTGCGGCATGCGGCCCGAGCCGAGGGCCCGCAGCAGAGGCAACGGAGCGATAGAAAATTTGACGATTTGGGGCCGACGTTCGATCTGCGCGGCCAGCACGGCGAGATCGAAGTCGATCACCTGTTCCAGCCAGGGGATTTCCAGATGACGGGCGCGCAGGAAGGCGGCGAAGGCTTCCCCCTCGCAGGACGCGAAGGAGCGCGGCATGGTGCGTGACCAGTACTCGGCCAGCAGCGAGCGGAATTTGCGCTCGCCCATCGAGAGCAGCATCAGCCGCGAGGACAGACGCAGAGCGCTCATCACGTATGCCGCGCGGAATTCCTTGACCAGTTCTTGCATGACGCTTGTGCCGGGGTCCTGGCTGAGTTCAGTCTCCAGGTCGTTCTGCGGCGCCTTGCCCAAGGCAACACGCCCCAAGGCGCACTCCCATTCCGCAGGCGCTGGAAGCGCGGTTTCGCCGGCGGGAGGCGGCATGGCGGGGGGCCGGGTTCGCGCGCCCCCTCTGCCGCGCCGGTCCCACAGGCGGTGCAACTTCTCGAATTCCGCCGCGAAGAAGGACTCGCCCACGACCGGAAGATAGGAAGGAAACATTTCAAAAATCAGCGCCCGAAGATGAGGAATTCGCGGCAGCATGCGGCCGGCAAGTTCGTAGAACTCCTCATGCATGGGGCCGGCATGAGCGTCCAGCCAATAGCCGTGCCATTCCTCGCCGCCGGCCACATGCATCTCCCACACGCGCTCCAGCGGGATCTGATTCAGAAAGTCCTCCACGCTTTGGCGCCCGTTGCGCTCATTCACCCAGAGATTGTGCAGATCGAGCACGATGCCGCAATCGGCGGCTTCGACCACGGAGCAGAGAAAGCGGCCGTCCTCCATTTCGCCCCGCCGAGGCCGCAGGTAACTCATCGGCGTTTCCACAGCGAGAGGCATCTGCACCATCTCCGCCATCGCCTGTATCGATCGTACTGCTGCGCGAACGCCTTCGCGGGTTTGACACGGCGGGAGCAGAAACAAGGTTTCCGCTTCGCGCCCGTTTTCGCGGATGCGATTGAAGCTCAGGTGCTCGCTGACCCAGGCGGGGCGCAAAATGTCGATGGTGCGGCGCATCGGCTCGCGTTGCGCGGGAGCGGGAGGCAGCGTCCCGCCGACCGGAGCGCCCACGCCGTGGATCAACTTCGGGAAGGAATAGGCGCGCACGGTGTCCAGCGTGCTCTCCTGAATGCGGAGGATCCCGTCGCGCGAGCAGGTCCAGAAGGTCTGGGGCTCGATTTCCAGCACTTGAATAGAGCCGGCGTGGCGCTCCAGCACCGGCTCTAAACCCGGAAAATAGGTGATGCCAATGCCCAATTCCGGAAGCGTCACGTCAGACTCCGGCTCCGGCTCCGACGGCTACGGGCTCGAGTGTCGCGGGGTTAATCACGAACTCGCGGATCTGCTCGAACAAGAGATCCCGGCCGGAAGTGCATGTGGCGTGACCGCCGGCTTTGGCGATGTTGGCCAGCGCCCTGGTGAGCTTGTCCAAATCGTAGGCGACCGACGCCGGAATCGCGACGCGCACCGGTGTAGCTATGCTTCGCATTTCTGCTGCGTTCATTGGTTTCCTCCTGGTATAAGCCTGGTGGATGCCAGGCTTTGTGGGCAGCGCAATCGTAAGTCCACAACTACCATTACCGTCCGGCATGGGAAAGAAAAGGTGCAAGCCCCTGATTTCACATCATTGCCAAAGGCAATTTGCGAAATTCAAAATGAATCGAATGGTGAGACTCTCACCGAAGCGATAGTATTCCGGCCATTTTTTCGGAAACTCGGGCAATGGGGACGCAATAACGTGGACTTTTGCGGGCTAAATCCGGTGGAAGCTCTTCAGAATATCGCGCGTGGAGTAGCGCAGCGCGATGGGCCGCCCGTGCGGGCAGCTCATGGGGCAGGAAGTGGCGGCGAGGGCGCGCAGGAGCCAGTCGATTTTCGCGGGCTCCAGGCGCATATTGACTTTGATCGCCGCGCGGCAGGCGATGGAGGCGGCCATGGCGCGCCGCAGGTCCTCGACCGAGGTTGTCCGCAGTTCGCGCTCCGAGATTTCGAGAATTTCGAAAAGGACGTTTTCGATGTCCGCGGCCGCCAGGCCGGCGGGCGCGGACTTGACGGCGATGGTGCGGTTGCCGAAGGGCTCGGTTTCAAAGCCCAGGGATTCGAGTTCTCCGGCGATGCGGGCGTACTCGATCTGCTGAGCCGCGGTCAGCCCGAGGACGGCGGGCAGCAGGAGGCGCTGGGTTTCCGGGCTCCGGTTGCCGCGCGCGGCCAGCACCTGCTCGAACAGAATGCGCTCGTGGGCCACGTGCTGGTCGATGATCCACAGGCCGTCGCGGCCCGCGGCGATGATGAAGCTGTCGTGAATCTGGCCGAGCGGGCGCAGATCGCGCAGAGCGTCGAGGCTTTCAGGCTCGGGCAGGGCCGCATCGGGAGCCAGCGGGCCGTGCGTGTCTGGGATCGCCAGTGCGGGGGCGAGATGCGGGATGCCCGGGCCGCTGGGGGCCGCGGCGGCGCCGGCAAAATCGAAGCGCGGCGCGGGCGAAGGCGGGCGGTGCAGGGCGAACTCGGGCAGTGCGGCCGGATCGAGCTCGGTGGAAGGTAACACGGTGACGGGCGCCGGGACCGCGGTGTTTTCCAGGCTCTGGCTAAATTCCGAGTAGGGCAATCCGGCGGCGGGCTGCGGAGGCGAAACTGCGGGGATGCGCGAAACCGGACGCTGGGCGATCAGGGCCTCGCGAATCGTGTCCCGCATCAGATCGTGTACCACGGAACCGTGGCGGAAGCGCACTTCGGTTTTCGAGGGATGCACGTTCACGTCTACTTCTTCGGGCTCGCAATCGAGAAACAGTAGCGCGAATGGATAGCAAGCCGCGGGCATCAGGTTGTGATAGGCGGAGGAGATGGCGTGCAGCAGCAGGCGGTCGCGGATCAGCCGGCCGTTGACGAACAGATAAATCGAGTGGCGATTCGTCTTCTGGATCTGCGGCCCGCTCACGAATCCGCGCAGGCGGAAGCGCCGCAGGACGGGAACTTCGCCCGGCTCCGGCGGCATCGCCAGATCGCGCCAGCGCTCGCCCAGGTCGAGCAGGTCCTCGAGGATCTGGCTGCCGAAGACCTGGAAGACGCGCTCTTTCAGGGTGGCCACCGGGGTCACATCCAGCAGTTCCGAGTTGTTATGGCGCAACCGGAACGTGCGGCCGGGATGGGCGAGGCTGTAATGGGTCACCAGGGAGGCGATGTGCGCGATCTCGGTCTGCTCCGAGCGAAGGAACTTCTTACGCACCGGGACATTGTAGAACAGGTCGCGGACGGTAACGATGGTGCCGGGCGCGAGCGCGGCGTCGTCGCAGTGCAGGAGCTTGCCTCCCGCGAATTCGACCCGGGTGCCGATCTGCTCCTCCCGCGTGCGCGTCTCGAGCGACAGGCGCGATACGGATGCGATGGAGGGCAGGGCTTCGCCGCGAAAGCCCAGGGTGGCGATAGAGAGCAGGTCCTTGACGTCGGAGAGCTTGCTGGTAGCGTGGCGTTCGAAGGCCAGCAGCGCGTCGTCGCGCATCATGCCGCTGCCGTTATCGGCCAGGCGGATCAGGCGGCGGCCCCCGGCCTCGACTTCCAGGTGGAACTCGGTGGCGCCGGCGTCGAGGGAATTTTCGAGCAGTTCCTTGACGACGCTGGCCGGGCGTTCGACGACTTCGCCCGCGGCGATTTTATTGGCGACGGTGTCGGAGAGGATCCGGATGCGGCCCATGTGGGCTAGATCCCGTCCCGGCCGGGGAAATATACCATCTTTCTCGGCGCCGGCGGGGCCAGCCGCCGCGCCGGGCAGGCGGAACACGCGGTTTTGCGGCTTTTCCCGCCCTCTTCAAAGCAAGGCGGCTTCGGGGGGGCGTTGGCGGCCATGGGCGCTCCAGTTCTCCATTCTACGCGCTCATGGACGCGAGGAACTCGGCATTGGTGCGGGTCTTGGAGAGCTTGTCGATCAGCAGCTCCATGCTCTCGACCGGCGAGAGCGGATTCAGCACGCGGCGCAGAACATAGACGCGGTTGAGCTCCTCCCGCGGAACCAGCAGTTCTTCCTTGCGGGTGCCGGACTTGGTGATGTCGATGGCGGGGAACACGCGCTTGTCCATCAGCTTGCGATCCAAATGGACTTCCATGTTGCCGGTGCCCTTGAACTCTTCGAAGATTACGTCGTCCATCCGGCTGCCAGTGTCAATCAGGGCGGAGGCGATGATGGTGAGCGAGCCGCCTTCTTCGATATTGCGGGCCGCGCCGAAAAAGCGCTTGGGGCGCTGGAGCGCGTTGGAATCCACGCCGCCCGATAAAACCTTGCCGGATGGCGGCACCACGGTGTTATACGCTCGCGCCAGGCGAGTGATCGAGTCCAGCAGAATCACCACGTCTCTCTTGTGCTCCACCAGGCGTTTGGCTTTTTCGATCACCATTTCGGCGACCTGCACGTGGCGTGACGCAGGCTCGTCGAACGTGGAACTGATGACCTCGCCTTTCACCGAACGCTGCATATCGGTGACTTCTTCGGGCCGCTCATCGATCAGCAGCACGATCAGGGTCACTTCGGGGTGGTTGGTGGTAATCGAATTGGCAATGGATTGCAGCAGCATCGTCTTGCCGGTGCGGGGGGCGGCCACGATCAGCCCGCGCTGGCCCTTGCCAATGGGCGTGATGAGGTCCAGCACCCGGCCCGAATAATTGTCTTTCGTCGTTTCCATCTTCAGCCGCGACTGGGGATAAAGCGGTGTCAGATTGTCGAAGAAGATCTTGTTGCGGGCCTCCTCGGGAGGCTCGAAGTTGATGGCGTCGACTTTGATGAGGGCGAAGTAGCGCTCGCCTTCCTTGGGCGGGCGGATCTGGCCGCTGACGGTGTCGCCGGTGCGCAGGTCGAAGCGCCGGATCTGCGA
>Ga0070740_10006387_pt1 | contig 10371 bp, 9 predicted proteins | sample Coa_R2_FD_67286 | JGI IMG/M metagenome (GOLD analysis project Ga0070740, IMG submission 67286) | Surface soil microbial communities from Centralia Pennsylvania, which are recovering from an underground coalmine fire - Coalmine... | ecosystem: Environmental > Terrestrial > Soil > Unclassified ...
ACGCCGTCTTGAAGCGGTCCCTTTGCCTTCTCCGGGGATTCTGCGACTTGGTGGAGTCTCGAAACATGATCTCGGCGATTCCGCTGATGAGATGCCAGTTGGACAATGGCCTTCGATTCTTTGCTTCCAGCTTGGTGGACAATCCACACGATCTCGCCGAGAGCGTCGTCAAAGGAACACTCTTGAACAGGCAAAAGGACCGTGACGGGAATCTCATGACCGACGCCCATCTCGCTCGGAAACTGACGACCGAAGCACCTTGGGCGAAATCCCTGTACGATCAGGCGTGCGGGTATGTGCATCTTTCGGAGCACCACATCATCAACACGATTGGCATTCCCGACGAAGACGGCACGATCACCATCGGAATCACGGAGTGGGATGGCGAGATCTGGACGGAGACGCTGTACCTTCAGGCGATTGAGGCGTTCGACGCTTCCACAAGTCTGGTGCTGGAGATTCTTGAGATGTGGGCAAAGGTTCGGGTACAAGAACTCCAAAGATTTCCGATGTTTTCTCCGGGCACAGGGCCGTCCGGCAACGGCGGGAAACCGGTGAACAGGTGAGACGATCCTTGACACGCTAGTTCCTACTGAAGCCCTCAAAAATTATGAAGCAGCTTCAGCCCGCTTCGCCGCCCATCGTTTACGCTGTGCCTGCGCCATCCGTGCTCGTGCTTCCGGGCTGACAGCCCGCTTCTTCGGCGTCTCGTCATTGGTTGTCGAGGGCTTCTTGGATTTAGTGGCACTCATCCACGCTGGTGGACGGCCACGCCGCTTTCCATGACCGTGTGCCAGCCGTTCAAGGACGATAATCGCCCCTTCAATTTGCTCCCGCTCCGTTCGGAGTTCCGACAGCATCTTGATGATGTCCATAGGGTGGCTACTATTTTGCCATCTTTCGTCGCACTGGAGTTTTGGGCTGCTCTTTTCCGAGAGCGATGTCCTTGAGAGTCCAGGCAGTCCGCTCTAACGTGGCCGCTTCCTGCAGGATTCGATTGCGATCTAACGGATCGTGATCGGCGGAACTTTTGCGCACACGGGTCGCCTGTCCAGCTTCAAGACCCGCTACGAACTCGGACAGTGTGATCCCGAAACATCGGGCGATCAGCGCTAGGCCATGGAATGAGACATTCTTCTCGCCACGCTCAAGCGCCCCGGCGAACGTCCGGTGAATATGAGCGTAGTCGCTGAATTGCTCTTGGCTCCACCCCTTGGATTTCCGTAGCGCACGGATGCGCTCTCCAAGGGCTTTGCGGAGTTGGTTCAATTCGTCTCGAAACGGATCAACTTCAGGTTGAGGTTTTCCCACTCCCGAAGTCTGCTGATTTCAGAACGTTAGCTCTACATTTTCCGAAGAGACAGCCGATAGAGTACAGGGTGGTGCGGGCATGTCTTCAGGGCAGGTGAAAGGAACGGACAAATGAACAGATTTTGTACGGGCTGCGGCAATGCTATGGAAGCGAGTGCGAAGTTTTGTGGGGCGTGCGGGGCTGGCGTCATGCCGACCGCTCCGAATTCTGATGCTTCGCCGGTCCTGGCGACGGCTGGATCTCACGTCATTCCCTCACGGCGGACACTTTCGACGCCAAAGGCGATTCTGTTCACGCTCGGAATCACCCTGGCGCTGGTTGTTGTCGCTCTGTTTGATGAGCAAGCTGGCAAAGCACTCGGGGCACTGGTTGTGTTCTGTACTTCGCTGTGGATCGCCTTTGATTCTTCCAGAATAAAGATCCGTCAATACTGCACCCGACTTTCGGGGCACCCCGTCGCCCTGTTCTTCGGTGCCTACATTTTGTGGATCGTTGTCTTCCCGTGGTACTTGGTCGTCCGAAGCAAAATCCGGGCGGGTCAAATCGAAAGAGTGAACCGAGAAGTTCGTGGGTTCGGCTTCGTCTTGGGTGTAGGGCTTGTGTCACTGGTTGCGTTGATTATCGCTGCTTTAGTCGTGACCCGACTTGTCGAACATGGTGAGGCCAGCGAGAAAAGCTCATCCGCAAAAAGCGCTTCACAGCCCGTTGCCGAAACTACGCCGGTGCAACCGACCCAACCCGTGGCTGGAAGTGCTCCAGCGGCGGACGGCATCGGCGAGACGACCTTCACTGTTGCTCCCGATCCGAATTCCAAGGACACGGACCCGGCCAGCGTGAACGTCAACATCCGGGGCAAGATCACATTCTTGACTCCACGGGGAGATGACGACGGACCGAGATTCCAACTGAACTCCGAAGACGGTCGGTTTCAAGCATTTCTGCCGTTTCCAAACTATACAGCGGAACCCGTGTACCGAATGTTGGCGGATGCAGGAAGCGTTGCCACAGTTTCCGGGCTTGCTTTCAAACGAGCTAACGGCATCTGGTTCTTCGATGCCGGAAAGACCCTCACGATCACGTATCCGAAGGCCGACAGTGTGGGAGACCAACGGTGATCTACCGAATCGCCGTCCTTGTCGCTGGATTCCTTGTCATCGTCGGCGCACATGCACAAGACGCATCCGAAGCCGCAAAACAAGCGGCCCACGAAGAGATCGCCAGAAGCAATGATCTGTTGGCGAAGATTCCGTCAGGCAAGCTCACGTATGGAACCGAAAGCGCCCGAGATGTCGTGCTCAAAGCAGAAAAGGAATTGGAAAACGAGATTACCCTACCTCCAGGATCAACCGACCGCCACCGACCGAACATGGTGCTATCGGAGGAACAAATTGAGTCTCGACACTTGCAGCGTATCGAAACGTTGGTCGGTGTTCTTCGTAAGAGCAATGATGTGCTCACCGACCGTCTTGCAAGCGAAGACCTGAAACGCAAGGCCGACACAAGCGTCCCGCCACCGAAACATGATTTTGTTGGAGACAACATCAACCTATGGGTATGGGTGGTGGTCCTGGTCGTTGGGACTTTTTTCGTCATTCCAACGATAGTCGCTTTCTTAAGGCGGCACCGGAGCCGATGGGATCGGGCCAGGGTCGCCTGATCCGATCCTCTAACAACGTTCAATTTTCTTGTACGTTGTTGCGGAGGTTCATCGGCGGGCTGACTGCACATTGGCCAGCACGAATGCGCCGACGACGCACGCCGCCAAAAGACCATAGCCCTGGAGTTGTTTACTCTCCGGTTCCAGCCCCAACGCAGCACTCACGAAGTGTTCACAGTTGAACGTCAGAAGATCATAGCAACAGCCGCAAGCGATCTGTTGGTGTACACGCTGGATGATGGCCTGCGATTCCTGCCAAGACTGAACCGGGCGTTCGATCCACACATCCTTTCCGTGCGCAAAATCTTGAAGGGTGCGATAACCAGGGACTCGCCGAACAGGGTTATTGTCAGCAATCCAGACCACCATCTCTCCGCCAGCGATTTCGACGCCATAGAGGATGCCTTTATGGACCCATGCACCATCTCGAACGCAGATGACGGAACCCCGGTGACTTTGCCAAAACGAATACCAGTTCATTTGGTCGCTCCCTATGAAGATTCTATCCGTTCGCCGACGCTGGAGTCTCGATACCGCCGCTCACGACGACGGAACCAAGGGTATCTCGGAAGAAAAATTTGACAGTTCGGCCATCGCTCATTTCCAGCGTCAGCACCGTGCCCATTGATCCAACGAATGGCCGAACCCATCCCTCAATGCTTTTCATTCCGGGGATGGTAGCGCCGGGGTTCTCCATCGTTCCTGCACGGATTTCCTTTTGATAGATCCGCAATTCGTACTCGACTGATGTTTTGCCGCCATCGGTTCCGACGTGTCCCCGTCCTCTCAAAGTTTCGAGATGTCGCATAGCAACATTCTACACCTGTTCTGTTTTATTCCGGGCACAGGTGAAACGGATAGGAGTCTCTGGCAAATGCGCCGCCAACACTCACCGTCCGCTTTGCGAGTCAAATCGCCAGTAGCCGTGTTAAAATCCGGCAACAGCGATGGCCAACACGCAACTACTCAAAACGAAGACCGAACCGGAATTGGCGGATGGATTCCTCAAGACCCACGACGCCGTGAGGATTACAGTTCCGGCCTTGTTGGGTATGAGACCGGACTTGGTAGCATATTCGGTTGTGACAGGCACCCTGTGGATCTGCGAGATAACGACATCCGGTTTTTTGGGTAAGGACGACAGTCCATTTCACATTGGAGCCAGTCGAAAATTTTGTGAAGGGTTCGCAAAGTTTGCCATCCTGAATCGCCAAGCTCTGCAGGCGAAGAACGAAATTTGCAGCACTATCGCCAACCGGCAAATCATGAACGCACAGATGGAGTGCCGCTTCGTAGTGCCGACCGGAAGCCGGTTCATTCAGGCGCTTGGCTGGAGGAAGCAGCTTGTCGGAACGATAATGCAAGTTGAGGAAATCGAACTATCGCCAGTTTCCCGTGAAGAAATGATCCAGGTTTTACTCGCATCCAGATCGGAGCAACAAAGAGCAGCGGGAGCGTCCTGACGGTTAGGTGCTGTTCGATTCATCCCCATCCAGTCTGGCGTGGTGACGCTGTGGTGACAAACCTTCGATTTCGACCGGCTTCAGCGGTTTGTGCGGTTCACGAAACCAATAAGTTGAATGTTGTCAATACCCCTCTCGGCTACGAGTCCCGCCCGGCTCACCAATTCACGCCTCCCCTGACGCGCTAAAGCTTCATTTCACGCCTGCCGATTACCCCTTGGGACTATGTATCGCTTAGTCCTAGGCGCGTGGAGGAAACGAATCGGCTCATGAAACGCACTATCTGGTTGATCATTGGGGTGTTACTGGCCTGCGCGGCGGGCTTTGCCCAGGCGATCTCGACGGTCGATATCAGCGTTAATCCGCCAGGCGCGCAGTTCATGGTCGACGGCAACGCCTACATTACCCCGCAAGTCTTTCCCTGGCCGGCGGGAAGCAAACACGTTATCCAGTTTCCCCTTTCCTTTGACCAGAACGGCAACCCGGTAATCTATCAGGACGCGCTGGGTGGAAATGTCCGCTACAACTTCAACGGTTGGACGTCCAGTCTGGGCACGATCCCTGGAACCGTCGATCCGATTACGAACAGCAATTTTATTACGGTGACGGCCGGCCCGTCGCTGACCTCAATCGTGGCCAACGTCACCCCCAGCTTTCTGATTACGATCAATTTTCCGAACGGAACGAATACGTCGAATAGCCCCTGCACGGGGGCGCCGGCGAGTCCGTCGTCAGGGACGCAAGGGCTGTTCTATATGGACAACCAGTGCTATGGCGGAAGCGCGAGTTTGTTTGTCTCCGCGGGCACTCATACGGTCACCGGATATGGTTATCCCGGCTGGGTGTATTACGCGACCATGGTGAACTCGCTACAGGCCGCGCCCGGCGCGACCGTGGATATTGAGGGTCCGTCGACGATTACGCCCGAATTTTCCGTCGCCAAACGCGTCAATTTTATTACAAATCCGCTGGGTTTAAATATTATTGTCGATGGATCGATCGTTCCCACGCCGAACGCGAACTCCGCTGCGAGCGACGGCGTAAGCTGCCAGCCGGATTATTCGCGCCTTCCCCCGAACGCTCCTCCGGGATTTACGCCGCTGTGCTTCGGCCAGTTCGATTTTCTGCCGGGCTCGGTGCATCATATCGGAGGCCCGGTTTACCAGCTCGACGCCAGAGGCAATTACTGGGATTTCAGCCAGTTCGATAACGGCCTGGGCCAGAACGCCGCCTACACCACGCCGTGGACGACCAGCTATGCCGACACCATCACCGCCGAATTCGTTTCCGGCACCGACACCACGATCCTGACCAATCCACAAGGGTTGAAGGTGATGATCGACGGGCGCGACAACTGGCCCGGCTATAACTTCTATTGGGGCGCGGGAACGACGCATACCATCAGCGCGGAATCGCCGCAGACCGACGCCCATGGCCGCGTCTGGACGTTCACCGGATGGTCCGATGGCGGCGCGCAGACCCATACCATCACCGTTCCCGCCGGCGCGAGCAACTTCGCCCTGACGGCGAGTTATTCGGAACTGGCGCAAGTGGTCGTGACCAGTTCCACCACCGGATTGAATTTCACCGTCGACGGCAATACGTGCGCGACGCCGTGCTCGATCAGCAAGTCCAGCGGATCGTCGTCGCAGATCGTGGCGCCGGCGAGCGTTTCCGCCGGTCCGGGCTCGCGTTTCCAGTTCGTTTCCTGGTCCGATGGAGTCACCACGCCGGCGCGCACTGTCACCTTCAGCCAGAACACGATCACGCTGACCGCGAACTATCAGATCGCGTTCCTGCTCACGGCGGTGTCGAATCCGGCTGGCGGCGGAACGTTCGCCGCAATCCCGCCGTCGCCCGATGGTTATTACCTGAGTGGAACGCAGATCGGAATTACGGCCAGCGCCAACAACGGATACAAGTTCGCGCACTGGGAAGGCGATCTTTCCGGACCGCTGCCCAGCGGAGTCCTGACCATGTCCAGCCCGCACACCGTGCAGGCCGATTTCGCAACGGTCCCCTATATACCGCCGGCCGGCATCCAAAGCGTCACGGGTCCGACGCCGAGCGGCGCGGTTGCGCCGGGCTCGCTCATTTCGATTTATGGACAGAACCTGGCGCCGTCGCTTCAGATCGGCCCCACCAATCCGTTGTCGCAGGCGATCAACAACGTGACGGTGACCGTCAACAACATGCTGCTGCCTTTGGTTTTCGTATCGCCATCGCAGATCGGCGCGCAGGTCCCCTGGGAGCTTCAGCCGGGCAACTACACGCTGGTGGTCCATCAGGTGGGCCAGCCGGATATCTCCGGCAACTTCACGGTTTCGCGCGACGCGCCCGGCGCGTTTACGCAGACGAATCCGCAGAATCTTCCGCTGATCCTCGCCGTGCGTCCGGACGGCAGCGTGGTGAGTTTTGATAATCCGGCGCAGCATGGCGAGCAGATCACGATCTATGCAACCGGCCTCGGACCGTTCGCGCAACCCGCAGTCGACGGTTTCCCGATATTGACTACCAGCACGTACACGCTGCTCGATCCGGTTACCATCAATACCGATACGGCGCAGTTGCAGCCGGATTGGGCGGGCGCCGCCGCTGGAATGGTCGGCGTGCAAGTGGTTCAGTTGACCATCACCGGCGATTTTCCGGCTTCTTCGAACGTCAACATCACCCTGAATGTGAACGGGACTAACAGCGCGACGGTGGTTTTACCGGTCCAGTAGGGGTCAGCCGATTCAGGGCCGCGCTCATTGCAAACGGTAAAATCGCCGCGTTGCCCGTCAGGAATTCGTTTCCGGCTTGGGAGCGGGTTTTTCCTTCGCCGCAGCGGCGCTGGCCTTCACCGGACTCAACAGCACGTGCGCGTTGCGGCCTTCCATGCGGGGCTGGCCTTCGGCCGTGCCATAAGGAGCGAGGTCCTCGGCGAAACGCATCAGAAGCTTGCGGCCGAGGTCAGTATGGGCGATTTCACGGCCGCGGAACTGCACCACAGCCTTCACGCGATTGCCTTCCTTCAGGAAGCGGATGGCGTGATTTTTCTTGAATTCGTAGTCGTGATCGTCGGTATTGGGACGGAATTTCAGCTCCTTGACCTGGATCACGTGCTGCTTTTTCTTGGCCTCGTGCTGTTTCTTTTTGTTCTCGTACTGCCACTGGCCGTAATCCATGGCTTTGGCCACGGGCGGCTCGGCGGTGGGCGCGATCAGGATCAGATCCAGGCCCAGGTCCTGCGCTTTGCGCACGGCGAGCGAAGTGGGCATGATCTCGACGGTGCCGTCCGGAAATACGGCGCGCACTTCACGGGCGCGGATCGCTTCATTTACGTTTTCCCGGGTCCTCGGCCGGCGGGGAGGGTAGCCTCTGGGGGTCATTCAGATAATGGCCGATGGGCCGGACGCGGGGCGGTCATGACCAAATAGTAGCAGATTTGAGAACGCGCGCAAACCAATTTTAAATTATCCGCATTTTCGGCGGCGGGCAATGGCCGCTGATCCATTTTGGGGGTGGTCGGTGCGTTTTTGCAAGGAGGGTTGAATGAGAATCGTTGTGTTGCTCGCCGCGCTTTCGCCTGCGGCTTTACTGGCCCAGGATATGCCGTTTACCGTTCAATTAACCACCGGGATCAGTACTTCGGCAAGCCATCCGGGCGATCCAGTGGCGGGGAAAGTGCTGGAGCCGGCGGCGTTTTCCGGTGACACGATTCAGGGGCATGTGACGGAGGCGAAATCGGGAAATAAGCTTCACGGCTCGGCGTCGCTGCGCTTCAATTTCGACACGATCCAGCACAACGGCGCGGCGGTTCCGATCTCTTCGACGATCACCTCGATCACCAATTCGAAAGGGCAGCAGAACGTCGACGAGGAAGGTACCGTGGTAAACCACACCAGCAACATCGGGAAAGCGGCGCTGGGCACGGGAGCCGGCGCTTTAATCGGAGGATTGACCGGTGGAGGCAAGGGCGCGGCGATCGGCGCGGGTATCGGCGCGGCGGCATCGATCGCGGCGATTGAAGTGGCGGCGAAAGGGCCCAAAGTGGAGTTCGCGCCGGGATCAAAGGTTGGCTTATCGGTGAAGTCGCGCGGCGGGCCGGATCTGGCGAGCCTGCCTCCGAACGTGGGCAATACGGCCGTGGCGTCCGCTGCGGCGCCGGCCCCGGTTGCCAACAGCGCCGCCCCGGGTGCGCCCCTGCCCGCGGTTTCCACCTCCGGCGCGAGCGGTGGCCAGCCGCAGCTTTCGTCCATCAAGATCGATTTCATCCCCGGCGAGCGAACGATTTTCTACGACGACTTCAGCGACATGGCGCAGGACGAACCCCCGCCGCACTGGAAGCTGCGAGGCCATCCGGTGGAGTTGCGCATCGGCCAGGGAATCCGCGAGCTGTACGCGGCCGAAAGTTGCGAATTAACGTCGCCGTCCTTTCAGGCGCCGGCGAATTTCACGTTTGAGATGATAATGACCGGACAGGGCGAAACACGCTGGGACATGCGAAATAAAAACGACGATGATCTTCTTGACTTCATCGCTCGCGGGGAACCGAGCGGTCAGGACTTCAACACCCATGTGAGTTGGGCCGGCCACGGGACCCTGGGCGAAGGCGGGATTCAGGCCGACAACAGCCAGCCGATGCAATTCGCCTTGTGGGTGCAGCAGGGCCGGTTGCGCGTGTATCTGAATGGAACGCGCGTGGTGGATGTGAACCAGGTGGAGGTGAACGGCTTCGATCACATTGTTCTGCACGATGCCGGCTATCGTCCGGTGGGCCTTCGCAGGGTGCGGGTGGCTGAATCGGCGCCCGATTTTTCGCAGACGATCTCCTCGACGGGCAGATACGTTACGCACGGGATCTACTTCGATACCGACAGCGACCGCCTGAAGCCGGAATCGGCGGCGGTGATCAAGATGGTGGCGCAGGGGCTGCAAAAAAATCCGAACCTGAAGCTGGAAATCGACGGCTACACGGATTCGACCGGCGATGCGCAGCATAATCTGGATCTGTCGAAACGGAGAGCGGAAGCGGTGCGCAGCGTGCTGGTTTCGCAGTTCGGAATCGACGCGGCGCGGCTCGCATCGGCGGGATTCGGCGCCGATAAACCGATCGGCTCCAACGATACGCCGGATGGGCGGGCGCAAAACCGGCGGGTGGAGTTTGTCAAACAGTAAGACAACCGCTATTCTTCGCGGAGCGCCTGCACCGGATCGATCCGGGTGGCGCGGCGCGCGGGCAGGTAGCTGGCGGCGATCGCCACGCCGACGAAGATTGCAGCGGTGAAGGCGAAGGTCACCGGATCCCAGGGCGTGACGCCGTAGAGAAACGAAGCGATCAGGCGCGTGGCGCCGAACGCCGCCGTGATTCCGATCAGAAGCCCGGCCACGGTGAGGTTCAGACCGGATCGCAGGACGAGCGCGATCACCCGCTGCCGGGGCGCGCCGAGAGCCATGCGAATCCCGATCTCCTGCTTGCGTTCGGCCACCGCGCAGGCGATCACGCCGTAAAGTCCGATGGCGGCGAGCACCAGCGCGAGGCCGGAAAACGTTCCCAGCAGCAGCAAACGCAGCCGGTGCTGCATCAGCGAATCGCTCACCTGCTGCCGCATGGTGCGGACGTTATAGACCGGCACGTCCGGGTCGATGGAGGCCACGGTGCGGCGCACGGCGGCGACGTAGCCGGCCGGATCGCCCGTGGTCCGGAGCACCAGCGTCTGTCCGGCGATGGTGGTTTGCGCAAGCGCCGTGAACAGCTCGCCCTTTGGTTCGTCGCCCAGGCGGGTTTCGCGATAATTTCCGACCACGCCGACGATTTCCGCGGTCCACATGGAGCCGGTGCCGACGTCGAGTGTGACTTGATGGCCTACCGCGCCTTGCGGATAAAATTCGCGCGCGAAGGCTTCGTTGACCATCAGGACGTGGGGAGTATCGGGGCGGTCGTTTTCATCGAACAT
>Ga0070740_10006389_pt1 | contig 10368 bp, 9 predicted proteins | sample Coa_R2_FD_67286 | JGI IMG/M metagenome (GOLD analysis project Ga0070740, IMG submission 67286) | Surface soil microbial communities from Centralia Pennsylvania, which are recovering from an underground coalmine fire - Coalmine... | ecosystem: Environmental > Terrestrial > Soil > Unclassified ...
TGGGAAACCTCCCATCCCCTACAGCTTGCGTCCCAGAATCACGCCCGTATTGATGCCTACGGTGCTCAGTCCGCCAAAAAATCTGGCATGCTCGATTTTCATACACTTATTCTGCACGAAAATCAAGCCGGCCTCCTGGGCTTTCATGCGCGCTTCCTCGCTGGTAATGCCAAGCTGGAGCCAGAGCACCTTTGCCCCGATCTTCACTGCTTCTTCCGCGATAGGAAGGACATCCTCCGGTTTGCGAAATACATCTACAACTTCTATAACTTCTCCGGCCTCTTTTGCCTCGATGAGCGTGGCGTAGACATGCTTGCCCAGCAGCGTCTGCCCGGCGTAGGTTGGATTGATGGGGATAATGTTATAGCCCTCGGCTTGCAAGTAAATGGCAACGAAGTGGCTGGGACGGTAGGGATCGGTTGAGACGCCGACGATGGCAACGTTGCGATACCGCCGCAGGATATCTAATCGTTCGTACATGTCAGGCATCTTTTGCATTATTGTTCTCCTATGATGGGTGCTAACAAACAAGATCGGCCATGCCATCCTGAGCGCTTCACCTGCCGGCGCCAGGAGGCGCAGGTTAGCGTTTCTGGTCGGCTGTTTTCGGAAGATCATACATCTCCGCTATAGCCTGGGCCGTTGCGGCCACAGCGTCGCGCACCTTTGGAGGGCTGATGATCGTGGCATCGGCTCCCAGCGCGAGCGCATAGGAGACGGCGGCCTCGAATGAATCTACCTCGACACGAACAATAGCGCTGCCGTCGGGCTGTTCTTTGAGCACAGTGCGATTGCCGGTCAGCCCGTAGCGGCCCGATGGTGTGACGTGCAGGATCAGCGAGAACGGCTCCATCTGCTCCTCCAGGTGCCGGCGTGTCTCCTGCCAGTAGGCTTGCAGATCGAAGTCAGGCTGTGCAGTGAAGCGCTCTTCACATACCCTGAGATCCTCGATATGGCTGACGCGAAAGGTGCGAAAAGACTTGCACTCGCGGCAGAAGGCGACGAGATACCAGACACCGGTGCGCACATGGCGGCGCGCGATGCCCTTAAAGACCAGGCCGTAGGGTTCGACGCGCTGCCACTGGAGGCCCGGTCCTCCTGTACACGACGAGCAGGGATAGAGCATGTCGATCCGGCGGGCCTCTAACACAGCGGTACGGATGGTTTCCAGAAAAGCGGCGGAGGCGGAGCCACTACTCCAATCCGTTGTGTCGATGAGGATACGCTCCCGCGCCGCCCTCACATCGCTGCGATATTCCGGGGGCAGCGCCGCCTCCAGTTTGAAGAGGGCGCGATGGAGACCATCATCGCCCGCGAAGAGGCTGTAGTTGCCGGCCATATCCGCGCCCAGGACCAGTGAGACGGCTTCTTCTCGCGTAAAAATTGCGGATTCGAAGTGATAATCGTCAGGTAAATAGAAGCCCCCGCCCGGTCCATACTCCATTGACACGGGTACGTGCGCCAGTGAAAGGGCTGTGATGTCGCGATAGATGGTACGCGTTGAAACTCCCAGGATCTCGGCGAGGCGCTTTGCCGTCATTTTGCCGCGCGCTTGCAGCAGTAAGGTAATCGCCACCAGGCGCTCAATCTTCTGCATACCTACATTGTAGCATTACTGAACCTTGCGGCGCCTGCCGAATAGAGTGTGGGGTGTGGGCAAATGTGCTGTGTACATTTGCCCACACCATATCATCCACTGTGCCGCTCTTCCATCCACCTGGCGAGCGCCACAGGCGCTCGCCTTCTTTATGAGTATGTTGTGGGGAAAATGCGCGAAGCGCATTTTCCCCACAACATACTCCCTCACTGGCTCCGCAGCATCATAGATAGATGGTGTGTTGTGGGGAGCGAAAGGCGCGGGACAGATTTTCCCCATAACACAACATACTCCCTCGCTGGCTCTGTGGCATCATGGATAGATGGTGCGTTGTGGGGAGCAAAAGGCGCGGGACAGATTTTCCCCATAACACAACATACTTCCTCGCTGGCGCGGCTCTGTGGCATCATAGAGAGATGGTGTGTTGTGGGGAGCGAAAGGCGCTGCGCGCCTTTCGCTCCCCACAACACACCATCTCTCTGGCGAGCGCCGCAGGCGCGAGCAAACGACGGCATCGGGAATCAGACACCCTCTCGAAAAAAGAACAAAAAATATGCAAAAAGGTTGACATAGTGCTGTCATACTTCTTCTTATACACTGTTGATGAGATAGTTGCAAGGGAGGCCCTGGCCTATCAAGAAAGGAACAATTTGTGAAGCTGTCGAGAAGAGACAAACGCCCGCTGTCCGAGTACATCGTATCCTGGAAAACAAATCTGTATATTTATCTGCGAATTCTTAGATTATTGCGGCCCCACTGGTTCATGTCAGTGAGCGCCGTCGTGTGTACCGGGCTTTCTATTGGTTTCTCGCTGGTAGTGCCCTGGCTCTTTGCATGGGTGATCGATGTGGGTATCGCGAGCGGACGCCTGAGCGATCTGCTGCTGGCTGCGGCTGCTATCCTTGTCGCCAGCATACTACGTGGGGCTTTTGCCTACGGGCAGGGCTATCTCTCACAGGCCGTGTCACAGATCGTGGCCTATGACCTGCGCGATGACCTCTACAACCACCTGCAAAATCTCAGCTTCTCGTTTCATGACGAGTCAGAGACGGGACAGCTCATGTCGCATATGACGGTCGATATCGAGGCGGTCCGCACCTTTATTACCAATGGCCTGCTGCGCGCCGTCGTTACCGTCGCCACCTTCGGCGCCATCGCCATCATCCTGCTCCGGCTCGATTGGGTGCTGGCCCTGATTATATTAACCTGCGTGCCGGTGCTGATAGCGCTTGCCTACCAGGTGGCGAGCCGCCTGCGCCCGCTGTGGTTGAGCGTGCAGGGCGAGACCGGCGATCTGGGCACAATCATGCAAGAGAGTCTGAATGGCATGCGCGTTGTCAAGTCTTTTGCGCGCGAAGAGTTCGAGATCGACAAATTTGACCGGCAGAACCAGCAGGTGCGCGGGCTGAACCTGGCGGCGATGCGGCTCTCGGCCTGGAATCAGCCCTTGATGATACTGGTGCTCAATATTGTAACGGTGCTGGTGGTCTGGATTGGCGGCGTTGTGGTCATCAACCATCGCCTGAGCCTGGGCACGCTGGTGGCCGTGACGCAGTACGCTCTGCTACTGGCGACGCCGGTGCGCACGTTTGGCTACATGATTAACTGGTTCATGCGCGGCGTTTCCAGCGGTGAACGTATCTTCATCCTGCTCGACACGAAGCCGACAATTAGCAATGCGCCGGACGCGATTGTTTTGCAAGATGTGAAAGGCCATGTGCGCTTTGAAGATGTCTGCTTCGCCTACGGAAATGGACCGGAGGTGCTCCATCATATCAATATCGATGCGCAGCCTGGACGCATCATTGCTATTCTCGGCCCAACCGGCAGCGGCAAAAGCACGATCCTGCACCTGCTGCCACGCTTCTACGATGTGGTCAGTGGTCGCGTGACCATTGACGGCAAGGATGTGCGCGATGTGACGCTGGCCTCTCTACGACATAACATAGGGATCGTCTTGCAGGATGTCTTTCTTTTCAATGCCACGCTGCGCGAGAACATCGCTTATGGCGCGCGGGACGCCACCGAAGAACAGATCATAGCCGCCGCGAAGATCGCTCGCCTGCACGACTTCATCTGCACGCTGCCCGATGGCTATAATAGCTGGGTAGGAGAACGCGGCGTTACGCTCTCCGGCGGTCAGAAGCAGCGCCTGGCTATCGCGCGGACGCTGCTGCTCAATCCACGCATTCTGGTGCTCGACGATTCTACATCGAGCGTGGATATGGAGACCGAGTATCTCATTCAACAGGCTCTCGATGCCGTCATGCGTGGGCGCACAACCTTCGTGGTCGCCTCCCGCCTGCGCACGATCAAGAACGCTGATCAGATTCTGGTGCTGGAGCATGGACGGATCGTAGAGCGCGGCACGCATGAAAGCCTGCTCGCGCTCGGAGGCCGCTATGCCAGGCTCTACGACGTGCAACTGCGTGAGCAGGAAGAGTTTGAGGGGCGCATGCTGGATTCTCATCCCGGACATCAACAGGAGGCCCTGCGATGAACCCGAAACCCGGCTCTTACGCGGCCTATCGTCGCGAGTTCATCTGGAAGGAAAACAGCCTGGCCGGCGGCGATGAGGATATCGCCGCGAAATTTGAGTGGCGCCTGGTCAGTCGCTTCGGTCCCTATATCGCGCGCTATAAAGCACAGACACTATTGAGCCTCGTGTTGATGGTCATCTATACGCTGCTCAACGTGGCTAATCCCTACCTGATAGGTGTTGCCATTGACGATTTTATTACCAGCCGCAATTCAGGCGGGCTGGCGATAATCGGCATTGTGCTGCTGGCGGTGAACGTAGCGCTCTGGCAGGCGCAGTACTGGCAGATCTGGACAATGTCGTGGGTGGGGCAGCAGGTATTGTATAACCTGAGTTCCGATATGTACGCGCATCTCCAGCGGCTCTCGCTCTCCTTCTACGATCATACACAGGTTGGCCGCGTGATGTCGCGCCTCCAGAGCGATATCACAGTGCTGGAAGCCATGCTCAGTTCCGGCCTGCTCTCGATGCTCAGTTCGATGGTTGCGCTGGTGGGCATCATTGCGATTTTGCTGGCAATGAATATCTGGCTGGCTCTGCTCTCCTTTATTGTATTGCCGGTAATGTTTGTCATCGCTGCCTTCTGGCAGCGCTTCGCCCAGCGTTCGTTCCGCGTGACACGCGCGGCAATCTCGATGGTCAACTCGACCCTCCAGGAGAATATCTCTGGCATGCGCGTGATCCAGAGCCTTGCGCGGGAGGCTCGCAACCACGCCGAGTTCGACGATCTCAACGTCTATAACCGCGACACCAATCTCTATGCCAGCCGCGTCGCGGCGATGATATTGCCGCTGGTGGAGGTGACGGCAGCGCTGGCGATTGCGCTGGTCGTCATCTTCGGCGGCCTGATGGTGGCGCACAGGACGCTCCAGATCGGTGTGCTGGTGGCCTTCACGCTCTACATTAACCGCTTTTTCGATCCCATCCGCGACCTCAGCCAGCAATATACGCAGCTTCAGCGCTCCGCCGTGGGAGCCGAGCGCATCTTCCAGATTCTAGATGTGCCGGTTGAGATTGTGGATCGTCCTGATGCGATAGAGATGCCGCCGATCAGAGGGGAGGTGGAGTTCCGCAACGTGGTCTTTGGCTATAGTCGCGGCGGCGAGGTATTGCACGGCCTGAACCTGCACATCGAGCCGGGGCAGACCGTGGCAATTGTCGGACCGACGGGCGCCGGTAAGACGACCATCGCCGGGCTGCTGGCGCGCTTCTACGATGTGCGTGACGGCGCTATACTTATCGATGGCTACGATGTGCGCTCGGTGACGCAGCGTTCGCTGCGCAGCCAGATCGGCGTTGTCCCGCAGGATCCCTTCCTGTTTACCGGCACGATACGCGAGAACATCCGTTATGGCCGTCTGAATGCTACAGACGACGAGATTGTGGAGGCCGCGCGTGCGGTGGGAGCGCATGAGTTGATTATGCAGCTCCCGGCTGACTATGCCACGCTTATTCGCGAGCGCGGGCGCAACCTCAGCGTTGGACAGCGCCAGCTTATTTCCTTCGCGCGCGCCCTGCTTGCCGATCCACGCATCCTCATTCTGGATGAGGCCACGGCCAATATCGACACCTTTACCGAACTGATAGTGCAAGAAGGTCTCAAGCGGCTCCTGCATGGTCGCACAGCGCTGGTGATAGCGCACCGCCTCTCGACGATCAAGGGGGCAGACTGCATTGTCGTCTTGCAGGCCGGGCGCATCGTAGAGCAGGGCACGCACCAGGAGCTACTGCTCCGAGGCGGGGTATATTCAACGCTCTATGCGATGGGCTTTCGGCATACCAGCGGCAAAGCAGGGTAATCAGGCTTGTAGAGTTTACGGGCTTTTAGCTATAATATCCTTGATAATTTCTTGCGAAAGAAGAATAGCAGGCCGTGTTTGATTCATCTCTGCCAGTTATCGAAAAAGTGTGCTCCGAAGAGGGGCAGACGATTCTCCCTGAACTGATCTATCTGCTTCAAGACACGGTAGCAAGCGGCGCCTCTGTCGGCTTTCTCCCGCCCTTGAGTGGAGAGGATGCCCGTCAGTATTGGAATGCTGTCCTCCAGAAAGTTGCGCAAGACATGTGTGTACTTCTGGTGGCGCGTGATGCCGGTCATATCGTTGGCTCTGTTCAGCTTGCGCTTGCCACGCAGCAGAATGCGCAGCATCGGGCCGAAGTGCAGAAGCTCTTTGTCCTCCAGAGCCAGCGCCGTCGAGGCATCGGGCGAGCGCTCATGCAAGAGATTGAGCAGGCAGCTCGTGAGTGTGGACGAACGTTGCTCGTGCTCGATACACGCCAGGGCGATGCTGCTGAACAACTCTATCGCTCGCTGGAGTATCGCGAGGCTGGTGTTATTCCCATGTATGCTCGCAGCGCCACCGGAACGCTCGACGGTACGGTTTTCTTTTACAAAATGCTTTCCTGATTCACCATGCCAGGAGTAGCGGCGTAAGCAATGCCCGGCCCCATAGCAGTGGCGGTCAGAGAAACGGGTATCATCGGTTTTTCTCCAGGGTGGTATTATTTGATCGTCACGACCTCGCCACCGGTCATGGGTTGCAGGTCAGCCGGGGTGAGCCGGAAGACAGCAAAGGGGGTGCCGGCGGCGGCCCATATCTCCTCGTACTGGAACAGGTCTTCGTCGATGAAGGTCTCGATAGGTTCGAGATGGCCGGTAGGAGGAACGCCGCCGATAGCGAAGCCCGTATGCTGGCGCACGAAATCTGCGCTGGCCTTCTCAATTGGTTCGCCTGCCAGTTCGCCCAGGCGTTTCTCGTTCACGCGATTCGTGCCGCTGGCGACGACCAGGATGGGCTTGCCGCTCTGCTGACCTTTGAAGATCAGCGATTTCACGATCTGTTCGACGCGGCAGCCAATGGCCTGCGCCGCCTCCTTCGCCGTGCGTGTAGAATCCGGCAGTTCGACGATCTGGCACGCGAAGCCGCGCACCTCCAATGCATTCTGAACTTTTTTCGCGCTAGAGCTTAATTCTTTTGCCATATGTCCTTCCTTGCTCTTGTATATTTGTCCGATGAGAGATGTTCACCCATCCAGATCGGCAACACCGATTTGGATGGGTGAACATCTCTCATCGGACATTAGAAACATCGTGGGGCCAACTGGCCCGCCGTGGGTTCCGCTCAGCAGAACCAGGATTCGGTCAGGTGGGGCAAGACCTTACACTTCCCGTAGTGCTGGAGCGCATGCGCCACGGAAAAATCCTGCCCCTGCATCGCCATCGCCAGCGCTTTGACCTGGAAAAAGGTCTCGATGGGATCGGCTTTGCGCTGCTCCGCATTCTCGACCAGCGCGGCGACGTGCTGTTGCAGCGCATCCATGCGCGGATCGGGATGCTGCCAGCGATAGCTATAAGCCTCGGCATCGAGTTCGCCAATCCATTTATAGCTATCCGGCTCATCGAGCAGAGCGGAGCCAGGCGGAATAAGCAGGCGAATGGAGAGATGTACCGGATCAAGATGCTCGATCAGGCGGCGCCGCTCAAAGAAGTCGAGCAGCGCAAGATAGCTTTCCAGCGTCTCCCAGGGCGAGAAGGGGAGCAGCGAGGGCCGCAGCACGATACCTGCTCGTTCCGTCAGGTCGAATGCCCTGGCGACATCGGCGGCGCTGTGTCCCTTGTCGAGATGCCGCAGCACATCGTCGTTGAGCGACTCGACGGCGGAGACGATGAAGACGCAGCCAAGTTCTCTCATTTCAGGCAGCAGATGTTGATGGTGCAGCAGGTGCTCGATTTTGATCGTCGCATCGAAAGTGAGATCGGGGAACTCGCGGTGCATGGCGCGGGTGATGCGTAGCGCATGCGTCGGGCCATTCCAGAAATCGGGATCGCCGAAAGTGATGTGGCGCGCGCCCCGCTCCACCTGGGCGCGGATATCGGCCAGGACGATCTCGGCGGGCACGGCAAAGAAGCGCCCGCGATAGAGCGGTGTGATCGGGCAGTGCAGGCAGGTGTGCTTGCAGCCGCGCGTCGTTTCGGTATAGCCAGCAATGCGCAGCTCGTCGCGCCACTGGAGGCGAGCGTAACGCTCAAGCGGCGGAAGCTGGCTTCGCTCCGGGATGAGAAACGGCGTGCGCGCTATCCACGGTCCGCTGCGCTCCGCCCGTGTGCAAACGCCAGGGATCGAGCCAACCTGTCCCTGCTCAAGCGCGGTCACGAGGTTGAGCAGAGGGATCTCGTATTCGCCGCCAATGGCCGCATCGATGGTCCCCTGGAGGAGATGATCGGCGTTGAGCAGCGCGTAAAGCCCGTAGAGACAGATATGCGCGCCAGGATTGACGCTGCGCACGCGCCGGGCAAGCTGTTCGCCCAGGCGCAGCGCCGTATGCATGGGCACGGCGATGGCGACGAAGTGTGCGCGGCGGATCGCTTCGTCGGTCAGGTCTTCAACGGCTGTATCGACGGACCGGGGAAGATAGCCGGCCTGCTGTAAAAGCGCCGACACTGAGGCGAGATGAAACGGCTGGTGCCCCAGCTCATAGCACGAGATGAGCAGGATATCCCCGTAGGCTCTCATTTCTTCCTGGGCGCTCCGCCTCCACCTTTGCGGGCCGGCCCGGCGCCCACCCCCGCTTCCTCCGGTATCCAGCCCTCGGGCATCTTTGCATCCTCGCCAAAGAAGAACTCTTCCATCTGCTCACGCAATATTTTGCGCGCTTCGGGATCGGCCATATTCAGGCCGTAGTGGTTGATGATAAGCGTGCTCTGTGCGGGCCACATCTCCCATGCCTGTTTGGAGACATGTTCGTAAATGCGTTTCCCCAGTTCGCCAGGGAAGGGCGGCCTGTCCAGTCCGGGCAGTTCGCGCTGCAATTTGACGCAAAAGACCATGCGCGGACCGCCAGAGCTGCCCTGTGCGCTGGCTGCGCCTGCTCCTGCGACTGCGGGTGCCTTTGCTTCGTCGCCGAAGAAAAACTTTTCCATCTCCTTGCGCAGCAACTGGCGCGCGGCGGGATCGGCCATATTCAGCCCTTGCTGGCTGATGATGCGTGTGCTCTCCGCCGGCCACATCTCCCACGCCTGCTTCGAGACGTTTTCATAGATACGCTGTCCCAGTTCGCCGGGAAAGGGCGGCTTCTCCAGGCCAGGCAGTTCGCGCTTTAGTTTGACACAATAGACCATTCGTGGCATATTAAAGCTCCTGATATCGAGGTAGCTACGCTCGTATAAATGTTACTCTGATCGTACAAGATGTGAGGAACTATGTCAAATGATTGTATCGAAGGCAGAGCCATTTAGAAGCCTCTATGGTGAACTCATATATGCGTAGCCGCGCGATGATGAATAGTAACGATCAAGATCGGCGGGGGCAACTGTCCGTGGGCCGCCACAAGGGCGGCCCCTACAGTGGTTCGCTCTCGCCTGATCGCGCTACCGTAGGGGCCGCCCTTGTGGCGGCCCATGCACAGCCACCCGGCTCGTCTGGTGAGCGGGCGCCGCGCGCGCTCTTTTTTGGTATGGAGGGCCTGTTTGCGGCGCCTTCTCTGGCTGCTCTGCTGGAAAGCGGCATAGAGGTATGTGCCGTCGTACTGCCGGCCTCGCCTGTGCCGGGCGCAATTGTGCGCGCAATCCAGCAGCGCAGGCCGCCGCGCGCCATTCGTCCCTCGCTGCCCATGCTCAATACAACTCCCTCGATTGTTGAAATCGCCCGGGCGCGGGGCATTCCGGTGTGGGACGTGTACAGCTTGCGGCACAGCGAGACGATAGAGACGCTGGCCGCTTATCTGCCCGACGTGATCTGCGTGGCCTGCTTCTCGCGTCGTATCCCGCGTGCCATCCTCGATCTGCCGCGCCTGGGCTGTCTCAACGTGCATCCCTCGCTGCTGCCGGCGAATCGTGGCCCCATGCCGCTCTTCTGGACGTTCCGTGAGGACAGCGCCATTACTGGCGTCACGATTCACCTGATGGACGAACGCATGGATAGCGGCGACATTCTCGCGCAGGAGGCAATAGCGGTTCCCGATGGCATCAGCTATCAGCAGTTGGAGGCCCGGTGTGCCGCGCGTGGCGGCGTGCTGCTCGCTCGCAGCGCGTGGGAGCTTTATCAAGGGCGCGCTCTACGCATTCCGCAGGATGAAACGAAGAGCAGCTATCATCCCTCGCCCGGCGCCGGAGATTATAGCGTACCCGCCGATGAATGGAGCGCGCGCCACGTCTACAACTTCATTCGCGGCATCGCGCCCTGGAACGGCCCTCTTGAACTGCGCGCTGCCGGCCAGACTTTTCTGGTGCACA
>Ga0070740_10006390_pt1 | contig 10366 bp, 6 predicted proteins | sample Coa_R2_FD_67286 | JGI IMG/M metagenome (GOLD analysis project Ga0070740, IMG submission 67286) | Surface soil microbial communities from Centralia Pennsylvania, which are recovering from an underground coalmine fire - Coalmine... | ecosystem: Environmental > Terrestrial > Soil > Unclassified ...
GAACAGTTCGCCCGTCAACTTCGCGCAAGGCCTCAAGGGCCGCCTTCTGCTGGTGCACGGCTCCGGCGACGACAACGTGCACTACTCCGGCAGCGACCTGCTGCTCAACCGCCTGATCGAACTGGGCAAGCCCGTCGACTTCATGGAATATCCCGATCGGACACACTGCATTTGCGAGGGCGAAGGCACAACGTACCACGTCTTCAGCCTGCTGCTGCGCTATCTCGAAGCAAATCTGCCCGCAGGGCCGGTCCCTTCAAAGTAGCCGTCAGGCGCCGCCGGCATTGCTATGCCGCCGCGGAAGCGTGAATTGTTTTGCGTAGAGGTCCCTGACGCGGTCGAGCGTGTCAATTTCCGCCACCGGTTTGTCGGGGCGAGATCGCAAGATACGCGGAAATCGCAGCGCGTAGCCGCTGGCGTGACGCCGTGATTTTTGTATGTTGTTGAAGGCCACCTCGATAACGACGGTCGGCTCAACGATGCGCCGGAAGCCCTGATCCTCCGTCGTGTGCTCGAGAAAATATTCGGAGTATGCCGCAATCTCCTTGTCCGTGAGACCCGAATAGGCCTTGCCGATATTCAAGAGCGTTTCGCCGTCGCGCACAGCAAAGGTGTAGTCGGAAAGCACGCCGTGGCGCTTGCCGTGCCCGTACTCGACTGCGGTAACTACCGCGTCGATCGTTGCGTAGGCCTCCTTCAGCTTGAACCAATAGCCGCCCCGGCGTCCGGGCGTGTAAGGCGAGTCCGGGTCCTTAGCGACGACGCCTTCGTGCCCGGAGGCAAGAGATTCGCGGAACATCCGCGACACCTCCTCGGCCGAACCGCAGAGCCTTGCTGGCGCGAGCTGAACCGTTTGCGGGTGTGGTCGCGAAAAAATTTGCGCCAAAGCCATCCGCCGGTCGCGCAGAGGAGCTTCCAGCAAGAGCCGGCCCTCGGCATAGAGCAAGTCGAACGCGACGAATCGCACCGGAAGTTCCCACTGCGTCCACAGGTGCAGCTGGTTTTGCTTGCGGCCGAGCCGCCTTTGTAGGTCCGTAAAAGGCAAGGGGCGCGTTCCCTGCCAAGCCAGGATCTCGCCGTCCAGGATGAATTCGCCAGGCAAAGCGGAGAGGGGTTCGGCGAGCTCCGGGAATTCCGTGATCTCATCGAGGGTGCGCGAAAATAGTTTCACGCGGGATCCGCTCTTGTGAACCTGGGCGCGAATGCCGTCGTATTTTTCCTCCACGCTGAAGGGCCTGGGCGCTTCGCCAAAAAGGTCGTCGGCCTTTTGCACGGCCGCCGCCAGCATGAAGCCGACGGGATGAAACAAGGTGACCGGCGCGGTCTCGAGTTTATCGGCTGCCGCCAGGCGCAGGGTCTCGCCGATATCGCCAGTAAGCATGTTAGCGCGGCGCACCGCCGCCAAGGGGCGCTCGAAAGCTTCGGCGATCGCCTCCTCGACGAGATTTTCTCTCAGACCAATCCGCAAGTCCCCCGTAATGATTTTGATGATGTACTTCACATCGTCCGGGCCCGCTTGGCGCACCAGGCTTTTCAGCGCGTCGGATTTTTGTGCCTGTCCGCGCATGCCAGCGAGCTGATCAAAACCGCGGACGACACGTGAAATCGATATATCGCGACCGGCGTGGGTTGCCCCCAGCGCCTGCTTGGCCACCTCGCCCAGGTCTCCGTGCTTTCGGTAAATCGCGGAGAGCCGGTCCGTGCCCTGGCCGGAGAGTTCCGCGACGAGCCGATAAAGACTTGCGCCGCCGATCCCCAGCACCCGCTCTTCGTGGCGCGCAAACGACCGGCCGGTCAAAAAAATCGCCGCGTGAACGGCATCTTCCAGCGGGAGGGTACGGAGAAGCTTTGCGACGAGCCGAACCTTTTCCAGCTTCTTCGTGGTTGCCGCCACGGCATCCGCGGTTTCGACAAACGCGCGCACGGCTATCTGGCGGCAGCGGGCTTTGCCGCGGCTGGCTGACAGAGCGGACACCAGAACGTGGTGCGCGCGCCCGCTCCCTGTTTTCGCGCTTCGATCGGTGTTCCGCAGCGGCGGCACGGTTCGCCGCGGCGCTGATACACCCACAGTTCCTGCGCGGGGTCCGCCCGTCCTGTCGTGCGGCGCACGCCAAAATAGGTGACGGCTCCGGCCGCTTCCGCTGGCGCGGCGTTTGCGAGCAGGAGCTGCCGCGCGTTCCGGATAATGCGCAGCAGGTCGGCATCGCTCAGGCAAGCGACCGGACAAAAGGGATTCACACGCGATGTGAAACACGTCTCCGACTTGAAAATATTGCCGATGCCTGCCAGTGCGGATTGCGAGAGCAGCGCATCGCCAATTTCCGTTCCGGCCATTCTGCGCAAGCGCCGAACCGCTTCCTCTTCATCAAACCGCTCGTCCAGCAGCGCGGGTCCCAGAGCCGCCAGACCCTTCCGCCTTTCGACCGAAGCCGCCGAATGAAATTCCGCTATCTGCACCGAGAAGGCCACGGCAAGCATCTTCGGCGTGCCAATCAGGATCCGCATGTCGCTGCGCCGGCGTTTCCAGCGTTCGCCCGGCCGGTAGATGTGCCAACTGCCGTTCATCTGGAGATGGGTGAGCAGAATCAGGCCCCCGGAGAAATGCATCAACAGCCATTTGCCCCGCGGTTCGACCCATTCGACGCTGCGTCCCGTAACGCGCAAGTCGATTTCGACACGAGCCAGCCTTGGCAGCATCGTCTCGAACCGGGTGATTTCTTGCCCGCCGATGGCACGTTGCAGCGTTCGTGCCGTTCGAAAAATGGTGTCGCCTTCAGGCACGTCAGGCCGTCTCCGAAAAGTCCGGCGCATCTTCCGGCAAATCCTGGTCCCCTTCGCCCTCCGCTTCGGCGTTCGCATGCGTGCCTGCATCGGTCCGCTCGCGTTGCAGCGCCGCGATCGCTGTCATGCGGCGCATCTGGAAGCCAAGTGCGGTGTCGGCAAAGCCCGCATCCTCGAGGAAGCGTCCCAAAAAGTGATCGCGGGCCGGGCCGCCGTTGATTTCGCCAATGAGCAGCCCCGTGCGCCGCCCCTGCCGTCGAATAGCGAGCTCGGCGAGTTTTTTGGCCAGCTCCTGCGCGAATCTTGTGCGCTCAGGTTCCGTCTCGGGCAGAAGCACCTGCATCGAAGGATTGCGCCGCCGCAGAAAGGCAACCAGCTCTCCATTCACCAGAATCACCGTGGCTCCGGCCGCCCGCGCCATCGACGGATGCCTGCTCGTGGCGGAGTCTCCGAGCGCGCTCTCTCCGCTCGGCCACGGCAGGATGGATCCATAGGGGTTCGCGGGATCCGTGGCGGGCAGCGCCAGGGCTTCTGGCGCCTCGGGTTCGTCGCGAAGATTGCGGAGCAAATCCACCGCCGCAGGCATGGCGAATTGCGCCGCGCCCAGACCCGCCACGAACAGGCCCCGCCGAATCCATCCGCTCTCTTCCATGGTCTTTAGCGCGGGATAAATCGTGCTGTAGCCCCCCGGAACGTTCTCCGCGATAGCGGTATCGCGCATCACCACACCATGCCGCAGCAGCAACTGCTGCGCGACGTTCGCGCTCCACTCCGTCGCAGTCGGCATCGCGGCAATTCGCTGCCGCAGCAAAGACCAGCGCCCATGGGCCGGACCACCCGCGGCGCTTCGCGAACGCAGCCGCCGCAGAAACTCCGGCGAACCGGGTGCCACGCCCGCGACGGCTTTCTGTCCGCGCCGCTCGTCCTCCGGGCGCAGCAGTGTTCGAACCGGATGAAATGTATCGTTTGTGACTAGCCCGGCCCAGACGAGCTCCCAAATAGCGGCAAGCGTCTCTCCGGGGTAACCTTTGCCGAGCGAAGCATGAATTTGGGAGAAAAACGATGCGCCGGTCGCTCCGAGCACTTGAAGAATTGCCGCGGCGCTTTCCGAGAGCGGCTTGGAGTCGTTCGTATCCATGGGCGTCAGCAGCCGCGGCAAGGAATCAGCCAGATACAGTGTGATGCGGCCGTCCCGATCGCCAATCGGCTCCGCGCCGACCCACACCACTTCACCGGCGGCCAGGAGCGCGTCGAGATCCGCCGGCTGATAACCGGCGATGCGGGCCGGAAGAATGTCGCGCTCGAGATCGGAGACGGCCAGCGCCGCCCCCTGCAGCGTTTCGATGGCGTCCAACAGAGCGTCCGGTCCGGTTCGGCGCGATGTGACGCCCTGCCACCGTGTGAGAAACCGCACGAAGCTCCGCTGCTCGACGGGCTCAACCTCGCGGCGCAAGCGCGCGAGGCTTTTGCGGCGAATCTGCCGCAGCACTTCCGGATCGCACCACTCGCGATGCACGCCGCGCGGCCGAAACTCGCCCTCGGCCAATTTCCCCTGCGCGCGCAGGGAATGCAGCACCGGCTCGGCCATGGCGGGCTTCAGGGCATATCGCCGCGCGAAGTCGAAAACCGTGAACGGTCCATGCGTTCGCGCATGTCGCCGCACAACTTCCGAGAGCGGATCCGCCGAGCGCTCGAGAAACACCTCGGGCAGCCCTGGCGGCAATGGAATGCCAAAAGCGTCCCGGTACCGCGCGGCATACTCGGCAGGAATGAAGCGAACCTCACCCGCAATCGGAACGCGCAGGATACGGCGCGTCTTCAGCAGTTCCTCTACAAAGCTTCGGAATTCGCTGCTCGACCGCGCGGCCATCTCGGATTCGGAGAGATCGCCGAGCTTCAGAAGCATGTCATGCAAGGCATCCGCCTGCCGCGCATGGTATTCCGGGTCAAGCATTTGCAGCCGCGCTTCCACTTCGTCCAGCGCCACAGGATCCAGCAGTTCCCGGAAATCCGTATCGCCGAGCAATTCCTCGAGCTGCGATTGGTCGATCGCCAAAGCTTGCGCGCGGCGCTCGGCCAGCGGGGCGTCGCCGTCGTAGATGTAGTTGGCCACATAGGAAAAGAGCAGCGAAGCGGCGAACGGAGAGGGCTTCTCGGATTCGAGCGTGGTGACCCGAATGGCTCCTTGCTGGATTTTTGCGAGCAGAGCTGTGATGGCTGGAAGGTCGAAAGCGTCGCGGCCGCACTCGCGGTAGGTTTCGAGCATGATCGGAAAGGACGAATACCTCGCAGCCACCTCGAGCAGGTCCGCGGCTCGTTTGCGCTGGTGCCACAGCGGCGTGCGCTGGCCGGCTCGCCTCCGCGGCAGAAGCAAGGCGCGCGCCGCCGCTTCACGGAATTTTGCGGCAAAGAGCGAAGTCGCGCCGAGTTGCCGCAGCACTAGATCCTTGAGCTCCGCAGGCGAGGGTAAAAGCAACGTCGTATCGACCGGCGCCTCGTTATCCGGCAGGCGGATGATAAATCCATCGTCCGACCACAGCGATTCGACTTCCCAGCCGCGCTCCGCGCGCAATTTGGCGGTGGCCGCCATGCACCAGGGCGCGTGCACACGCGTGCCGAAAGGCGTGAGCACGCAGATTCGCCGGTCGCCGAGCTCGTCGCGCACGATCTCGATCACCACATCTTCGTCGCTCGGAATCGCATGTGTCGCCGCGCGCTGCTCCTCGAGATACCGGAGCAGGTTTTCGGCGGCGTTGGCATCAAGGCCATGCTGCTCGATGAGCTTCGTGAATGCGACTGGCCTCGGCATACGGGCCAATTCGCGCGTGAGCTGCCCGATTCTTTCGCCGAACTCCGCGGGACGCCCCGGACCGTCGCCCTTCCAGAACGGCATTTTCCCCGGCTCACCCGGCGCGGGTGTTACCGTGACCCGGTCGTGCTCGATGGAGTCCACTCGCCAAGTCGAGGCACCGAGGACAATTGTGTCGCCCTCCCGCGTTTCGAAGACCATTTCTTCGTCGAGTTCGCCAACTCGGGCCCCGCGGCTTGCTCCGGCGAGGTACACCGGGTACAGCCCACGGTCCGGAATCGTGCCGCCATTCACCACCGCAACGCGGCGCGCACCCTGCCTCGCCGTCAGCCGCCCGGCAATACGATCCCAGGTGATGCGCGGCCGCAGTTCGGAAAAGTCTTCCGCCGGGTAGCGGCCCGCGAGCATGTCCAGTACGTGCTCGAAGACCAGGCGCGGCAGGCCGGCATATGGCGCGGCACCACGAATCGCATCAAAAAGGTCATCCACTGCCCACGCCTCGCCCGAGACCATCGCCACGATTTGTTGAGCCAGCACGTCCAGCGCATTCCGCGGATAGTGCGTCGCTTCGACGGCGCCTTCCATCATGGCGTGCGTCACCGCGGCGCAGGCAAGCAGGTCCGAGCGATATTTCGGAAAAATAATCGCATTGCTGACAGCGCCGGCCTGATGGCTGGCGCGGCCCACGCGCTGCATCCCGCTGGCGACCGAAGGCGGCGATTCAACGAGCACCACCAAATCGATCGCACCCATGTCGATACCGAGTTCAAGCGAGGACGTAGCGACCAGGCCGCGCAAAGTTCCCAGTTTCAGCCGGTCTTCGATTTCCTTGCGCTGATCCACCGCGACGCTGCCGTGGTGCGCCCGCACGAGAACTTCGCCGGCGAGCTCATTCACCGCGCCGGCAATACGCTCCGCAAGGCGCCGGTTATTCACAAAGATCAGCGTTGACCGATGCGAACGCACCAATTGCAGCAATTGTGGATGAATCGCTGACCAGATGGAAACGCGGCGCGGTCCTTGCGAAGCCGAGCCGCTCGGCAGCGGCTCGATTTCATCGAGACGCGCCATGTCTTCCACCGGAACCGCCACGCGCAAGGCGAAGCGCTTTGGCTCGCTGGCGTCAATCACCGTAACCGGCCGATACGCCGGGGTCGCCGCGTGCGCTGCGAATTCGCTGAACACTCCGCCTGGAAGTTCTTCCGCGCCGTTTTCCCTTGCCGCGCTCCTGCTCGCGTCTCGCGCCGGTGTTTCACGTGAAACGTCGCAACCGCCAAGAAAATGCGCCACTTCCTCGAGCGGCCGCTGCGTCGCGGACAGTCCAATACGCTGCAAGCGCCGCCCACAGAGGCGTTCCAGCCGTTCAAGAGAGAGCGCCAGGTGCGATCCGCGTTTTGTCGGCGCCAGTGCGTGAATCTCGTCGACTACAACGACTTCCACCGGCCGGAGCATCTCACGCGCATTCGAGGTCAGCATCAAGTACAAGGATTCCGGCGTGGTCACCAGTATGTCCGCTGGATGACGCAGAAAGCGAGCGCGTTCATTCGCTGGCGTGTCGCCCGTTCGCACGGCAACTTCCGGGCCGTGATATGCGATTCCCAGGCGTTCCGCCGCTTGCGCAATGCCGATTAGCGGAGCTCGCAGGTTGCGCTCGACGTCGACCGCGAGCGCCTTGATGGGAGAGATATAGACGACCCGGCTGCGCTCAAGCCGGTGCGGGGCCGGCGAGAACATCAATCGGTTGATGCACCAGAGAAACGCGGCGAGCGTCTTGCCTGTGCCGGTAGGCGCCAGAATCAGAGTGGAATCGCCGCGGGCAATCGCGGGCCAGCCGAGTTCTTGCGGCCGGGTCGGCCCGGGGAATACCGCTTCAAACCACGCGCGCACAGCCGGATGAAAAAGGCGCAAAACAGCCCCGGGTGAAGCTTGCGTATCGGGTTTCGGTCGGATGGTCATGCGCGAAGGCCGATGGCCTGGGTGCTCAAAGTGGCCGCTCAAGCTGCGGCTCGCGGGGAGGAAATGGCGAAAAGCCCATTCTCGCATACCTCCGGTACCGGTGGAAAATCGCGCGCGAGGTGGAATCGCGCCATGCTGTCAGCGTTTCAGCGCGCCGATTTTCTTCAAATCCTCGGCGAAGCGTCGCGCGCAAATTTACTCTTGACGTGACTCTTCGCTGGAGTGAAAATGCCTGTGGCGAAATAAAAGCGAAGTACATTCCTCTTTTTTCCTCCACCCGCTGACGTCGCCAAAAACGAGCCTGTGCTCGAAACCACAGCGACCCTGGCCATACTGGCTGGGGCCGCGCTTTGCCGTCGCCATGAGTCATAAATCAGCCGCTGCTTTGCGATTGGAAGTTGAATCGGCCCTTGCGGGGCGCATTGCCGCTCCATTTCAATACCGCGAGCAGCAATTTGCGGAGACCGCCTCGACGGGCATCGCCGCCCTCGACGCGCTGGCTCACGGTTTGCCGCGTGGAGCGCTCACGGAGATTTTCGGCACCGCCGGCTCGGGCAAAACCAGCGTGCTTGCCGCCATTCTCGCTTTGCGCACCCGCGCCGCGGAACTCTGTGCCCTTATCGATGGCCGCGACGCCTTCGATCCCCTATCCGCGCAAGCCGCCGGCGTGCAGCTGCATCGCTTGCTCTGGATTCGCTGCCGCGAACTCGAGCAAGTCCTGCGCGCCACGGATTTGTTGCTTCAGAGCGGCGGGTTCGGTCTCGTTGCTGTTGATTTCAGCGATTTCGCGCCGCGGCATGTTCGCCGCATTCCGCTCAGCGTCTGGTTTCGATGGCGCCGCGCCGTTGAAAATACGCGCACGATTCTGCTCGCGCTCGAACAAGAGTCCAATGCAAAAACCTGCGCATCGCTGGTGCTGCGCATGCAAGCGGAGGCCGCCTGCTGGTCGCAAACCGCTCCGAATTCTCGCCTTACCGAAGCCCGCCTCCTCGAAAGTCTCCGGAGCGGCGCCGAGCGGCTGCGCTCGCAAAAAAAGGAATCGCTTCCGCGCCGTGTCGATTTGCACCGCACGGCGGAGGAGGACAGTATTCGCTTCGCAACACAAATCGCCGGCCCATACGAAACTCAATTCCAGCAGCCGCCGCGCGCCAAGCCCAAATGGCCGGCGCGTCCATACGCACCGTGAGCAAATGTTCGCGGCCGTTCACATTCCGGATTTTTCCGTGCAAGCCGTCCTGCGGCAGGAGCCGGAGCTTTCCGGTCGCGCTTTCGCGCTGGTCGAAGGCACGCCTCCTCTCGTTCATGTTGTTGCCATGAGCGAAGCCGCGCGGCGCGCCGGAGTCGGGCTGGGCATGCCCAAATCCGCCGCCGCGCAATTTGCGGGCCTGGAAATCCGCTCGCGTTCGCTGGCTTTTGAAAAAAGCGCCCATGCCGCGCTCCTGGACCTGGGCTGGTCGATTTCTCCGCGCATCGAGGATTCCGCTGCTGACCTGATCGTCGCCGATGTGGAAGGCCTTGACACCTTGCTGGGCGATGCGCACGCCATCGCCCGGCAATTTCTAACGCGCGGAAAAGCGTGCGGCCTTTCCCTCCATGTCGCCATCGCCGAAACCATCGAAGCCGCCGTCGTTGCGGCACGGGGATTCTCCGGGATTCGCGTGATTCCTGCCGGCGAGGAAGCCGCGCAACTCAGCCCTCTGCCTGTGAGCGTGCTCGCTCCTTCTCCGGAAAGCGCCGCGACACTCGAGCGATGGGGCATTCGGACCTGCGGCGCGCTGGCCGCTCTGCCCGTGCTCGAACTTTCCGAGCGCCTCGGTCAGGAAGGCGTCCGTCTGCATGCGCTTGCGCAAGGCGCTGGGCCGCGCACCCTGGTTGTCGCCGAAGCCGCCCACACCTTCGTGGAAGAAATGCAGATAGACGGCGCCGTGGAAGAGCTCGAACCTCTTTCCTTTTTGCTTGGCCGCTTGCTCGATCAGCTCTGCGCGCGTCTTGCCGCTCGCGCGCTTGCGGCGAGCGTGCTTCGCCTTCGCTTCGAGCTGGAGCCCGCCTTCGAGAGGGCTGTCGAATCCAGGAAGGAACTTATTCGGCAAAAGCAAGCCCCGGGAGTGTATTCCCGCGGCCTCCAATTGCCCGTCCCCATGCGCAATTCCAAAACGCTGCTCAAGCTGCTCCGGCTTCGTCTGCAATCCAGCCCGCCCCAGGCGCCCATCACGAAAATCTGGATGGCCGCCGAGGCCGCCCGCATGCGCCCCGTTCAGAACGGCCTTTTTTTATCGAGCTATTCCGATGTGGAAAAGCTCGAACTCACTCTCGCGCGCCTTGCGGCCATCGTCGGCGAGCAAAACGCCGGCTCGCCGGCGTTGCTCGATTCCCATCGCCCGGATGCTTTTTGCATGACAGCATTTTCTCCTCGGCAGGAATCCGTCATTTCCATTCAGCAAGAGCCGCCCGTCGCTGCAAAGCCTTCGCAGAGCTGCCGGATTTTCCGGCCGCCACTTCCCGCGCGCGTTGAGCTTTCGCTTCAGCATCAGCCCGCTCGCGTGTTTTTTCAGGGATTCGCCGGGAAAGTGGTGACCGCCGCCGGCCCATGGAAATCCTCAGGCGAATGGTGGCGCAAAGAGGCCTGGCAATACGAAGAGTGGGACCTGGAACTCGTGTTTTCTTCCAGACATTTTACTGATCCGTTGTCGAGCCGGCCTTCGCCGGATCGCCTATCGCGCGGGCGTGCTGTTTTTCGCGTTGTTTATGACGCGCGCGCGATGGCCTGGTTCATTCGCGGCATTTACGACTGACTCATGCCAACCCATGTACACCGAACTT
>Ga0070740_10006391_pt1 | contig 10364 bp, 9 predicted proteins | sample Coa_R2_FD_67286 | JGI IMG/M metagenome (GOLD analysis project Ga0070740, IMG submission 67286) | Surface soil microbial communities from Centralia Pennsylvania, which are recovering from an underground coalmine fire - Coalmine... | ecosystem: Environmental > Terrestrial > Soil > Unclassified ...
CGTGGGCGTACAGGTCGGGGGCGGAACGGTTGGCGTGGCGGTGTTCGTCGGCGTGGGGGAACGCAAAAGCCGGCGCGTCGGAGTGGGTGTGACAGTCGCGGTCCCGCCAGCCGTCGGCGTAGATGTCGGATTACAGGCCGGTATCGGGGTCGCCGTAAAGGTCGGGGTGGGTGTAGCGGGCGGATACGGGATCTGCTCAATGGCATTGGCTATAGCTGCATAACCGGCGGTGGTCGGATGTACATCGGTCGCGCTGCAGAACCAGGTATAGGTGCATAGCGGATTCGACGGCCATGGCGTCGGTGTGGCGGTGCCAGGGCCGGTGGTCGGCGTATTGGTGGCGGTACCGGTGCTAGGCGGAGGCAAGACATCGCCGCCAAAAGCCGTGAACACGTCGGCCATGGGAATGCCGGCATTGTTGGCCACGGCCTGCAACTGCTCGTTGAAGGTCTGGGTCAGCTGCACTACGGTCTGGCATGCGTTCGAGTTCGTGAGCTGGTAGGGATCGTAGTAATTCATCGCCAGTATGTCGCCGGTGCCATTGAGGGCAGATTTGAGTTGGGAGAGGATGCCGGTGAAGTTACTGATTGCTTGTGTCGCGTCGGTGAGTATCCTCGGTCTGGTGAGACAGTTCAGTGGATCGATATCGGTGATGATATCGTTGACCCCTATGTCGATGGTCACCGGGCCGACCTGGCCGGGATGTTGCTGGATGAAGTTCAGCGCCCCGGCGAGCTGGTTGGTGATCGTCACGCCATTGGAGACTCCCCAAGGATACTTGACCATATTCGCGTGACGGCAGCCACCGTTCATGAAGGTCGTGGTGGTTTCGCCGGGGCAGGCCATATTGACCAGTTGGAGCTGGGGGGAGCCGTTCGACTGAAGGTACTGCAGGAAGTCATCGGCATATCCGTGCGTGTAATCGCCGTTTGGCTGATAACCATAGGCCAGCGAATCGCCCAGAGCCAGGTAGTACTGCTTGGGGCCGGCCGCTCCCGCCGCGTGCGCACCTCGTTGCCCGGAGGCCGCTTGCCCTCCCCACAACGCCACCAGAAGCGTCACCGCCACGACGACATGCAGCGCTCGACTCAACATCCCACCCGCCTCTCGTACATATTTGAATGCCTTCACCTATTATCCATAGATATGTGCACTATGCCATGTCGCGGTCAAGGGAAGGTTGACCCGGCATTACTTTGTCTCAACTCGGTCACAGGAAGGGCTCCCTCTACACCAATGGTACCTAACGGCCTCAAGCAGAGGATAGGCTTCCCAGCAGTATCCTCGGCGATCCCGATGGGATGCTGCGCTGGGAGAATCCACACACCGCCTATTATCGGCACCGGCTGCGATTCCTCCTAATCCGCGGGCGCTATCGTGTCGATACCATAGGTAGCCGGGGCGATCTCATTCAGCTATGCCGAAGATGAGACGGCTCGCGCCGGGAGACAATAGCTCACCTTACCTATTTGAGGATTGAACAACGTGCCCTATAACACAGGCCACAAGCTGTCGTGAGCCTGTCGAGCGCGTTTCGAGGAGGATGCCATGCTGACACATGTGACTCTGGCCACAATTAGCCCCGCCCTGCTGGGCGCGATTGTCGTCATTTTACTGGGTGGCGCGTGGGTGGTTTACGCCTACCGCAAGCCTCGCAGCGGCCAGGCAGCCAGGACCCAACCCGATCGAACGACGCCATCGCCCACCATCCGCCCCGTGGCCGAGCAGCGGAGCGCTGCCTCGCTCAACGTGCAGCGCCGCCTGGGCGACTTCACGCCGAACTCAGAGCCGCAGCAGGCCGAGCGATGGATCCGTGACCGGCAAACGCCACCCGCCGCGACCATACCGGCCGAGGATAGCGGCATCGTCGTGCTCCATCCCAGCAATCCGGCCCTTGCAGAGGCCGCACGGCGCAACGGCACCACCGGCGCCGCCGAGCCGCCAATCGTCCGGACCGAGCCCATCCCGATCCGCCCGGCCGCCACGCCGCCGGACGCGGCGCAACCTGCCGGCCTGAGCGCCACCGGCGATGACGACTACGATTATGTCGATCACTCCGAGCTGAGCACCGGTCCGCTCGGCGCGCTCCCTCCCGCCCCGAAGCGCGACTGACCGACCTCCTCCAGGCTCACAACTTGCATACCGGTGCCGCCGGGCCTCAACCGTGTATGATAGCAATGACAGCGGCACGCAGCGCCGCGAGCGCGCCGCCGATCCGCGCCGGGCGACGCGCTAACCGGTCGCACTGACGTAGTATCCCGGAGGACAGATGACCAACACGCTCGCTCCCGAACAGCTCGCCGCGCTACGCGCCATCGACAGCCCCACCATCTCCAACGCCATCGAAACCTTCAACGTGCGCCCGCGGGTGGAGGGATTCGTCGGCTACGACATCCGCTGTATCTTCCCCGAGCTGCCGCCGTCGGTCGGGTTCGCCGTGACCTGCACGGTTGACAGCACCACGGAAGGCCGCCAGGGCATCGGCTTCCACCACCTGTACAACCTGCTGGAGACGGCGCCGAAACCGGCTTTCGTGGTCATGCAGGACGTGGGGCCGGATCGCCTGCACTCCTGCCACGCCGGCGAGATCATGGCCACGACAATGAAACGGCTGGGCGCGGTCGGTATCCTCACCGATGGGGGACTGCGCGATGTCCAGCAGATCCGCGCCCTGGGCGACTTCCAGTTATTCTGCCCCGGCCTCGTCGTCTCGCACGGCAATCCCATCTGCGTCAGTGTCGGCGACGAGGTGACCATCTCCGGCCTGACGATTCGCATGGGCGACCTGCTGCACGGCGACGCCAACGGCGTGGTGCTCGTCCCCGAGGCCTGCATCGCCGATCTCGCGCCGGCGGCGCGACGCATCCTGGCGCAGGAGGCGGAGACTCTGCACCAGATCAATAGCCCCGAGTTCACGGTGCGCCCGGTACCCGAGCTGAAGCACTGAGATGAAGGCAACCGAACAGTGGACGCGGGCGCTGGCCGCGTGGGCCATCCCGCCGCGGATCCTCGCGGCGGCGCCCGAATCGCCCTGGGGCTATCCGACACACCTTTTCGCGCACAAGGCCGACACGCTGCCGGCCGACCCGACGCCGTCCGCACGGCGGGCTCTGGAAGAGCTGCCGCCGGGCGGCTCCGTCCTGGACGTGGGTTGTGGGGCTGGCGCCGGCGCGCTGCCGCTCGCCGCCCGGGCCGCCGCCCTGATCGGCGTCGATCCATCGGCGGAGATGCTGCGGGCGTTCTATGCGCGCGCCGAGGCGACCGGGAAGGCGGTCACCACGATTGAAGGCACCTGGCCGGCCGCGGCGGAGGATACACCGATCGCAGATGTCGTGGTCTGCCACCACGTGATCTATAACGTGGCGGACCTGGCGCCTTTCCTGCTGCGCCTGACCGATCATGCTCGGCGGCGCGTGGTGCTGGAGATGACACTGCGCCATCCCATGAGCGACCTAAACGACCTCTGGCTGCGCTTCCACGGCCTGATCCGGCCCACCACGCCAACGGCGGACGACGCGGTGAGCGTCCTGAACGAGCTTGGGCTGGCGCCCGGGCGCAGCGACTGGATGGCGCCACCACTGCGGTGGTCCGGCCCGACCGCGCGGCAGGACCTGGTGGCATGGACGCGACGCCGGCTATGCCTGCCGGCCGAGCGCGACGCCGAGATCGACGCCGCCCTCGCGCCGCGCATACGGGAAGGGGACGGCACGGTGAGCCTGCCGCTCCGGCCCGTAGTCACGCTGTGGTGGGCGGGGTCCGCGGACTGAGGCTCAGGACAGGCGCAAGGAGAGTGTCGCACCCGGTCCGTAGGTGGTACGATGGCCGTCGGCGCCAAAGACGGTGACGCCGCGCCGGCCCATCACCTGCCAGCCTGCCGCGCCGGCGGCCCCATTGGCCGGGGACAGCCGCACCAGAGCGGTTTCTTCGTCGACACCTAGCAGGGTCATTCCGGGCGGCGCCGAGCGCACCGCGCGCTCCAGCAGCTCGGCCCCGATGAAATGCACCACGCGGTCGAAGTGCGGAAACATGATCAGGCGCGGCAGCACGCCCAGCGCGGGCAGCCAGGCCACGGGCTGATCGGCGCTCATGGCGCGCGGGCTGGAGGTCAGGCCACCAAGGGCCATGGCGCCCGCGCTGCATCCCGCCAGTACCGCCCCTGCCTCATAGCGGCCGCGGACCACCTCCCAGGCACGCGTGCCGGCGAGAGATTGCACAAGGTGCCGCGGGCTGCCGCCGGAGAAGTAGATGAAATCCGCCGCTTCGAGCGGTGGCAGCCAGCGCGGGTCGTCGGCGTCGTCATGGTTCAAGATCGCCACGGCCTCGACCTGGGCGCCCAGGCGCTTGAAATGCTGCAGCCCCATGCTCATCCAGCGCCGTGGGCTATCGGCGTGCTCAAGGCCCGAGGCCGTGGGCACGACCACCACGCGGGCCTGAGCGGGTCCGCCCACGCGCTCCAGCAGCGCGAGGTCTGTCTCCTCCATGACCGGCAGATATTCGCCCGAACCGACCAGGGCCACCGGCCCCGGCGTATCTCTGCCCTGCTCCCCACTCTCTCCCACCGCCGGCTCACCTCTCTCCCGCTCTGATCGCAGCGCCTAATCGCAGACCGGGGCTCCCTAACCTCGTTCGATCATAGGTCGGAGCGCGGGGCACTGTTCCTGGGACCGCCGGCAAGGATGCCGGCGGTCCCAGGCAGGGTCGTCCTGCCTATGACGCCCATGAATGATCCAGATTAGCCTTCGGCTGCGAAGCGCCCGAGGATCGGCGCCTCGAGGCGCGTGTAGTCCTGGGTTGCCAGTACGACCGAGGTGTTGCGGCTGCCGGCGTTGAAGGCGATGCGCGGCCGTGGCAGCAGCCCCTCGTCCAGATAGGTTTGCAGGCCCAGCAGGCTGCCGAAGGGAGGGACGGCGCCGACCTCCAGCCCGAACTGCGCGCGCAGGTCGTCGGCCGAGATCATCTGCAGGTTCTTGACGCCGAAAGCGCGTTTGAAGGCTTTGGAGCCGACGCGCCGATGGGCCGGCACCACCAACAGCACCGTGCGGTCGTCGGCGCGGCAGACCAACGCCTTGGCCCCCTGTTCCAGCGGCGTGCCGCGCACGCGCGCCGCCTCCTCGCTGGTGCGCACCGGCTCGTGGGTCATGACCTCGAACTCGGCCCCGCCCTCCCGCAGCAGCGCGAGCAGGCGCTCGGTTATATCGCCCGCCTGCATCAGCCGCGCTCCAGGATGATGCGCTGGCCGTCCTGGTGGGCGCGCACGCGTCCGTTGATGCCAAGGGCGCGCACGTATTCCGCCGGCAATTGCAGGCGCCCGGCGGCATCGACGACCAGGTAGTCGACATGCGTGGCCTCGTCGTCGGCCGGCCGGGCCTGATCCACGGGCGCACGCAGGCTCTCGGTGGCGATTCGGCCGTCGCGGATGGCGACCACGCGATTGGCCGAGCGCGCGATGGCCGCGTCGTGCGTGACCACCACCACCGTCACCTTGAGCGCCTCGTTGAGCTCGCGCAAGACGTTCAGGATGTCGGCGGCGGTCTGGTTGTCGAGCTCGCCGGTCGGCTCGTCGGCCAGCAGGATGCGCGGCCTGTTGGCCAGGGCCACGGCGATGGCCACACGCTGCTGCTCGCCGCCCGACAGATCGGCCGGCTTGTGGTGGCGCCGCTCGCTCAGGCCGACCATCGCCAGTACCTCGTCGCTGCGCTGCCGGGCCGCCCGCCCGCTGATGCCAGCCAGGTGCAGGACGTATTCGACGTTGCGCCGTGCGCTGGCATAGGGTAGCAGGTTGCGCGCGGTCTGCTGCCAGATGAAGCCGATGGTGCGGCGCCGGTAGTGGTTGAGCTCGCGCGGGCCAAGGCGCAGCAGATCGTGCCCCGCCACCCGCACGGTACCGGCGGACGGGCGATCGTGCCCGCCCAGGATGTTCAGCAACGTGCTCTTGCCGCTGCCGCTCTTGCCGACGATGCCGAGCATCTCGCCCGGCTCGACGCGCAGGGTCAGCCCTTGCAGCGCCACCACTTCCAGGGTGCTAACCTTGTAGATCTTGACCAGATTCTCGCAGAGGATGCCCTCGAAGCGCCCGGCGACCATCGCCCGTTCCGCTCCATCGGCTTGTTTCAATGCCATCACAGATCTCCCAGGCGCAGCACGCGGCCGAGATGCAGGCGCAGCAGCATCGAGACGTTGATGCTGAGCACCACGATGAAGACCAGCAGCACGGCCGCCACGAACTGGCCGACCGCGCTCCAGGGCATTACCACCAGGAACGGCGGCAGGATATTGGTGGCGAACGGCAGATAGGGCAGGAACAGGCGCGTGGTCAGCACGCCGGCGGCGATGCCACCGAGGATACCGGCGGCCAGCACGGCGAACTGCTCGCAGAGCAGCAGCCAGCGCAACTGTCCCGCGGAGAGACCCAGCGCCCGCACCACGGCAAACTCGGCCAGACGCCGCTGCAGCATGAGATAGGCGTAGGCGAGAAAGCCCAGCAGCGCCAGCGCGAGGGCGATCATGAAGCCCACCGAGACCACGCCGTAGATACCGGCGGTGAGCGGCTCGTCCTGGGGTTTGAACGTCGGCACCAGACCCTCGAAGTCGATGATGCGCCGCGGCCAACTGAGCACCACATCGCGGATGCGATCGGTGGCGCCCGGCGCGGGCGCGACGTTCAACCAGGCTTCGCTCGGGCCCAGGCTGTGGCTGGCGCGGCGCAAGTAGTCCAGATTGGCGATAAGAAACGGCGTCTGGTTCGGATCGAAGGTCGGGAAGTAGTGCACGGCGGCGGCCACCGTAAACTGCACCGTGCGCTGGTTGGTGAGTGTGACGGCCACCTTGTCGCCCAGGTGCAATCCCGTGCTCTGCAAGAACGTGTCGCTCACCAGCGCGGCCGGACCCGGACTAGCCAGCAAGGAGAGGAGCTTGCTGAACGGTTGATCGGCGAAGTCGGGACGGAACCATATCACACCCCGCGCCGTCGCCGGATCGATGCCCAGGACATTGACCGAGGTGCCGTCGCTGGCGGTATTGGCCGAGTCCCCGGTTGCCTCGAAACGCAGGGCCAGCGTGGCCGCGCGCACGCCGGGCAGCTTCAGGTGGTCGGCCAGGGGCATGGTATTCCATTGTTTGTGCACCGGGTCGTACTCCATGATGCGCATGGGCGCGCCGGCATAATAGAGCTGCTGGTCGGAGAGGTTGCTGCCCTCCACGCCCGCGACCGTGGCGGCAAAGACACCCAGGGTGAGCGTCAGGGCGCAGAGCTGGACCAGGCGCATCGGCTGCAGCGGCGCGCGGGCGATGCTCTGCAAGGCCAGGTGTGTGGAGGGTGAGGCCAGGCGCGCCAGGACGGCGGAGCCGAGCGCGGCCAGCAACGGCAGCAGGCGGCTGAGCAGCAGGGTGCCACCCACGGCGAAGAGCAGCGGCGCCACGGCGATCAGCGGGTCCTGGCCGATCACGGCGGTACCCGCGCCCGAGGTGATGGCCCCCTGGCGCTGCAGCACGACCAGGCCGTAGATGGCCACGGCCAGCACCACGACATCCAGGAAGAAGCGCTGCCAGACCGGGCGCCGGGTGAGGCGAGCCTGGGATTGTTTGACGGCCAGCAGGGGCCGGCGGGCCAGGGACAGCGCGGGGATCAGGGCGGCGCACAGGCTGAGCAACGCGGTACCGGCGGCCAGCAGATACGACTGCCCGGTCAGCCGCAGATCGAACGGCAGGCCGCCGCTGAAGTTGAGGAAGCCGGAGGCATTGCCGATCAGCCTGGCCAGCGGTAGCCCCAGCAGCGGCCCCACCAGCACGGCGATGGTCCCCAGCATGAGGCCCTCGATCACGTAGAGCGCAAAGACCTGCCCCTGCGTGGCGCCGCGGCTGCGCAGCAGCACGATCTCGCCGGCCTGGCGGTCGAGCACCAGCGTGGAGGTCACGGCCACTGCGTAGAGGACCAGGGCCAGGATCGGCGTCACCAGGATGAGCAGGATCAACGGCAACAACTGGTACTGGTAGAGGAAGCCGTTGATATTTATGTCGAGCGACGTCAGCAGCGAGGCGCCCGGTGCGATATCGGCGACGCGCGCGTTGACGCGATGCACACGATCGAGGATGGCGTTCGCATCGTCGAGGCGCACCGCCTTCAGGTCGGTGGTGTAGAGCCAGAAGTATTCGGGCTGGAACAGATTGGAGGTGACGATGGACTGAAAAGTGTCCAGGCGCAGCGCGACCAGCGAGCGGTAGTTCTTCACGCCAGCGTTGATGCTCCAGAAGTCGCTGTTGACATCAAGGGGCACGAAGATGCCGGCGATCATCACGGTAGGACCGATCTGATGATGGCCATCCAGCGAGAAGACGAGACGATCGCCCGGGTGCAGACCGAGCGTCTGTGCGGTGTACTGCGATATAGCGACCGGCGCGTCGCCCCGCGCGGTGTGAGCCGGGACGTCGAGCGTGCCGGCGACAAGCCGAACGTGGCTCTTGAAATCGTCGTAGTAGTCCACCGCCAGCGTCGCCAGCGGTTGCCGCTGCCCCGTCGCCGGGAAGGCGGAGCGCCGATACAGGCCGACGGTGGCCGTATTGTGATGGACGTAGAGGTTGTGCAAAGGCAGTCCGAGGTCACGCGCCTCGTCGTGGCGGACGTAGCTGTCCAGGAGGGCGTGGGTGGTGACCGGGAGCGGCCCGTTGGTCACGCTGACGGCGATGTTCTTGTTGCTGCTATCCTGGCCCAGATTGGCCTGCAGCATGGCATCGCCCATGGCCGTGCTGTAGAGCGAGACGCCGGCCACCAGGGTGACGGCCACCAGCATGCCAAAGAAGCGGATCGACAACAGGCCGGGCAGCGCCAGCGAGCGGGTGACGGCCAGGCGGCAAAGGCCCAGAAATCGCGACAGCATGCGGCTAGGCCACCTCCTGCAAGGAGCCGTCGACCAGGCGGTAGACGGCGTCGGCCGCCGCGGTCACCGCCGTGTCGTGCGTGGCCACGATCATGGCCACGTCGGCCGTCTTGACCACCTCTGCCAGCAGGCCGAGGATCTCCTGCCCGGTCGCCGTGTCCAGCTCGCCGGTCGGCTCGTCGGCCAGGATCAGCGCCGGTTGGTTGGCCAGGGCGCGGGCCACGGCGACGCGCTCCTGCTCGCCGCCAGACAGCTCGTAGGGCCGATGATCGAGCCGCCCGCCGAGCCCCACCAACTCCAGCACTTCGCGCGCCCGGCGGTCGCGCTCGCGCGGGCCGACGCCGGCAATGTGCAGGGCCAGGGCCACGTTCTCCAGCGCGGAGAGCGTGGGCAGCAGGGCGAACGACTGGAAGATAAAGCCCAGCGTGTGGCGGCGCAGGTGGGTGCGCTCGTCTTCGGACAGGTCGGTGATGTCGCGGCCCTGCACGTAGATGCGTCCCGAGGTGGGATTGTCCAGACCGCCGATCAAGTTCAGCAACGTGGTCTTGCCCGAGCCGGAACGTCCGGTGACGGCCACCAGCATACGACTGCCTACCTCCAGGTTGACGCCGTTCAGCGCGTGCACCGCGGTGTTGCCGCTGCCGTAGACGCGCGACACATCGCGCACGCTCACGACCGGCGCCGTGCCCTGTGCCTGAGCGGACGCAGCATCGGTTTGGTTCATCATGCGTGTCACTCTCTAATGGTACGCTACTGAGGCACCGAAGTCATAATTGCCAGACTCGCTTGCATCCGGGCGAGATGCAAGCGCTGAAGGGGGTGATCCGCGCGGGGGACCGGCAAGCTGAGGCGTGCGAGCGCAAACGTTATTTTACCCTTGCTGCGCCGGCGCCTAAAATGTATACTGACTATGGTGGCACGATAGGCCTTGGTTTTTGTCCAGTCGTCGTCTTCTTGTCCCTGTCATCGTAAGCTGGCTGTGGGATCGTGCAGGAGATCGGAGACCGCAGCTTGCCTATGGCCCCAAGTTTTGGTAGCGCCGTGGGCGCACAGCACAGAGGATAGTAGACAAGATGACCTATACCGATCAGACCCTCACCTGCCGCGATTGCGGCCAGCCCTTCGCCTTCACCGCCGGTGAGCAAGAGTTCTACGCGTCGCGTGGTCTCGCCAATGCACCCAGCCGGTGCCCCGAGTGCCGTGCCGCGCGCAAGGCGAGTGGCGGCTACGCAGGAGCAGGGGTCGGTCGCAGTTCGGACCGCGGCTACGGCGATCGGGCCCCACGCGTGATGCACGAGGCGCGCTGTGACTCGTGCGGCGGCGTCGCACGTGTCCCCTTCGTACCGCGGGGCGACAAGCCGGTATACTGCAGCGACTGCTTCAACCGCACGCGCGGCAGCCGGTACTAAGACGGCCGTCACCGATCCATGGTGACAAGCCAACTCATATCATGAAGGACCCCAACGCGGCTTGTTCGCGTTGGGGTTTTTT
>Ga0070740_10006392_pt1 | contig 10360 bp, 8 predicted proteins | sample Coa_R2_FD_67286 | JGI IMG/M metagenome (GOLD analysis project Ga0070740, IMG submission 67286) | Surface soil microbial communities from Centralia Pennsylvania, which are recovering from an underground coalmine fire - Coalmine... | ecosystem: Environmental > Terrestrial > Soil > Unclassified ...
GGAGTGAGCTGGTCCGCAAGAACCTGCGCCAGATGCTCAGTGTGCTGGATCCGTACCTCGCCGCGCTGCTCGCCGCCATCGCTGTCGCCGGCCGTGTGCGCGCGCTGCCTGAGGGCGCGGCGGGGATGGCGATGCTGGTCGCGCTGGCGCTCGCGAGCTACGCGCAGTGCCTGTTCAGTCTCGACGGCGCGGGCGGAGCGTCGCGGTACCGTCTGATGCCCATCGCGCCGTGGCGCATCCTGCTGGCGAAGGATGCCGCGTACCTGTGCGTGCTTGCCGTGCTGGTCCTGCCGGTCGAGTTTCGAGCGGGAATTACGTTCGGGCTCGTGGCGCTGGCTGCCGGGCGATATCCGTCGGTCACGCGGCGGATGCCGGTAGCGCGCTGGCGGTTCACCGGCGGCAGCGTCGGGTTCGGGCTGGCGCAAATCGCTCTGGGGGCGGGCGCTGCGTCTGCCGAAGCCGAACGCGGTTGGCCCGTGCTCGCCGCAGCGGCCGTGCTGTGGGCGCTCTCGATCTGGCTCGGGGCGCGGTGGATGGCCCGCGGCCGCATGCGACAATAGGCGCGTAGTGAAAGCCTCCGCCCTCTCCTGCCTGCTGCTGCTGCTCGCAGCGTGCGGCGGCCAGCGCGCCGCCACGCTGACGGTTTCCGCCGCCGCCAGCCTGCAGAACGCCTTGGCGCCGGTCGCGGACACCTACCGGCGCGAGCACCCGGGCACTCGCATCGACTTCAATTTCGGGGCCTCCGGCGCGCTCGCCCGGCAGATCGAAGATGGCGCTCCGGTCGATGTTTTCTTTTCCGCTGCCGCCGGGCCGATGGATGGCCTCGAGCGGCGCGGGTTGCTGCTCGCCGGCACGCGGCACGACGTGCTGCGCGGTGACGTGGTGCTGATCGCCCCGCGCGACGCAGCCGGTGTGGCCTCATTCGACGCGCTCGCCACGCCCGCCGTCAAGCTCGTCGCGCTCGGCGATCCGGCCAGCGTCCCGGCCGGCACTTACGGCAAGCAGGCGTTGACCGCGATGGGCCTGTGGGAGCGGGTCCAGCCGAAACTGGTGCTCGCCAATGATGTGCGGCAGGTGTTGAGCTATGTGGAGAGCGGCAACGCGGATGCCGGCATCGTCTACGCGACCGACGCGCGGCAATCGCCCAAGGTGCGCGTCGCGGCGGTGGCGCCGGAAAGCACGCACGCGCCGGTGGTCTATCCCGTAGCGGTGTTGCGCGGCGCGCGCGACCCGGCGGCGGCACGCCAGTTCGCGGCCTTCCTGAGCGGGCAGGAGGCAGGCGCCATCCTCGCCTCGCAGGGTTTTCGGGTGGCGGAGCGGTGAGCGGCTACGATCTTTCGCCGCTGTGGATCTCCCTGCGGACCTCGGCCGCGGCCACCGCGCTCGCTTTCTTCTGCGGCATCGCGGCGGCGCGCGCGATGTCCGGCTGGCGCGGACGCCTGCGCGGACTGGTGGACGGAATCCTCATCCTGCCGCTGGTGCTGCCGCCGACCGTGGTGGGCTTTTTCCTGCTCCTGATTTTCGGGCGCACCAGCGCGATCGGGCGGGCGCTCGAGGCCATCGGGATCCAGGTGGTGTTTTCCTGGCCCGCTACCGTAATTGCGGCAGCGGTCGTGGCCTTCCCGCTGATGTACCGCACGGCGCTCGGCGCGTTCGAGCAGGTGAACCCGAATTTTCTGGCCGCCGCGCGCACGCTCGGGGCAGGCCGCTGGCGCACCTTCCGCGGCGTTCTCGTGCCGCTCGCCTGGCCGGGCATTATGGCGGGAACCGTGCTGGCGTTCGCGCGCGCTCTCGGCGAATTCGGCGCGACCCTGATGCTCGCGGGCAATATTCCCGGGCGCACCCAGACCATGCCGGTCGCAATCTTCTTCGCCGCCGAAGCCGGCGATATGCGCCGCGCGATGCTTTGGGTGGCGCTGACGGCCTGCCTTTCGCTCGCCTCGATCGCGGCGCTCCACTACTGGGGAACCGCGGAGCGCCGCATTCCGCGCCCCGCGCCCGCCGCCGAGCCGCCGGGGATCGTCCTCGCCGCTCCGGTATCCGGCGTGCGCCGCGCGGTGCTGGAAATCGATATCCGCAAGCGCCTGCCCGGCTTCGAACTCGCGGTGCGGCTGCATAACCGTGGCGCCACGCTCGGACTTCTCGGAGCTTCGGGCTCCGGAAAGAGCATGACGCTCGCGTGCATCGCCGGCCTCGAAACGCCGGACGAGGGACGCATTGTCCTCAACGGCCGCGTGCTTTTCGACCGCAAGGCCGGGATCTCGGTGCCGCCGGCGGCGCGGCGGGTGGGCGTGGTCTTTCAGGACGCCGCTTTGTTTCCGCACCTGACGGTCCGGGAGAACATCGGATTCTCGCGGGCGGGGCAGGTCCATGGCGCCTCCGGTGTCGAGCATTGGGCGCGGCTGGCGCGCGTCGATGCTCTGCTCGATCGCTACCCGCACCAGCTTTCGGGCGGGCAGCGGCAGCGCGTCGCGTTGGCGCGTGCGCTCACGATGGAGCCGGATGCGCTGTTACTGGATGAGCCGTTCAGCGGCCTCGATCCCCATCTGCGGCGGCAGTTGGAAGAGGAACTCCGCGCGGCGCTCGCGGGGTTCCGCGGCGCCGTGGTGCTGGTCACGCACGACCGCAGCGAGGCATTTCGGATGTGCGAAGAGCTGGCGGTGCTCGATGGCGGCCGGACGGTTGCGAGCGGCCCGCGCCGCGACCTGTTCGCGCGCCCCGAGACCCTCGCCGCCGCGCGTGTCACCGGATGCAAGAATCTCGCCCGTATGCGCCCGGCCGGCGAAGGCAGGATCGCGGTGGAGGAGTGGGGCTGCACCCTCTGTGCGGCGGATGCGATTCCGCCGGATGCCGTGTACGTCGGCATCCGCTCGCATCACGTCAAGCTGCTGGCCGAAGGTGGCGGGGAGAACACTTTTTCCTGCCGGGTGGTGGACGTGGTCGATTCTCCGTTCGAAGTCACCGTCTATCTCGCGATCGAAGGCGGCCGCCTGGAAGCCGAGATGTCCGCCGCCGAATGGCAGCGACTCGCCGGGGCGCGCGAGCTGTGGGTGCGGCTGGAACCCGAGCGTCTTCTCCTGCTGCGGTGAACCCCATCGTCCTGTCCGATTGACTTTACCCGTTCGCCTCCCATACCATGCCACTCGGACCATGAACCAACCCTGGCTGCAGAACTTTAACCCGTTAGGCAACCCCTTCCTCTCGACCGCCGCGGCGGCGATTCCGGTCTGCACGCTCTTCTACTTCCTGGCGGTGCGCCGGACGGCGGCGTGGCTCTCCGCGGTGCTGGGTTTCGCCGCGGCGGTCGCCGTCGCTCTCGTGGTGTTTCACATGCCGCTCCACATGGTGGCCGGGGCGGTGGCGGATGGGCTGGTGTTCGGCTGGTTTCGCATTGCCTGGATCGTCGTGGCGGCGGTCTTTGTGTATGAGCTCTCGGTTGCATCCGGGTATTTCGAAATCGTCAAGCTTTCGGTGGCGGACATCTCACCCGACCGGCGCTTGCAGGTCCTGCTGATCGCCTTCGCCTTCGGCGCCCTGCTCGAAGGCGCCGGCGGCGGCGGCGCGCCCGTCGCCATCACCGGCGCCATGATGATCGGCCTCGGTTTCCCGCCGTTCCAGACGGCGATCATGTGTCTCATCGCCAACTCCGCGCCGGTGGCCTATGGCGGCCTCGGCAACCCGGTGCGCACGCTGGTCGCGGTGACCGGCCTGCCGGAGGCGGACTTCAGCGCCATGCTCGGGCGCATCCTTCCCCTGACGACGCTCGTGCTGCCGTTCTGGCTCGTGCGCGTTCTCTGCAAGACACGCGAAACCATAGCGGTATGGCCGGGCTTGCTGGCCTGCGGACTGATTTTCGGCAGCATTCAGTTTTTCTGGTCGAACTTCATCGGCGCTTCGCTGGTGGATATCGTGGCGGGCATCGGAACGCTGTTGCTGCTGGCCGTCTTTTTCAAGATCTGGCGGCCGGCCTCGATCTGGCGCTACGAAGGCGAGGCGGCCGCGAAGAAGCACGAGTTGAGCCCTGGTCGCGTCCTGGTGGCGTGGATGCCATTCCTGTTGCTCGCCGGATTCGTGGTGATCTGGGGGCTGCCTTCGGTCACCCGCGTGCTGGACCGAGTGTCCTGGAAGCAGCCGGTGCCGGGGCTGCATCTGCAGGTGGTGCGCATGCCTCCGGTGACGGCGAAGCCCTACGCCGAGCCGGCGCTCTTCGATGTCTCCTGGCTCTCCACGCCCGGCACGGGGATCTTCTTCGCGGGCCTGATCGCCGGGCCGCTGATGGGCCTCTCGCTGCGCCGCACGCTCCAGGTCTTCTTCCAATCGCTTTGGAGGCTGCGGCTGAGCCTGCTGGCGATCCTGGCGATGCTCGGGCTCGGATACGTCACGCGCTACTGCGGCATGGACGCGACCATGGGCATGGCGATGGCGCACACCGGCGTGCTGTTTCCGTTCTTCGGCACGACCATCGGATGGCTCGGCGTGGCGCTGAGCGGCACCGACGCCGGTTCGAATGCGCTGTTCGGCAGTCTGCAGGTGATTGCGGCCAACAAGCTCGGCCTGAGTCCGATCCTGATGGGCGCCGCCAACAGCGCCGGCGGCGTGATGGGCAAGATGATCGCGGCGCAGTCGCTGGTGATCGGCTGCGCCGTCACGGGTCAGGAAGGCAAGGAGGGCGAACTGTTCCGCGCGGTGCTGAAGCACAGCCTCGGCCTGCTCGCGCTGGTGGGGCTGATCGTGCTGATGTACGCGTACGTGTTTCCGGGCGCGGTGCCGAGCGGGCACAAGTATTGGTAGGCTACCAACCCAGCGTGGTTAGCCTGGAGATGAACCGGAAATGGGCATCTCGGGTGGCAAGTGGGAGCTCGTATTGACGCGCTACGGAGGCGATCCAGATATCGTTATCCGGGATCGGCTTGCCCGCTTGCGCCAGTTCCGCTTTGACCTCGCCATAGCACTGGGCAGTGTTCCGGTCGGGAAGGAGCAAGGTGGCGACCCGCAGCAACTCCCGGATATTCGCGAGTTGTTCGGCGCGGCGCTGCGCCCGAGCGGCGCCGTAATGCAGCTCGCCAAGGACTACCCAGGGGAGGAATAACGCGCCCGATTGCCGGAAGCGTCCTCGAAGCCCTTCTTCACCGCGAAAGGCGGCAATCACGACGTTCGTGCCCAGGAGGACACTACCAGCCGTGGTCATTGATTTGTTCGCACCCTTCCTCGATCACTCTTTCCAGTTCGACCGCGTCTTCCGGCGAGAGGCACCCGAAGATGCGCTCCAGGGCACTATCGCGTTCGGCGGCGTATGCCGGGTTAAGCCGATGGATGAAGTCCGCGGCAGTCTCCAGCTTGTCAGGTGGAAGCGCTTTGAGATCTTCCATGATGGATTCGAGGTTCATCGTCTCCAAGTTACCTCTAATCTGCTGTGGCCGACAACCGGCCCCAAACGCAGAATATCAGTAACAGGCGCGGAAAATCGCGCATGACGCCGGATCGCTGTTTTGCGCCCCTCTGGTATACTACGGGCACGAAGTAGGGGGATTTGTGGCATCCACTCTGGCAACGCCTTCCAAGCCCGAGGGCCAGGTTACGGCCCTGCCCGGTTCCGTTCCATGGTACGTGTGGTGCTCCGTGGCGGCGGTCACGTTCGCCATGGCCGGAGTGCACTGGGATATCTCCTGGCACCGCTCGATCGGGCGCGATACCTTCTGGACCCCCGCGCATATCTGCATCCATATCTGCGGCGTGCTGGCGGGGATTACCTGCGGCTACCTGATCCTCAGCACCACATTTAACCCGCGCGCCGCCCTGCGCGATTGCTCGGTGGCAATCTGGGGCTTCCGCGGTCCGCTGGGGGCGTTCATCGCGGCGTGGGGCGGCATCGCCATGATCACCTCCGCGCCGTTCGATAACTGGTGGCACGACGCCTACGGGCTGGACGTGAAGATCCTCAGTCCGCCCCACATGGTGCTGGCGCTCGGTATTCTGGCGGTGCACGCCGGCGCGCTGATCCTGATCCTGGGGCAGATGAACCGCGCCGCAGGCCCGCTGCGCACGCGGCTGCGCATGCTGTTTCTTTACGTCGGCGGGATGACGCTGGTGTGCCTCACCGTGGTGCAGATGGAAATCACCACCCGCATCTCGATGCACACGGCACATTTCTATCACCTGGTCTCGCTGGTCGCGCCGCTGGTGCTGTGCGGCGTCGGCCGCGCCAGCCAGTATCGATGGGGCGCGACGGCGGTCGCGGGCGTGTATTCGCTGTTCGTGATCGCGATTGGCCGCATCCTGCCGCTGTTCCCCGCCGAGCCCAAGCTCGGTCCCGTGTACCACATGGTGCACGAGTTCGTGCCGCCGGAATGGCCGGTGCTCGTCGTTGTTCCCGCCGTGCTGCTGGATCTCCTGTGGGAGCGCTGGCCGCAGTGGGGATTGCTGCGAAAAGCGGCGGCATCGGGCGCCGTGTTCGTCGCGGCGCTGGCGGCGGCGCAGTGGCCGTTCGCGGATTTCCTGGCTTCGCCCTGGGCGCGGAATTGGTTCTTCGGGTCGAACTATTTCGGGTACTACGTGCCGGATACGTCGATTTTCAAGCGTTACGGCTTCCTTCCCACCGAGCAGGGCGCCGCCTTCTGGCAGGAGTGGGCGCTCGCGCTGGCGGCTGCGATCGGCCTCAGCCTGCTGGGTCTGGCATGGGGCAACTGGATGCGGCGGATTCGAAGGTAATGATGAAGCTCCTCGCCATTTGCGTGCTGGCCGCCGCGCTGCCGCTCCCGGCTCACGTGGGCAGCCCGGATGTGTACTACGAAGGAGCCGCGGGCCCCTACCGTTTGCTGGTGACCATCCGGCCCCCGCAGGTGGTCCCTGGCGTGGCCGAGATCGAAATCCGCAGCACGTCCCCGGACGTGCGCCAGATCCACATCGTGCCGCTCATGCTCGGGTATAAGGGTGCGCAGTTCGCGCCCGTGCCGGATGTCGCCAAAGCATCGAAGGACGATCCCCAATACTTTACCGGCGCACTCTGGCTGATGGCCACGGGCTCATGGCAGGTGCGCATCGATGTGGACGGCGCTCGCGGTTCAGGCCGAATGGCCGTGCCGGTGCCCGCGCTCGCGACGCGCATCACCGGGATGCAGACGGCGCTGGCCGCCATCCTGGTGCCGCTAGGTCTGGTGCTGTGCTTCGGGCTGGTAAGCATCGCGGGAGCGGCGGTTCGCGACGGGATGCTTGAGCCGGGCGCGCCGCCGGACGCCGCGCGGGTGCGCCGCGCGCGGGTCGCTATGGGCGTGACCGCGCTCGTAGTCGCCGGCGCGGTCTGGTTCGGCAATTCCTGGTGGGGATCTCAGGAAGGCGAGTACGGGAGGATCGTTTTCAAGCCGCTGCGGCTGCAGGCGGCGCTCCAGGATGGCGGCCGGCTTTCGCTCAAACTGAGCGATCCGGGCTGGCTCAGACGCCGCACGGACGACCTGCTGCCCGATCACGGGCACCTGATGCACCTATACGTCATCCGCATTCCGGCCATGGACATGGTCTGGCACCTGCATCCGGAGCGGCAGGAATCCGATACTTTCGTGCAGCAGTTGCCGCCGATGCCGGCCGGGCGGTACGCGCTGTACGGCGATATCGTGCACGCCAACGGGCTCGGAGAAACTGCGACCGCGGAGCTCGACCTGCCACAAATCGCGGGACAGCCGCTCGCGGGCGACGACGGCGGAGCCAGCGCGCCGCCGCTTGCCGCGGCCGATTACACGCGCGCCGCGAGCCCGCTGCCCGAAGGCTACCGCATGGTCTGGGAGCGCGGCGCGGCGCCTCTGCGAGCCAAACGGCCGCAGGAATTCCGCTTCCGGCTGGAAGATGCACAGGGCAGGCCGGCGGACGGCATCGAGCTGTACATGGGCATGCTGGGCCACGCGGCGTTCGTGAGCACAGACCGGTCGGTGTTCGCGCACGTTCATCCTTCGGGTTCGGTCCCGATGCCCGCCGTGCAACTGGCGCAGCCGGATAATCCCCACGCTATGCACATGATGTTCGCCGGCGGCCCGCCGCCCGAAGTATCGTTCCCGTACGGTTTCCCGAAGGCGGGAACGTACCGGATTTTCGTGCAGATGAAGCGGGCGGGCCGGATCGTCACCGGCATCTTCGACGCCAAGGTGGAGTGAGGCATGGCGAGCCTTCAGGCGTACGCGGCGGCCTGGCTGGTTCGTCTGCGGCTGAAGCGCGCGCTGGCGCGAACGTCCGATGTGGCCGTCGTGCGGCGGCTCTTTGCGCCCTTGCCGTTCCCTATACCGGCGGATATCGAGTTGGCGCGCGGCGAAATCGGCGGCGTCGCCGGCGAATGGGTCTGCCGCTCCTCCGCGCGCGCCGGGGCGGCAACCCTGCTGTATCTGCACGGCGGCGGCTATATTGCCTGCTCCGCCGAGACGCACCACGCGATCACTGTCTTCTACGCCCAGCAGGGGTTCCGCGTCTTCGCTCCGAACTACCGCCTCGCTCCCGAACACCGTTTTCCCTCGGCGGTGGATGACGCGCTCGCGGTCTGGTGCGGGCTGATCGAGAGCGGAGCGCGGCACGCCGTGATTTCGGGAGAATCGGCCGGCGGCGGCCTGTGCTGCGCGCTGATGCTGGCGGCGCGCGACGCCGGCCTGCCGCTTCCCGCCGCGGCGGCGATTTTTTCGCCGTGGGTGGATCTCGCGTGCTCGGGCGAATCGATGCGCCGCAACGCCCGGCGCTGCGCCATGCTCAGCGCTCACGGGATGGGCATGGCGGCGAGCGACTATCTCGGCACGGCCGATCCGCGCCATCCCCTCGCCTCGCCTCTTTACGGGGACCTGCGCGGCTTGCCGCCGCTGCTGATCCACGCCGGCGCGAATGAGATTCTGCTTGACGATTCCACGCGCCTCGCAGAGCGGGCGCGCGCCGCGGGCGTGCCGGTCGCGCTGCGTGTGTTCCCCGTCGTGCCGCACGCGTGGCAGTTGGCGCACCGGCTGATCCCGGAGGCGCGCGAGTCGCTGGCTGAAGCGTCCGGGTTCCTGCAGGCGGCGGTCGAGGCGGCCCAGGCGGGCGCCGGCAGCGTGGCGCCGCGGCCGGTGGCATGATGCCGGAGAACGTCGGCCTCCTGATTGTCGGCGCCGGCTTTGCCGGCCTGGGCATGGCCATCCGGCTGCTGCAGGCCGGTTTCGATTCGTTCCTGGTGATCGACAAGGCGTCCGAGATCGGCGGAACGTGGTGGTATAACCGCTATCCCGGATGCGCCTGCGACATCCCCTCGCACCTATATTCGTTCTCCTTCGCGCGCAACCCGGAGTGGAGCCGCATGTACGCCGGGCAGGAAGAGATTCTGGAGTATCTCAAGGACTGCGCCAGGCGTTATGGCGTGATGAGCCGGGTACGGCTGAACACGCCGCTGGTCGAGGCGCGGTGGGATGAGGACCGCGGCATGTGGCGCGCCGTCGTGGGCGCAGGCGAGACGATCGAGGCGCAGGTGCTCGTTTCCGGCATGGGCGCGCTGCACGTGCCGCGATTCCCCGAGCTGAAGGGAATGGAGCGCTTCCGCTGGCCGGCATTCCATTCCGCCGAGTGGAATGCCGCGGCAAAGCTGGAAGGCCGCAGCGTCGCGGTAATCGGAACCGGCGCGAGCGCCGCCCAGATAGTGCCGGCAATCGCGGGCGAAGCGGCGCAGCTTTATGTTTTTCAGCGGACGCCCGCGTGGATTTTGCCGCGTCCCGATCAGCCCATCAGCGCCCGCGCGCGCCGCTGGTTCCGCCGCGTGCCGGCGCTGACGTGGCTGCTGCGCACGTTCCTGTTCTGGAACCTCGATTTGCGCGTCTACGGTTTTCTGAAGCCGGGCTGGCTGCGGCGGCTCGGCGCAAAGGTCGCGCGCAAGCACCTCGCGCGTCAGGTCCCGGACCCGAAGCTGCGCGAAAAGCTCACGCCACGCTATGAATTTGGCTGCAAGCGCGTGCTGATCTCGAGCGATTTCTATCCCGCGCTGCTGCGCCCGAATGTCGAGCTCGTGACGGAGGCGATCGCCGAAGTGCGCGAGTATTCGATCGTCACCGCCGGCGGGCGCGAGCGGCCGGCCGATGCCATCGTCTACGCCACCGGCTTCCGGGTTACGGAGATGCTCGGCGGAACGCCGGTCTACGGCCGCGGCGGGCTGGAGCTGCATGAGGCCTGGCGCGAGCGCATCGCGGCGTACCTCGGGATCACGGTCAGCGGCTTCCCGAATTTCTTCCTGCTGCTCGGGCCGAATACCGGCCTGGGTCACAATTCCGTGGTCCTCATGATCGAGGCGCAAATCCGATACGTGATGAGCTGCCTTGCTCTCCTGCGAAAGCGCGGCGCGCGTGCGATGGACGTGAGGCCCGAGCGGCTGCGC
>Ga0070740_10006395_pt1 | contig 10358 bp, 12 predicted proteins | sample Coa_R2_FD_67286 | JGI IMG/M metagenome (GOLD analysis project Ga0070740, IMG submission 67286) | Surface soil microbial communities from Centralia Pennsylvania, which are recovering from an underground coalmine fire - Coalmine... | ecosystem: Environmental > Terrestrial > Soil > Unclassified ...
CCGCGGAGGGGCGCCGGGGGAAGCCGGAGCGGTGAATATGGCGGCTCCTTCGGACATTTCATCCTCTGCCGCCTGCCTTTGCGCCGTTTTTCTCGCCGGACCGACGGCCGTGGGCAAGTCGGCCCTCGCCCTGGCGCTGGCCGAACAGATCGGCGGCGAAATCATTTCGGTGGACTCAATGCAGGTCTATCGCGGGCTGGACCTGGGCACGGCCAAGCCGCCCCTGGCCGACCGCCTTCGCGTGCCGCATCATCTGGTGGACATCTGTGATCTGACCGAATCCTTTGACGCCGCCCAATTTGTCCGTCGCGCGCGCCAGGCGGTGGCGGAAATTCGGGCGCGGGGAAAAATCCCGATTTTCTGCGGCGGCACCGGCCTTTATTTTCAGGCCTATTTGAGCGGCCTGGGCGAGGCGCCGGCGGCGGAGCCGGCCTTGCGCGCCGAACTGGAAAAACTGCCCCTGGCCGAGCTGCTGCGGGAGTTGCGCGAGCGCGACCCGGCCGCTTACGAAAAAATTGACAAACAAAATCCGCGCCGCGTCCTGCGCGCCGTGGAAGTCATCCGGTTGACCGGCAGAAAATTCTCCGAACAACGGGCAGAGTGGAACGTGGAACAGCGCCGGCCAAAAGTGGAAAATTTCTTTTGCCTGACGCGGCCGGCGGACGAGTTGCGCCGGCGGATTGAGGCGCGTGTGGACGAAATGTTCCGGCAGGGATTGGTGGAGGAAACACGCGCCCTCCTGCCCCGCGGACTGGAGCAGAATCGCACCGCCTTGCAGGCCATCGGCTACCGGCAGGTGGTGGAGCACCTGCGCGGCCGACGGAATCTGACCGAAACCATCGAGGGGGTGAAAATCAAAACCTGGCAGTTCGCACGCCGGCAATTGACGTGGTTCCGGCGTTACGGAACCGGCGAATGGCTGGAGTTACGCGGCGAAAACCTGCCCCCCCGGCTGCGCCCGGAATGGTTGCGGACGAGCAGCGCAGCCGGTTGACCCTCCAACACCCCCCTCGTGCTCACTGCCGTTCGTATTCGCCTTTGCGCAGCCGTTTGAAGACGGTGAACCCGGCTTTCTTGGCGTCGGAAATCGAGAGCGGCTTGAGTTTGGTGGGGGTGTTGAAGACGGAAATGACCTTGCGCACCGGCCTTTTACAGGCCGGACAATGCGTCAACGGCTTGGCCGAGAGCGGCCGGTTCAAGGTGAATCTCCCGCCGCAGACCACGCACGTTCCTTCGCACAATTCATATTCGTAGAGCGGCATGAATCTAATTTCGAATGGCCAACGACGATTGTCGAATGGAATTATTGCGGCGACCTCGCCTGCCTGGGCCGCTTCACCATCGCCCGGCAGAGCTGTTCGTCGGCGGCCTGTTGCCGGGCCAGCACCCATTGAGACAGGCGGTCATAGCAGGCACGAAGCGTTTTGTCCGGCGATTGCGCGAGGCGCAGGATCGTTCCGCCGCCTTCGTAACAGCTCATGGAGGCGGAATCCTTGACGCCGCGAGCGGCAAAGGCCTGAAGATAGGCATCAAAGCGCGGTCCAAAAAATCTTTGGCTGCGTGATCAGGCGGCCGTCAAATTCCATCTCCAAACCCATGCCGTCCTTGCACGTAAAGGCGCAGGCCGCCGACACAGCGCCAGGTCCATCCTTGCGAAAAGGCGTGGCCTTGATCGTAATATTCGATGAACAGAAAGCCGTCAACCAACCACTTTTCCCGGCCGTCGCGCGGGTCGCGGTAGCTGACGCAAGGCGCGAATTGCTCCGGCGTCCATGGCAGGCGATTCGCCGCGCCTTGATAAATCAAAACCGTGTCCGCCGCGTTGGGCGGCTTTTTTGTCACAACGGAAAATAACCTTCGGGCGCGGCGATCAGGGCAGGCTGAACCGCCTGAACCGCAGCGGCAAAAAAAGCGATCGCCATAAAACTTCGCATGGCACCGTTTCGATTTCCGACGGCGGCTGGTCGAAGGGATTCCATCGCGGTCTTCAATGGGACTTGTCTTTCGACGCCCGATTGATCCGTCGGCGCATTTCGCTCGTGTAACGCTTTCCCAGGCTGTTTTTATTTTGCGCCACCCATTCGGTCAACCTGGTGGTTCCCAAAGGGGGCGCTTCTACATAAAGTCGGTTTTCCATCAGCCCTCGGATCTCTTCCCGCGTAATGACGATATCGCGCACCAGCCATCCGATCAATCGGGCCGCCCAATAACCGAAAGCCGGCGGAACGGAAATAATCCGCCGCTTCAGCCCCAGGGCGTCGGCGATCATCTGGACCAAACCGCGGTAGGTGAACGTTTCGGGGCCGATGGCTTCCAGGATTTCATTTTGCGATTGCGCCGCTCGTTCAACCGCCACGGTGGCGAGGTCGTCCACGTAAATCGGTTGCATTCGATAATCACCTTTTCCAAAGATTCCAAAGACGGGCAGACGCCGCAACATCCAGGCAATATTGTTGATGAGCACGTCTTCCTTGCCGAACAAAACCGTCGGCCGCAAAATGCACCAAGACAACCCCAGCGACTGGAGGGATTGCTCCAGCACGGCCTTTCCTTTGAAATAGGGCAAATCCGAATGCGGGTCCGGATTCGTGATGCTGACGTGGACGATTCTTCGGACCCCGGCGCGTTTGGCAGCATCAAAAAGCGCGCGGGTATTGGCCACTGCCTGCGCATGGGTGAAAAGTTTGTGGTCAAAGCGGACCCAGTAGGTGTTGATCAGAACCTCCCTGCCGCGCAAGGATTGAACGAGCCGTTCGGGCTGGTCGAAATTAAATGGTGCAACGCGAATTTTGCCGCTCAATTGATTTTGGCGATTCAACGAATTGGTCAGCGTCAACACCTCGTGACCGCCGGCGATGAGGCGTTGGGCGATGTAACGCCCGGAATACCCAAACGCGCCTGTGACGGCCACGCGCATGCCATTTATTTCCTGATCAACGGCCCGAACAATTCAATCGGCAGCGGCAGAAAAGTGGTCGTATTGTGCTCGCTGGCCATTTCGCGCATGGTTTGGAGATAACGCAGTTGCAGGGCGATCGGTTCCTTGGCGATCATCTGGGCGGCCTGGACCATTTTTTCGGCCGCCTGGAATTCGCCTTCGGCATTGACGATCTTGGCGCGCCGCTCGCGCTCGGCTTCGGCCTGTTTGGCCATCGCGCGTTTCATGCTGTCGGGCAGGGCCACGTCCTTGACTTCCACGGTGGTGACCTTGATGCCCCACGGCTCGGTCTGACGATCAATGATTTCCTGCAATTTCTGATTGATGGCGTCGCGCTGCGAGAGCAAATCATCCAGCGGCGACTGGCCCAGCACGCTCCGCAGCGTCGTCTGCGCGATGAGCGAAGTCGCCTTCCAGTAATTTTCCACCTTCACCACAGCATCGGTGGGGTTGATCACCCGAAAATACACCACCGCGTCCACCGTCACTGGCACGTTGTCTTTGGTCATGATTTCCTGTTTGGCCACGTCAATTGTCACCACGCGCAAATCCATCCGCACCATCTTGTCCACAATGGGAATCAAAATGATGATGCCCGGGCCTTTGGCTCCGTGCAATTTGCCGAGCCGGAAGATGACTCCGCGCTCGTATTCACGCAGGACTTTCAGCGCCTGGGTCAGAAACCAGAGGACAAAAACGGCGATGATGATGGCCGCCGGACCTGCCAGCCCGATCAGTTTGATGAGGGGTTCCATAATGACAGTCAGTTGAGTAGCCGAACCGTTTCCACGATGCAATGTCTAACGCATCCGAGGCGGAAGGCAAATCATTTTTCACAGGAAACTGCGGGCGCGGAGCAAGACAGCGCGATTTTCGGGTCACCAGACATCCTCTGGAGCCATCCCGCAGACGCCAGCCGTGAGCCGTTCAAGCGCCGCTGGTCTGCGTCCTGCTTTCCGCCACTGCCGAAAACACTTCGGAAATGCCTTTTGAAGTTTCAAATTCGGGTGGTCGCCGGCGTAGCGCTACGTTTAATGACTCGACTCCCGTCGCCGCTTCGGGCACACTGTTGGTATGACCGAGGACGAGCGCGAGATTTTTCAATTCCTCAAGCCGTGGGGCCCGGTGTTTGTGAGCGCCGCGGAAATCGCCCGGCGCGCCGCCACCAAAAAACGTTTTCACGAAAATCCACATTGGGCCAAGCCCATCCTGCAACACATGACCGAACGCGGGATTCTTGAAAGCGACGCCCAGGGCCGTTACCGCATCAAACCGGTGCGCCGGAAAAAAGCAGACGCCGTACCGCCCTCGGGCGCCGGTGCGGTTCTCGTGGACGCCGGAATGGCGGCCGGCGCAGGAGAAATTGCTGCGGACGAGTATTACGAGCAATTGTAGCCGGTTACCGGCGCCTCCTCTCTGCCGTGGTCCCTCCCGCCCAGGTTTCGTCCGCCGCCGGTGCCAAAGCCGGTGGCTCGTCGTGGCTGCGCATGGTGCTCATCGGGCGCAATCCACGGGCTACGCGTCGGCGGCTGGCCGTCTTGCTCGGGCTGGGTCTGATTGGATTTGTCACGGGCAAATTCATCCTGTTGCCGGTGCGCGTTTCGGGCGTCAGCATGCTGCCGACGTATCGCGAGGGATCCATTCACTTCGTCAACCGCTTGGCGTATTGGCATCATGAACCGCACCGGGGTGACGTGGTGGCCATCGCGTTTTCGCCCGACGCCGACCGCACCTGGGTGCCGCCGCACATCCTGTTGGTCAAACGCATCATCGGCCTGCCCGGCGAAACGGTCGCCTTTATCCGCGGCCGCGTCTGGATCAATGGTCAAAAGTTGGAAGAGCCTTACGAACAATTGCCTTGCGACTGGAACCGTCCGCCGGTGAAGCTGGCGCCGGACGAATACTTCGTGGTGGGCGACAACCGTTCCATGCCGCAGCGGGATCACGAGTTTGGGGTTTGCCAACGCCGGCAGATTGTCGGCCAGGTGCTGCCATGAAAGCGGCTCTGCGCCTCGTGTTACTGGCCGCGGCCGTCGCGATGGGCGTCTGGCTTTGGACAATCCTTTTTCCCGGTCCTGAAAAAATCATCCGCCAACGGCTGACCCGCCTGGCCGCCGATGTTTCGTTCAGCCCCGGTCAGAACCTGTTGCTGGCCGCCAACCGCGCCGAACAAGTGGCCGGCTTTTTTAGCACGAATGTGGAAGTGACGGTGAATGTGCCCGGCCATTCGCGGCAAATTCTGGCCAGCCGCAGCGACATCCTTCAAGCCGTCGCCGCCGCCCGCCAGCAAGTCCGAGGTTTGCAGGTGGAGTTTCTGGACGTGGCGGTCACCGTGGCGCCGGACAAACAATCGGCCGTGGCGGAGCTGACTGCCCGTGCCCGGATCACCGGCGAGCAGGATTTGACCGTGCAGGAGCTGAAATTTACGTTCCAAAAAATCGGCGGCGAGTGGTTGATTACGCGCGTCGAAACCGTCCGCACGCTGTCCCTGAATTTTCTGCCGGGGCGCCGGCTTTGGAGAAATGCCGACTCTCCGGCGCCCGCCGGCGGCCGTCCGTTTCAAACGCGACTGGAAACTGCAGCCACTCCGAAGAGGCTCGCCTTGACCCCGGCGCCGCCGGATTCAAGGCCATTCAAGCCGATTCGGAAATCGCCGGGACTTTCCTGATGCTTGCCGCGTTGCTCACCACGCTGCTGTTTTCGATTTCCGCCCTGTGCGGTCATCGCACCGCCACGCGCCTGGGCGGTGTGGAAGCCAATTTCTGGCGGATTGTCGGCGCGACGTTTTTTTTAGCGCTCTGGGCGAACACGCTGGGCACGGGCACCTCCGGGGCGGCGTTTTGGATTTTCATTGCCAGCGGCCTGGCGGGGATCGGTCTGGGGGATACCGGTTATTTTCAGGCGTTGCCGCGGCTGGGCAGCCGTCGGACGGTCCTGCTTTCACAATGTCTCACCGCGCCCGCAGCTACGGCGATCGAATGGCTCTGGCTGGGCACGGAATTGAATTTGCCGGAACTGCTGTGCATTGCGGTGATTTTGGGCGGCGTGGGAATTGCGCTAACACCGGGCGATCATTTGAAAATCGAGCGGCGGCGGTTCTGGGCAGGGGTCTTGGGGGCACTCATCGCCGCCGTTGGCGGCGCGCTCGGCGCCGTGTTAAGCCGCAAAGCCTACGCCGTTGCGCATGCCGCCGGCGAACATCCCGATCCGGGCACGACCGGCTATCAACGTGTCCTGGGCGGCGCCGTTGCGCTGGCGGTGATTTTTGTGATTGTTAAATGGCGGCACATCCGGCGACGGGGCGACGACGCGCAGATGGTGGACTCGGTGCCGCCGCGCGAGAAACTCAAACTCTGGCCCTGGGTGCTGGCCAACAGCCTGGCCGGTCAGACCGTCGGCGTGAGCTGCATGCAATGGGCGCTGGAAAACACGCCGGCGGCCATTGTCACCGCCATCATCGCCACCACGCCCATTGTCATGCTGCCGCTGGCGAGGATTTTTGAAGGCGAACGCATCTCGCGCCGCGAAATCTTCGGCGGGTTCATCGCCGTGGCCGGCGTGATTGGCCTGACCTTTTCCCGATAAAATTTTGAGTGCTTTTGTCGGAAACGGTGTAAAATGAACGGGTGGGCCCGTGGAAGTGCCGCCCAACGAACACCGTTGAAAAACCAAAAGGAGCTACACTTTATGAACATCGCCCAAACCATTCTGTGGGCAGCGGCTGTCGGACTTTTTGTCTCGGCGGGCGCGCGCGCGGCGGATCAGCCGGCCCTGACCGGACCGGCCCAATCCGTCTTTGACCACTACCTGAAAATCCAAACCAGTCTGGCCCACGATTCGCTGGCCGGCGTGGCGGAAAACGCCGGCGCCATCGCGAAAACCGTCCGCACCGATGCCCGGGAACTGCCGGCAGCCATCGGTGCGCAGGCGGAAGCCCTGGCCAAGGCGACCGATTTGAAATCGGCGCGGGCCGCGTTCAAGCCGTTGAGCCAGTCGCTCATCCAATACCTCGCCGAACACAAAATCAAAGGTCTTTACGTGCAGGTCTATTGTCCCATGGCCGATGCCCGCTGGTTGCAGGCAGACAAAAACGTGGCCAATCCTTACCTCGGTAAGGAAATGCCGACGTGCGGCGAAATCCAAAATTAAAAACTGAAAATCGGCATGACCCATTTCGAACCGCTTTTCGGCACTGGAATTCTGCCGGCACTCCAACATTTTGTTAGTGCAACCAAGCTGCATCCCATCCTGGTCAATTTCACCGCCGCACTGGTGCCGGTGTCGGTGTTCAGCGACTTTGCCGGACGCTTCATCAAAAGCGAATCGCTCCGCGGCGCGGGCTGGTGGACGCTGTTTTACGCGACGGTCATCACGCCGTTCACCGCCGTCACCGGCTGGTTGTTCTGGATGCCCGACGACAACGGCGTGACCGGCATGACCATTCACAAATGGCTGGGCACCAGCCTGGCCGTGCTCCTGTTTGTCCTGTTCGGCTGGCGGGTGAAGTTGAGGCTGCAAGATAAATGGGCTTCGACGCCCTACCTGATTTTCGGGATCATTTTCGTGGCGGCACTGGCCTATCAAGGACATCTCGGCGGAGAACAGGTGTTCAGCATGTGATGAAGACCGATCAAAAATTGTGCGGCAAATGCCAATATAGGTTTGGCGCCGAAATCAAAACTGCAGCATCGTCGCAACAATGAAATTAACGCTGGCTCTGCTTTGCAGCCTGTCGCTGGCGGGGACGCTGTTCCTCCCTGCGCCGGCACCGGCGGCCTGCGTCGGGCGCACTGCCCACGTCGCCTGCCCCTGCGGCATGCCATGCTGCGGCGCGCCCGCTTCGCCGAAGCCACAATCCGTCCCCGTGGCTCCGGCTCCCGCTGCCAATCAAACCCAACTTTTGACGCTGGCGCCGGCGGCGCTGGTCTGGATTCTGCCAACCGCGCCACGGGTTGAAATTTCCACTGCCTTTCCCTCGCCGTTGATGGCGAATCGCTCTCCGCTTTTCGCGCGGAATTGCACCTTCCTCATCTGACTTCCGCCTTTTCACGCCCGTAGTGTGCCCATCGTGGGCGTGCTGCGTCCCGATTGAACTGTTGTTTCCGGATGGGCTGTGCCCGTGAAGTGTGTCTGTGTCAGTGAATTTATGAAATCCGTTGTCCTTTGGAGTTTGGTTGTCGCCGGTGCGCTGCTGCTCGCCGGGTGCCGGGGCATTCCTGCGCCGGGTGAAAAGCAGGCGCGGCGCGAGTTCGCTGCCGTGGCTGGAGTGTATCAGCCCGCCCGCCGCCCGCCGCCATTGCCGGAACTGACGCCGGAATCGAGCTTGAGCAATTACCTGGCCTATGCGTTGCTCAATTCGCCGAGCGTGAAGGCCGCTTACGAAGATTGGGCGGCCTCGGTGGAAAATATCACCGTGGCCCGCTCGCTGCCTGATCCGCAAATCACGTTTCAATCGGACATTGCGAACCTCGTGATGACCGTGATGCCCGGCTTCATGCAAGAGTTTCCCGGTCCGGGCAAATTGCGGGCGCGCGCCGCCGCCGCCAATGCCGAAAGCCAGGCCAAATATTTCGCGTTTGAAAGCGCCGCGCTGCAAACGGCGTTCAATTTGAAGCAGGCTTACTACCGGCTTTGCTTCCTCAACGACCAGTTGCGCATCAACCGCCAAACGCTCTCGCTGCTCGACGATTTGGAACGCATCGCCCGGGCGCAGAACGAAGTCGGCAAGGCGACGTTGCAGGATGTGCTGCGCGCCCGGATGGAGCGCGACCGCGTCCAAACCGACATCGCCAACCTGGACGATTCGCGAAAGCCGTTGCTGGCGGCGTTCAAAGCCGCCCTCGGCTTGACGCATGATCAACCCGACCCGCCAGTGCCGGCGCGATTGGAAACAACTACCGTCAATCTTAACTCCGACGAATTGCTGCAAATTGCGTTCGCCCGCAACCCGCAACTCCGGGCGCTGGCCGCCGACGTGCGCGCCGCCGAAGCCGGCATCGCGCTGGCCTACAAATCGCGCGTGCCGGATTTCAGCCTGGGTCTGATGGCCGATGCCAAGGCCTCGCCCACCATGTTTCGACCGCTGGCGGGCCTGACGCTGCCGATCTGGCGCGACAAAATCGCCGCGGAAATCGCCCAGGCCCAAGCCAACGAACTGGCCGCCCGGTCGCGGTTGAGCGCGGCGCAGATTCAGTTGGCGGTGGATTTTGCGGAACAGACTTTCGCCTACCGCGAAATCGGCCGTAACCTCGACCTGCTGGAACACCGGCTCATTCCCACGGCGCGCCAGTCGCTGGAAATCGCCCGCGCCGGTTACCTCGCCGGCACGATTGATTTCTTCAACCTGATGGACACCGAACGGACGCTGTTGAACTTCGAGCTTTCGGCCGTCGAAGCCCGCACCCAGCGCGAGATTGTGCTCTCGCGGCTGTCGCTGCTCATCGCGGGCCAACCGCCAGCGGAAACAGGGTTATTCAATGTTGGCGAAATGCACAATTTCACTTCAGTCAAAATTTCCAAATGAAAACGGTCATGAACAATAAAATCAAAATCACTTCGCTTGTCGTCCTGCTGGCGGCGGTCGTCGGTGTCGCACTTTTCGCCACTGACGGTTCGTCCAAGCCGGACGCGACCAACCGCGCCGCCGCTTCCTCCGGGAAGATGCTTTACACCTGCGGCATGCATCCGTGGGTCATCCAGGATCATCCCGGCAACTGCCCGATTTGCGACATGAAATTGCAGCCAATCCGCAAACAAACAGACCCTGCCTCCGCGACTGGCAAAGGGAAGATTTTGTATTACAAGTCCACGATGATCCCGGGCGAGACCAGTCCCGTGCCGGCCAAGGACAGCATGGGCATGGACATGGTGCCGGTGTATGCAAACGAAGCCGCCGCTGCCAATTCCTCGGAGATTGCGGTTGACCCGGTGACGATTCAGGAAATGGACATCCGCACCACGCCGGTGGTGCGCGGCCCGCTCCGCCGAACGATTCGCACCGTCGGCACCATTGATTACAACGAGACGGCGCTGGCGGACGTGACGACGAAATTCAAGGGCTGGATTGAAAAGCTGGACGTGGACGCCACCGGCGAACTGGTTCACCGCGGCGAACCGCTGTTTGAAATTTACTCGCCGGAACTTTACAGCGCGGAAGTCGAATATCTCTTGACGCTCCGTCAAACCTCCACCAACGATCCCGGCGCCGCAGTGCTCCGCGAAACGGCGGCCAACAAGCTGAAATTTTTCGACATCTCCGACGCGCAAATCGCCGCGCTGGCAAAATCCGGCGCGCCGAAGAAAACGCTGGAAATTCTCGCGCCGGCGGACGGCTTCGTGATCCAAAAGAACGTCGTGCAGGGCCAGATGGTGAACGCCGGCGCGACGCTGTATCAATTGGCCGACCTTGGTGTCGTTTGGG
>Ga0070740_10006396_pt1 | contig 10355 bp, 9 predicted proteins | sample Coa_R2_FD_67286 | JGI IMG/M metagenome (GOLD analysis project Ga0070740, IMG submission 67286) | Surface soil microbial communities from Centralia Pennsylvania, which are recovering from an underground coalmine fire - Coalmine... | ecosystem: Environmental > Terrestrial > Soil > Unclassified ...
TCCCCCACATCAGCAGGGCCGGATCGATGAACTGACGCAACTGCATCACGACGCGGTCGTGAATAAAGCTGAAACGGCAGTGGTCGCGATAGTACTGGCTGGGCATCTTTTTGAGATGGATGTCATGAAAGCGGTACCAGCGCAGGTAGAATTCATCCATCCAGTTGAGCGCGTGCGCCAGCCAGGCGCCCTGCGTTTCCGCGAAATAAAACCGCAGGCGAGGAAACTTGTCGAACACATACAACATCAGGCGGCCGATCGTTGCGGTGCACGGCCAGCCAAGCGCACCGCTGGCGCACACCGCTCCTTCGCGGCTGACACCTTCGTAGGGTTTGATCGGGCCGCCGAAGCTGCCGTGCGGCGTCATCTTCATGTCGACGTCCAGGGCGGCAGCCCAAAACCGCTCATCGTCCTGGGGCCGAGGGTCGGGTCCTCCGTTGGGCCACATCGTCAGCGCCGCGGCGCGCAATCCCAGCTTGCGGCATCGCACCAATTCCGCAACCGCGTCGGCGACGCCGGTCTCCGGCATCAACGCCACTCCGATCAAGCGATCCGGCGCAGCCGCACAGAACTCGGCAACGAAGTTGTTGTAGGCCTGCACGATCGCCAGGTAGCAGGCGCGGTCCTTGGCAATCATCTTGCGCATCAGGCCCTGGCCGTAAACCGGAGGAAACAGCACTTCCGCATCCAGGCCGTCGGCGTCCTGCTCGCGCAAACGCTGCGCCGGACCGCCGCTGCCCGGACGGGGCGAGCCGTCGGGAAAGTGATACGTGGCGGCATTGGCGGCAGTGTACTTGTCGTAGGGCAGGCCGCAGTAGAGGTTGCCCACGTTGTCGCGGGTCCATTCGTCCATGACCCAGACTTCGGTGCCGTCGTGGTTGCGCACCAGGCGCGGCGCCTTGTCCTTGTAGCGGGCCGGCACACGGGTGGACCAATCCAGCGGAACTTCCAAATGACCATCGGCCGAAATGACTTGATAGTTGCGCATAGCGACCTCCGGGCGAGGCGGACAGTCTTGCCGGCACCCGAGTCAAAACTACGTCTGCGGGCGGCCCGCCGACAAGTGGCTCGCCCGAGCCGACAACGCGGCGCAGCCATGAATTTTTACTGAAAGCCAACTTTGTCCTGACCTGCAGTCGTCAGGAGCGGCTGGACATCTACACCATCAGGGTGCCGCCGTTGACATGCAGCAGGGTGCCGGTGCAATACGAAGCCTCCTCGCCGGCCAAAAACACAGCGGCCGCGGCGATTTCCTCGGGTTCGGCGATTCGATGCAGCGGCACGGAGTCGATGATTGCCTGCTCCATCCCGGGATTGCGCTGCAGTGCCGCCCCCAGCATCGGGGTCCGCACGCCGCCGGGAGCGATGGCGTTGACCGTGATGCGATGCGGCGCCAGCTCCAGTGCCAGCACCTTGGTCAGCATCCACACCCCCGCCTTGCTGACGCAATAGTCGCTGCTGTTGACCGCCGGACGCACCGCCATCACCGACGATATATTGATGATGCGTCCGCCGCCGCCGGCCTTGATCATCGCGCGGGCGACCGCGCGGTCGACCAAGAAAACGCCGTCGAGGTTGACGCTGAGCAGCTCGCGCCATTCGGCAAAGGGCTTGTCGACAATCGCGCGGTGGCGGTCCTCGGCCCCGCCGAAGCCAGCGTAGGGGATGGCGGCGGCGGCGACCAGGATATCCACGCCGCCCAAATCGCGCACCGCGCGGTCTACCATCGCGTCGACTTCGCCTTCATTGCTCACATCCAGTTGGTGAGCGAGCACTTTACGGCCCGAACCGGCCAGTTCCTGCGCCAGCAGCTCGGCGCCCGCGCCATTGCGGTCGGCGATCAGCACGTTGGCGCCTTCGGCGGCGAAGCGGCGGACCGTGGCGCGTCCAATTCCGCTGGCGCCGCCGGTAACTATGGCGTTTTTGTTTTCGATGCGCATTGGGATCCTCATCCTAACTTTCCCCGGTCAGGAGGAAACGGAAAATCGCTCCCGAAAGCCAACCTGGCAGAAGACCTGCGGAAAAAGCGAATAATCAAAGGAGAGCGGCATAGCGGTTGATGTAAAAGTCGTAGGTCCGGGCGATCGAATCTTTGTCCAGTCCGTATTTTTCCAACGCCACCTTGTGCGCACCCTTGGGGTTGCTCTCCTGCCAGGCGAGCATCCGCCGCTCGGTATCGGCGCTCAGCTCCCAACCCAACCATCTGTAGAGCCGGCGCAACTCGTGGATAGGATCGGCCATGAAGTCGCGGAACGCGATGTCGTGGAAGGATTGCGCACCGATTCGATCGCGCAGGCCGATCAGGCGCCGTATCGCCAGCGCCCACTCCTCCATCGCGTGCCTGGCGTACCACTGCGGCATCGGGTCCGCCAGCAGTTCGCGGCGCGTGGACCACAACAGGTCGGCGAGGGAAGCGAGAACCTGGGCCGGATGGCGATGGGTCATTACGAAGCGCGCGTCGGGGTAAACCTTGATGAGCGCGTCGATGTAGAGCATATGGGTCGGCGACTTCAGGCTCCATCGCTTGGGCGGACAGCGCCACTGCAGCAGTTTGAGCACCCGTTTATGGTAACGGTAGGCCGGTTCCATGTCGGCCGAGGAGTTGAGCCATTCGATATAGGACGGTACATGCACCGCGGACTCGAAGGCCTGGAACTTGAATTCAAGGAACATCAGGTACAGGCATTCGATCGGCCCCTCGGGGTCCCACGGCAGCATGTCGCGCCGCTCCGGACATCGCTCAAGTCCCGCTTCCATGCCGGCCCGGCATTGCGCGATTCGCGCATCGGTGTGCTCGGTCGCGGTCTGCGGCGGCGGACACGGCTTGCCCGCCTCCCACGTGCGCAGCGAGCGGGTGGCGGGGTCCTGCGCGAGCATGAAGGCCAGTGCCGTGCTTGCGGTGCGCGGCAATCCCACGCCGAACAGCGGCGCCACGATCTGCTCGTCGTCGATCTCGGGATGCCTGCGGTACCAGTCTTCGACTTCCAGCCGGTTGATCAGAATTCCGATCAGCATCTCCGGCACGGCCATTTTGCCCAGTTCGTTGAGTTGGCTTTCCCGGTTGATCGAGTCGACCAGGCGCTCCAACCCCTCGCGGAAGGAATCGCCGCCGAAGTCGTTCAGTCCGCTGCGCGAGCGGGCTGCCTCAATCAGTTGCTCGACTTTCATATCGTCCTCGCGCCGGCTCAGATTCCATACCTGCGGCTGATCGCTTCGGAGCGCGCCGCGATGCGCCGGCGGCGCTCCTGCGGCGTGATGACCGGGTCGCCCTGGGCAAGCTCGCTACGCACCTCGGCGGCCTTGACCACCTTGGCGTTGGGTTGCTGCGGCTGCGCGCCGCTGACTCCCTGCCATCGCAGGAAGATCGTTCCGCGCGGCCGCCCGCAAGTGTCCAGCCAGTTGGGCGCGCCGGTATCCTGCTTGCTGACCACGTAGCGATACTTGCCGTCGCCGCTTTGCCAAGCCTGGCCCGGCAGCGCGTAGCTGGTCTGCCGATCGCGGTAGTCGTAAGTGATGAACCACCACAGGTCGGCCAGCAGGATGTTGGCATAGCGCGCCGTGACCGGTTCGAAAGTCAGCACCAGCGCCTCCTCGTCGGCCAGATTGTATTTGCCGGCGCTGATGAACTGCCCCGCGATGCCGCCGACCGTTGGCCAGGGCTTGGCGATTGCGTTGACCGGCGTCGGGCCCACCATGTTGTTGTTGAAATCGATCCAGTAGCGGACGTGCGTGGCCAGCAGACGTCCCGCCTCGCTGATGCGCCGTGCGACCTGCTCGGGTGTCGGCACCGGTGCGGGCGTCCCCTCGGCGCCGATTCGCTCGATCAGGATTTCGCCCTTGCGCTGATGGGGCCAGTCGTCGCCAAAGCATTGGCGCAGAACGATCAACGATGCACCCGGCCCGCTCCGAAGCCAATTTCCCGGCTGCGGCTCGCGGCTGACGATGATTTCGTAGCTGCCGTCGGGCTCGAACTTGATCGCGTCGAGGTCCAGTTGGCTGACGACCGTGGCCAGCGAACCGTCGCCGGGATTGCCGGCGATGATCTGAAACAGAAAGTCGGTGGCCGTGCCGCGCGTGCCCCTGATGCGATACTCGCCGGTGTCGTCGATATGCGCGCCGCCGTAGAGGTTGTCGGGATTGTCCAGGCCGAACTTGGAGAAGGTGTCCTGTCCGCGGCGGAATTGCGGATGTATCGGATCGACGTTGGCCATCGCGCTCTGCACGATGTTCACCATCAGACCCATCAGGTACGCGTAGCCATCGGCCCGCTCCTGCGGCGTCAGTCCCTGCACCTGGTCGATCAACCGCTGCGCGTCGCGCAGATGGTTGTGAAAGGACTCCATCGCGTCAGCCAACATCCGGCCCTGCTCTGTCGCGCTCATGGCAGTGTCCTCCGCGCTGTGTGGGTGTTTAACAGAATTCCACGCCGACCGGAAAGCCGCGCGCCGCTCTTGTCGCGCAAGACTTCCCGCGCTACATCATCGCCCAGACCTATGGGCGATACCTTTGTATTGGTGCACGGTGCCTGGCACGGCGCGTGGTGCTGGGCCGCGGTGATCAGGCAACTGCAAAAACTGGGCGACCGCGCCTTCGCCGTCGACCTACCGGGCCACGGCGCCAGCGCAATCAGCCGCGCGCAGGCGACGCTGACCGGTTACATCGACTGCGTCGCGAACTACATTGCCGAGCGCGGATTGAACGACGTGATCCTGGCCGGCCACAGCCTGGGCGGGATGACGATCTCCGGCGTGGTGCAGAAGATTCCGGCGCGCATCAAGCGCGTCGTTTACGTCAGCGCCATCGTGCCGCGCGACGGCGAAAGCGCGATCCACACGCTGCCCGACGCCGACGCCGTGGCGCGTGCGCTCGAAGGCCTGCGCTCGCGCCCCGATCCCTCAAGCCCCGTCGACGAGCAGATGTTTCGCACCGCCTACATCCAGGACGCGTCGCGCGACTTGCAGGATTTCGTGCTTTCCGCGCTGGTGCCTGAGCCGGTTGCGCCGATGCTCGAACCCATTTCGATGAAAGGCTTTTACACCTGCGGGGTGGCGCAGAGCTTCCTGGTCTGCGAGGATGACATCTCGCGCGGACCCGGCCATTGGCATCCCAACTTCTCAAGCCGGCTGGCCAACCCGACGATGCGCCACGTCAAGTGCGGCCACGAGATCATGTTCACCGCGCCAGTGCAATGCGCCCGCGCGCTGCACGAACTGGCGCAGGGCTGATGGCCTTAGTGCCGGGCTCGTACGATTTCCGCCAGTTCGTCCAGCCGCGGCAGCGTCCGCTCGCCAGCTTCTGAGGGGATACGATAGATCACACGCTCCACGCCCAGGCGCTCGTATTCGTCAAGCGCCGCCCTTTCCGGTTCGATCTTTTCCCAAACGAAGCGATGCGCGGTGATGCGGATGGTGTTCGGATCGCGGCCGCGGGCTTGGGCCCGGCGGCGCAAATCGTTGAGCATCGATTTGAAAGTATCGAGCGGCACGCGCTGCGGCAGCCATCCATCGCAGTACTCGACGATCCGGTCCAGCGAGCGCGGCGCCATCGCGCCCAGCAGGATCGGCGGATGGGGCTTCTGGGCGGGCCGCGGCGGGCATCTGATGGCGTCGAAGTTAACGAACTCGCCGTGATACTCTGCAATCTCACTGGTCCAGATCCGCTTCATCGCCTCGATGCGCTCGCGAAACACCTTCCAGCGATCCTTCCAGGCGACGCCGTGATGCGCCATCTCCTCGATTCGGCCGCCCGAGCCGACGCCGAACACCAAGCGCCCGCCGGAGAGCAGGTCCAGCGAGGCGACCTGTTTGGCCAAAATAATCGGGTCGTGCTCCGTGACCAGGCAGATGGAGGTGCCGACCTTGATGCGCGTGGTGACCGCCGCCGCCGCGGTCAGCGCGATCATGTTGTCGAACATGTTCTTGTACTGCTCGGCGAACGCCTGCGGCGGCCACGGCACGGATTCATGAACCGGCACGTGGGTGTGCTCGGGCACGAACAGCGCGTCGAGTCCGCGTTCTTCGACTGCACGCGCCATTTGCGCGGGATGGATCGCGTTGCAGGTGGGGACGTAAGAGACGCCGACTTCCATGGCCTTGTTAGGGGATCAGGACGCCGCCGTTGGGATGCATCAATTGACCGGTGTAATAGGCGCCCTCCTCGCTGGCCAAAAACAGCGCGGTGGCCGCGATGTCATAGGGCTTGCCGTAGCGGCCCAGAGGTATCGTGTCGAGCACGGCCCTGGACAGCCGTTCGCTGCCCCGGATGTGATCGGTCATCGGCGTTTCGATAAAGCCGGGCGCGATCGCATTGGCCGTGATGCCGTAGCGGGCCAGCTCCACCGCCAGCGTCTTGGTAAGCACCCACACCCCGGCCTTGCTCACCGAGTAGGCCCCTCCGCGCGCCGACACCACGATCGCCGCGCCCGAGGCTATGTTGATTATGCGCCCGCCCTTGTTGGCTTTGATCATGGCGCGGGCGACGTGACGGTCGGTCAGAAAGGTCCCGTCCAGATTGACGCTCATCATGCGGCGCCAATCCTCCAGCGGCTGATCGACCAGCAGCCAGCGATTACCCTGATCGGTGCCGTAGGTGGAAAACGGAATCGCGGCGGCCGCAACCAGGATATCGATTCCGCCCAGCTCCACCACCGCCCGCTGCACCATCGCCTCGATTTGCGCCTCGTCGCTGATCTCCACCTGGTGTGCAATCGCGGTGCGGCCGAGTTTGCGGAGCTCGGCCGCCACGCTCTCAACGCCCTCCAGGTTGCGGTCGGCCGCCATCACGTCGGCGCCCTGCTGGGCGAACAAGCGCGCGGTTTCGCGCCCGATCCCGCTGGCGGCGCCGGTAATAAGAGCGGTCTTTGCGGTCAAGTCCAATACCATCAGACTCCCTCCTCGATCGGCCGCGGCCTGGCGTCATCCCCGGTCTGCAAAGGCCGGCATGACTTCGCGCGCGAACAGCTCCATCGACGCCATGGTTTCGCTGTGCGGCATCAGGCCCAGCTTGAACTGACACATGATCCGGTCGGCGCCGGCGGCCTGGAATCTGCGCAATTCCCGGATACAGGTTTGCGGGCTGCCCGAGATTACCATCCCGGCGCGCTTGAATTCCTCGAATCCGACCTGGCCCAACAGGTAGCGCACGATACTGTTGCCCGACGGCATTTCCGCGGGCGCACCCGCCTCGGGCATAGGGTAGTAAGTGCGGCCCATCTCGGTAAAGAACCACTTGTGATAGAGGCTGAAACGCTCGTCGGCCTCGCGATCGGTGGGCGCGCAGTGGATATCGACCAGCACGGAGAACTCGCCGCGGCTGCCCGCCTTGGCGCGCGCGGCGCGGAAGCCGGCGGCCTGTTGCGCGACGTCGGAAAGCGGGTTGACGCGTGCGATGCTCATCGTCTCCCAGCCCCGGGCGCCGTACACCGCGGCGGAGTCGGGGCTGGTCACGGCGGCGTGGATGCGCGGATGCGGCTTCTGCATCGGCTTGGGGATGACGTTGATCGGCTGGTCGATTTTGAAGAACCGTCCGTTGTGGACGAAGTCCTCCCCGGTCCAGCATTTGAGCACCACCTCCAGCGCTTCATACATGATGTCGCGTCCCTGCTCGAAGGGTTCGGAGCGGAACTTGTTCCATTCAAAGGTCGGCACGCCGCGCCCGATTCCGAACTCCAGCCGGCCGTGGCACAGATGGTCCAGCGTGGCGTAGCGCTCGGCCACCGTCACCGGGTTGTGATAGGGCAGCAGGCAGACGCCGCACCCCAGCCGCACCCGGCTGGTGCGCGCCGCCAGCGTCGCCAGCATAATTTCCGGCGCCGAACAGTAGGAGTAGAGATCGGTAAAGTGATGCTCCAGCACCCAGATCGACTCAAAACCCTGCTCTTCGGCAAAGCATGCCTGCCTGATATAATCGTCGTACAATTGGGTTACTTGATCGTACGTTCCCCTTCCAAGTTCGAACTCTGAGAACAAGCCAAATTTCATGCAGCCGCCTTTCCGCTTGCGCGACGGGCAAAGTCGGTAGCCCGGACTAACATCGTCCAGCCGGTGCGATTGGTAGCCCGGCTCAGGCGCAAGCGCAAGGCTTGACGGGCTGCGGACAGGACCGCAAACGCGCCCTTGCGCCATCGTTACCACCGGCGCCCAAACCGTCGTAAACTGCGGAGGCCGGCGCGCGCCGTGCCGGCGGCAAATCAAGCGGGAGGTTCCAACGATGGCCGAGCTTGCCGAACTCGAAGCGCGAATTGCAGCCTTGGAAGACATCGAGGCGATCAAGCGGCTTAAGTACAAGTACCTTCGATGCCTGGACACCAAACAGTGGGACGAGATGGCCACGACGTTCGCGCCCGACGCAACCACGGACTACTCGGACGGGGAACTGCGATTTTCCGGGCGCGACGCGATTATCCGCTTCCTCAAGGACAGCGCCTTAGCCGGTCCCTCGGCAATGGTCGGCGTCCATCATGTCCATCATCCCGAAATCGAGCTGACCAGCGCCACGACGGCCAAGGGCACGTGGGCGCTCTACAACTACCTGCTGCACAAGAGCGCGCACACCGGACTCAGGATCTGCGCCTACTACCACGATGAGTACGTCAAGAGCGCAGGACACTGGCTAATCAAGTCCACCGGCTACCGGCGTATCTTCGAGGAGAGTTGGGATCGCAAAGACACGCCGAGCCTGAAGATTGTGAAGGCCTGAGCTTCTGTTGTTGCCGCTCCCACAACCAGTTGTGGGAGCGGGTCAGGATGGGGCTCTGGCTCGAGCAGCAACGCTTACTGCACCGTCAAGCCGCCGTCGGCGACCATCGAATGGCCGGTCACAAATGAGGCGCGGTCCGAGCACAGCCAGGCCGCGACTTCGCCCATCTCCTCGGGCCGCGCCGCGCGCGCCATCGGCGTCATCCGGGCCATGGCACGGCCGCGCCGCTTGAGTTCGGGAATCAGCCGCTGCAGCATCGGCGTCTCGGTCCCGCCCGGACAGACCGCGTTGATGCGGATGCCGTCCTTGGCGTATTCAATCGCGCCGGTTTTGGTCAGGCCGATCACGCCGTGCTTGGTGGCGCAGTAGATGGCGTGGAGGTCGGTGCCGACCAGTGCCGCCGTCGAAGCGGTGTTGACGATCGCGCCGCCGCCGCCCTGCGCGAGCATCTGGTGGATCTCATACTTCATGCACAACCACACCCCTTTCATATTGACCGCGACCAGCCGGTCGAAGTTCTCCTCGGTATCGTCGGCCAGTTTAAGCAACGCGGTTTCAACCCCGGCATTGTTGAAAGCGCAGTCCAGGCGCCCGAATTGCGCCGCCACCCGCTCCACCATCGCCTTGACCTCGGCCGCCGACGCGACGTTGCACTTGACAAAAAATGCCTCGCCGCCTGCCGCTTTGATCAAGCGTACGGTTTCCTCACCCGTTTCCGGGACGATATCGGCCACCGCCACCTTCGCGCCGTGGCGCGCAAAACACAGCGCGGCGCCGCGTCCGATCCCGGTGCCTGCACCCGTAATCAGCGCGCTTTTGCCTTCCAACATTCCCGCCATCGTTTTGTTCTCCGATACCAACCTGTCCAGCGTATATTGACGGCGCGCACGCTCGTTTGCCAGCCGCGCCTTGACTTTGGATTCAACGCGCGCGCAATCTCCTGACAAGGAGGGCTCCGCGATGGCGTACGATTTGCTGGTCAAAAACGGAACTATCGTGGACGGCACCGGTGCGCCGGCTTTTCGCGGCAACGTGGCAGCGGCGGGAGGCCGCATCGTCGAAGTCGGTGACGTGCAGGGCGCGGCGGCGCGCGTGATCGACGCCACCGACCTGATCGTCAGCCCCGGCTTTATCGACCCGCATACGCATTACGACGCGCAGATCTGCTGGGACCCGCTGGTCAGCTGCTCCTCCTGGCACGGCGTGACCACGGTGATCATGGGCAACTGCGGCGTGGGACTCGCGCCCTGCCGCCCCACCGCCAGGGAACACGAAATCGCGGCGAAGAATCTTGAGCACGTCGAGGCGATTCCCTATGACGTGCTGGAGGGCGGACTCACCTGGGACTGGCAGACCTTTCCTGACTACATCGAAGCAGCGCGCCGGCGCGGTACCGGTATCAACCTTGGCTTTTTAGCTGCGCTCTCGCCCTTTCGCCATTGGGTGATGGGCGAGGACGCGATGGCCCGCGCCGCCACCGAGGCGGAGACGGCCGAAATCAGGCGTTTGCTCGCCGACGCGATTGGCGCCGGCGCGCTGGGCTTTTCGCTGACCGTGATGCCGCAGCATCTGGGATATAAGGGGCAGCCGCTGGCCTGCCGTCTGGCCAGCGACGACGAGCTGCGCGCCTATGGCGGTGTGCTGCGCGAGGCTGGCCG
>Ga0070740_10006398_pt1 | contig 10347 bp, 7 predicted proteins | sample Coa_R2_FD_67286 | JGI IMG/M metagenome (GOLD analysis project Ga0070740, IMG submission 67286) | Surface soil microbial communities from Centralia Pennsylvania, which are recovering from an underground coalmine fire - Coalmine... | ecosystem: Environmental > Terrestrial > Soil > Unclassified ...
TCTCCGTTCAGTACCATCCCGAAGCCTCTCCCGGCCCCCACGATTCCAGCTATCTCTTCCGGCGCTTCAAGCGGATGGTCGAGATGTTTCCGCGCTACGGCGCCGACACCCTCGACCGGATCGCCGCTGAGGAGGCCGCCGGCAGCCAATGAACCACAACCAGTTATCAGGAATGCTTTTTTAACGTGCCGCTTCGCAAAGATCTCAAATCCGTTCTCCTCATCGGCTCCGGCCCGATCGTCATCGGCCAGGCCTGCGAATTCGACTACTCGGGCACCCAGGCCATCAAGGCCCTGAGCGAGGAAGGCTTGCGGCTCATCCTCGTCAATTCCAACCCCGCCACCATCATGACCGATCCCGAGCTCGCCGACCGCACCTATATCGAGCCGATGACAGCTTCCGCGATCGCGAGAATCATCGAACGCGAGCGCCCCGACGCGCTCCTGCCCACGGTCGGCGGCCAAACCGCCCTCAATCTCGCGATCGAACTCGCCGAGTCCGGCGTCCTCGACCGTTTCGGATGCGAACTTATCGGGGCGAAGCTCCATGCGATCAAGAAGGCCGAGGACCGCGACCTGTTCAAACAGGCAATGCTCAATATCGGGCTCGAGGTTCCCCGCTCCGCGATCGCGCATTCCATGGGCGATGCCGACCGGATTCGCCGCGACCTCGGCCTCCCTCTTATCATCAGGCCCTCGCGCACCCTCGGCGGCACCGGCGGCTCGATCGCGCGCGAACCCGACGAATTCCGCGCACGTGTCGCATGGGGACTCGAAATGTCTCCGATTCGCGAGGTCCTCCTCGAGGAATCAGTCGAAGGATGGAAGGAATTCGAGCTCGAGGTGATGCGCGATGGCGCCGACAACGTCGTCATCGTTTGCTCGATCGAAAACCTCGATCCGATGGGCGTTCACACCGGCGACTCGATTACCGTCGCCCCCGCCCAGACTCTTACAGACAAGGAATACCAGATCATGCGTGATGCCGCGCTGCGGATCATCCGCGAGATCGGTGTCGATACCGGCGGCTCCAACATCCAGTTCGCGATCGAGCCCCGCACCGGCCGCATGGTCGTCATCGAGATGAATCCGCGTGTGTCGCGCAGCTCCGCCCTTGCATCCAAGGCCACCGGCTTCCCAATCGCCAAGATCGCCGCGCGCCTCGCCGTCGGCTACCGCCTGGACGAAATCCCCAACGACATAACGAAGAAAACCCCGGCCTGCTTCGAACCCACGATCGACTACGTCGTGACCAAGATCCCGCGCTTCACCTTCGAGAAATTCCGCGGCGCCACCGACGAACTTGGCCCCCAGATGAAATCCGTCGGCGAGGTTATGGCCATCGGCCGGACCTTCAAGGAATCCCTGCAGAAGGCGCTTCGCTCTCTCGAGATCGGCTCCTTCGGCCTCGAATCGCGCCTTAAGAACCCCGATTCCTCCGCCGCGCTCGCCGCGCTGCGCGCCGAAATCGGACGCCCGAGCAGCCTTCGCCTGTACCATCTCGCCGATGCGCTCCGGCTCGGCATGTCGCCCGACGAGGCGCACAAGCTCAGCCGCATCGACCCGTGGTTCATCGACGCGATCGCGGAAATCGTCGCGGCCGAACCGCGCGTTGCCGGCGAACCCTTCTCCGAAAGCTACTTCCGCGAGTTCAAGGCGATGGGATTCTCCGACCGGCGCATCGCGGACCTCCGCGGTATCGATGAGGCCGAAGTTGCCCGCAGCCGCCGCGAGATGGGCGTGATGCCCGTGTTCAAGGCCGTCGATACCTGCGGCGCCGAGTTCCAGGCCTTCACCCCCTACCTCTACTCCACCTACGAGGGCGAGGATGAAGCCGAACCAAACAACCGCCCAAAGGTCATGATTCTCGGCGGCGGCCCCAACCGCATCGGACAGGGCATCGAGTTCGACTATTGCTGCGTTCACGCAAGCCTAGCCCTCAAGGATGCCGGCTTCGAGACGATCATGGTCAATTGCAATCCTGAAACCGTCTCGACCGACTACGACATCTCGGATCGCCTTTATTTCGAGCCGCTCACCTTCGAGGACGTGATCGCGATCGCCGAACGCGAAAAACCCCGCGGCGTCATCGTGCAGTTCGGCGGGCAAACCCCGCTCAAGCTCGCCGTCCCCCTCGAACGCGCCGGCGTTCCGATTCTCGGCACCACGCCCGACGCGATCGATCGCGCCGAGGATCGCGAGCGCTTCAACGCGCTGGTCAACAAGCTCGGCCTCAAGCAGCCCCATGGCATCCTCGCCCGCGGACTCGATGAAGCCGTCGCCGGCGCCGCGCGAATCGGCTACCCCGTCCTCATCCGCCCCTCCTACGTCCTCGGCGGCCGCGCGATGGAAGTGATCGCGGACGAAGCCGCACTGCGCCGCTACGTCTCGCAGGCCTTTGAGGCCTCCGAACGCCACCCGCTGCTCATCGACCGCTACCTGCGCGGAGCGACCGAAGTGGACGTCGATGCGATCAGCGACGGCGAGACCGTCGTGATTGGCGGAATCATGGAACACGTCGAGCACGCCGGAATCCATTCCGGCGACAGCGCATGCGCGCTTCCCCCGCGAAGCCTCTCGCGCGAGCTGCAGAACACGTTGATGGAACAGACCAGGATGCTCACGCGCGAACTCGGTGTCGTCGGCCTTATCAACGTCCAATTCGCCATCTTCGACGGCGAAGTCTATATCCTCGAAGTCAACCCTCGCGCCTCCCGCACCATCCCCTTCGTCAGCAAGGCGATCGGCGTACCTCTCGCCAAGCTCGCCGCTCTCGTGATGACCGGCCGCAAGCTCGGCGAACTTGGCTTCACCACCGAGCGCATTCCCGCTCACGTCGCGGTCAAGGAATCCGTCTTCCCCTTCGCGCGCTTCTCCGGCGTCGATACGATCCTCGGCCCCGAGATGAAATCCACCGGCGAGGTCATGGGAATCGATTCCTCCTTCGCGATGGCGTTCGCCAAGGCCGAACTTGCCGCATCATCCGACCTTCCGCTCTCCGGACGCGTCTTCATCAGCGTGCGCGATGAGGACAAACCGCTTCTCGATCCGATCGTCAAGGGACTCGTCGAGATGGGATTCGAATTGATCGCCACTCGCGGCACGGCCGCCTACACCAACCGGCTCGGCCATCGATGCGCGTCGATCAACAAGGTGCTGCAGGGCAGTCCGCACATCGTCGATGCGATGAAGGAGGGTGCAATCGCCGCCGTAATCAATACTCCCGATGCCGGCGGCACCGCCGATTCCTTTTCCATCCGCCGCACCGCGCTCGAGCTGCGCCTGCCGTATTTCACCACGATGGCGGGGGCGCGCGCCGCCGTCGAGGGCATCCGCGCTCTCAAGAACCAACCCTTTGAGGTCCGCGCCCTCCAGGACTACCATCGCGGCTGATTCTTCCGCGGCATGAATTCCGTGTGGTGCAGGCTATGCGCGCTCGGAACCGGAACAACCAGATGCCTGCGGATGCGCAGCGCGAGGCCGCTCCCCCCGCCCCCGCGCTTTCGACCCCTATAGCCTCGCTCCCCGGCATCGGCCCCAAACGCGCCGCCGCGCTCTCCGACCGCGGCATCTCCACGCTCGAAGACGCTATCTTCCATCTGCCGTCCCGCTACCAGGACTGGCGCAACCCCGTCCCGCTCGAAAAGCTCGCTGCCGGGATGACCGCCACCGTGGAAGGCGTCCTCGCGGATATCAGGGAACGGCCGATGCGCGGCGCGCCATGGCGACGACTGGCGAGCGGCTGGCTCACGGGCGGCAATCGGCGAATCCGCGTCGTATGGTTCAATCTTCCTGCTTACATGCGCGGGCGGATGCCCTCCGGAGAACGCGTTCTCGCCCACGGTCGCGTCGTTTCCGACTCCGACGGCGCCCTGGAACTCGTTCAGCCCGAAATTCACGTCCTCTCCGCCGGAGAACCGCCTCCCATCCGACCTTCCTACAATCTTCCCGCCGGAATCAGTCAGCGGCTCTTTTCCTCGGTCGCGACGAAAGCACTGAACGATCTGCGCCCGCACCTCACGGGCTCGATCCCCTCCGCCGTCGAGCACGACTTTCCATCCATCGCCGAAGCGCTTGCCGAGCTTCACGCTCCCGGTCCGGCCTCGGACGTGGCCGCTCTGAACGCCGGAACCTCCCGCGCCCATCTGGCGCTCGCCTTCGATGAACTCTTCGCCTTCGAGCTGGCGCTCGGACTCGAGCGCGAACGCGCCGCCGGCCGCCCCGGAATCGCGATCGCCGGAGAAGGTCCGCGCACCCGCCAATGGCGTCAAAGCCTGCCGTTTGCGATGACCGCGGCGCAGGCGCGCGCCATCGACGAAATCGCCGCCGACCTCGCCCGCCCCACCCAGATGAACCGGATGCTTCTCGGCGATGTCGGAAGCGGCAAGACCCTTGTCGCCTTTCACGCCGCCCTGAGCGCAGCCGAAGCCGGATTCCAGGTGGCGATGATGGCGCCGACGGAACTGCTCGCCGAACAGCATCACGCGAGCTTCAACCGCCTGTGCGCTCGCCTCGGATTCCCCGCGGCGCTACTCACCGGCAAGGTAACCGGCGCCTCCCGCGCATCCACGCTGCGCAACCTCGCCGCCGGCGCGCTCCCGATCGTCTTCGGCACCCACGCGCTCATCCAGGAAGGCGTCCGCTTCCACCGCCTCGGCCTCGCGATCATCGACGAACAGCATCGCTTCGGCGTCTTCGACCGGGCGCGCCTCAAGGCGCAGGGCCCCGAAGCCAATCTCCTGATGATGACGGCAACGCCGATCCCAAGAAGCCTCGCGATGAGCCTGTTTGCGAATCTCGATCTTTCCTTCCTTGATGAGATGCCGCCCGGACGTACGCCGATCGAGACCATCGTCTTCGCCGAAAGCGACCTCGCCCGGGTTGATTCGATCGTCGAGCGCGAGCTCGCCATGGGCCATCGCGCCTACTACGTACTGCCGCGCATCGATGCCGCCGACGAGGAGCGCAAGTCCGTCGCCGCCACCGCTGAACGCCTCAGACGCGGCCCGCTGCGCTCTTACCGCATCGAAACCATCCATTGGCAGAATGAGCCCCGCGGACAAGGAGCGCGTGATGGCGGCGTTTCGCGATGGCGCCGTCCAGGTTCTCGTCTCCACCACCGTCGTCGAGGTCGGCATCGACGTGCCCGAGGCAACCGTGATGGTCGTAATCGCAGCCGAACGCTACGGACTCGCCCAGCTGCACCAGCTACGGGGCAGGGTGGGGCGGGGCGCCACGCCCTCCAAATGCTGCCTCGTCACTTCCGCCGAATCCGACGATTCCGCCCGCGAACGGATGCGAATCATGACCACCTGCCGGACCGGGATGGAAGTCGCGGAGGCTGACCTGCGCCTGCGCGGACCCGGCGACCTCCTCGGCGCCCGCCAGACCGGCGCGCTCCCACTTCGCTTCGTCCATCTCGTCCGCGACCATCGCCTTATCGAACGCGCCCGTCATCTCGCTGAACAATGGCTCGCTCGCGACCCCGGCCTGCGAAGCCCCGATTCGCTCGGCGCCCGCCGCGCGATCAGGAGGATGCTCGCGCTCGGCTTCAGCATGGGAGACGTCGGCTGATGCCCCGCAGGAACCCATCGCCGGGCTCCCGGCCCAAACTTCCCGTGCGGCACGAGCTGTCCGCCGGAGGCCTCGTCTATCGCCGCGTCGGCGAACGCGATCTCGAATTCGCGATGGTCCGGCCCAAGGGCTCCGACTCATGGGCCCTCCCCAAGGGCCATCTCGAAAGCGATGAAAGCGTGCAGAGCGCGGCCGTCCGCGAAGTGCGCGAGGAAACCGGACTCGAGGTCGGGCGCGTCGAGCCCCTCGGCGATATCGCCTATATCTTCTCGTGGCGCGACCGCCCCGATGCGCAGTTGGTCCGAATCTACAAGCGCGTCAGGTTCTTCCTGATGGAATTCGCCGGCGGCGACCCCTCCCGCCACGATTCCGAAATCGAGGAGGTCGTGTGGATGCCCGCGGCGGAGGCGGCCCGCCGCGCCACCTACAAGGACGAACGCAACCTTATCGAGAAAGCGATCCGCGTTCTGTCGGAACGCTGATCGCCGCCCCGTCGCCGATCCTGCTCTCCGCCCAGATCGATTCCGCAATCTGCTTCGATGCCGCCGACGCGCCGAGCATCACCAGCACCGCGCGTCCGCGATTTTCGATCGAGCGCCCGATGGTCGGCGGATTGCGCTCTATCACCTTCGCGTACGCGCCCGCGAAGCCGGCCGCCGAAGTTTCATCCGAAAAGACGAGCAGCCATATCACCGAGACTTCACGCCCCGATTGCAGGATAACCATCTGATCGCCCGCCCATCGCTGCGCCACCGCCACCTCCGGCGCCTTCCTGCCCAAATTTCGCTCGAGGATCGTGCGCAGGAGCAGTTCGCCGTAAGTGTCGTCGTCGATCTTCGTCCACGATCCCATCACACGCTCGTACCCGCGCACCTCCACGTTCACCGGAGGCGTGAAATGATCGAAGTAGTCGGCGGAATGAATTACCTGATGCGTCGACAGCGGCGGCTTCGCGTACATCGCATCCACCGCGCTCCATCCGCCCCGCCGGTACGCTTCCGCCACCATTCGCACCCCGTCCGAGTATTGAAAAATCACCGGCACCGAGATTCCCTCCGGCGTCTCAGGCGCCTGCGATGCGAACGTCTTCGCGATATCCCCAAGATGAGAGAGCAGGGCGTCCGCGACCCCGTCGTCCATCCTGCCCGCCACATACGCGTATCCCGCGATCGTTGCATCCCCCTCCGCCAGGCACTTGAGCGCGATCGCGCGGTCGTCGTTGTTCTTCACCCGGTCCAGCTTGCGCTCGAGATCGAAGTGCTGATCCTGCAGCGCATGCGTCAGCTCGTGCGACAGCACCATCTCGCCCGCAATATCGCGCCGCGCCACCAGCTCGACCGTGTTCCCGAAAAAGCCCAGGTCCGCGCCTCCCTTGACCAGCACCATCTGCTTTGAGCGCGGATCGTAAAACCCCGCCACCTGGTTGCGCAGAAGCTTGAGCGATTCCGCCTTCAGATCCATCCCCGGCGGATAAAGTCCCACCATCGATCCCGCCGTCCCGTCCACCCGAAGCTGATTGTCCGTGTAGTCGCGCATCAGGTCCGCTTCCATCAGCTTCTCCGCCTCGTCGCGATCCTTCACCGCAACCGGCACGGGCCTGAGAAAATTGAGCTGCCGAATCCGCTGGATCCCCTGCTCGACCTTTTCAAGGCTGCCCTGATCAACTGAAGCGCCGTTGACCAGCGCGTACGCGCACCCCGCCAAAAGCAGCACGCACGCCGCCGCGGCGAACCGCCGTGTCGCGCCTCGCATAACAGCGAAGAGCGTCCTCATTCGCTTACGATGATGATCGGTAATCCGAAGCGCGAGGTCTCTCCCGCCCGCACTTCAGCTTCATCCCGGGTCGCGAATCCTCCCATCCGCACCCGGTAGTAGCGATGGCTTCCTGCTTCGACCTGATCCACGCGCACGTCAGAATAGTACGCGGCCAGTTGAGAGCGTAGATGATTCGCGTTCGATGAATTCGCGAACGATCCCACCTGCACGAAGTACCGTGGCGGCCCCATCGATGCCCCCGCCGGCACGCTTACCAGATCCAGCCGCACGTTCGCCGTCCCCGGACCCATCATCCCCAGAACCGTCGCCGCTTTGCGCGACAGATCGATCTTCCGCCCCTTCAGGTACGGACCGTGATCGTTGATCCGAACCTCGACCGAGCGCCCGTTGTCGAGATTCGTCACCATCACCCGGCTCCCAAGCGGATACAGAGTCGAGGCCGCCGTCAGATCGTTCTGATTGTAGATCTCACCGCTCGAAGTCGGATGCCCGTCGAAGCCCGGGCCGTACCACGATGCGACTCCAAACTGCGATTTGGCAGGGGAGGGCGGGGGAATCGATGCGACCGCGGGAGTGGTGCGCACCGGCTTGCTCGTAGAACATGCCGCGATGGCGGCTGCGGCAGCCGCCGCCATCGCCGCGCTCAAGAGCCGCAGGCGCATCTCCCTTCCTTCCAGCACCACAACCGCCCCGCAGGAATTATAAAGATGACGCTGCGCCGGATGAAGCCCCATCCGCGCGCAGCGAAATCAACCCAGCGCCTGCCCGATGGGCTGCCTGTTGATGGAATGCGAAGCCGGCCTTAGATGCGCTTTCCCCGCATGGTACCATCCTCAGGCGGCAGTTGCGTTTTCAGGCTTGCGATGCTCCTTAACCGACAGGCCCTCGAGGATATCGAACGACAAACCCTCGCTCCTTACGCGATGCTGTCGTCTCAAAGCCGCGGGCGCCGCTTTCCCGAACCCGAGCATCCGATGCGCACCGCGTTCCAGCGCGACCGCGACCGCATCATCCACTCCGCCGCCTTCCGCCGCCTTGAATACAAGACCCAGGTCTTCGTCAATCACGAGGGTGATTACTACCGCACTCGCCTGACCCATACCCTCGAGGCCGCCCAGGTTACCCGCACCGTCGCCCGCAATCTTGGCCTCAACACGGAGCTCGCCGAAGCCGTCGCCCTCGCGCACGACCTGGGCCACACCCCGTTCGGCCACGCCGGCGAACGATTCCTCAACGAATTGATGCAGCCTTACGGCGGCTTCGACCATAACGCGCAGAGCCTCCGCACCGTCGATTGGATCGAAGTCCGTTATCCGGGATTTCGCGGCCTCAACCTGACCTTCGAGGTCCGCGAAGGAATCATCAAGCACTCCCACTTCCAGGACCGCCCCGCGGCCCGGGAGTTCGGCCCCGACGAATTCCCTTGCCTCGAGGCTCAAATCGTGGACCTGGCCGATGAGATCGCCTACCTCGCCCACGATGTCGACGATGGGCTCAAGGCCCAGATGCTCACGATCGACGACCTGAACCGCTCCGAACTCTACCGGAAGTCGGCGGAACAGGCCCGCGAATCGGTGTCGAACGGTGATGAGCGGCTGATGCGCTATCAGACCGTGATCCGGATGATAGATGCGATGTCCACCGACCTCGTCACCAACATCGCCGCACGGCTCGATTCAGCCCAAATCCGAAGCGTTGACGATATCCGAAAGGCCGGGACGGCCCTCGCCTCGTTCTCGCCCCGGATGGCGCCGATGGTCAATGAACTCAAGGAGATCATGCGCCGGCGCCTTTACCGCCATTACCGGGTCAGCAGGATGACCGAGAAGGCGGGCAGGGTGCTCGCCCGGCTCTTCGAAACCTATATGGCCGAGCCACGCCAGATGCCCGAGCATATCCTCAGGCGCGCCGAACACGACAACGAACCAATCGCCCGCGTGGTCGCGGACTACGTGGCAGGGATGACGGATCGCTTTGCGCTCGACGAATACCGAAAACTGTTCGACCCAGATGAGCGCGTCTGAGCCGCCCCGACGGCCTCCTCGCCGCCGTGGACTCCATCGCCTCATCATCCGGCGCGACGATCATGTCGGCGACCCGATCGGAATCGTATGGCTCGCCCCCGCCGAAACCTCCGGCGACGTCATCATCGAGCGCCTGCGCGACTATCTCGGACACCGCGTCAAGGTCGCCAAGGCCGAGATCTCCCGCGACCGCATTGAAGTGGAACTTGAATGCCGCGGATGGCCCGAAGAGGGGAGCCGCCTCGCCGCCGCCGCCCGCGATCTCTTCAACAAGGGAGCCCGCAAAAACGCGCTTTCGATGTGCCGCGAAGCGCTCGAACTCGACCCTCTCAATGCCGACGCGATGGCGACGCTGGGCCTGATCCTCGCCGCCATGTCCCGCGACCGCGAAGCCCTTGACGCGCTCAAACACGCCCGCGAATTCGGCGCCGGCGGAATTGAAGTGATGCTTGCGATGATGCAATGCGCGCAACGCCTCGGCCGCGCCACCGCCGCCGCCCACTACGCCGAAGAGACGCTCCGCCTCGAACCCAGAAACCTAACCGCCCGCCGCGCCTTGAAGGATATCCGACAATCCTCATCCAAACCTTGAAGAGGGGCGGCTGGCCAGGCCGTTTTCCGCCAATGCCGAACAGGCTTCAGTTCGCCGTCCTCGCGCTTCTGCTCATCGCCTGCCCTCCGGTTCGTAAAGCCTGCGGCGCGAACGCGACCGGTTCCCCCGACGACGCGAACGTCAGCTTGAGTCCGGTCCCGTCTCCCACCGATACCAATGGAACGATCGTTCAGATGGTTCTGCGACGGATTTTCTCGCCCATCGTCGAACACTATCCTGCCGAGGCTTCGCGCCGAGACCTCACCTTTACCAACTTCTTCAACTACGGCTGGACCCAAAGATGGAGCGAGCTCCAGGAGGAGCCAAATGCGGCTCCGCGCTTCCGCCTAATGCGCATCCAACGCGCCTTCTGGGAACGCGA
>Ga0070740_10006399_pt1 | contig 10345 bp, 9 predicted proteins | sample Coa_R2_FD_67286 | JGI IMG/M metagenome (GOLD analysis project Ga0070740, IMG submission 67286) | Surface soil microbial communities from Centralia Pennsylvania, which are recovering from an underground coalmine fire - Coalmine... | ecosystem: Environmental > Terrestrial > Soil > Unclassified ...
TGCAGCGTACGACAGCCTTTGTGCGCCGACGAGCACCGCCGGGATGAAGAAGAGCGAGCCTTCGAGCGCACCGATCGCAATCTCCAATGCGAACGTCTTGGCCAGCTGCGCGTTGGCGAAAAGTTGCGGTGAAACGATCGGGGACTCGACCGAACGCTCGCACAGCCAAAACCCGGCGAGGAGCAACAGGCCGAAAACGATCGTCACCGGATGGATTCCGACGATTCCGTACATCACGAAGAGCAGACCGATCGTCAGCAGCGCAAGGCCGGGCACGTCGAGCGGTCCGCGCACGCGCGGCGCGTTCGACGGAACGTGCGAAAAGGTCAGAACGAGCACGGCGATGCCGATCGGAAAGTTCGGGGCAAAGACCCAGCGCCACGACAAGAAATGCGTGATCAGGCCGCCGTAGAGGGGGCCGACGACCGCGGCCAATCCCCACGTTGCCGCAACCAACCCGAGCGCGGTGCCGCGGCGTGCTGCCGGAACGCGATCCCCGATCGCGGCCGTGGCGACCGGAAAGATGCCGCCCGCTCCGAAGGCTTGAATCGCACGCGCGAGCAGAAAGATTCCGTAATCGTGCGCGAGCATCGCCATCGCGCTTCCGCCCAAGAAGATCGCGACGCAAAGTGCGTAGATCGTGCGGCGCCCGTAGCGGTCGGCCAGACTGCTCATGATCGCGATGCCCGCGATATTCACCAGCAGATAGAGCGTGAAGATCCACGAGAGATCGCCGATGGCTACGCTGAATTCTTTGCCCAGCGCCGGAAGCGCCGGCGAAAGCACGCTCAGATCGAGCGCGCCCAAGAAGACGCCCAAACCCAGCGTCAAGAGCATCGGCAGCACGCTGCGGTCGAGCCGGTGCCCGGCAAACGCGGCCGTCTGGCTCACGAGGCAGGGCCCTTAGAAAACGATCCGGTCGATCACCATCGCGGCGCATATGAGTGCCAGATAGGTGATCGAATACAGGAAGAGCGAGCGCGGGGCACCGCGCTGCGCGCGCAGCACGCGGTACGCGCCGGCAACGAAGACGGCACCGAGCGCCGCCGCGGCAGCAGCGTAGATCGGTCCCATCACGTGCAGCGGGTAGACGAGCGCGAGTGATGCGGCGACGAGCAGCGCCGAGTATGCCGCGATTTCGATCCGCGTTCGGCGTTCGCCGTAGACGTTGGGAAGCATCGGAATGCCGGCCTTGGCATAATCCGTGCCGGTCATCAGCGCGAGCGCCCAAAAATGCGGCGGCGTCCACAAGAAGATGATCGCGAACAGACCCAACGCCGGTGCTCCGATGCCGTGCTGCACCGCCGCCCAGCCGACGAGCGGCGGGATGGAGCCGGCGGCACCGCCGATGACGATATTCTGCGGCGTGCGGCGCTTGAGCAGCATCGTGTAGACGACGACGTAGTACACGTTGCCCGCGAGCGACAGCCATGCCGCCAAGTGATTCACGCGCAGGTAGAAGATCGCGAACGAGAGCACGCCCATGACGCAGGCGTGCGTCGTGGCTGCAAAGATGGTCATCCGCCCGGACGGAATCGGCCGCGCCGCGGTCCGCGCCATCTTGCCGTCGATGTCGCTGTCGTAGATGCAGTTCAGCGTTCCGGCGGACATCGCGGCCAGCGCGCCGCCGAGCAGCGTCCAGAAGAGCAGCGGCAGCGGCGGAATGCCGCGCGCGGCCATAATCATCGCCGCGGCCGTGGTCGTGAGCAGCAGATACATGATCCGCGGCTTGCCCAGATCGTAATAGTCGGCGGTACGTGCGAGCAAACCGGCGGCAGTCGTGTGCGTCGCACCCGCGACGCGGGCCAGGGCGCCGATCATGCGCGCGTCGATGCCGCAGCGCGCGGTTGCGGCGCCGCTTGCAGTACGGCGGCGGAAACGAACGCGAGGAATACCAGTGCGGCGTTGGCCGCATGGGCTTCGCGCAGCTCGATCGGCAGGCGCAGCGCGACGTTGAGCAATCCGAGCAGCACTTGCACGAAGAGCAGCAGTGCGCCGGCCGTCGCCGCGGCGCGAACTGCTCGCGGCGATCCCATGGTCCACGACAGCGCGCAGGATGCAACGCCGCAGAGCAGCGCAACGGCGGCCGCAAAGCGGTGCAGCATCTGAACGAATTGTCCCGGCGTATGAACCACGACCCGGCCCGCGCATTCGGGGATATCGGTACAGGCTAACCCGGCGCCGCTGGAGCTCACGTACGCGCCGATGCACATGACGACGAACGCGATGGCCGCGGTCGCGGCCAGCACGTACGCCGGGAGCGCCGACGAAGGCGGCGGGGCTGCGTTCCCCGCGGTGGCGGACAAGACGCCCATGGCCGCTAGGGATGCGACGAACGCCATTGCAGTCCCCCAGTGCCAAACGACGGAAATGGGTGAATTCGCCAGATGCACGGTCGCGGCGCCCAAGAAGACCTGAAAGGCGAAAAGGGCGGCGATTGCCGCCGCCGCAGGCATCACGAACCGCGCACTCCTTCGCACGCGCCAAGCGTGCGCGAGCAAGGCTATCACGAGCAAAGAGAGGACGCCGGCCGTCACGCGGTGGGTCCATTCCCAGACCGTCCCCCCGCCCATGGCGGGGATCAGCGCGCCCCGGCAGAGGGGGTAGTCGGGGCAGGTCATGCCGGCGCCGTTGATCCGGGTCCAGCTGCCGAGCATGACTTCGGCATAGGCCAGAACCACTGCCGCCAGACTCAGCCGAGCCAATTTTTGCACTACACCGCAGAGTCTATCGGAACGGCGTCCGAGGGACAATGATTTTGTCGTGAAAGCGCGGCGAGGAGCTAGCAGCCGCCGAAGGCGGCGTCCTCGTGCGTCTGCGCGGTATCCTCGTCGCGCACGATCAGCGGCAGCCGCGTTTGAAAGTCGGCGGCCGCGTTCTGCGCGTACGCGGTTGCCGAGTTGCGGCTTCGCAGCGCCTGCGGAGTGAACGGATCCTCGCTGAAGCCTTGATCGAATGCGCTTCCCGAATCCATCCGGCCGCGCATTCCGCTGTAGTCGACGTACGCAATATAGCCGTTGAGATCGCGCGCCATTTTCAACTGCCGTCCAAGCGCGCCTCCCAGCGCGTCGGCAAATGATTTTAGTTCCTTTTGCTGCACCGGATCGGGCGAGTGCGCGGCGAGATCGCGCAAGCGTGCGATGTCTGCTGCGCCGCTGGACGACTGTTTATCTAGTGACGAAGCCAGGTCGCGCAGCGCGTTCAGAGCGTTGTAACGGTGAATCGGATTGCCGTCATCCAAATTCGTCAACCGCAGCTGCGTGATGGTTTGCGCGATGACGCGATTGTCGTCCAGCGCGAGCACGATCGCGTCGTTCGCATGCGTGACGATCTGCGAGCAGCGCGCCGAAGCGCGCACCGTTGCAATCGTTTTTAATTGCGGCGAGGCGACCGGCGCGGGGCTGGCCGTCGCGAGCGCGGCGGCGAGCAAGATATGCCCGAACATACGCGAACGGCTTGCGCGTGAAGCGCCTTTGGCCCCTTCTAACCTTGGTACTCCTTACAGGCTGCCGCGACGTTCGGGTACGTACGCTGGCTCAGGGAACCACTCCGGTACTGGGGGGCAGCGAGATTGCGGTGGTTCGCGACGAACCGTCGCTCGCGCGTTTCGGCATTCGCGCGCCGGTTCGCTACAAGAACGAGTTCGGCGTGGTGCTGTTGATGGGGCCGCACGAACGCAGCGGCTACCGCCAGATCATCGAATCGATTCGCGCCAATCCCGAGGGCGTCCGGGTCGTCGCATTCGAGGAGGCGCCTGCGAACGGGGGCGAGCCTTCAGACAAATATCGGACGTTCACGCTGTGGATTATCCCGAATTCCGTGTACCGCCGCGGCATCAAGGTCCAAGTCGTCACACCGTCCGACGCCCCGGTCGCTTCGACAGTCTTGCCGTAATGGGGTACGATGCTTCGGGCGGGGAGGCTCAAGGTTACCGGGCGCCCGTCGATATTTCTAGAGATCTGATGCACGCACGCGACACTATCGACTTAGACGTACGGGTCGAACGCCTTGGCTTGGCGTTGGCGCCCAGCGGCGACCTATCCGAGGCCGAAGGCACGTTGAATCCCGCCTGCGCACGAACGCGCGCCGGAGAGCTGCTTCTCTATCCGCGCGACGTGGCCAAAGGCAACATCTCGCGCGTCGGGCGCGTGCGCGCGCAGCAGGCCGGCGACCGCTTCGCGTTCGCGCGCGACGGCTTTGCGCTGGAGCCGCAAGCGCAGTACGAGCTGCGTCCCCACCCGGGTTACGGATGCGAAGATCCGCGCGTGACGTTCGTGCCCGCACTGGATCGTTATCTCATGGCCTACACTGCCTTCGGGCCGCAGGGACCGCGCATTGCCGTCGCGGCGTCCGACGACGCGGTGACGTGGCGGCGAATCGGCTTACTGCGTTTTGAACGCCCGGGCATGCACATCGGCGACGACAAAGACGCGGCGTTCTTTCCCGAACCCGTCCGTTCGCCCGGCGGCGTTCTTTCGCTCGCGTTTTATCACCGTCCCATGCTGCACATCTCGGCAGTCGACGGACGCGCCGCGATTCCGATGATCGAACGTATGCCTTTCGAGGATCGCGAGTCGATTCGGATGGGCTACATACCGCTCGAGCCCGCGCTCGCCGACGAGCGCCACTTGCTCGAGGTCGCCGAAAGCGTGCTCGTGATGTCGCCGGATGCGCAATGGGGCTCGCTCAAACTCGGAGCGGGCACGCCGCCGGTTCGGATCGACGAAGGCTGGCTTTCGATTTTTCATGCGGTCGACGTCGTCGACCACGCAGCGTCCAAGCCGAAGCTGCGCTACAGTGCAGGCATCATGATCCACGACGCGCAGGAGCCGCACCGCATCGTGTACCGTTCTCCGCATCCGATTCTTACGCCGCAATCCGATGCCGAGCTGCGCGGGATCGTCGACAACGTCGTCTTTCCGACGGGTATCGATCCGCGCGAGGATCTCGGCGCGCGCGTCTTCGATTTCTACTACGGCATGGCGGACTGGTCGATTGGAGCGGCGCGCATGGTGCTCGGTTCGACGAACGCCGCACGCGAGCCGGCCGAAAGCGCTGCTTAAGTTTCTCGTTATAGCAGCCGTCATCGTCGTCGGCGCCGTTTCGATCGTTGCTGCCTATGCCAATCGCGAAGCGCTCGCCGTCAAGATCCGTTCGGTGTACGTTCCGGCAACCCCCAAACCCGTAACGCCGTTTTCGGAGCGTCCGGCCGAAAGCCGGCCGTTCACCGGTTCGGGCTCGTGGGCACTTTCTGCGCTTCCGGAGTGCTTCGTGCAGCGCAGCCGCATTACCGGACCGCGGCAGTACGTGATGGCCCGTTTGCCGCACGGTGCCGTTCGCGTTTCCGAAGGCGTGACCGTTACGGCCGGAGATTGCCGCGTGTTCGTGCACGGCGGCGAAGTGTGGGCTTGGCGCGGAAAGGACCGCTTGCGCGTTCCCGCGCCGGCAGCGCTCTTTCGCCGGGCATCGCCGCAGGGATTGACGATTGCGCTGCTGCAAGGGTCGGGAAAGGCGTTTGATTTGCGCCTGTACGACGCAGCAGCTCCCAATCTATGAACGAACGATCGAACGGCCTGGTGCGCGAGGTCGAAAAGCGCCGCACGTTTGCGATCATCTCGCACCCCGACGCGGGCAAAACGACGCTCACCGAAAAGTTGCTCCTGTACGGCGGCGCGATCCAAACGGCCGGCCAGGTCTCCGCGCGCCGCGCGCAGCGGTCGGCCACCAGCGACTGGATGGAGCTCGAGAAACAGCGCGGCATCTCGATAACCTCCACCGTCCTGCAGTTCCCATACGCGGGTTACACGATCAACCTGCTCGACACGCCGGGCCACCAGGATTTCGGCGAGGATACGTACCGTACGCTGCTTGCTGCCGACAGCGCGGTGATGCTCATCGATGCCGCTAAGGGCGTCGAGCCCCAGACGAAAAAGCTGTTCGCGATCTGTCGCGCGCGGCGAATTCCGCTCTTTACGTTCATCAACAAGATGGATCGCCCGAGCCGCAACCCGCTCGAGCTGCTCGACGAGCTGGAGTCGGTGCTCGGCATCGGCGCTTTTGCCATGACGTGGCCGCTCGGCAACGGCCCGTCGTTCAAGGGAGTCTACGAGCGGGCAACGCGCCAAGTGCATTTGTTTGAGCGCAGCGCGCACGGAGCCAAGCGCGCGCACGTCGAGGTTTCCAGCTTGGAGGATCCGCAGATCGCGGAATTGCTGGACGAGCACTCGTATCGGGAGTTTCGCGACGGGCTCGAACTGCTCGAAGGCGCCGGCGCGGACTTCGATCGCGCGGCGATGCTGCACGGCGACGTCACGCCGGTGTTCTTCGGCAGCGCGGTGACGAACTTCGGCGTGCAGAATTTCCTGGACGCATTCGTGCACCTCTCGCCGCCGCCCCAGCCTCGCGCAGCGTCAACCGGGCGCGTGGACCCCGCGTCGCCCGAGTTCTCCGGCTTCGTTTTCAAGATCCAGGCGAACATGGATCCGCGCCACCGCGACCGCGTAGCCTTCGTGCGCATCTGCTCGGGCAAGTTCGAGCGCGACATGACCGTGCGCAATGCGCGCACGGGGAAAGACGTCCGTCTCTCTCGCGCCATGAAGCTCTTTGCCGGCGATCGCGAATCGCTGGACGCGGCCTATGCCGGCGACGTGGTCGGGCTGGCGAACCCGGGCGTCTTTGCCATCGGCGATTCGCTGTTCGAGGGCTCGACTGCGCGCAGCTTCGAGCGCATTCCCGCCTTTGCCCCGGAACATTTCGCCGCCGTGCGGAGTATCGATACGTCGAGCTACAAATCGTTCGGGAAGGGGATCGCGCAACTGCGCGAGGAGGGCGCCGTTCAAGTGATGTATCCGCTGGGCTCGATGCGGACCGAACCGATCCTCGCGGCCGTGGGAGCGCTGCAGTTCGAGGTCGTGAAGTACCGCTTGGAATCGGAGTACAACGTCAAGACGGTATTCACGCGGCTGCCGTACGGGCTCGCCCTGCGGGTAACGGGCGAACCGCAGAGCGTCGCAGGCGCGCAGCTTCCGACGAACGCCAAACTCGTCGAGGATTGGGACGGCTCGCCCGTCGCGCTCTTCGAGTCCGAGTGGAGCGTACGGTTGGCCGAGGAATGGAACCCTGCCCTGCGATTTGTGCCATTCACCGCTATCGACGAGGATCAGCATGAAGAAGCTCTTGGCGTGCGCGCTGGCACTCCTTAGCCTGGCAGCCTGCGCCGGAAACCGCGACGACGCGCAGGCCGATAAAATAACGCGTGCGGTCATCAATAACGACATGTCGCCCGTGATGAACGATCTCGACCCGGCGATAAAGGGACAGATCACGCGGGTTCGCGTCGCCGAACTTTCCGACGAGCTCAACGCGCAGGGGACGTACCAGGGCCTTACGCGCGACACGTCCTGGTGCCGCACGGGCTATATCTGCTACGACGTGAAATTCAGCAAACGGCCGTACCACGAAGTGATGAAGGTCGGCTCGGACGGAAAAGTGCAGTACTGGTGGATACGCGCCGCACAACCGAAATAGTCCGGGCCGGCGACGTGCGCGCGGCCGGGGCGCGGCTGCACGGCGTCGTCCATCGCACACCGGTCGTGCATTCGCGCACGCTCGACGAACTCACCGGTGCGCAGGTTTTTCTCAAATGCGAGAACTTCCAGCGAATGGGCGCATTTAAATTTCGCGGAGCCTATAATCGCATCGTGCAATTCGACGCGGCGCAGCGTCGCGGCGGCGTCGTCGCGTTCTCGAGCGGAAACCACGCGCAGGGCGTCGCGCTGGCTTGCAAACTGCTGGACGTCCCGGCGGCGATCGTCATGCCGTCGGATGCGCCGCGCTCGAAGGTCGAGGCGACCAAAGGCTACGGGGCCGAAGTGATCTTTTACGATCGCCACCGCTCGCACCGTGCCGAGATCGCCGAAGCGCTGTGCCGGGAGCGCGGGGCGGTTCTGGTGCCGCCGTTCGACGATCCGCACATCATCGCGGGCGCCGGTACGGCCGGGCTCGAGCTCGTCGATGAAATTCGCGATCTCGACGCGATCGCCGCTCCCGTCGGCGGCGGCGGATTGCTTTCGGGCTGCTGCATTGCCGCTCACGACGCCGATGCGCGCATCGCGATGTACGGCGTCGAGCCCGAGGCCGGAAACGACGTGCAGCGATCGCTTGCCGCTGGAAAGATCGTTCATACCGAGGTGCCGCGCACGATCGCGGACGGTTTGCAGACGCAGGCGCCCGGCGAGCTCACGTTTGGAATCCTGCGGGAGCACGTCAGCGGCGTGGTGACCGTGACGGACGATCAGCTGGTGCGGGCGATGCGTTTTGCGTTCGAGCGGATGAAGCTGGTCATCGAGCCCAGCGGCGCCGCCGCGCTTGCCGCCGTGATGTTCGGCGCACTCGACGTGCGCGGAAAGCGCGCGGGCGTAATTGTCAGCGGCGGGAATATCGACGCGGAACGGTTCATTCAACTGCTGTCATCCCGTTGAAGAATCCATATTCGCGAGCTTGGATTCCGCCGTATGCGCTGATCTTCGCGCAGTTCGCGCACGGCGCGAGCTGGGCGCTCGTTTTGTGGGCTGCCTGGAGCGGCAACCTGCAAAATCCCATGTACGGCTTGGCGTGGGTACACACAGCGGCGCTCGGCTGGATTACGATGGCTGCGCTGGCGATTCTCACGTTTGCTTTGCCGAACTTCATCGACGCGCGCTGGCGGGGATTGACGCTCGCGCGCCGGACGCTCGCGCTCTTCGGAATCGGCGTCGTTCTGCTGGTGTATGCATTCTTGAACGATGCTGCGTTGCTGTGGATCGCCGGGACGATTCTGGCCGCCGCGCTGCTCGTCTATTTGGGCACGGCTTTTGCGACTGCGGCGGCGGGAATGCGGGGCGAGCGCGTGCAGCGCGCCGTCGCGCGCGCCTTCGGCGGGACGTTCCTCTTCTTGCTCGCAACGGCGCTGCTGGGTTTGGGCCTGGCGTTCATGCTCTCGGGAAAAAGCGTTGCGCCGTGGATTGCGGCCAGCGCGCCCGCGCACGCCAACCTCGGGACGCTCGGCTGGCTCACACTGCTCGTCTTCGGCGTTTCGATGCGCACGCTGCGTCCGATCGCCGGCAACGGAACGCGCTTTCGCTGGATGCACATTGCCGTCGGAAGCCTCGCGCTGCTGGGGATTCCGCTTTTGGCTGCAGGAACGGCTGCGCACATTCAGATCCTTGCCTGGATCGGCGGCGCGTTTTTCGCCGTCGCGGCGGGCGGTTACGCGTTCGACGTCTTGGACATCCTGCGGCGTGCCACGGTCGCACATCGGCCGCCGCAAGCCTTCGTGGGCGCGGCAATCTGCTGGCTGCTGATCGTGCTGGCGCTCGGCGCGGGTGTGCTGCAAGGGCGCCCGTGGCAGAGTGCCTACGCGTTCGCGCTCTTAGCCGGATGGATCGGCCAGATGGTCAACGCGCACATCCATCACATCGGCATCCGGCTGCTCTCGACGATCTACCGCGGCGAAGACGACGAAACGCCGCCCGGCGAGCTGCTCGAGGCGCGGTTTTCCTGGTTTTCGTTTTTCGCTTTCCAGATCGCGGTGGCAATCGTGACGGCAGCGCTGATCCGCAGCGATGCCGGGCTGGCCGCGCGCGGAGCCGTCTTCGGTTTGGCGGCGTGGACGGCGATGGCCGCGAATATTTTCGCCGCACGCCTTCGCGCGAAAAGCTATTCGGCCGCGCGTCCCATCGAGTAGAACTCTTCGTTGGGGCGCATGTCCATCAGGCCGGCCATGCGATTGGAAAACCCGAAGAATGCGGCAATTGCCGCGATGTCCCAGATGTCCTCGTCTCCCAAGCCGGCCAAGTGCAGTTCGTCGATCTCGTGCTCGCTGGCGGCAAAACCCGGCTCGTTGACGTGCGAGGCGAAGGCGAGCATTGCGCGCAGGCGCGGCGAGATCTGAGCAGTCCGCCAGTTGTTCGCGATCTGCTCGGCCGCGATGGGATCCTTTCCGACGACGCGCAGCGCGGCGCCGTGAGCCACCATGCAGTATTGGCAGCGGTTCTCCGAGGAGACGGCGACGACGATTGCCTCGCGCTCGGCTCGCGTTAAGTTGCCCGGCCCTTTCATCAAGACGTCGTGGTAGGCCATGAAGGCGCGGAAATGTTCCGGACGCTGCGCGTATGCGCGGAAGACGTTGGGAACGAATCCGATCTTCTCGCGATTCTTTTCATAGATCTCGCGAATGTCGGCTGGGAGTTCGCTTTCGGCCGGCTCGCCGAAGCGCGACACGGCGGCCATGCTAGTGCGCCGCGCCCATCGCGCGCTCGATGGCGTCGACGGCCGCTCGAGCCTGTCCGGTCGGCGGCGCATCCGC
>Ga0070740_10006401_pt1 | contig 10344 bp, 8 predicted proteins | sample Coa_R2_FD_67286 | JGI IMG/M metagenome (GOLD analysis project Ga0070740, IMG submission 67286) | Surface soil microbial communities from Centralia Pennsylvania, which are recovering from an underground coalmine fire - Coalmine... | ecosystem: Environmental > Terrestrial > Soil > Unclassified ...
AGGCTGATGGCGATCGACATGGCCAACATGCGGGCCAACCAGGCCGAATTCGCGCGGGTTGCGAAGGAACTCGATCCGGACAAGACACCGCAGCAGGTGCTCGCAGAACTCGCCGCCGATCATCCGCAACCGGACAAATTGCTCGACACGTTCCGTTCGACGTTCGACACGCTGATCGGCTTCATCAACCACCGTCACATCATCACGATTCCTTCGACCGTGCGGCCGACATTGGAGGAAACGCCGCCGTTCATGCGCGCGATCACGTTTGCCTCGATGGACACGCCCGGTCCGTACGAAGACAAGGCCGCCACGGCGTACTTCAATGTCACGCTGCCGGAAAAAGACTGGACGAAAAGGCACATCGGCGAGTTCATGGCCCAGTTCAGTTATCCGGTGATCAGCAGTGTGGCCGTGCACGAAGCCTATCCCGGCCACTACGTGCAGTTCCTGTGGATGCACAAGGTGCACGATCGCGTGCGCAAGCTGCTGGGCTCGGCCAGCAACGCGGAGGGCTGGGCGCATTATTGCGAGCAGATGATGCTGGACGAGGGCCTGGCGCGGTACGAATACCCGAAGGATCGCCGCCAGCAACTGCTGCTTAGGCTCGGCCAATTGCAGGACGCGCTGCTGCGCAATGCGCGCTTCATCGTCGGCATCGAGCTGCACACCGGCCAGATGACGATGGAGCAGGCGAAGGATTTCTTCGTCAAGGAAGGCTATCAATCGCCAGCCGTGGGGGAGGTGGAAACCAAGCGCGGCACGTCGGATCCGACCTACCTGTACTACACACTGGGCAAGCTGGAGATCCTGAAACTGCGCGCCGACATGCGGAAGAAGGAAGGCGCGAAGTTCAATCTTCAGCAGTTCCACGACGACTTCATGCAGCACGGCTTCGCGCCGATCGAGATCGTGCGGCGCGAGATGTTGCACGACGACTCGCCGGTGCTTTGAGGATCAGTCCGGAGCGATGGCGGGTAGCGGCGCAGCCATGCGCCGCTTGCTCCACAAATATAGCGGTGCGCCGGCGAGCAGCAGCACGGCGCCCCAGGCCAGCGCCTCCGCACCCGTGCCGATCAGGGCCCACACGCTGAAGGCGAGCGCCAGCACCCCAATGGAAACTTGCACGATTGCGCGCAACCGCGTGCGATGCGGTGCGTGCAACTTCAACGCGGCGGCGCTGCAGACGACGTAGGCCACCAGGTTCACGGCGACCGTCAGCAGCAGCACGAAGGTGAACAGTGCCACCAGGTGCTTCTGGAAATTGGCGAGCACCAACAAGCTCGACAGGGCGCTACTGATCAGGATGCCGGCGACGGGCGTGCCGCGGTCGTCGCTGCGCGCGAACACTCGCGGAAACCAGCCATCGTCCGCGGCTCCGCGGCCGACCTGACCTTGCATCAATGTCCAGCCGTTCAATGCGCCGTAGCAGGAAATCGCCGCAACTACGGCAACCGCGGTGCCGGCGGCAGGCCCCCACAGGCGCGTGGTCGCTTCCGCGAATGGAGAAGGCGACACGGCCAGGCGCGCGGCCGGCACCAGTCCGATCACTGCCATGCACGCCACGATGGTACCCACGCCGGCGAGTGCGGTACCGATCAACGTTGCGCGCGGAATGGTGCGCTGCGGATCGCGAACGTCGGCGCCGGCCACGGTCACGCATTCCATTCCGGTCAGCGCGAAAAATGTCAACGCGACCGTGGAGGTGATGACGCTCGTCGACGATTCTGCGCTGCGATTGAATGGATGCCAGGCGGCCGGATCGAACCAGATTATTCCGGCGGCGGCGATCAGCACGAGCGGCAGGAACTTCAGAATGGTCGTGATGAGCTGCACCACGCCAGCGCTTCGGACGCCGCGCGCATTCGTCAGCGTGCACAGCCATAGCGCGCCGATGGCTGTCGACGCGGCGACCGCGGGCGATGCGAAACGCGCTGGCAGCAGCGAGTCGAAATAACCCGCGAACGCCACGGCGATCGCGGCGTTGCCGCACCAGACGGACACCCAGTAACTCCACGCCACGGCAAAACCGGTCGCATCTCCGAAGGCGATGCGTGCGTACGCCTGCGGCCCGGCTCGCGTTGGGTGCTCCAATCCGAGACGCGCGAACACCAATGCCAGCAGCAGCGCGCCGGCCAATGAAACGCCCCAGCCCAGCAGCGCCGCACCACCGTAGGGTGCCAGCGTCGAAGGCAGAAGGAACAAGCCCGAGCCGATCATGTTGCCCATGACCAGCGCGGTGGCCATCCAAACTCCCAGCGCGGGTTTTAGTGCGGTGTTTTGCGCCGCGGGAAGGGTTTCAGCTGGAACCGCGGAGTTCATGGCGGTACGCCTCGCGCAGCAATTCGTGGAAGTGATGCACGCCGTTTTCCCGCAACGGATTCAATCGTCCGGCTTCGTACGATCCCGAGGCGAGCCGCCGCTGCACGAGCTCGCACATCTCCACGTCCTCGCGCTGCACCAGATCGCTGAAGGCGCGATCCTGGGCGACCCGATTCTGAAGGGCATGATCCTGCGCGCCTTCCGAAGGCGCTGCAAGTGCCGCCTCGGGGTAGAAGTAATCGAACACCACGCGGCAGCGATCCGGCGCCAGCGGCAGCACGCGATTGGTCTGCAAGCGGCCGGGCATCACGTTCAACATCGTGTTCGGCCAGATGAACCAGTACAGCGCCTCGCCGCTGCCGTAGAGCGCATCGCCGCTTTCCAGCGGACTGTGTTGCAGCGAATGCCAGCGCGAGGTTTCCACCACGTAGCTGCGGTAATCCAGCATCCGGTTCAATTCCGGATGGATGTGCGGCACGTGGTAGCCCTCGAGATAGTTGTCGATGTAGGTCTTCCAGTTGCAGTCGATGTCGTAGCTTTCGCGCGCGTGGAAGGCGTAGTTCTCGATCGCATTCGCGCCGAGCCGCGCATCGATGCCGTCCAGCAAATCGTGCAACGGCGGCACATCGTCGCTCAACGCTGCAAACACCAGATTGCGCCAGACCGCAACGCGCGCCTGCGGCAGGCGGATCGAAGCGACATCGAAACCTTCCGCCGTCTGCATTTCCGGTGCGCTCAGCAGTTGCCCGTCGAGCGCATAAGTCCAGCCGTGATAGTGACAACGTAAGCGTTTGGCACCGCGCCCGTTGCACAAGGCCAAAGGCCCTGCGCGATGGCGGCAGACGTTGTGCAATGCGCGCAGTTGGCCATCCGCGCCACGCACCAGCAGCAGCGGCACGCCCGCGATCTCGCCGACGACGTGATCGCCCGGCTGTTCGAGTTGCGACGTATGCGCAAGCAACTGCCAACTACGCGCAAACACTGCCCTGCGATCGAGCGCCGCGCTTTCCGGACCGGTGTAGTAGCGCGCGGGCAGGGCGTACGCGTGAGAGAGCGGCTGCGGGTCCAGTGCGGAATCAGTGGCGGTTGAGTCCATCGCGCGTTCCGGAATCGATGCGGACGCAGTATGGTGCGCCATTCGTCGCAAGGGAATCGCTCGACGCGGGCCATCACATCCGCTGAACAAGCGGGTTGTTCCAATCAGCCCCCGCGCTCGGGCGCGCAGCAGACGCAAGGATGGCAACTGGACGCATGGCCGCGTCCCGCAGATCGGAGCGAAAGATGATCGCATTGCCCTCGGAAGCTGCCGCGCAACCCCATCGCGATTCCTCGCACGCGCAGCGGTATCAGCGCGTGCGCGACGCCACGTTGCGATGGTGTGCAGATTTGCAGCCGGAAGACACCGTGGTGCAGTCGATGTCCGACGCCAGCCCGGCCAAGTGGCACCTGGCGCACACCACCTGGTTCTTCGAGCAGTTCCTGCTCGGCCGGCAGGGCGGGTACGAGCCGCTGCAGCCGCAGTGGAATTACCTGTTCAATTCCTACTACCAGTCGGTCGGTCCGATGCACGCGCGGCCGCGACGCGGTCTGCTGTCGCGGCCGGCGCTGGACGAGATCGTCGATTACCGGCATCGCGTGGATGAGCGCATGCGCGACCTGCTGGAACGCAATACCGAAGATCGCGACCTCGATTCATTGCTTGAGCTTGGGCTCAACCACGAACAGCAGCACCAGGAATTGCTTTTGACCGACATCAAGCACCTTTTCTGGATGAATCCGCTGAAGCCGGTATTCCGCGAAGGCACGCGAACCGCTGCTCCGGTTGAACCCGTGCCGCTGCGCTTTCTGCGCGGCCGCGAAGGCATCGCGCAGATCGGTCACGACGGCGAAGGCTTTGCCTTCGACAACGAAACCCCGCGCCACCGCGTGCTGCTGCACGCGCACCGGATCGCCAACCGCTGCGTCACTAATGCCGAATACCGCGAATTCATCGAGGACGGTGGCTATCGCACGCCCACGCTGTGGCTTTCGGAAGGCTGGGACATCGTGCAGCGCGAACTCTGGTCGCGACCGTTGTACTGGAGCGAAGACCTGCAAAGCGAATTTACGCTGGCGGGCGAACAGCCGATCGATCCCCATGTGCCGCTGTGCCACGTCAGTTTCTTCGAGGCCGATGCCTTTGCGCGCTGGGCCGGTGCGCGTCTGCCGCTGGAAAGCGAATGGGAAGCGCTGGCGCAGAAACAAGCCGTCGCCGGCAACTTCGCCGAAGACGGCGCGTTGCATCCCTTGCCGGCGCAAGGCGACGATGGAATGACGCTGCAACTGTTCGGCGATGTTTGGGAATGGACATCCAGTCCTTACGTCGGCTATCCGGGCTACAAACCGGCCGCGGGTGCATTGGGCGAATACAACGGCAAGTTCATGTGCGGGCAATGGGTGTTGCGCGGCGGTTCCTGCGCCACACCGGCCGGACACGTGCGCGCCAGCTATCGCAACTTCTTCCCTCCGCACGCGCGCTGGCAATTCAGCGGCATCCGCCTGGGACGCGACGAATGAGTGCCATCGTCCCCTTGCGCGCGCTGCAACTGCCACAGCCGGCCCTCGCGGAAATGCGGGCCGACGTGCTGCGCGGCCTGGCGCAAAAACCGAAGCGATTGCCGAGCAAGTACTTCTACGACGCGCGCGGTTCGGAGTTGTTCGAATCGATCTGTGAACAGCCCGAATACACCTTGACGCGCGACGAGCTGGCGATCATGCGCGCACGCGCGCAGGAAATTGCGGTCGCACTGGGGCCGCAGGTGTTGTTGGTGGAATACGGCAGTGGTTCGGGTTTGAAGACGCGGTTGCTGCTGAAACATCTGCAGGAGCCCGTGGCTTACGTGCCGGTGGAAATCGCGCGCGAAGCGCTGCTCTCCAGCGTCGCCGAGCTGGCAATGGAATTTCCACGGATCGAAATTCTGCCGGTCTGTGAGGATTTCACCCGGACGATCGTGCTGCCGCGGCCGCGCCGCTCGCCGCGCCGCACGGTCGTCTATTTCCCCGGTTCCACGCTCGGCAATCTGGAAACGCCCGAGGCAGTACGGCTGTTGCGGAAGATGCGCGGGGAACTCGGGAGCGACGGAGCGGCGCTGATCGGGATCGATCTGAAGAAGGATCGCGCCGTGCTGGAAGCGGCCTACAACGATGCTGCGGGCGTAACCGCCGAATTCACGCTCAACATGCTGGCGCGTTTCAACCGCGAATTGGATACGGATTTCGACTTGTCAGCGTTTCGCCATCGCGCGCGCTGGAATGCGCTGGCCGGCCGGATCGAAACGCATCTGGTCAGTACGCGCGCACAGACCGTGCGCGTGGCCGGGCATGCTTTCGGTTTCAAGACCGGCGAAGCGATGCTGGTCGAATACAGTTGCAAGTACACGCCGCAAGAATTCGCAGCGCTTGCGGTTCGCGCGGGTCTGCGGGTGACGTGCACGTGGGAAGACGCGCAAAGCCGTTTCAGCGTGCAGTTGCTCGAGCCGGCGAAGACCTGATCGGCATTGTTGGCCGATGCAAAACATCGTCACCGCGTGCGCCACGCACGAACCTGCGACGGGTGATGTGACGTGTTCCGCTGGGCAAGCGCGTGTCCTTGCGTACAATGCGCGACCCCATGCCACCACGAGCCGCCGAATGTCCGCAGCCGGATACGAACTGAAATTCCAGGACCACGGCGACTACCTGCGCGTGGTGATCGACGGCGTGAAAGATTCACTGGAGATGAGCCTCGCGTACTGGAACGAGATCGCGGTCGAATGCGAGCGGCGGGGCACGCGCGCATTGCTGGTGCTGGATCAATTGCCGGGAGAACCGATTCCGCCGCAGGATCAGGATCGGGTCATCCAGGCGTTGCGAGAGAGCTACATGCGGCAGGTGCGCGTGGCGTATTGCGAAGCCGATTCGGTCTATTTGCCGCAGGCCGAATACGGCGAGTTGATAGCGCGCGAAGCCGGCTACACCGTGCGCGTGTTCGCCAGCGAACGCGAAGCGGAGTTGTGGTTGCGCTACGGGGTGAGCTGACACCGCTCTGTGTATTTCGGCACGCCCGCAGGGTTCGGGTTTTCGGCTACCCTCGCGCGACAAATTGCTGGGGTAGCAGCATGCGCAGGCAACTAATCGGATTCATGACGGCGCTGACCGTGTGGGGCGTCGCATCCGCGCAGGTGGACAACACGTATGCGCGTAACCCGCAGCAACCGATCGATCAGGCCTACACGGCCAGGATCGCGCAGTACACCACGCTGCCGGAATTCAATTCTCCGCTGACGAATTACCTGCCGGCGTCGAACAATGTTCCGACACCGCAGAAGGTGCTGGGCGACGTCGCCGGCGCGCCCAACATGCTGCCCTATGCGGAAGACGTGTATCGCTATTTCCGGATGCTCGCGGCTGCATCGCCGCGCGTGAAGGTGTTTTCGATCGGCAAGACCGAGGAAGGCCGCGAGATGATCGCGGTGGCGATCGCCGACGAATCGCTGATGAAGGATCTGGACGCCAACAAGGCGCGCCTGGCGCAGCTCGCCGATCCGCGCACGCTAGACATGGATGATGCGAAAGCGGCAGCGATCATCAAGCAGACCACGCCGGTCTACTACATCACCGGCACCATCCATTCCACCGAAACCGGCGCGCCGACCGCGTTGATGGAACTGGGCTACCGGCTCGCCGTCGACGATTCGCCGTACATCAAATTCATCCGCAGTCACGTGATCACACTGATCACGCCGGTGGTGGAAGTGGACGGGCGCGACCGCATGGTGGATCTCTACAAGTGGCACCGCGCCCATCCGGACGAACAGTATCCGCATCTTGTCTACTGGGGCCACTACGTCGCGCACGACAACAATCGGGACGCGATGGGCGTGACGCTCGACCTCACCAGGAACGTGCTCGACACCTACGTCGGTTGGCACGCGCAGGTGCTGCACGACCTGCACGAATCGGTGCCGTTCCTCTACGACAACACCGTGGGCGACGGCCCCTACAACGCCTGGATCGATCCGATCCTGACCGGTGAGTGGCAGCAGATCGGCTGGAACAACGTCGAGCAGATGACCAAGTTCGGCATGCCCGGCGTGTTCACGCACGGAGACTTCGACACCTGGAGTCCGGGCTATCTGATGTTCATCGCGGCGACGCACAACGGCATCAGCCGCCTGTACGAAACCTTCGGCAACGGCGGCGCCGATACGCAGGAGCGCATCCTCGATCCGGACGACTACGCGCGCACCTGGTACAAGCCCAATCCGCCACTGCCGAAGGTGCTGTGGTCGCAGCGCGACAACAACAACTACGAACAAACGGGGTTGCTGACGGCGTTGTACTACTTCGCACAGAACGGGCAGCAGTTCCTCGACAATTTCTGGCTGAAATCCAAGCGCTCGATCGAAAAACCGCAATTGGCGGGCCCCGCAGCGTATGTCCTGCCCGCCGACGAGAAGCACAAAGGCGCGCAGGCACAACTGCTGCGCGTGTTGATGAAACAGCATGTCGAGATCAGCAGGGCAACGGCGCCATTCACCGTGCAGGTGCCGCAGCGCAATGCAGGTTCCAAATCCCCTTCGTCGAAAAAGCACGATGACGTGACACCGCCGCGCGAGGAAACGGTGGCGCGTACGTATCCTGCCGGAAGCTGGATCGTGCGCATGGACCAGCCGTACTCGCGCATCGCCGATACCTTGCTGGATCGCCAGTACTGGGCGCCGGACGATCCGCAGAAGCATCCCTATGACGACACCGGTTGGTCGTTCGGCGATCTGTTCGACGTGGATGTCGCGCGCGTCACCGACAAATCCGTATTGAAAGTGCCGGTGCAGCGCGCGGACGATTTGTCATCGCCGGCGTTCGATCTCGCTTCGCTCGGTGTGCGCGGCAAGCTGCCGCGCATCGCGCTGATGCACACCTGGCTTTCGACGCAGACGGAAGGCTGGTGGCGGATGGCGCTGGACAAGCTGCATGTGCCTTACAAATACATCAGCACGCAGGATGCCGCGCGCGATCCGGATCTCCGCGGCAAGTACGACGTGATCCTGTTCGGGCCGGTCGGTTACGCCGGTACGCAACTGATCGTCGACGGCTTGCCGATGTACGGCAATCCGCTGCCGTGGAAGAAGACCGCGCTGACGCCGAATCTGGGCGTGATCGACTCCACCGGCGACGTGCGCCCCGGCCTTGGCGAAAGCGGCGTGGCCAATCTGAAGCGTTTCGTCTCCCAGGGCGGATTACTGGTGACGTCGGAAGACACGGCGCAGTTCGCGATCGATGAGGGATTGGCGCCCGGCGTATCGGCGGTGCGGGGCAACGCGCGCGTGGTCGGCAGCGTGTTGCGCGCGGAACTCGTCAACAACGATTCACCCGTCGCATCCGGTTACGGCGACAGCTTCGCGCTGTACAGCTCGAGCGGCATGGCATTCGACGTGAGCGATCAGACCGTCGAAGATCGCGGACTCACCAGTGCGAAGGACTACAAGCGGCCTACCGGACGCGGCGGACCGGATGAAACCGATGTACCGGAGGGCCGTCCGTTTGCCGTCCCGCCGGAATTGCCGGATGCGAAGCCATGGCAGGCATTGCCCTTGAATGCCGAGCAGAAACGCAACAACGTGTTTCTGATTCCGCAGGCGCAACGTCCGGATGTGATCGCGCGCTGGGCCGATTCGGACAAGTTGCTGATCTCGGGACTGCTCGACAACGGCGGCTCGTTCGCGCAGCACGCGGCGGTAGTGGATGCACACTACGGCAAGGGCAACGTGCTGCTGTTCGCCAACAATCCGGTGTGGCGGGGCGAAACGATCGGCAGTTACGCGATGCTGTTCAATGCGATCGTGAACTACGACGGCCTGCACTGAGCGCGGATGCAAAGGAAAGAGGCGACGTCGCAAGGTCGATCAGTCCCCAGCCGGTGATGCGATGCCCGGCATCGCATCACCGGCCGAGCCTCCTCGGTCAAGCGGAAGCCGTCCCTGGCTTGCGGCCCTCCCTGGCCGCGCTTGCATCAATGCCAGGCTTCGTACTGCGATTTGGAAATGCAGCTGCCGTGTCCGGCGGCGTGCAGCCAATCGTTGTATAGCGGCAGATAGGCTTTGGCCGCCTCGTGGCTGATGCACTTCTTGCCATTGGCGAGCTGCGCGAAAGGCGGCTTGGGACCGTAGTCCTCGGCGGGCGGCATGCCGGAATTGACGGTAATGGACGGTCCGATCTGCGCCGTGTGCACGTCGGTAAGCGATCCGCCCGAGGCCGGCATCGATCCCTGCTGTGCCATCGGCTGGGCCTGCTCGGCCGGAGCCATGGGCGCGGCCGGTGGCGCAGGCGGAACCGGTTGCGCGGGTTGGGCCGGCGGCGGAGGGGCAGGCGGGGGCGGCGGGGCTTCTTGGGCCAAGGCGGTCGCCCCCAACAGCGATGCCATGGTGAACGCGAGCACACGTGAACGGGCTTTCATTGAGGCTCTCCTTATCATCCGGATGGGAGAAATGGCGGACGGGCCGAGCCGCGCGGCGGCGCGATCATCCAGCCCGTTCAACTTACGCAGCAGCCGATTAATCCCAGCGGAATGGGGCCGGCGATCCGGGTGCACTGGCGCGGCTGAATACCTTGCAGTACGATCCGCGCGCTGAGTTAGCCGGGCTGCGGGGGATTGCGGCCCGATGGGGCTGGTTGCTGACCGTTGCAACGATCGCATCGCTGTCTTCACGCGCTAGTCAGTGCAACACAGCGCATCCGCGAGGATGCGGTTTCATCCATCATCGAGTCGCAAGGAGTCAGTTATGTCGGATCGTCAGACCGGCACGGTCAAATGGTTCAACGATGCCAAGGGTTTCGGCTTCATCAGCCGCGAAAACGGCGAGGACGTGTTCGTGCACTTCCGTGCCATCCAGGGCACCGGCTTCAAGTCGCTGCAGGAAGGCCAGAAGGTCACCTTCACCGTGGTGAAGGGCCCAAAAGGTCTCCAAGCCGACCAGGTGCAGCCCGCTTAAATCATCGTTGACG
>Ga0070740_10006402_pt1 | contig 10344 bp, 11 predicted proteins | sample Coa_R2_FD_67286 | JGI IMG/M metagenome (GOLD analysis project Ga0070740, IMG submission 67286) | Surface soil microbial communities from Centralia Pennsylvania, which are recovering from an underground coalmine fire - Coalmine... | ecosystem: Environmental > Terrestrial > Soil > Unclassified ...
CCCTGGCTCATGCGGCTCCGCCTCGCCGGCGCGTGAGGCCGGGTTTTACCGATCTTTAAGCCGCCTCCCGTACGCTCGATTTCGGGTGTTGATGCTTGCGGGCAGCGAATGAAAGCCCGCCCTTTGACTCCTCGTATACTGTATTTCTTTCGCGCGCGCGACGATCGCGGCCGGCGGCGGTCCCCCCCTCAACCGCCCCGGCCGCGATCACTTTTTGCGGCGATGGCGCACGATTGCCGCGCTCCCCGGCCTCGCCTAGCATCGCGCGATCGCGAAAGTCCCGGGAGGACGCGGCATGGACGCAGCGGCGCAAGTGGCGAAACTCGCCGACGAGTTCGAGGTGCGGCGGGTGCGGCAGGTCTGGGCCTTCAGCCGCGACCATGGCGAATGGGAGACGATGCGCGCGTGCTTCCATCCCGACGCGACCGTGCTGGTGTCGTGGTTCAACGGCACCGCCAGCGATTTCATGGCGCGCACCGTCGCCATGGCGGAGGAGCGCCGGCCGGAGGAGCGCAGTAAGCACTGGTTCGGCAACATGCGCACGCAGATCAAGGGCGACCGCGCCATCCTCGAGACCGATGCGATGGTGATGGGGCGCGACTTCCTCGACGATTACCTGTTCGACTTCACTTTCTATTGCCGCATGTACGACCGGATCGAGCGGCGCCAGGGCGTGTGGCGGATCCTGCGCATGGTGGTGATCTACGACAAGGACCGGCTCGACCCTGTGGTGCCGGGCTCTGTGCCCGCATCCTACTTCGACAAGCTGCCGGTGCGCGGCGCGGACTCGGGCGTCGCCTTCATGCGCTTCCGCCAGGGGAAGAAGGGCCGCACCGTGCCGCCCGACATCGTTCTGGGCGGCAGCGAGGGCGAGCGCCGTCTGCGCCAGGAGACCGAGGCCTGGCTCGCCGGAGGCTGAGCCTTAGCGCAGCGGATAGTCCGCCTGGTCCTCGTAGATCGCACCGCTCTTGGTGAGATAGCTCGCGACCAGGCTGAAATGGTCGACCGGAAAGGGCGCGGCGCGGAAGAGGGCATTCTCCTTGAGGAACGCTTGCAGCTTCGGCTCCGCCACGTATTTGAGCCGCGCCAGCGTCACGTGCGGCGCATAGCGGCGGCCTTCCGGCTCGAAGCCCAGCCGCACGACCGCGCTCTCGACCTTGTCGTAGAGGTGGAGGAGCGCGGGGTTGCGCTCGACCCCGGCCCACAGCATCCGCGTGCCGAAATGCCCGACCCCCGCCACGGCGAGATCGAAGCGCGGCGCCCGGATCTGCAGCAGCGCGTCGTCGATGTCGCTCGCCACGCCCTCGTCGACCTCGCCGATGAAGCGCAGCGTGACGTGGAGATTGCCGGCATCGACCCATTTCGCCCCGGGCACGCCCGCGCACAGGAGCGACAGCCGCAGCTTCGTCTCGGGCGGCAGGCCGATGCCGACGAAGAGCCGCAGCATCTCAGCCCGCCTGCGCCGCGCCGCCGCGCAGCAGCGCCTCGACCGCCGGCGCCAGGCGCTGGACGATCACCGCGACGCCCGCCGGGTTGGGATGGAGCCCGTCGGCCTGGTTGAGCTTCGGATCGAGCGCCACGCCGTCGAGCAGGAAGGGATAGAGCGGCACGTGATGCTCGGCCGCGAGCTTCGGATAGATCGCGTCGAACCGCGTCTCGTAGTCGCGCCCCCAATTGGTCGGCGCGCGCATGCCGACGAGCAGCGCCTTCACGCCCTGGCCCGCGAGCTGCGTCAGGATCTTGTCGAGATTGTCGTAGGCCGCCTGCGGATCGAGCCCGCGCAGCGCGTCGTTGGCGCCGAGCGCCACCAGCGCGTAGCGCGGCTTGTCGCCCAGCGCCCAGCCGAGCCGCGCGAGCCCGCCCGCCGTGGTGTCGCCCGAGACGCCGCCATTGATCACCGCCGCGTCGAACCCGTCCGCGCGCAGCCGGTGCTCGAGCCGCGCCGGCAGCGCGTCCTCCGGCGCGAGCCCGTATCCGGCGGTGATGCTGTCGCCCAGCATGAGGATCCGCGTCGCGGCCAGCGCCGGATGCGTGGCAAGCAGCAGCAGCGCGAGGAGCGTGCAGTTGACAAGCCGCCGCGCCGCGCCATATGCGCCGCTCGTCCCTGCCGCGCCCGCGCCGCGTGAGTCGAGTTCCCCGATGCCGCCTTCGCCAATCACCGAACCGCTCGCCTTCGCCGAGAATGTCGAGCTTACACTGGGCAGCGCGGCCGGCCCCGTCAATGTGCTGCGCGGGGTGACGCTCGGCATCGCGGCAGGCGAGTCCGTGGGGCTTGTCGGGCCGTCCGGCTCGGGCAAGACCAGCCTGATGATGGTGCTCGCCGGGCTCGAGCGGCCGAGCGCCGGCCGCGTGCGGGTCGCCGGCACCGACATTGCCGCGCTCGACGAGGACGCGCTCGCCCGCTTCCGCCGTGACCGTATCGGCATCGTGTTCCAGTCCTTCCATCTGGTGCCGACCATGACCGCGCTCGAGAACGTGGCGATCCCGCTCGAGCTTGCCGGCCGGCGCGATGCGTTCGACGCGGCGCGCGCCGGCCTCGATGAGGTGGGGCTCGGCCCGCGCGTGCTGCATTACCCGGCGCAGCTCTCCGGCGGCGAGCAGCAGCGCGTCGCGATCGCCCGCGCCTTCGTCGCCGCGCCGAAGCTGCTGCTGGCGGACGAGCCCACGGGCAATCTCGACGGCGCCACCGGCCGGATGGTGATCGAGCTGCTGTTCCGGCTGCGGGCCGAGCGCGGCACCGCGCTCCTGCTCATCACGCATGACGGCGAGCTCGCGTGGCGCTGCGACCGCATCGTTGCGCTGGCGGACGGGCGCATCGTCGGCGAGGAGCCGGCGGACGTGCCCGCCCGCGTGCTCGGCGGCTGAGCGATGCCCGTGCCGCTCGCCTGGCGCCTGGCCGCGCGCGAGCTGCGCGGCGGGCTCGCCGGGTTCCGCATCTTCCTCGCCTGCCTCGCGCTCGGCGTCGCGGTGATCGCCGCGGTGGGCTCGCTGAGCGCCGCGATCGAGGCGGGGCTCCGGCAGGATTCGCGCGCGCTTCTGGGCGGCGACATCGAGTTCGCGCTGGTGCATCGCACCGCCGATCCCGCCGAGCACGATTTCCTCGCGGCGCAGGGCGCGCTCTCGGAGATCGCGCAGATGCGCGGCATGGCGGTCACCGGCGACGGCGCGCGCCGCAGCCTCGTCGAGATCAAGGCGGTCGACCGCGCCTATCCGCTCGCGGGCGCGGTGGCGCTCGATCCGGCGATGCCACTCGCGGCCGCCCTGGCCGAGCGACAGGGGCATTGGGGCGCGGCGGTGGCGCCGGCGCTGCTCGACCGGCTCGGCATCAGGCCGGGCGACCGGATCCGCATCGGCGACGCGGTGCTCGACGTGCGCGCCGCGCTCGCGCACGAGCCGGACGGGATCAGCGGCCTGATCGAGATCGGGCCGCGCGTCATCATCGCCCTGCCGGCGCTCCAGGCGACCGGGCTGCTCGGGCCGGGCGTGCTCATCAACTATGCCTATCGCGTGACGCTGCCACCGGGGCGCGCGGTGGCGCCGGTGATCGCGGCGGCGCGGGAGCGCTTTCCCGATGCTGGCTGGCGCATCCGCCAGTTCGGCAATGCCGCGCCGCAACTGACGCAGCTTCTCGACCGGCTCACCGTGTTCATGACGCTGGTGGGGCTCGCGGCGCTGCTGGTCGGCGGCGTGGGAGTCGGCAACGCGGTGACCGGCTATCTCGGCGGCAAGGCCGAGACCATCGCCACGCTGAAATGCCTCGGCGCGCCGCGGCGCCTGGTGCTCGCGACCTATCTCGCCGAGATCGTCGCGCTGGCGCTCTGCGGGATCGCGGCGGGGCTGGTGCTGGGCGCGCTCGCCCCGTTCGTGATCACGCCGCTCTTGCCGCCGCAGCTCCCGGTGACCGCACGCCTCGCGATCTATCCTTGGCCGCTCGCGCTCGCCTTCGCCTTCGGGCTGCTCACCACCCTCGCCTTCGCGCTATGGCCGGTGGGCGCGGCGGCCGAGGTGCGGCCCGGCAGCTTGTTCCGCGCGCGCGCCGAGCCACTGCTCGGCCGCCCGTCGCGCGGGTGCCTGGCCGCGGTGGGCGCGGCGGCGGCGCTGCTGGCGGCGCTCGCGGTGCTGGGCGCGTCGGACCGCGTGGTGGCGGGCTGGGCGGTGGCGGGCGTCGCGGCGGCGCTCCTCGCGTTCCGGTTCGCCGGCGCGGCGATCGTGGCGGCGGCGCGGCGGGCGGGGCGGCCGCGCCATCCCGGGCTGCGGCTCGCGCTCGCCAACCTGCACCGGCCGGGCGCGCCGACCGCGGGCGTGCTCGCCTCGCTGGGGCTCGGGCTCGCGATGCTGGTAGCGATCGCGCTGGTCGAGGGCAATGTCGCGCGCGAGATCGATCTGCGCCTGCCGGAGCGCGCGCCGTCGTTCTTCTTCATCGACATCCAGCCCGATCAGGTGGCGCCGTTCGACGCGCTGCTGAAATCGCTCCCCGGCGTCACCGAGGAAGGCCGCGTGCCGAGCCTCCGCGGCCGCATCGCCCGCATCAACGGCGTGCCGGTGGAGCAGGCGAAGGTCGATCCCGACGCGCGCTGGGCGATCCGCGGCGAGCGCGGCCTCACCTATGCGAGCGCGGTCCCCAAGGGCTCGCGCGTCGTCGCCGGCACGTGGTGGCCGGCGGATTATCGCGGCCCGCCGCTCCTGTCGTTCGACGCCGATCTCGCGCGCGGCATGGGGCTCAAGCTCGGCGACACGCTCACCGTCAACGTGCTGGGGCGGGAGCTCACCGCCAAGATCGCCAATCTGCGCGAGATCGACTGGACCTCGCTCGGCATCAATTTCGCGATCGTGCTGTCGCCCGGCGCGCTCGAGGGCGCGCCGCAGACCCACATCGCGACCGCACGCACGGCCCCCGCCAACGAGGCGGCGCTCGAGCGCGCCGTCACCGACCGGTTCCCCAACGTCTCGGCGATCTCGGTGAAGGACGCGCTGGCGAGCCTCGCGGCGATCGTCGCGGCGGTGGCGGCGGCGCTCTCGGTGGTGGCGGCGGTGGCGCTCGCCGCGGGCGCCCTGGTGCTGGCCGGCGCGATCGCGGCCTCGCACCGGCGGCGCGTCTATGAGGCGGTGGTGCTCAAGGTGCTGGGCGCGACCCGCGGCGACGTGACGCGCGCCTTCGCCATCGAGTATGGGCTCCTCGGGCTCGCGGCGGCGGTGCTGGCGGCGGCGATCGGCACGCTCGCGGCGTGGCTCCTGCTCACGCGGGTGATGCATGCGCCGTGGAGCTTCCTGCCAGGCGCGGTGCTGGCGACGGTGGCGGGGGCCACGCTCTTCACGCTCGCCGCGGGCTTCGCCGGCACGTGGCGCGCGCTGGGCGCGAAGGCCGCGCCCTTCCTGCGGAACGAGTAGCGGCGTATAAAGCCGGCGACGATCGCAACGGTGGACGCTTCACATGGCGAGGCTCGATTTCGCGCTCTGGGATGCCGTCGGCGGCTACACGCCGCCGGGCGAGAACATGGCGGACGTCTATGACGACCATATCCGCCTCGCGCGGGAGCTCGACGAGGCGGGCTGGCACTCCTACTTCGTGATCGAGCACCAGAACTCGCCGATCGGCCGCATCACCGCGCCCACCGTCTATCTCACCGCGGTGGCGCGCGCGACCGAGCGGCTCCGGATCGGCGCGATGATGTGGCAGCTCCCGCTCTACCACCCGATCCGCCTCGCGCAGGAGGTGGCGATGCTCGACCAGCTCTCGCGCGGGCGGGTCGAGTTCGGCACCGGCATCGGCGTGCACGAGCACGAGTTTCTGCGCTGGGGCGTCGACTACTATCAGCGCGCGGCGATGGCGGGCGAGGTGCTCGACATCGTCAAGATGGCCTGGACGCAGAGCGAGGTCACCTTCAAGGGCAAGTACTTCACCTTCGACGAGGCGCTGCCGCAGCCGAAGCCCTTCCAGAAGCCGCACCCGCCGATCTGGGCCGCGGTGCACAGCGACGCCGCCATCGAGTTCGCCGCGCGCGGCAACTACCACGTGTCGCAGAACCTCGACACCGACGAGGTGGTGGCCCGCAAGTTCGCGCTCTACCGCAAGATCTGGACCGAGTGCGGCCATGCCGGGCCGATGCCGCGGATCTTCCTGATGCGCCAGGTGCATGTCGCCGAGACCGACGCCAAGGCGCACGAGGAGGCGCGGCAGTTCCTGGCGGCGCGCGAGGGGGGCGCGGTGCCGGTGGGCGGCGGGCCGATCGAGCGCACCCGCATCGGCTGGGGCAGCCACGCGCGCGGCATGGGCCGCGACAGCGAGCGGCCGGACGACAAGGCGCGCGGCGAGACCATGCGCAAGGCGGCCGAGAGCTACGACTTCAACATCGAGCAGGGGCTCGCCGTCGTCGGCAGCCCGGAGACCGTGATCCGCAAGCTCGAGGAGGGGAAGAAGCTGATCGGCTACGACATCTTCTGCGGCAACCACGAGATCGGCCGCATGCCCCTGGCGATGGCGCGCAACTCGATCCGCCTGTTCGGCAAGGAGGTGATCCCGGCGTTCCGTTAGCCATGGAGAACGGATCGGGATCGAAGAATCATTGAATTGTCCGGGGCGCGTGCCAATATGAGGTCGGGCAAACCCGCTTCCTGAGGGTTTCGAGAGGACCATAATGGCATACGATTCGGGCAATCGCTGGACCGCGCGGGCGACGATGCCGCAAGTCGGCGTCGATGTCGGCCTGCGGGACTACATGCTCCGCGTCTACAATTACATGGCCGCGGGCCTGGCGATCACCGGGCTGGTCGCCTATCTCGCGGTGACCACCGGGCTCTATCAGGCGATCTACGGTACCGCGATCTACTGGATCGTGGTGTTCGCGCCGCTCGCGCTGGTGCTGCTGCTGAGCTTCCGCATCCAGAGCATGAGCCTCGGCGCCGCGCAACTCACCTTCTGGGCCTATGCGGGCCTCGTGGGGCTGTCGCTAGCCGGCCTGTTCCTCGTCTATACCGGGGCCAGCATCGCGCAGACCTTCTTCATCACCGCCGCGACCTTCCTGGCGATGAGCCTCTACGGCTACACCACGCGCACCGATCTCACCAAGTTCGGGTCGTTCCTGATCATGGGCCTGATCGGCATCATCATCGCGAGCCTTGCGAACCTGTTCTTCCATTCGGCGGGTCTGCAGTTTGCGATCTCGGTGATCGGCGTGATCGTGTTCGTCGGCCTCACCGCCTGGGACACGCAGCGCATCAAGGAGATGTACTGGGAAGGCGACAGCACCGCCGTCGCCGGCAAGAAGGCGGTGATGGGCGCGCTCGCGCTCTATCTCGACTTCATCAACCTGTTCGTCATCCTGATGCAGTTCATGGGCCAGCGCCGCGACTGACCCGCCGGCATCGTCGCGCCGAGCCGACGCGAGGGACCCGCGGGCATCCCCCGGGTCCCTTTCGCTTTTTCCGCGGAACCGCCACGCCGCGCCATCGTTGGCCGACGGATGACCTCGCCCCAAAGCACCGATGTCTCTCTCAACGTCCGGCCGCTGGAGCGGTGGGCCTCGGCGCTGGGCGGCGCCGCGCTCGTGGGCATCGCGCTGCGGCGCCCCTCCGCGCTCGGTGCGGCGCTTGCCGTGGGCGGCGCGCTGCTGATCGAGCGCGGCGTCACCGGCCACTGCATCCTCTACGAGGCGCTGGGCCGTTCGCGCCGCGCGCCGCGGCACGAACCCGCGGACGCCGTCGACACCGCTTCGGAGGACAGCTTCCCCGCCAGCGATCCCCCCTCCTGGACGCCCGCCTCCTCGGTCGGCAGCCCGAGCTAGACCGGGGCCGGGCCGGCACCCGGATGCCCCGCTTTGGGGGCGCTTGCCCGCGCGGCTCCCGATCGCCGAAAATGGCCGCAATTAACCAAGATTAAGGCAGGGAGCGAGGGGGGAATCGGCATGACCGTGGGTCTGGGGCGCCGCCGCCTGCTGGCGGCGGCCGCAGGCGTGGCATGCTTGGCGGCGGCGCCGGCGCTCGCCGTGCCGCGCATGCCGCAGCGCCGCGCATTGGCGCTGTCGCACCGCCATACGGGCGAAAGGCTCGCCCTCGTCTATTGGGCCGACGGGCGCTACGTGCCCGGCGCGCTCCGCCGTATCGACTGGCTGCTGCGCGACTACCGCACCGGCGAGGTGCATCCGATCGATCCGCGGCTCCTCGACCTGCTGGCGGCGCTGGGCGCCCGGCTCGGCGTGGGGGCGCCGATCGAGATCGTCTCGGGATACCGTTCGCCCGCGACCAACGCCATCCTTGCGCGCGAGAGCGAAGCGGTGGCGACCAACAGCCTGCACATGTCGGGCCGGGCCATCGATATCCGCGTGCCCGGCCGCTCGACCTGGGCGGTGCGGCAGGCGGCGCTGGCGCTGCGGGGCGGCGGCGTCGGGTACTACCCGCGCTCGGAATTCGTGCATATCGACGTCGGCAGCGTGCGGCACTGGTAGAGGGGCGCGCGAAAAACACCTTGCCGCTCGCAACTGCCCGCCTTATTGGAGGGCGCGCGGGCGGCCGCCCGCCTTTTTCCCGCGAGAGGAGCGATCGACCGCCATGAGCGAGACGAGCACCGTCACGGTCCTCGGCATGTCCGGAAGCCTGCGCAAGGGATCCTACAACACCGCGGCGCTGCGTGCGGCGGGCGAACTTCTGCCGGACGGCATGCGGCTCGAGATCGCCGATCTGCGGCCGCTGCCGCACTATGACGACGACGTGCGGCTCGCCGGCTATCCGCCGGTGGTGCAGCAGTTCCGCGACCGCATCAAGGCCGCGACCGCGATCCTGTTCGTCACGCCGGAATACAATTATTCGGTCTCGGGCGTGCTCAAGAACGCGATCGACTGGGCCTCGCGGCCGCCGGACCAGCCGTTCAACTGGAAGCCCTGCGCGATGATCAGCGCGTCGGGCAGCCTCCTGGGCGGCGTCCGGGCGCAATATCATCTCCGGCACATGTGCGTGTCGCTCAACTGCTTCCCGCTCAACGCGCCGCAGGTCTACATCACCGAGGCGCCGAAGAAATTCGATGCGGAAGGCAAGCTGATCGACCAGGGCGCGCGCGACCTCATCCGCCAGCTCATGGCCGAGCTCAAGCGTTTCGCGCTGGCGTTCCGGCCGCCCGGCCCCGGCTGAGTGGACCCGGTCTCGCTGGCGCTGGCGTCGCTCTGCGTCTTCTTGGGCGGCGCGGTGAAGGGGGTGGCGGCGCTGGGGCTGCCGCTCGTGTCGATTCCGCTGCTGGCCTGGGTGGTGGGGCTGAAGAGCGCGGTGGCGCTCCTCGTCGTGCCGATGTTCGGCTCGAACTTCGTGCAGAGCTTCCAGGGCGGGCTCTTCCTCGCCAACCTGCGGCGCTTCCGCGTGCTCGCGGCGACGGTGCTGGTGTTCACGCTGATAGGCACGCGCCTGCTGGTGCGGCTGCCGCAGCACGTGCTGGCGCTGGTGATCGGGCTGTCGCTGATCGTGCTGCCGCTCGTCATCCATTTTCAGCCGTCGCTCGTGGTGAGCGAGCGGCAGCGGCGCTGGGCCGATCCGCTGGTCGGCGCGGTGGCCGGCCTCCTGGGCGGGATCGCTGCCTATTACGGGCCGCCGATCATGCTCTATCTGATGGGCTTGCGGCTCACGCGCGACGAGTTCGTGTCGGCGATCTCGCTGCTCTACTGGATCGCCGCGGCCGGCATATTCGTGGGCGTGCTGGGCTCGGGCGCGGCGAGCCTCGCGACGCTCGGCCTCTCGGTGGCGATGCTGCTGCCGACCGGGCTCGGCATGTGGCTCGGCCAGCGCGTGCAGGTGCGGCTCGGCGAGGCCGCGTTCCGCCATCTGCTGATCGCCGTCTATCTCGTCACCGGCACGAGCTTCCTCGCGCGCGCGATACTCTGAGGCTCAGGCGATGACGACGATCTCGGCGTCGCCGACCTTGCGCAGGACGCTGAGCGCGACGCCGCCGGCGTCGCGGCGGAACAGCAGGTCGGCGCTCACCCCGTCCATGCGCAGCCGCTCGATCCGCAGCTCGTCGACCCCGTCGGGCAGCAGCGGCCGCGTTAGCCGGATCTGCCGCGCGCCGGGATGAAAGGAGATGCCGAGCGTCGCGCCGAGGAGCGCGAAGGCGCACGCGCTCGACCAGGCCTGCGGGCTGCAGGCAACGGGATAGAGCGTCGGCCCCTCGCGCTCGCGCCGGGGAAAGCCGCAGAACAACTCCGGCAGGCGGTGGAGCTCGACCGCGGCCGAGGCCGCGAACATCCCGTCCATCACCTTGAGCAGCGGCGCGCGCAGCCCGTAGCGCGCGAACCCCATGGCGATGAGCCCGTTGTCGTGCGGCCAGACCGAGCCGTTGTGGTAGGACATCGGATTGTAGCGCCGCTC
>Ga0070740_10006405_pt1 | contig 10338 bp, 10 predicted proteins | sample Coa_R2_FD_67286 | JGI IMG/M metagenome (GOLD analysis project Ga0070740, IMG submission 67286) | Surface soil microbial communities from Centralia Pennsylvania, which are recovering from an underground coalmine fire - Coalmine... | ecosystem: Environmental > Terrestrial > Soil > Unclassified ...
GCGCTCGTGCCCGCCGCGCTGCGCGCACTGGCCAAAGGGGGCATCGTGGTGTGTGGCGGCATTCATATGAGCGACATCCCTTCCTTTCCCTATGCAGACCTCTGGGAGGAACGCGTTATCACTTCAGTCGCGAACCTTACCCGCCGCGACGGTGAAGAATTTTTTGCCATCGCGCCGCGCGTGCCGGTTAAAACTCAGACCGAAATCTTCCCGCTGGAAGATGCCAATATCGCGCTCGATCAATTTCGCTCCGGCGCGCTCAGCGCCACGGCGGTGCTGACTCTGGGCAGGACGTGACGCTGCTGCAACCGAACGAGACTAACCGGGCCGGAGCCGCCGGGAAATACAGACAAGTTGTTCGGTGTCGAAAATCTCGCAGGCGGCAGCTTTGGCCTCCAGGCCATATTGCAATCCCTGAGCCTGTCTAGCGATCGAAGCTTCGCGCCAGAGAACGCACCCCTGTTGGTTTCAGAAGATTGCCGAGCGCCGACAGGTTTCGCGGCTCGTCATTTCGGACTGAGCCGGCGGCGTTGGCCAAAGCTTCTTCCTCCGGTGAGAGGAATGGCCTGAAGCGGTTTTTATCGATCGCCTTCATGAAGGCTTCGTGCGGCGAAACAATCCCTTGCTCGAGCAATGCCCAGATGGCGTCGTCCATGAACTGCATGCCCTGCGCTTTTCCGGAAATGATTACGTCCTGGAGTTTTTGTGTGGCCCCTTCGCGAATGATCGCGGCTACTGCGGCATTGGCGATCAGGATTTCGTTTACCGCGATGCGCCCCGGCCGGTCCGCGCGTTTCAACAGCAATTGTGCCACGACGCCGCGCAACGAGTTGGCCAGCATGGCGCGGGCCTGTGGCTGGCGATCGGCGGGAAACACATCCACCATGCGATCGACCGTTTTACGCGCGTTATTGGTATGCAACGTGCCAAAGACCAACAGACCTGTCTCCGCGGCGGTAAGCGCGAGCGAGATGGTCTCCAGATCCCGCATTTCGCCCACCAGAACGATATCGGTATCTTCGCGCAGGGCGGCTTTAAGCCCGGCTGCGAACGTGATCGAATCGGCGGGCACTTCCCGTTGGGTGATGGTGCTGCGCTTGTTGTCGTGCACGAATTCGATCGGTTCCTCGATGGTCACCACGTGTTTTGAGAAATTTTCGTTGATGTAATCGATCAGAGCGGCCTGCGTTGTGGTTTTGCCGGAACCGGTGGGGCCTGTGACGAGCACAAGACCGCCGCGCAGATTGGCGAATTCCTTGACTACGGGTGGAATTCCCAATTGCTCGAGGGTAGAAATTTTGGTGGGAATCAAGCGGAACGCCGCGCCGTAACCGTTTGATTGTTTGAAGTAGTTGGTGCGGAAACGAGAGTGCTCATCCATTTCGTAGGCGAAATCGAGGTCGCCGCGCCGGTGGAAGAGCTCCCAGTTGTGTGGCCCGCACACTTCGCTCAGCATGCGGGTCGCTTCCTCGTGGCCCACGGGATCCGCGCGAATCGGCATGATGTCGCCGTGCATCCGCATCTTTGGCGGTTGTCCCTCGGCGATGTGTAAGTCCGAGCCGCCGTGTTTAACGACGATTCTGAGGAATTGATCAAGATAAGGCATTGCTGTGAGACGCCTGAGGAGGGATTGTCGCGGCTGATAGTTTTTCCTGGCAGGGCACGGTGATCAAGCTTGCTGCGGGGCGATTTTAAAGCTTCAGCCGCTGGCGCACCATCGCCTTTTGTTCCGCGCGCGCATATGCTTCCTCTGCGTTGATCAGGCCGCGCTCATACAGCTCGATCAGCGAATCGTCCATGAGGCGCATTCCCTGCTTTTTCCCCGTCTGAATAATGCCCGGCAACATATAAGTTTTCGCCTCGCGAATGACGTTGGCGACGGCGGGTGTATTGGTCAGAATTTCCAGGGCCAGTACCCGGCCGGTGCCGTCCTTTCTGGGAATCAGCTGGTGGCTGATCACGCCGCGCAACGATTCGCTTACCATCACACGCACCTGATCCTGCTGTTCAGGGGGAAAAACATCCAGCAATCGGTCGAGGGTGCGTGAAGCGTTGCTGGTGTGCAGGGTTGCCAGAACCAGGTGACCTGTCTCGGAGGCGGTGATCGCCAGCGAAATTGTCTCCAGATCGCGCATTTCGCCCACCATGATTACGTCTGGATCTTCCCGAAGCGCGGCGCGCAGAGCCGTGGAGAAGGATTCGGTATGAGTGAAGACTTCGCGCTGAGTAATGTGGCAGTTTTTAGACGTGAAGACGTACTCAATGGGGTCCTCCAGCGTAATGATGTGATCGCGTCGCTCCATGTTGATCTGTTCAATCATGGCGGCCAGCGTGGTCGATTTCCCGGTGCCTACCGAACCGGTCGCGAGGATCAGCCCATTCTGGTAACGAGTGAGCAACTTGAGATGCTCGGGCAATCCCAGCTCGTCCATGGTGCGCACGTGTGTGTTAATGACGCGGAAGACCATTTCGATTCCCAGCCGCTGACGAACCACGCTCACGCGATAGCGAGCGAACTTGTTGGCGTAGGCGAAATCTGAGTCGCCCCGGCTGTGTAGTTCCTTCTTGTAAACCTCGGGCACGAAGTTGTCGGCCAGAGCGGCGGTTTGTTGGGCCGTGAGCCGCGGCGCGTCGGGCCAGATCGGTTGCAGCGTGCCGTGGACCCGCCATCGTGGTTGCGCGTTGACGGCCAGATGCACGTCGGAAGCGCCCGCTTTCTGCCCCAGTTCAAGGTAATCGTCCACGTGCGGCAACGGGTGCGATTGGGCTGGAATGTTTGGAACGCTCCCTTGTGCGATCATGGGGATGCCGGCTGCTCCCACCCACTGCCGCTAACCCAACATGGGCCGGTTACTGTTCATGTTCGATGCCGCGATCTTGTTCCGAAGTCGGTCAGGCGGTTTTTCACCAGTTCAATGATGACGGGGCGCGCGAGGCTGGCGGCGATCTTGAGCGCGCCCAGTGCAAAGCCGGTTTCGAGCAGTTTTTTCCCGGCTTTCTTTTCGCTCGTGGCGTCCACGTAAATTTTTTTCCTTCGCAGCGGGGCCAGCGCAATCAGCGCGCCGACGGCGCCGGCCGCGGCCAGCCACGAGAGAGTTTGCTCCCGAAACGATCTTCGGAATTTTGCAGGAAAATTCAATTCGTACCGCAAACCGAGTAATTCGCGGCCGAGCTGCTGACGGGAGCGCGAGATTTCGGCCGTCAATTCGTCGATTGATCTGTGGTTGCTTCCAAATTTCTCAGCCATTCTCGGTCCTTTTTCAATTCGGCGGCGGTGGCGCGAAAGAACGGCTTTGTGATACGATTTCGCGCCACCAAAAGCAAGATCAACGCGACCAGGAAGTGCGCTCCCGCGATTGCCACGGCGATGACGGGCCACGAAACTCCAACCAGGTGCGCGAGGGCGACAACCGCGCCGGTGATCAGAAACACGTAACCGGTCACGCAAAGGGCGGCTGCAAAAAGCAGACAACCGGCCATCACCAGCAAGTGCAGCGCCGCGGCTTTGGATTCTTCCGCCACCAGAGCGAGGCGCGCCTGAAAAAAATCCGCAAGCGCGTTCGCCAGCGCTGCCAAATTGCGAACCAAGCCGGCGTGGCCGGCGGGATTGCGCGAGCCAGGGCTGTTGCTGATCATCTCCGAAGCCCTTCGGAGTTTAACGCCGGAAGATCAAACCCAGCACGAACCCGATTCCCAGCGCGGTGAAGATCGCCTTTGTGGGATTTTCGCGCACATACTGTTCGGCATCTTCCTGAAGGGTGCGGACGCGTTGCCGGGCGTCGCCCCACGCCTGTTCCGCCTTGCCTCGCGCTTCGCCCCAGGCATGCTCGGCTTTGCCGCGATATTCCTCGGCAAAGGCGCCGGCGGCCGATTTGAGATCTTCGGCTGCCTTGCGCGCATGTTCCTTGCTGCTTTGCAATTTGGTTTGCGCGTCTCCCGAGGTTTTTTGCTCCGCTGATTTATGTTCTTCTGCCATTGGTACTCTCCGGTTGGCCCCGAAATTGTTCGGGGGATTTGATTGTGATGCAATTATCCGCGCGCTTCGCAACTTCGGCAAACGCCGAATTTTTCGCTCAAACGCCCGTGTGAGGGGGCCACTGCCGCGCGACTCTCTCCCGGTGTATGGGGAATCACTGTTCCCGGAAAATGATGCGGGCTTTGGTCAGGTCGTAGGGAGACAGCTCCACCGAGACTTTGTCGCCGGGAACAATGCGGATGAAATGCTTGCGCATTTTTCCCGAGATATGTGCCAGCACATTGCGATGGCCCGGGAGATCGACGCGAAACATCGTGCCGGGCAAGACTTGAGTCACGACACCTTCGGTAACGATCTGCTGTTCCTTGGCCATCGCTGCCAAATATACCTCCAGCGGAGTTCCTCTCAAGGCGCGCGCAGTTGGTCGAGCGAAAGGGTGGGCAGGTATTCGCGCAGCTCCTGGCGTTTCCACCAGGCGCCGGTTTTCCTTAGTTCCTCAGTCGAGCTGAACCGATAACGGTAAAACATGGCCCGAACGTAGCGAGGTGGTTGGTCGGGAAACGGGTTGCGAGCGAGCAACTGCGTCACATCGTCGGACCCCTGCAATAGCCGGGCGATCAAACCAATGAACCAAGGATTCTCCTGAGGTGTGCCCAAGGCGGCAAACCACATCTGCCAGTCCAGTCGGGGCTGGTGCGGGGCGCACCAGCCGGGCGCGCGGTTTACGTTCCCGGGTTTCCATTTGAATTCGTAAGGCTGCCAATCGATCCCGTCGGCGCTGCCTTCCAGCACAATCTCGCAGCGGTCCTTTGTCATCACCCGGAAAAGCCCGTAGCCATTGACGATTCGAAACGGTTCGATTGGCTCGTAGAGCCTTGCCAGCCAACCCGGCGGCCTGGTTTGCGGTTTGAAAGCGCTGAAGATAAGCCATGCATTGATTGGCAAAGTAACCACGATCACCACGACTGCGGCGCAGGTGGAGAGCTGATACGAGATCGGTTTTCTCTCGGGCAAACCCTCTGGCTCACTTGTTGCGCGCTCCTTTGCCCGGCCAGCGATCGCTGCATCATCAATCAGCAACAAGCACAACGCCACGGTCAACAGATTGAAAAAGCAATAGTTGCCGGTCAGCGCGATGCCGATTTGAAGCAGGATCATGGTTCCGGCGGCAACCAACCGCGGCCCCGAATGCTTGCGAAACCAGATAAAAAACGGCGCGATAATTTCCGCTGCCAGGCAAAAAACCACGGAAAAATGCTTGAACCATTCGGGAAACTTATCCGCCCACCAGGCAAAAACCGTTGGCAGCGGTTGCGACCAGTAATGGTAGTCGAGCGCAGTCAGGTTCCACCAGGAGCTGTCGCCGCTCGTGAGCTTCACCACGCCGGACATCAGCATCAGTTTAAAAAGAAGCAGGTTCAGCAAAAACAAACCTGCGCGTGAAACGGGGAGACAACCGTGCCCGCCGCGGAAGGCTGTCTCCCTGGGCCACAGCTGCCACGGCGCGAGAAAAATCGCCAGAAAACCCGTTTCCAGCAGCAGAATGTCCCATTGAAAATTTAGAAAAACCTGCCCGGCAACTGTAAGGGAAAGATAAAAAACAAAGAGGCAGGCCAGCGAAACAGCGGGAGCGATTCCGAAAACTAAAAGCAGAGAACAAAGAACCCCTGCGCCGCAGAGAAAATGAAGAAAAGCATTGCTCGAATTGAACCAGCAGAGTGTGGGAAAAAGCAGGTAGGCTTTGCGGCCGAAATGGTGCCGCACGAGGGGCAGGAACTGGTTCAACGGCGACATTCCGCGCGCGCCGACCAGGCCGTCCACCTGCACCCAGAGCGAGATAAAAGCGATCAGGTAAGTGAGGCCGAGCAAGCGAAGAAACCAGCGCCGCGCCCAAAAATAGGTCGGCGGCCGAACGTTTGTGCCCCATGGAAAAAAGGTGAGCAGCGATGCGATCCGCCGGTGGTTCGCCACCATTCGGTAACCGACCTCGGAAACGAACGCGAAACCCGGAACGTGCTCGTAGCTCCACATCAGCCACCGTTTCGACGGTCGATAGCATAGCGAACGGCAGAGCGCCTCGGCGCCGAAGGAAACGTTGCCGTGCGGTTCAATGAGGACGATCGACTTTTGGAATTGGTCGATTGAAATTTCCGGGAACGCCTCTGCTGCATCTTGATATCTGGCGTAGTCCACCGTGTCTCCTGTGATGGCGCGCCAGCGTTCGATCCATCGCGCGCAGAAATGACAGTCGCCATCCCAGATCAGGAGCGGCCTGGGCGGAGGGTTGGCAACGCCCGGATGTTTGCTTCGCTTCACAAAAGCCAAAGGTTGAATGCCTCAGGCGCGACGTCCAATTTCCAATGCCGCCGCCAGCCGTTCGGCAGCTAATCCCGAAATTCCGCCCAGACCGGTGCGTGATCGGAAGGTTCGCTGATCCTTCGCATTTCAATCTCAATTCCCGAGGCGGTGCATCTGTCGGCCAACGATTTGCTGGCCAAAACCGCGTCGATGCGCAGGCCGCGGTTTTTCTCAAACGCCCGCATCTGGTAATCCCACCAGCTGAACAGGCCGCCTTCCTTATGATGCAGCCGAAGTGTATCCTGCAAGCCGAGTCTGTAGAGTTCGCTCAGCGCCCGGCGTTCCTCCTCGGAGCACATGATGGCGCCGCGCCAAAGGTTCGCATCATAAACATCGATGTCCTGCGGAGCGACATTGAAATCGCCACAGACGAGCAGGTTCGGCAGCTTCTCGCGGACCAAGCAATCGCGGAGTCGCTGATACCACCGAAGTTTGTATCGGTAGGCCGGGGAGCCCACAGCCTGGCCGTTAGGCGCGTAGATTGAAAAGACCCGCACATTGTCGTTGACGGTGGCGGCGATCACTCGCGCCTGCGCGTCGGCTACTTCATCGCAAAGCGACGGACGCACGTCGCGAAGCACTGTTTTCGCCAGGATGGCAACCCCGTTGTATGATTTTTCACCGTGACAAGCCGAATGATACCCGATCGCCTGCAGGCTCAGGGCAGGAAACTGATCGTCGGGACATTTGGTTTCCTGAAGGCACACGACGTCGGGCTGGGTTGCTTGGAGCCAGGCGAACAGTCCCTCCTGGCGTTTGCGCAGCGAATTAATGTTCCAGGAGACAATTTTCATTGTGCTGTCGGAGCGCGAGGGAGAGACGTAATCTAACCGCAAATTCTTCGGCTTTTACGCCGTTTCTGCCGAGGCGACGCTTTATCCAGAGCATTCAGAACTCCAGCTCCACTCCAGGCGTCGGTACAACAACCACAGTCCCTGGCATCTGTTCCGACAACGCCGCCCGCATCCACTCCACGGCCGAGGGATCGCCGTGGACCAGAACAATCCTGCTCGGCGCAAGCTTCTTCGCGTAATCGATCAACGCTTCTCGCGCGGCGTGCGCACTGAACTGAAACTGCTGAATTTCGCACCGAACCGGCTGAGCCGGCTTTCCGGGGTCGAGGGCCACCTGGCCTCCCCGCGGTGTGTCGCGCAGGAGCCCAGCAGGCGATTGCGGATTGGCGTAGCCGACAAAAAAAACCGCGTGCCGCGGATTTTCAATCAACCTTTGGGCAAACACGTTGGAGAGCGTGTTGGGAATCATCATTCCGCTGGAAAGCACATACGCGCGTCCCGCGCGCACAGGCGCCTCGCGGATGGTTTGGTCGTTCAGAATAAAGGGGGCCACATCGCGCATGAGTTGAAGCCGCGGAAGATGCCGGCGAGTCCTTGGAGCGCGTCGATCGTAGACGTCGGTGAATTTTGAACTGAGACCGCCAATGTAAATCGGAAAGTCCGGCAAGAGACGTTGACGCTTGAACTTGTAGAGCATGGCGAGGATCTCCTGGGTTTTCCCCAGGGCAAACACCGGGATGAGCACACAGGCGCCCTGTTGAAAAGCGTTGCCAAGCGCTTCGGCCATTCGTTGCTCTTCCGCGGCGCGCGTCCAGCCTGGCGGTTTGGCGTGGTCGCCGCGGGTGCATTCCATAATGAGCAGATCCACTTTTTCGCGTGGGAAAATCGCCGCTTCCATGATGGTTTGGTCGTCGAAATTCACATCGCCGGTGTAAAAGATCGTTTGTCCATCGGCGCGCAGCAGGATTCCAGCCGAGCCGAGCACGTGGCCTGCGTCGAAGAACTCAAATGTCAGCAGGCCTTTGTCCCTCTGCGGCGCGCGTTCACCGGTAATGGAGATTTGCTGTTGCGGCGGGCACCGGCGCCAGCTTTTCGAGGCGCGGTCGATTTCGCGATGGGTAAAAAGCGGGTAGGAACGCTCGCCGATTTCCTCGCGTTGGCGGGTCATGACATTGACCGAGTTGTGCAACAGGATTTGGCCGACGTCGGCCGTGGCCTCGGTCATGAAAACGCGCGCTGTCGGGAATTGTCGCATCAGCACCGGTAACGTGCCGATGTGGTCCTGATGCCCGTGCGAAACCAGGATGGCCTCGATTTGACGCCCGGCGATCAGTTTGAGATTTGGCAACGCGTCGTCGCCGGTGTTGGTCGGGTGCATCCCGCAATCGAGGACCAACTGATGGCCGCCGATTTCAAGATAATAGCAGTTCGCGCCGATCTCCGTGCGCCGGGTCAGATTGATGAATTTCAAGGCGTCAAGACGTTGAAGCGTTAAAGCGTTGAAGCGCTCGGCGCGCAAGGATAAAGCGGAGAGGCTTCCTCAGCATCCGTTGCGGAAAACTTGCGTTTGTCGAACAGGATCCCGACCATTGGAATCGCAAGACCTTTGCGCCGAAGTTGACTCGCGGGCTCTTTTCCCCGGCGTTTGGGTTCAGTCGATTCAGTCCTTTAATGTTTGCTGCAAAATGCGCAGCCAATTTTGGCGGAGGATTTTTTCGATCTCCTCGTCAGAAAAACCGCGCTCAATCAATTTGCGAGTCACGTTCGCAGCATGGGAATGATTGGTAAGCCCCGGAATGAAATGCGGTTTGGTTAGTTTTTCTTCCAGTTCCCGTTTCCTCGCCTCGGGCCATTGGTTAAAAATGAATTCGAAGAAATCAAAGCCGATGCCGACGCAGTCAATGCCGGCAAGATCAGCAATATGCGCGATGTGATCGACGTAGCGATCCAGCGTGCAGTCTTCCCGCCGCGGGCTGACCAGAACCGAATTGACCCCAATGACACCCTGGCGTTCTCCGATCATTTTAATCTGTCGATCGCTGATGTTGCGCTCGATATCGTAAAATCGCCGCGCGTTAGTGTGAGAAACGACTGGTGGCTTTGTTGTGAGCGAAAGGATCTCATCAAACCCGGCGGCATTAATGTGGGCAAGATCAATGATAATTCCCAGCGATTCACATTCGCGCACGAGATCGCGTCCGAAGGAAGTCAATCCCTCAGCAGATGAGCCGACCGGCGCGAACAGACCGCCGCTGCCGGCGGCATTGCGTCGCGCATGGGTAAGACCGATGGAGCGGACGCCGAGTTCATAAAAGGCGCGCAGCAAATCCAAATCCGTGCCCAGGGGCTCGACGCCTTCCATGGCTAGAAGAAACGCGATTTTGCCCGCTTCGCGCGCCGTTTGGATTTGGCGGTAACTCTTGCAGAGGGCAACTCGCGGGCATGCGTCCGCCTCATTGTACAGCCGCGCGATCTGGTCGAGCGCCACGCGCAAACTCATTTCCGGCACGTATCGGTCTTCGACGTAAACGGCCGCTACAGCGACGCTGATGTTGCCCATTTCCAGCTGCGGCAAAATTTCGGAGGCGAAAACATTTTCGCGTTCCCGCTGTTCGTACAAGTGCATCGGCAAGTCGAAGTGGAAATCCACAATCCCGCCAGCGTGCAGGCGATCGATGCGCTCTTTCGTGCCTGGTTGGGCTGCGTTTACTGTTGGTGATTGGGGAGCCGTCATTGTCGGAATGGGAGCGCCTTGCTCATGGCGTCGATCGGCGCTTCGCGCTGGAACCAGATGGAGAACGAAAGCGCGCCCTGTTGCAGAAGCATTGACAAACCGTTGGCGACGCGAGCGCCAGCCTGCTCCGCGGCGCTGAGCAGCGCGGTTTTACGCGGTTGGTAAATGCAATCGAACACCGCGTGCTGTGAAGCGAGCAGACCGGCCGGCACCGGCAAAACGTCGCTGGGATTCATGCCCAGCGGGGTTGCATTGACAATCAAATCGATCTTCCCCAGCTGCGCCTCCATCGCTAATTCCTCCCACTCGATCACTTCCAGCCACGTCGCGCCGCCGGGCCTGGCCTTCCCGTTGCAGAAAAGTCGCAGCTCTTGGGCCAGCATCTGTGCTTTCTCCACGGTGCGATTGACCAGCACCAGGCGTTGACAATTTTCCAGCGCGCATTGCCAGGCGATGGCGCGTCCGGTGCCGCCGCC
>Ga0070740_10006408_pt1 | contig 10333 bp, 14 predicted proteins | sample Coa_R2_FD_67286 | JGI IMG/M metagenome (GOLD analysis project Ga0070740, IMG submission 67286) | Surface soil microbial communities from Centralia Pennsylvania, which are recovering from an underground coalmine fire - Coalmine... | ecosystem: Environmental > Terrestrial > Soil > Unclassified ...
GCAAGCCAGGCCTTCGCCCAAGGCGTCCTCGGCCTGCGCGAGGACGACATCACATTCTCGGTTTCGAAACTCTTCTTCGCCTACGGACTCGGGAACGCCATGTATTTTCCGTTTTCGGTCTGGTCCTGCGAGGAAACCGACCTTCCGTTTGTTAACAGGGATAGCGAAAGCGCAAGCGCAAGAGAGATAATTGTGACTAGATTTTTCATTTGCAGTCTTTGTTGGACACGCAGGATCGATAGCTCTCTACGACGCCCTTCGCGCGCTGGTCGGCTACATTCTCATTCCTCTTGTTATCAGCCCGGATAATGGCGAACGTCGCCTGGAGATCTTTGTCTTTGGCGTAGCCGGACGTCCCCTCGGACTTGTATCGCACATTGGCATCCGGAAAGAGCCTTTCAATCTCTTGTTCCGAATTGCGGCCCTCCGTCGTGTCAGCGTCTTCGACGTGCGCCAACTCGTGCGCGAAAACGTACACCTGTCTCTCACTGGAATCCGTAATTGTCGAGCCGAAAGGATAGGATTCTGAGTTCATCTGATTCGAAGGATCGCCTGTCCGCGGTGCCAACGTAGCCGTGGCTCGAGTAAGCTTTGCGTTTGGGTCCCACGCGTAATTATTGGTAACCGAATCTTTAGCCTTGCTGTCCCACTGCAATTTTACAACGAGCGTTTTGTCATCTTCTAGCTTCTTCCACTGCGCTTGCCCTTCCTTCGACTTCTTATACTTTTTCTCCCACTTTCGGCAATGCTTATTCGCCTGACAGGCACGGTCATCGATAGTCGTTCCCGTAGGATCGACAAATCGAAGGGGGTTGCTTCGCCCGTATGCATAAAGGTTGATCTGCTGAGGGTCAGCCAACCTATCCGGAAGCATCGTCACCGGATCAGCGCTCGTAAAGCGACCAAGAGACGAAGAGTAGTATCTAGCCCCAAAGTTATCGAGGCCGGATTCGGAATCGCGTTCTTTGCCGGTGAATTTGTGGGAGAGCGCGTCGTAGTGATACGTCATCGGTGCATTCGAGAGCCAATCGCCGCAAGCACACCAACAACAACCGCCGTCGTAGCGATGGATATTACCAATCCCATCGCGTAGCGGGCTAGGGTTCTAACCGCACTAGTGGAGAACATACCCTCCAACCGGATACGCATAGCCATTACTAGCCCCGCTAACGCTTCCAGGGCGATGAAGGCCCAAAAGAACAGCTCAGCCCTTTGCCCAGCCGCTTCACCAGCGGAAGGGTTGCCGCTGTAAAAAGCAGCCCAGCCAAGATATTTCAGGAACGAAAGGCCACACAAGATCGCCAGGACGCCGAAGATCGCTAGCGACCACCATCGATGACTGCTCACGTTGGTTCCGAACATTTTGAGCCTCATTGCGTGGTGCACGTTCTGTTTCCGAGATGATCGTCAGTGCAAACCGTGGCTTTGGGCTGCGGTTTGTTTTGGTTGAGATAAAGCTGAAATAGCAGCCACGTGAAATTGACTCCGTAGTTACGCGGGTTGCCATAGTCCCGGCCTGTTTGCCGAGGGGCTTGGACGAAGGGAAACGCCTTGAACGGATTGTCTTGAACGTCTTGCGAGTAGCGCCTGTAAAGGTCACCCCAATATTGGTCTGGCGTGATGTCACCAAAATCGAGGCCCAGATCGTGAAGGACATCCTCGCAAACTGTCGTGCAATTGTGCGAGAGCGCTGCGTAGTCTTGAGTAGAGCCACTCTTCAGCTTGTCTATGAGATCGAGGACCTTCTGAGCTTGCTCAGGAGTTGTCCGAATGGTGAGTGTCGCAAATTGGTCTGCCTGGCCCGCTCTATCCTGCATGTTCCCGTTATTGAAAGTTCCGGGACCGCGTCCCAGGCTGTCGGTACCGCTTTTCGGATAATAGTCAAGGAACCCGACTCGGTTCGTGTTTTGGTTAAACGCCGCAATGAAAATATGACCAAAGTTCGTTGCGCCAGCACCTGAAGGACGGTAAAAGACCGTGATGTCTTCGCCGTCCCTGTCAATGTACTTCAGTGGGTTGTTGGCACCGTAAACGTACTTATTGAGAGTATTCCCTGGGTTCAGTAACCGAGCGGAAGTCAGGTTAATCGGGTCTGGGGACATCCAGCGGCCCAAGCTGCTGCCCATGTACCTAGCGCCGAAGTGGTCGAGGCCGGATTCGGAGTCGCGTTCTTTGCCGGTCAAACGCGCCTCGTTTTGGCTCATTTTTTCGCCCCTGGCTCCTGGCTGTCCTGCCCGGCCAGCCGCTCCCGCGCCATCGCCTGCTTTTCCCGGTCTACCCGCTCGATCAGTTTCTTCAGGTCCTCGGTCGTCACCTCTCGGCCTCGCCCGAGGATCTGCACCGTGTTCAGGTAGAGCATCCGCAAGGCCAGCACCTCGGCCAGGATCACTTGCTCGGCGCGATGCGCGATCAGCTCCGCCAGCACCAGCTCGCGGAACCATTCGCCCAAGGTCAGCCCGCGCGCCTCGGCCAGCTTTTCCAGCGCCGCGTATTCTTCCTCGCTCACCTTCGTCCCGATGGACTTGTTCCGCAGCGTGCTCTTTTCCGTCGCTTCCTTCTCCATCATCGCCACTCGCCCTCTACTCTCCCTTAGACGCTTCAAACACGAAGATTCAACAAGTTACCCTGCGGTAACGAAAAAACGCGCCCACAGGCGCGTTTTGCTCGTCATGTTTCGGCTTTTCAGCAGGTTACCGCACGCTAACCGCGCGGTACTCCGCAGCAACCCTCCCAGGGGTGACGTGTCACCCTCACACCCGACGCCGTAGGCGGCGCGCTTTTGACTTCCCCCGATACCGCACAGTAACCCCGCTCCCAAGCCCAGAACGTCACCCCGGATCGTGGCAGGATCACCACACTCCCGGCCAGCATCGGGACTCGGCTAAGGAACCAAACCCGCAGCTAAAGAAAAAACTCTCAGGACGGAGCCGGGGCAGATCGACGGGCACGGATCGCCCTCCACACCCTAGCAACCGACCACCACACCCCGGCATTGATCGCAAGCCAGAACACGGCTGAGATTACGTTCATGCTGGACAGCGACACACAGCTTTGCCAGAACAGCTTCTCGACCGTCCAAGCTCCCAAGACATCGCCGGGGAACAGCAGCACGAAACCCGTTCCCCACAGAAACGAACTCGCCGCCGATGGGGGATGCTGGAGCCACGCGGAAGTTAATCCCACCACCTGCACCAGGGTAAAAATTGTCCACGCTCGGCGGCTCATATTTCGCTTCTGGAAACCAGAGTACCTGCTGACCCTCATCCGCTCTCAGATCGTGCGCCCTAACTGCCCTTAAACGCCAACGGCAGGTACTCTGCTCAGCGGTCGGAAGAGCTACTGCTTCGGTTTGCTGGCAACGACCGGGATTGTCAGGTGTACGTTCCCGTTCTTCAGGTCCACGGTCTCAGTGCTACCTGCTTCCGGCTTCTTGGCGGGGATCGGCAGCACCGCCGCCCTTAACAGTTTCTCGGCCTGAGTAAAATCCTCAGCGTCCAGCGCGCGGCATTTTCCCTTGCCATACGTCACCCCCATTGATCCTTCATCGCGGATCGGACTCTTCCCACAGTTTGCCAGTCTTAGGTAGTCGAGCGCCGTCCGGCCTTTGGTATCTCTCAGGGAAGCGTTCGCCCCGGCCTTCAACGCATCCCGGATTTCGTCAGCTTCGCCCTTGGCCGCGAGGATCATCAGGGCCGTCACTCCGGCTGAGTTTTGCGCGTTCACGTTCGCGCCTGCTTTCACCAGGTCCTCATCGAACGCGCCCGTGATCGCCGATGCCATCAGCGCCGTGTCGCCCATTGCAGATTTGTGGTTCGGATCGGCACCTTGTAGTACACTGTGGCCGTGCCATGTTTTGCCCCGAATGCAAGGCCGAATACCGCCGTGGCTTCACCCGTTGCTCCGATTGCGACGTAGATTTGGTCGAGGAGCTTTCCCCACCGGATAATAGCGCCCAAAACGAACTGACTGGCCATAGCTCGAGAAGCATGAAGAGATTGTGGTCTGGTAAGGATGAAGACAGATGCGTCACCTTATGTGAGCGACTCAGGCAAGCTGGAATACCGTTCAAGGTAGACCAGAGCAAGCGTCAGTACCTCCTCGGCGTGGACAAGCACTACGGGATCGGTGTGCCGCCAGAGTTCTTCGACGACGCCAAAAGAGTCATTATCAAGGGGCATCTCGGTCCCCGGTCACGGGAATGAAAGCCAGCCGTGCGCCGATAGCGTAGGCGGTCGCGGTGTAGAAAGGCTGGGTAACAAGGACTTGGTCGAAGCAGCGGTCTTTCATCCGGCAGCCCCAACCGAAATAGTGAGTCAGCCAAGACTGACCGGTTCCAGACCAAAGTAGGGGCGAAGTGATTTCCGGCGTAAGGGTTGGAATCGCGACCACTGCATAGCATAAGAACAACGCGGGGGGTATCCAAATCCAGATCATTGCGCGATGGCCGAGGCGGCGACCTAGGAGCCATCCGAAATAGAGGCCCGTGACTATCTGCACAGGAAAATAGGGTCTATACGCGAATATCTGATACCAAGCGTGTTCGGGATACTGCCAAGGTATCACACGTAACATCTGCAACAAGGAAGCGGCGAGTGACGCCACGAGAAGGGAGATTCCTGCTGTGCTGATAAGCTGATGCATGAGAAAAATCAGCAAAAGTTTCGGCTTGGCAAGAATCTCGTTTTCTCGACGGGCCTTCACGAAAACCCGCCTTTATCTTTGTCCAGAAGCGTTCTGCAGACACGCCTGTTGGTTGCCCAAAAGAGCGGCACCACCGGCTGCGGCGTTCATTGCTTCAGCACTGTTCTTCCCCGATTTATTCATCTCAGGCGGTCTCCCTCGTGTACCTCTCATGAAGGGGACTTTGTACTTTCCCTCTGCGAGTTTGGATTCTGGCTTATCGTTGCCGTTGCTCGGCTCCGGCATAGGTGCCATTAGCTCAGCGTCGAGGCCGAGTGTGCAGCCCGCTGCAATCGCAAGTCGCTGCCCGAATGAAAGCGGAATCTGAGGCGGAGGAAGCAGAGATCTTTGAAAAGGTGTCAAGCCGCTGGTGTCTGCACTCATTGTGGGAGTGTCTGGCGACGCGGCATTCACCCGGACTGTGTCGGAAGGGCAGTTGCCAACGCACGCGTAGCCCGTTGTCAGGCCATCAGTACGCGTGTACGAGACAAGCCCCAAAGTGCCTTCGTCGTTAAGGACCACATCAGACCGCTGGACAGGATGGTTTTCGGCGTTGTCAACGAAAACCCCGCCATCGTCCTTTCCCCCTTTGTTTATGCAATCCCCGTGAACAACCGTCAAGCTACCCGCGTTAGGGTTGCCTTCAGCGCCCGCAGTGTACACGCAGTCGAGGCCATTCGGGTCGATAGCGTTCAACGGGTTGTTGACTACGTAGGAGTAGGCGTTCCAAGTTTGAGGTCCGTCCAGGAAAGCCCCGGCATTGTAAGGGTCGGGCGACATGAACCTACCGAGGCTGGACGAATCGTACCTAGCCCCGAAGTTATCGAGGCCGGATTCGGAGTCGCGCTCTTTGGAGGTGAATTTGTAGCTGTTGCCCGACGACGAAACGATCGGGCGCTCCCCGCCGAACGGATAGAAGTCGGAATCATCAAGGATCGTACCCGACGCATCGGTGACGACGCGCGCAGTGCCAAGGTGATCGGCGAAGTAGTAGCTGACGTTGTTCAGGTAGTCGCGGCGGGCGATGCGCTTGCCGTTGAAGAAAACGTATTCGTTGAAACTGGCGTTGGTTGTATTCCCCGCCGAGTCCGTCTCGTCAAGAGGATCGGAACCCATTCCATACCAGTACAGTTTCCCGTTCGTTTTCTGCACGCGGCGGCCGTCGCCGTCGTACAGATACGTGATGCCGGGAGATGCGCTGACCAGTTGATTTTCTCCGTTATAGACGTATGTCGGAGTTGGACAGGGCGGTGGGGATTGCGCCAGCAGATTTCCTGCGGCATCGTAGCAGAAACCGCTAATTTGGTTTGCGTTCGTGGCGGGAGTATTCACTGGCATAGGCTCGCTGCATCCTGACGGTCCATTGATCAGGCTGGACGTCAAATTGCCCCAGACATCATACGTGAAGACCAGGCCCCAGCAGTTCGCATTCGTAATCGTAACACCATCGGTTTGCGTTTGCGCGCCGATCAAACGATTGAGCGCGTCATATGTGAAGCTCTGGCTGCGCGTGGCGTCCCTGTTGTTGGTGATCGACACGACGTTGCCGTTATCCGCGCTGCCAAGGCCAAAGTTGTAAGCCATGTCCAGAATGTTGCCCGCCGTCGGATCCGTGCAAGAACCTGTCGGAACGCCCGTGTTCTTAACCGAAATCCGGCAGGGTTGCAGCCGGTTGTTGTAATAGAACGTAGTCACCAGGCTCGACCCGTTTAACAACGACGACAAGGAGCCTTGCGGGGCATAGAGGGCGTTGCTCGCATAATTGATCGCATCGGTTAAATCGGCGGCGGAACTTGCCCGCCCAGCTGCGTCGTAGGAATAATTTACGACAGCGCCGCTCGGATACGTCAGGCTTTTGACTGTGCCGTCCAGGTTGAGTCAGCGCCGACCACAAGCTACCATGCCATTCGAGGAGTTCGTACGAATGGAATGGCGGCCAAATGCCGCACTGGCCCTCAAGAGAAGCAGCGTGCGGTATTACAGCTCCCAACTCGACACCCGTATCCTCCCAGCTCTGGGCTCGGTTTCGCTGTGCAGTCTGAGTCGAGCCCAGGTCGAGGGGTTGTTGTCAGATCTGAAACGTAAAGGGTATCCAGGGAGCACCTTGCGCGGTGTCCGAGCAACCATTTCGACCGTGTTGCAGGCTGCCGTCGAACGTGGCTTCCTCGAAACGAATCCGGCACACGGAATCCGTCTTCGTAACGAGGAGTCCCGAAAAGCGCGCCGCTTCTATACTCCAGCTCAGGTACGTCAACTCCTCATGGAATTGGCGGAGCCGTGCCGCACGATTGTCGCTGTGGCTGTTCTCACGGGGCTGCGAATCGGTGAGATTCTCGGGCTTCGTTGGAAGCGCGTGAACCTGCTGCACGGCACCCTCGAGGTCGCCGAGAGCTATTCAGATGGCCACTTCGGTCCCCCGAAGACCCGCAGCAGCAACCGTGTAATCCCAATGAGCTCGAATCTCAGAAAAATACTAGAAAGCCATCGCGCCGGGTCTATTCGGACAGCACCCGAAGACTTGGTTTTCAGCACAGCCAAGGGAACGCCGCTCAACTCGAAGAACCTCTACAATCGGGTCTTGGCGCCGGCCTGTGATCGAATCGAGCAGCCTCGGATATCGTGGCACTCGTTCCGGCACACGCATGCGACCTTGCTCGCGGAAGTAGGGGAATCGATCAAGACCGCACAGGCTCTACTCGGGCACAGCGATCTCGAGACGACGCTCAACGTCTATTCGCACGCTATCCCAGGATCGCAGAGGCGAGCGGTAGAGCGGGTGGCGGGGGTTTTGTTCTCGAATGTTCTCGAGTTGGACGAAAACACGGAAAGTCAAAATGTTAACTAACGAAAGCTCAAGGAGTTAGGAAAGAAGTGGTGAGCCGGGGAGGAATCGAACCTCCAACCCGTTGATTAAGAGTCAACTGCTCTGCCAATTGAGCTACCGGCCCAAGGACAACCTTCTTATTTTACACGGGAATCTTTTCGCGTCAAAACGCAGTCAACCTGGCTCTACTTTCCCCGGCTTCACCGCAACAGGTCTTCCACGCGCACCCGCGCGCCCGTCTTCTCGTCCCGATACTTTACGATCACCGCGGCATACAACGACAACCCCCACTTCTTCCCCGCCGGATGTGTCACGGCGCGCGAACCAGGAACAACCACGGCCCCTTCCGGAATCGTCAAGGGCTGGTCATCCTTCGCGGCATAAATCTCCTCGCGCTGCAAATCGTACACCGGCGTCGAACGGTTCAAGATCGTCCCCGTCCCCAAAACCGCGCGCCGCTTCACGATCGTTCCTTCATAAACGCCGGCGTTCCCTCCGACCATCACTTCGTCTTCGATGATCACCGGCATCGCTCCGACCGGCTCCAGCACGCCGCCAATCTGCGCCGCCGCGGAAACATGACAGTTCCTCCCAATCTGCGCGCAGCTTCCGATCAGCGCGTGGGAATCCACCATCGTCCCTTCGCCCACGTACGCTCCCGAGTTGATGAACATCGGCGGCATGCAAATCACTCCGCGCCCCACGAAGCTTCCGTCGCGGATACTCGATCCTCCGGGCACAACTCTTACCCCGTTTTCAAGCGTCACGGTCTTCAGCGGAAACGTCTCCTTGTCGAAAAACGTCTGCGCCGAACCATGGTCTCCCACCTCAACGGTTCTCCCCATCCGGAATCCCAGCAGGATTCCCTTCTTCACCCACGCGTTCACACGCCATCCCGTGGGCGAACTCGCATCGGGCTCCGCCGCGCGAACTTCTCCTTTGTTCAGCGCGTCCTTGAACGCCTGGAAAAGCGCGAAATGCTCTTGTGTATAGCGTTCCGGCGGATGCTCGAAGAGATCCTCAATTTGCGACGGTTGCAGCGGCAAGCGATTTCCTCTCCACGAGCTGCAGCGATTCCAGCACGCCGCGGATGCGCGCCAGATTTTCCGGCTTTGGCGCCACCATTGGCAAGCGCCACACAGGCTCGAGCAGTCTCATCAGCGCCAGCGCGGCTTTTACCGGAATCGGATTCGACTCGACGAAGTTCATCTCCATCAGCGGGAGGTATTTCCGGTGCAGTTCCCGAGCCGCCGCAATCTCCTCCTTCAATCCCAGCGCGCACATTCGCGCCATCTCCGCGGGAATTTCGTTCGACGCCACCGAAATCACGCCCCGCCCGCCCAGCGCAAACAGCGGCAGCGTCAGCGCGTCATCCCCCGAAAGCACCACGAACTCTTCCGGCACCGCGTTCATCAGCGCCGCCATCTGCGAAATGTTTCCGCTGGCTTCCTTGATTCCCACGATGTTGTCGATCTTCGCGAGCCGCGCGACCGTCGCGGGTTCCAGATTCGCTCCGCATCTTCCAGGCACGTTATACAGCACGATCGGCAATCGCGTCGCCGCTGCGATCGCGCGGTAGTGCTGATACAAACCCTCCTGCGTCGGCTTGTTGTAATACGGCGTCACGGACAGCAATCCATCCGCGCCCATCGCTTCCAGCTCTCTTGCCAATTCGATCACTTCCGCCGTGTTGTATCCGCCCGCGCCCGCCAGCACCGGCGCTCCGCCCGCCTCCTCCAGCGTAATTTCCACCACGCGCAGATGCTCCCTGCGCGTCAGCGTCGGACTTTCTCCCGTCGTCCCGCACGGCACCAGAAAATGCACGCCGCCTTCGACCTGCCGCCGCACCAGCCGCCGCAACGTCGCTTCATCCAGTGATTGATCCTGCCGGAACGGCGTCACCAGCGCCGTCCCGCATCCCATGAACATCTCTGGCACCTCACAGTTCTCCCAAAATTTCCCGAAACTCGAAAACGCCCTTCTTTCCGACAATCCATCGCGCCGCTCTCAGCGCCCCGCGCGCAAATCCTTCGCGGCTTCGAGCGGTGTGCCGGATTGTGATCGTATCCGCCGCCGAATCGAATCCCATTTCGTGCGTTCCTGGAACTGCGCCCGCGCGATTCGCGCTCAGGCTCACCGGCCGCGCGTATCCGCTCCGTTTCATCTCCTCCGCCAATGCCAGCAGGGTTCCCGAAGGCGCGTCCTTCTTTGCCGCGTGATGAATTTCCCAGCCCCACGCGCCGTATTCTTCGTGCCCGGCAAACAGCCGCGCCGCCTCCGCCACGACTTGCCGAAACAGATTCAACCCAACCGAGAAGTTGGGACCCCATACCAACGCGCCGCCGCGTCTTTCCATTGCGTGTCTCACTTCCGGCAATTTCGCCAGCCAGCCTGTCGTCCCCGTGACCACCGGCACTCCCGCTTCCGCCAATTGCTGCAAATTTTCCGGCGCTGCGCCCGGTGTCGTGAATTCCACCGCCACATCCACTGCTGCCAGCGCCTCCCTGGTCAGCGCCCTGCCTTCCGCGTTTGACTGGCTGTTGCACCGCGCCGTCACCTCGAACCCATATTCCGGCGCAAGCTGTTCCACCAGCCGCCCCATCTTCCCGTAACCGACAATCGCCAATCTCATCGTTCACGCCTATTTGTTTCTACTCGCGCCTCGTCTGCCCAAGCGAAGCCGAGGGGCGACTCGCGTTTGCACCACGCTTATTTCTCGGCCGTGTTTCTTTTGAAGCTCGCCACATCAACTCTCAATCAGCCGCTTCGCCAGCGCGGCGTACATCTCCACCGCATCCCTCAATTCTTTCTTCGCAATCCTTTCCTCCG
>Ga0070740_10006413_pt1 | contig 10325 bp, 12 predicted proteins | sample Coa_R2_FD_67286 | JGI IMG/M metagenome (GOLD analysis project Ga0070740, IMG submission 67286) | Surface soil microbial communities from Centralia Pennsylvania, which are recovering from an underground coalmine fire - Coalmine... | ecosystem: Environmental > Terrestrial > Soil > Unclassified ...
TCGAAATAGCCGCCCTTCCAGCCCCAATAGGTCCAAGTGCCGGCGAGCCGATCGAACACCTGCTTGGACGAGTGCTCGCCGACATAACGCTCCTTCTCGGACAACTGGGCGAGCGCCGTCTCGTCGGCGGCCGCGCGCCACAGGAACGAGGGCACGGAATTCTCTTCCACCTTCTTCAGGCGCGCCGGCACGCCGGCCTTGCGGAAATATTTCTGCGCGAGCACGTCGGAGGCGACCTGCGACCAGAATTCCGGCACCTCGACATTCTCGAGCTTGAACACCACCGAGCCGTCCGGATTGCGGATCTCGGAGGTGGTGAGCCGGAACGCGATGTCCGCGTAGGCCGATTGTCCTTCTTTGGTGTAGCGCCGTTCGATCCGCATAATGGTCTCAGTCCCTTAATTGCTGGGCGGCGCCTGCCGCCGACGATGAAACCTCCGGGCGGCGCTCCGCCCGTCGGCCCCCGTCCGCGACTGTTCGACACCACCTCATTTAAGTCCGATGCTCTCATCGGCACCGGTTACTCCCGGACGTTTGACCGCCCGGCACAAAGCTCCCCCGCCGCCCCAGACGCCGTGGCCCGGCGCGGGCAAGTGACGACCTCGGAAGTCGTTTGGGGGTTCGAAATAACCCGAAACTCACGCACGCCGAACGCCACTAAAGCTAGGTGGACTCAGAGCCGCCGTCAACAAGAGATAGAGGTCAAAGCTGAATCAAACACTAAATCTTGTGGCAACGCGGCGCCGTGGCAGCCAAAACCGGGGGCAGTATTGAGCGATTGCGGGGAGGCGAAAAGCATTTTTCTCGCCGGCGGGGAGTAGGTTTATTTCCCGCCTCGTCGCGGCGAAAAAAGACGCAAAACCGCGGTCTCCGTGCTGTCGTCCGCCTTTACCTTTGTGGCGCGGGCAGGGGACAGGCTCTGGAAAAGCCGCGCAAAAATTCCGCCGGAGTCTGTGATTCTCGAAACGACCTCAGTGCCTTATGGCGATTACCGGCCGGCTAAGTATACGTGGCGGCGATACCCAAAGCTGTGAATTCACAGCGGCGGTACCTAGACCATAGACGCGGCCGCACGCTTCTATCGGCGGGTAGACCATCACCCGCCCACGAGGAGATCAATGCGTTTCATCGGAATCATCACCACAACGGCACTCACGCTTGCATTCGCGTCTTCCGTGATGGCGGCAGATTGCGCCAATGTTTGCAACAAACGCTGCGCATCGGCCTCTAACAAAGCCGTGTGCTCCAGCAAATGCATGCACGTTTGCGAAATGAAGAAATAGCCTCCGGCTCGCACCCGATTCTTCCGATCGCGTGAAGCGCCCGGCCTTCCACCCTCCCAGTCGGAAGCGATGCGGAGCACGCCAGGCAAATCCGCTAGGAGGGAATAACGAGCGCTAACGGCGTGAGCCCGCGCGGCTCCGAGCGACTGTCTCGTCGGCCTCAGGCGAGCGAAGTGCGAGCTGGCGGCGCAATGGCAGCGCTTCCGCATGCTCGCGCTGGAGAAAATCGATCATCTGCTCGCGGACTTCGCAGCGCAAATCGAACACTTGGCTTGCGGTGTTGGCGCTCACCAAAGCTCGGACCTCGATCGTCGTATCTTTGCAGTCGGTGACTTGCAGTCCGACGGTGCGGCCGTTCCAGTTCTTTGAGCTTTGGCAGATTTCCGTCAGTTTTTGGCGGATCGCGCCGATGGGCGCGCGGTAATCAAGATAAAACATCACGGTGCCGAGCAAAGCGGTGCTCTCGCGCGTCCAGTTCTGGAATGGCTTCTCGATGAAATAGGAGAGCGGCACGATCATGCGTCGCAGGTCCCAAAGGCGCACCACGACATAAGTTGCAGTGATCTCTTCGATATTGCCGGATTCGCCCTCGACGATGACGGCGTCCTCGAGGCGGATCGGCTGCGTCATGGCAAGTTGCACGCCCGCGAACAAATTGGACAGCACCGGTCGCGCGGCAAGGCCCGCAATGATGCCGGCGACGCCGGCGGAAGCGAACAGGCTGTAACCGTACTGGCGGACGGCGGCGAAGGTCATCAACGCCGCGCCCAGGGTAATGAGCACGAGCAGGACATCGGCGGCACGCAGCAGCACGCGGATTTGCGTGGTGTGCTTGCGCGCCAGCAGGTTGTCGGCGCTGTCAAGCCGGAAGCGGCGCAGATAGACGTCAGCGGAGATGTGTAACGTCACAATCGCGGCCCATCCGACGAGTCCAATCACCGCCATCAACAGCACGCGCGCAAGAATTTCGGCGGCGTTGGAGGGGATCGGCACCACCGGAATGACGATGATCATTGCAAGGATGAGGATGGCCACGCGGGTAATGCCGCGCAATTGGGTGATGACAGCAAGCGTGTTGGGATAGCGCCGCGCGAGCAGGCGGCGCGTGAGCATGCGCAGATACTTGTGCACGACGAGCGAAATGCCGGCCGCGAGCGCGATGATGAGCAGCGCCACCACGATATCGGGCAGCCAGTCGAGCCAATTCTTGATCGTGACGAATGCGGAGCGGATCGAATCCATTCAGGGCCTAAAATAGCACCGTTGAACTGGACAGGCGGCCACCAAGGTGGCACAAGGCCGCGTTTTCCCCGCCCGGCAATGCGCAAACACGATGAAAAGTTTCCTGCTGAAACTGTTCACTTGGTGGAATTCACAGACCTTCGGCACCCAGTTCTGGACCTGGATGTACGGCGAGTTCGTCGGCGAGGACGAGTTCGGCAATCGCTACTACCGCACAAAGGACGGCAAAATCGACCCAGCCCTCGGCATTGAGCGGCGCTGGGTGATCTACAAGGGTTACACGGAGGCTTCCGCGGTGCCGCCATCATGGCATGGCTGGCTGCATCACACGATCGACACGCCGCCGACGCAGGAGAGCTATGTGCCGCGGCCGTGGCAGAAGCCGCATCGCGCCAATTTGACCGGGACGCCTGCCGCTTATCGTCCGCCCGGCTCGACGCTCGCCGCCGGCCGCCGGCCGAAGGCAACTGGCGATTACAAGGCCTGGAGTCCGGGCGACTAGGCCGCCCTTCCGCCGCCTCATTCGCCGTGTTAACCGGACCCCGCCTGGTTTACGGGCCCGGGGCAGGCATCCTCATCCATGGCGCGATCGTTTGCAGCTTCGCTCATCTTTACGGCCGCGCTAGCCGCGACTGCTCCGGCCGCTGCGCAATTCGGTTCGATCTTCAACGAGCCGCCGCCCCGCCCGCCGGCCGATGTGCCGAACGCGCCGCCGCCTCAATACGAGAGGCGCAGCCCGCCGCCTTATTACCCGACACGGCAATCACCGCCCCCGCAGCGCACCGATGAGCCGCCAGCCGCGCCTTTGCCGGCGCCCATGAGCTTGCCGCCGCAAAACCGTCCCGGCGGTGGCACCATTCAATCGCAGGAATTGCCGCCGCCACCCGGCGCGCAGCAAGCAAAGCCTGCAAGCCCGCCGCCGGCGGCTCCGTTGCAGCCGCAGCAGCCGGCGAATGCGGCCCCCGCAGCGCCGCCACAGCACGAGGTCGTGGTCGAGCCGCCGCCCGAGCGCATCGCCAATCCCACTGCCGTCTTTCGCGGCCTCGACAAGATCACCGGCCGCATCACCTCCTTTGACGTGGCCATCAACGAGACCGTGCAATTCGGCGCGCTGCAGGTGACGCCGCGTGTGTGCTACTCGCGCCCGCCCACCGAGACGCCGCAGACCGATGCTTTCGTCGAGGTGGACGAGGTGACGCTGCAAGGAGCCATCAAGCGCATTTTCACGGGCTGGATTTTCGCCGCGAGTCCGGGCCTGCATGCGGTGGAGCATCCGATCTACGACGTGTGGCTCACCGACTGCAAAGGCGGCAAGCTGCCGGCTGTGGCAGAGGCGCCGGCGGACGAGCAGGAGCAGAAGCCAGCCACCAAGCCGCCGCCCAAGCGCGCGCCCGCGCGTCCGCCGCAGCCACGCGGGTTTGCGCCGGCCCTGCGCTAGCTGGCGGAGCGGATCGTCATGGCCGGGCTTGCCTGGCATCCGCATCTTGCTGGCGGCTTTAAGAAGGCGTGGATGCCCAGCGCGAGGCTGGGCACCACGGGTTCAACTGTACGCTAGCGTTGGCTGTTGTTAACGATCGCCAGGGCATCGCCGCCGCGCACCGGCTTGTCCAGCGGCAGCGCACCGAAATCCGCTTCGCCGACCAGCGCCTCTTCCAGCAGTCGGTGGTAACGCCGCTTGGGGACCTCGACCGCGCCGAAAATGCGCAGGTGATCAGTAACGAATTGCGTATCGAGGAGCTTATAGCCGCCGGCCTTCAGGCGCGCGACCAAGTGCACCAGCGCGATCTTGGAGGCGTCGCGAACGCGGTGAAACATGCTCTCGCCGAAGAAGGCGCGGCCGAGCGAGACGCCATAAAGGCCGCCCACCAGCTCGCTGCCATCGTAGACCTCGACGCTGTGGCAGTGGCCATGCGCGTAGAGCGCGCGATAAATGCGGCGGATGCGCCCATTGATCCAGGTGCGGGCGCGGTCGCGTTTGGGCTCGGCGCAGCCGGCGATCACGCCCTCGAAGTCGCGGTTGACGCGTACCACGAGATCGGTCACGCGCACCGTGCGCGCAAGGCGGGACGGCACATGGAAGGTGTCGAGCGGGATGATTCCGCGCAGCTCCGGCTCAATCCAGTAGAGCGCCGGATCATCGGCGCTTTCGGCCATTGGGAAAATGCCGCAGGCATAGGCCTTGAGTAGCACCTCCGGGGTGATCTCGATGAATGCGCTTTCGCGACTCGCCATCGGCTCGACCGTTTCCAATTAACCCGCAGCTTACCATAGCACGGCGAAATTTCGGAAAAACCGAACTGCTCCTCCTTCCGCGCGTTGCTCGTCCGAAACCATGGCGAAGCAAGCGGGGTTCCATGGGCGAGGCCGTACCACAGCCGACCGTGCTTCTGGTCGAGGACGAAACCCTTATCAGTCACCTGGTTGCCGACGTGCTCGCAGAGCGGGGATTCGCCGTCTATGAGGTGGCGAGCGCGGAGGAAGCGCTCGATTACATCGGCCGCGGCGGCCCTGTCGATGTGCTGTTCACCGACGTGAATCTGCCGGGCATCGACGGGGCCGAGCTCGCAGACCGCGTGCGCGCGCTACATCCCGACCTGCCGATCCTCTACGCCTCGGGCCGTTATCATGCCGCCGACATCGCATCGATGGTGTCGCGTTCAATCTTTGTCAGCAAGCCCTACGATCCAACGGACGTGTGCTCACTGCTGCGGCGTCTCACGGGAGACTAGCTGCCGTGACCTCGTGCTAGCGCTTGCGCCGTGCCGGTGCTTGCAGTGCGCTGAGCGCATCTTTGGGACGCCGCGCGCCATCGACCTGCGCGTAGCATTTTGCTCCGGTCTTGCAAAAGACGGTGCAGGCGGTGCCCGGCTGACCGTGGCAATCGGTGCCGCAACCGTAGCCGGATTGATCCTGCGAGAATTTGCCGTTGACCTTCTGGCAGACAGCCTTGAGCTCGTCCGCGGTGCTGAGCCTGAAGGTTGTTTCCGCCGCGCCTGCCGGGCCTATCGCTCCGGCGATGGCGACCAGGATAAGAAACGCGATGAAAGTCCGCACGACACCCTCCACGGCGTGTCGCCCCGGCGTATTAAAGCATACAGGTGAGGCAATGACTAAGCCTCTGCGCCCGATCAGCAGCGGGTGACCGTCACCTGCTTCTCGCCGCCGCCTTCGGCCGGCACCGTGATGATTTCCCGGCTCGGCGTGCAGTGTGGCGAGGGTGCAACGTACATTGGGACCTGCAGGGGCACGACGGTGACCGCTTGCGCGGAATAGTCGGGCGTGTAGGTCGCGACCGCGCCGTAACCGTAGCCGTAGGGCCAAAACCCTCTATGGAAGCGGAAGTGATGCAGATTTGTGGCATGGGCCGACGCGCCGCCCATGAAGCTGCGCGCCGCAGCCGGCATCGCCAGCGCGCAGGCTGCGCCGACAACAATCGCTGTGCGGAAGACCGCGGTTTTGTTGAACATCGCGACGCCCTATCCGGGGCGAGGCTACAACATGGTGAAGAGCGGGTTCAAACGATCGTTAAAGTTTTAACGATCAGCTCTCCATGCCGCCTTTGGCGAGAAACTGCTCGAGCCAGTGGATGTGGTAGTTGCCGTCAATCACGTCTTTCTCGCGCACCAGGGCGCGGAACAGCGGCAGCGTCGTCTCGATGCCATCCACCACTACCTCGTCGAGCGCGCGCTTGAGGCGCATCAGGCATTCGGTACGTGTCTTGCCGTGGACGATCAGCTTGCCGACCAACGAGTCGTAATAGGGCGGGATGGTGTAACCTTGGTAGACCGCTGAATCGATGCGCACGCCGAGCCCGCCAGGCGGGTGATAATGCAAAATCTTGCCGGGCGAGGGCCGGAAGGATACCGGGTTCTCGGCGTTGATGCGGCACTCGATGGCATGTCCGTGGAAGCGAACGTCGCTCTGATTGAGCGTCAACTCCTGCCCGGCGGCCACGCGGATTTGCTCGAAGATCAGGTCGATGTCGGTAATCATCTCGGTCACCGGATGCTCGACCTGAATGCGCGTGTTCATCTCGATGAAATAGAATTTGCCGTCCTCGTAGAGGAATTCGACTGTCCCGACCCCCAGATAGGCGATCTCACGCATCGCCTTGGCGACGGTCTCTCCGATTTGATCGCGCGCGGAGGCGTTGAGCGCCGGCGAGGGGCTTTCCTCCAGCACCTTTTGATGTCGCCGCTGCAGCGAGCAATCGCGCTCGCCGAGATGGATGGCTTTGCCTTTGCCGTCTCCGAGCACCTGGATTTCAATGTGACGCGGTTTTTCCAGATATTTTTCGATGTAGACGGCGTCGTCGCCGAAGGCGGCCTTGGCTTCGCTGCGGGCGGTGGCCAGTGCAGTGGAGAGATCGGCCGCCGAGCGCGCGACCTTCATGCCGCGGCCGCCGCCGCCAGCCGCCGCCTTGATCAGTAGCGGGTAGCCGATGCCGGCCGCGATCTTTGCTGCCTCGGCATCGGAGCTGATGCCGCCTTCCGAGCCCGGCACCACAGGAATGCTGAGGCGCTTGGCGGTGCGCTTGGCCTCGATCTTGTCGCCCATGATGCGGATGTGCTCGGGCTTGGGGCCGATGAATTGTACGCCGTGCTCAGCGAGGATCTCGGCAAAGCGGGCGTTTTCTGACAAGAAGCCATAGCCGGGATGCACGGCATCGGCTCCGGTAATCTCGCAGGCTGAGAGGATTGCAGGGACGTTGAGGTAGCTGTCCTTCGCGGCTGGCGGTCCGATGCACACGCTTTCATCGGCGAAGCGCACATGCATGGCATCGGCATCGGCGGTGGAATGCACCGCGACCGTGGGGATGCCCAGCTCTTTGCAGGCGCGCAGCACGCGTAGGGCGATCTCGCCGCGATTGGCGATCAGGATTTTATCGAACATCAACTCTCCTGCACCTCACCCCGCGTGCGGGAGGAAGCCGGGTGAGGGGGCGTTTCCAGGAGAAGAGCGTTGCCGCCGCGCCCCCCTCACCCGGCTTGCCGCTATCGCGGCTCGCCACCCTCTCGCGCGCGGGGAGAGGGACGTCACTCAATAATCACCAGCGGCTCGCCGAACTCGACCGGCTGGCCGTCCTCGAACAAAATCTGGATCACGGTGCCGCCACGCGGCGCCGGGATCTGATTCATCGTCTTCATCGCTTCGACGATCAGCAGAGTATCGCCCGCTTTGACCTTGCTGCCGACTTCGATGAACGGTTTGGCGCCGGGTTCGGGAGCGATGTAGGCGGTGCCGACCATTGGCGAGGTGACTACGCCCGGGTGCTTCGACGGATCGATCGGCGCCGATGTGGATTCGCCAACCGGCTGCGTCGGTGCTGCTGCGGCCGCGGCGCGGACAACAGGGGCGGCGACGGTGGCTGGCGCGGCGCGGGCGACGCGCACGCGCTGGCCATCTTGCTCGACCTCGATCTCGGTGAGCCCGGTCTCGTCCAGCAGCTTGGTGAGCTCATGGATCAACTCGCGATTGACCAGCTGCGGTTTCGGCGACTTGCCCATTTATCTTTCTTTCGCGCCGATGAACCCGGCAAGTCCGATGAGCGCGAGCGCATAGCCCTCGATGCCGAAACCGGCGATCACGGCTTTCGCCGCTTTCGAGACATACGAGCCCTGCCGGAAGCTCTCGCGCGCGTGGATATTGGTGATGTGCACCTCGATGATCGGAAGCTGCACCGCGAGCAAGGCGTCGAGGATGGCAATCGAGGTGGTGGTGTAGCCTGCCGGATTGATGAGAATGCCGACTGCGCCTTTGGCACGGGCTTCCTGGATCCAGTTGATCAGTTCGCCCTCGATGTTCGACTGGCGGAAAACGATGTCGAGGCCGAAACGCGCCGCCGTCGTCGCGCATAGTTTCTCCACGTCGGCGAGCGTGGCACGGCCGTACTTCTCCGGCTCGCGCGTGCCGAGCAGGTTCATGTTCGGGCCGTTGAGGATGTAAACCGTCTGCGGCATGGGCGGCGTTGAAATGTCGTCGCTTTATAGGTGGCCGCAGCGCCGAGGGGAAGCCCAGACCGCTAAAGCCGCGCTTTAGGCGAGCGCCACTGTTTCGGTAGCGGCCCAGTCGATCACGTCTTTGAGCGCCGTTAACCTTTTGCGCCCGGCGGCGCGGGCTTTGAGGAAGAGGTCGATCTGGCGGTCGGCGCTGGTGCCTTCCGCCAGGATCGTGTCGAGCCGTGCGATTTCGGCTTGGCAGCCGAAAGCGGCCACATCGTCGGCGATGAACTCACGCACCTGGCCGAGCCAGACCTTGGCGGAGAGGGGAACCAGCGCAAAGGGATCGATGAAAGTCGCAGCGATGCCGTGACGCTGGGCATGCCACTTGTTCTCGCTAGTAATGGCGCGGCCCACTCGGTCGAAGCCGGCATTGACGTCGCGATTGCGGTCGAGCGCCCGCACGAGGCAACGGAACAGCGCGGCGATGGCGACCGCATCGGCCACGCGCGTGCAGGAGTCGGCAACGCGGAGCTCGATGGTCGGATAGTTCGACGACGGACGCAGGCTCCACCAGATGTAGCTTGCGTCGGGAACGATCTTGGCGCGCTTGAGCGCATCGACAAAAGCGCCGTAGTCCTCGTTGGTGCGGAAAAGCTCTGGCAGGCCGGTGCGCGGCAGTTCGTCGTAAGCGGCGAGGCGATAGCCCACCAATCCGGTGAGGTGCCCCTGCCAGAAGGGCGACGAGGTCGACAGCGCGAGCAGCAGCGGTAGGTACGGCGTGAGCCGCATGATGAGATTGATGCGCGTCGAAACGTCCGGCACCTCGACGTGCACGTGCAGGCCGCACAGCATGTTGCGATAGCCAATCATCTGCAGGTCGTCGATAATCGCTCCGTAGCGGGCTTTCGGCGTGACGCTCTGCTCCGGCCAGAAAGCGAGAGGAAAGGTGCCCATGGCGGCAAGACCGAGCCGGCGTTCGGCGGCGGCCTCTGCGAGCACGGAGCGGTAGGCGGCAAGATGCATGCGCGCCTCCCCCATGGTCTCGCACGGCGGGGTGACCACCTCGATCTGCGACTGCAGCATTTCCGTCATCACGCGGTCGCCAAGCTGGCGTTGCACGCGCGCAAAGAACTTTCTGTCGATGCGGCGTGCCGCTCGTCGCGTCGCCGCGTCGAACAGGAAGTATTCCTCTTCCATGCCGATCGTATACATGCGCGCGACAACTCGGTCGGGAACTTTGAGTTCCGCACCGGACTTATGCAACGGCCGCCCGAGTATGACCGGGCGGCCGCTACGCGTTGTTTGTGGCGAGACGGCCCAATTAGCAGGTCGCCTTGCCGCAACGGGCCGTGTTGACCTTTTCGCGCAGACCATCGAGGCCGATAGCGCCGACGATGACATTGTCGCCGATGACGTAACTCGGCGTGCCGTTGAGGCCCAACGCCTCGGCCAGCTTCATGTCCTGGTTGAGCGTCTTGTCGACTTCGGCGCTCTTCATGTCCTTTTGCAGTTCGTTCATGTCGAGCCCGATCTCCTTGGCGACTGCGAGGGCGCGCTCGCCGTCGACATGGCCGCGGCTGCCGAACATCTTGGTGTGGAATTCAAGGTACTTCTTGCCGGTCTTGTCCTGCATGCGCACGGCGACGGCGACCTTGGCAGCCGCTACCGAGGCCGGCCCGAGCACCGGGAATTCCTTGAGCACTACTTTCAGATTTGGATCCGTCTGCAGCAGCGTGACCATGTCTCCCATGGCGTGCTTGCAGTAGGGGCAATTGTAATCGAAAAATTCGACCAGCGTGACGTTGCCCTTCGGATTACCGAGCGTCACCTGATCGGGTGAGGAAAACAGCGCCTGGGC
>Ga0070740_10006414_pt1 | contig 10323 bp, 8 predicted proteins | sample Coa_R2_FD_67286 | JGI IMG/M metagenome (GOLD analysis project Ga0070740, IMG submission 67286) | Surface soil microbial communities from Centralia Pennsylvania, which are recovering from an underground coalmine fire - Coalmine... | ecosystem: Environmental > Terrestrial > Soil > Unclassified ...
CGGAAGAATCGCCCATCGTCGAGGGCGACCCCGCGCTGCTGCGCCAGATGGCCCGCAACCTCATCGACAACGCGATTAAATTCACCGAGCGCGGCGGTGTGACGGTTCGCGTCGGGGGCGACGTACAGTGGGCATGGCTCGAAGTGGAGGATACCGGCCCCGGCATCGAGCCCAGCGAACTGCCCCAGGTCTTCAACCGCTTCTATCGTGCGGATCGCTCGCGCACCCGGGCCGTGCCCGGCACGGGGCTCGGCCTGGCCATCGTGCGCTCGATCGTGCGAATCCACGGGGGGAGCGTCGAAGCCGACCGGGCCCGCTCCGGCGGGGCGCTCTTCCGCGTTCGGCTGCCGCGAATTCATTGAATTTTCATGGCCGGGGAGGGCCGCCACCCTACAATGGCTACGTGGATCGATCGGCACTCGGATGGCTTGCACGAGCGGCGTCAGCCGCTCTCTTTGCATTTGGGCTGGCCTCCGGCGTATCGTTCGCAGACACCGGAAACGACCTCACCCTCCCGGTAGGAAGCGCGCCGGCCGTCAGGTTTCAGATGCGCTCGGGCGTGCTGATCGTTCGCACGGGTCCCGGCTCGCAGGTGCACGTGTCGTCCACGCAACAAGTGACCGCGCAACATTTTGCCGGTCAGGCCGTCCAAAGCGCGCTGCGCGGCGGCGACATCCCGATTTTTTCGACGTCGGTGCAATCGCCGTCGGGTCCCATTACGTTGCCGGCCGAAGAGTTCGCCGTCAATTCGCTCGGCAACGGCAGCCACGACGGCATCACGATTCTGGGCGGAGACTCGAACGCAACCGTGACGCTTACCGTGCCCTCGGACACCGGCCTGCTGTGGGCGAACGTCGGGCGCGGGCGTATCGAGATGCAGGACTACCACACCGGCAGTTTCGTCGCGCGCGTGCACAACGGAAGCATCCAAGCGCAGAACGTCGGCGGTGAAGGATTCTTGGAAGTCGCGCGGGGGCCCATCACCGTCTCGAATTCGTCGTTCGACCGCCTGCGCGCGCGCACCGCGGCCGGCAACATCTCGTTCGAACATTGCTACGCTCGGCAAATCGAAGTCAGCAGCGTGACCGGCAACGTGCTGTACGACGACGGTTCGTTTGCGCCGGGGTTAGCGCGGTTTGAGTCGCAGCAAGGGAACGTCGGTATCGGCGTAAGCGGCGGCGGCGTTCAGATCGGCGCCCACAGCGGCGACGGTCAAATCTACCAAAGCTTCGATCGCCCCTCGCGCGTTCAGGGATCGGAAAACGACGCGCAAGCGCTCGTCGACGGCGGCGGCCCCGTCGTCACTGCCAGCTCCGAACGCGGACGCGTCTTCTTGTACAACGGCTCGCTCAAGGCGCACGCGGACATGCGCTCGCGCTGGCAGCCCGTTGGACGCAAACGCAAACGCCCGCCGGGCGCGACGTTCTAGCGAGACCGGACTTCCGCCTTAGAGCAAAAACTTGCGAAGGACGGCAACGTCGAGCTTGAACGTGTGCTGCGGCAACACCGCTTCTTCGCAATAACCGCAGCGTTCCAAGAACTGCTGCGCGGCGCCGCCATGCGGTACGAGCGCGCTCATCTTGTGGCAGTTGTAATAGCTGGCGGTTTCCGCAGCACCGTCGAGCAGAGCGCGGCCGATGCCCTCACGCCGCCGCGGCGGAACGACGATCACGCGTTCGACGTGCGCGAGCGAGGCGGCAACGCGAATCTCCGCGACGCCGACCATCTCCTCAGCGTCTAATGCGGCAAACGCGTAGCGCTGCTCGTGCCAGATGACGCTGAAGTCGTAAAGGCTCTTGAGCGCCTCGCGTTCGGTTTTGCGCACGAACGACTCGACGGCATCGGTACCGACGCGCGCAATTTCAACCGGCAAGCGCAGCTAGTTCCTGGTCGACGTCGAGCAGCAGGCCGTCTCGAGCGGCGAGGACTCGCAGTCCCAAGCGCTGCTGAAGCTCGCCGGCTAGCACCGGAGGACGGCGCTCGAGCATCTTCGTCCCGAAGTGCTGCAAGACGCAGACGCGCGGCGCGACGTGCCCTATCACGCCGGCGGCCTGTTCGAACGTCAGATGGTCGACGTCCAAGCCGTCGTGGTAGCGCAGCACGTTGACGATCAGCACGTCGGGGCTGCGCTTGCGATAGTCGTCGGCCAATGCTTCGAAAAACTTGCCGCAGGGCATGTATGAAACGGTGCGCCCTGCGTACGAGAAATGCAGTCCGTACGTTTCGACCGCGTGCCGGTGGCGGATCGACGCGAAGACGTCGACGTCGCCGATCCGGTAGGGACCGCCGTGCTCGCGGCTGATCTCCACGCGTTCGGGAAAGCGCTGCGCGTAGGGGAAGACCACGTGCTCGCCCTCGAGCGCGTCTTGCGGCGCGAGCAGCACGCCGCGCCTGCGGAAGCCCCCGGAGGTCATCGCTTCGATCATGACGTTGACGTCGTTGGCGTGGTCGAGGTGCTTATGCGAGAGCACGATGCCGCTCAGTTCGCGCGGATTGCACGGCGGTACGTGCGAAAGGGCGCGCACCAAAGCGCCCGGACCGGGATCGACGTGAATTTGCGTATCGCCGAACCGCATCCACATGCCGCCCGAGGCGCGAAACTGCCGTGCGACGACGAAGCGCGCGCCGCCGGTGCCCAAAAAAAGAATGGAGATCAAGGTGCTGTGGTTTGAGGAGCCGCTACGAGACTCCCGGCCAGCGGCCGCTGTAGAGCGTGAAAAAGACGTCGAGATTGGAACGGTAGTGTTCCAGCGCGCTGCTCCACACGGCGAGCGCGGCATTTCCGTCCTCGGTTAGCGTATAGATGCGGCGGGCGGGACCTTGATCTTGCGCATCCCACCACGACGAAATGTATCCGTCGCGCTCGAGCTGGCGCAGCGCCCGGTAAATCGTCCCGGGATCGGAGATGACGTCGAATTTCGACCTCAACTCCTTCATGATTTCGTAGCCGTGGAGATTTCGCGCGCGCAGCATGACGAGCAGCCACGCCATCAGGTGGTTCTTGGGCGTGCCCTTGGGCGGAAAACCGGCGTCTCTGCCCGCATCGACCGCGACTGCCATATCGATTGTGCAGGTCATTTGGCATACCCGGGCGCCTGCCCTGCGGGCCGAACAACCGCAATCTCCGGCTCGGGAGCCGTGCTCTACGCCAAAATCGGGAGCGTGGGGAACGAGCCACGCAGAATCGGCCGGGAATTCCGGCCCAGCCAGCGTTCGAGCACGGTGGCGTAGACGCTGCGGAAATCGGTTGCGAAGCGCACGTTGCCGATGCTGGTATTGCCGAGATCGGGATAAGCTCCGTAAACGCCGCCGCGTACGCCGCCCCCGACCAGGAAGAGCGGCGAACCTTCACCGTGGTCGGTGCCGCGGCTTGCGTTCTCCTCGATGCGCCGCCCGAATTCCGAAAACGTCATCGTCAGCACACGGCGATCGTTGCCGTGCGCGGCGAGGTCGGCGTAGAACGCCGAAAGCGCGTCGGAGAGCTCGCCGAGCAGCCGGTCTTGCGTTGCCTTCTGGTTGATGTGCGTGTCGAACGATCCGTGCTGAACGTACAGCACGCGGGTTCCCAAGTTGCTTCCTGCAATTTGCGCCGCCAGCGAAAGGCTGCGCCCAAGCGGAGTAGCGGGATAGGCGCCCGCGGACTTATACCCGGCGATGAGTTTGGGCAGTTCCTCGGATCCCTTTTGCGCGTGGTCTTCGATCTCGACGACGTGCTGCAGATACGGCGAGGAGAACGGCAGCCGCTCATCGTTGACCAGCTGCGCGTACGCGGTACGCGCTGCGCGGTTGCGATCGCCGATGAGCCCGTAACCGTTGACTTGCGCGATCGCCGGAACGTCGACTTGGTTGGCAACCAAGACCTCCGGCAGCACCTGCGCGATCGCCACGCCGTTGAAGAGGTTGTTTTTCGGCAAACCCGCGTCGTCCAAATAGCGGCCGAGCCACCCGGTATGTTCGTACCGGTCCGGCGCTGCGGTCTGCCAAATCTCGGTCGATCGGAAATGGGAATGGTCGGGATCCGGATAGCCCACGCTCTGCACGATCGCCACCTGGCCCTTGTCGTACATCGCCTTGAGCGAGCGCATCGCCGGATTGAAACCGATTTGCGCGTCGATGCCGAGCACGTCGCCCTGCGGGACGGCAATCGTGGGCCGCACGCTGTAATACCGGGCGTCTGCGTGCGGGACGATGCAATTCAGGCCGTCGTTGCCGCCTTGCAGATTGATCAGCACCAAGACGCGGTTGTCCGCGCCCGGCAGGCCCGGAAGCGGCGCGGCGCCGAGCGCGCGAGCGAAGACGTGTTCGGTGTTTGCGGCGACGGCAATCCCGCTGAGCGCTCCGGCCAAAAACATCTTGCGATTCATCACGTTTATCCCAGTTGGTAAGCCGGCATGGCCATGGTCAGGTAGATTCCGCCGCGCAGGCGCTCTTGAAAATTCTCGGGCGAGAGCACGCCCAAAGCCGACGTGTTGGAACCGTCCAGATACGCCGTGAGCTGTGCGAGCGCGCTGCCCGATGCGTCGCCGAGCAGCATCCGTTCGACCAACGCTCCCGCAGCTTCTTGCGAGCGCATCGGCATGCTTTGCAGCCAAGAGTCGCCGGTCATCGCCGGCGAGTTCACGATCGATGCGACGAAGTTCGCGCGTGCGATCATGGTCTGCGTCGTCAGCCAGTTCGCTCCCCCAGGCCATCCGGCAACGTTCGGCGGATAGAACAGCACTTGCCCCATCTGCGCGAGGGCGCGCTGACCTTGCAGCCCTATCTCCGTCAGCTCCAGCGCCTTGTACGTGCCGATCGTAAACTCGGCGGGGCTTTTCACCAGCGCGCGATAGGCGCGCTGCGAAAAGAAGACGTTGCTGCGCAGCAGCGTAGACATGATCGGGCGCAGCTCGAAATCGTGCGCGCGAATTACATTGGCCAGCGAAGAGACCAGCGCCGGCTCGGGATCGTTGTACACGAAGAAGTTCAGCAGGGTATTGGCCCAAAACATCGCGCAGGCCGGCTGCCGGTAGATGATGTTGACGATGTCTTGTCCGGTCCAGTTTCCCGTCTGCCCGAGAAACGTTTTCGTTCCGCTGTCATGCCGTCCCGGCAGAAACTGCGCCGCGCCTGTTCGCCGGTTGACGATCCACCCGCTCCACGCGCGGGCCGATTCGCGAACGTCGTTCTCCGTGTAATGGTCCACGCCGAGCGTGAAGAGCTCCATCAGCTCGCGGGCATAGTTTTCATTCGGATGCTGAGCGACGTTCGTGGCGTTGTCCAAGTAGATCAGCATCGCCGGGTCGATCGACACTTGCCACGTCAAGTCGCGCAGATTTCCGAGCGCGTATTCGCGAAAGAGCTGGTTTTGCGCGAACATCATCTGCGGATCGGCGCCCTTTTGAATCGCCGCGCTCGTGAAGTGGCCGTGGAAGAAGAGCGTCATCTTCTCCTGCAGCGGCGCGGGCGTCGAAAGCATGCGGTTGAGCCACCAATTCTGGAGCGAGACGATCGAAGTGCGTTCGCCCATGCGGATCTGCTCGAAGATCCGGCGGCGTTCCGTGTCGTCGACGTCTTTCGGGCGGCCGTTCGGAAAGAGCTGCGCGATCGCGGCGCTCAAACTGTACAGGTTGTCCGGCGGGGCGATCGCGTCCGCGGCCGGCAGCTTCTGCAATTGATCGACGGCCTGATGAACCGGCATCGCCGCGAACCTGGCAATCTCGCCGGGCGTGCCGCCGAATCCCGCGCGCCGCAGCAAATGCGCGGCAAGGCGCGCGTTCCATGGGCCGCCGTACGGGGCCAGGGCGCGCTGCACGTCCAACTCGCCTGCCGGTCGAGCCATTCCGGCGACGTCGGTATGCGGAATTAGGGCCGTTGCCATGCATTTAGTCTATCGGAGCGCGGCGCAGACGGGGTTAAAGCGGTCTGAGAAGAACCGCGCTCCCGTGACGTACGTGTTGGAGACGCGCCTGGACCGGCGCAGCGAACAATACGCGCGCAATGCGGAACGCATGAGCGCGCTGGTCGACGAGCTTCGGGCAGCGCTCGAAACTGCGCGCGCCGGCGGCGGGGCGCAGGCGATTGCAAAGCACCGCAAGAGAGGCAAGCTCACGGCTCGCGAACGCGTCGATCGTCTGCTGGATCCGGGAGCCCCGTTTCTGGAAATCTCGGCGCTGGCCGCGCACGATATGTACAAAGGCGATGCGCCGGCCGCCGGCATGGTCGCGGGTATCGGCGTGGTCGAGGGACAGCACTGCGTGGTCATCGCCAACGATGCGACCGTTAAAGGCGGGACGTATTACCCGATGACGGTCAAGAAGCATTTGCGCGCGCAAGAGATTGCCGAGCAGAACCATCTGCCGTGCATTTACTTGGTCGATTCGGGCGGCGCGTTTCTGCCGCTGCAGGCGGACGTTTTCCCCGATCGCGATCACTTCGGGCGAATCTTCTATAATCAAGCGCGCATGTCCGGAAAAAAGATTCCGCAGATCGCCGCGGTCATGGGTTCGTGCACCGCCGGGGGCGCATATGTCCCGGCGATGTCCGACGAAACCGTGATCGTCAAGGGCAACGGCACGATCTTCTTGGGCGGCCCGCCGCTCGTTAAAGCCGCGACCGGCGAAGAAGTGACGGCCGAAGAGCTCGGCGGAGCCGACGTGCATACGCGCATCTCGGGCGTTGCGGATCATTTCGCCGAAGACGACGAACACGCGCTCGGAATCGTGCGCTCGATCGTGGCGCATCTCCATCGCGAGCTCCCGCGCCAGTGGGACAGCTGCGAACCGGAAAAACCCAAGTACGATCCGCGCGAGATCTACGGCATTATTCCGGCGGACAGCCGCATCGCGTACGACGTGCGCGAAGTCATCGCGCGCTTGGTGGACGGCTCGCAGTTCCACGAGTTCAAAGCGCGCTACGGCACGACGCTGGTCACCGGCTTTGCCCGCATCGAAGGCCACCCGATCGGAATCGTCGCGAACAACGGCATCCTATTCAGCGAGAGCGCGCTCAAAGGCGCGCATTTCATCGAGCTGTGCGTCCAACGCGGCACGCCGCTGCTCTTCCTGCAGAACATCACCGGCTTCATGGTCGGCAAAGAGTACGAGAACGGCGGCATCGCAAAGGACGGCGCCAAGTTGGTCACGGCGGTCGCGTGCGCCGAAGTGCCCAAATTCACCGTCGTTATCGGCGGCAGCTTCGGCGCCGGCAACTACGGCATGTGCGGGCGCGCCTATTCGCCGCGCCAGCTCTGGATGTGGCCCAACGCGCGGATCTCGGTCATGGGCGGCCCGCAAGCGGCCAGCGTCCTCTCAACGGTCAGGGGCGAGATGTCGCCGCAGGAAAAAATTGACTTCGAAAAGCCAATCCTCGAAAAGTACGATCGCGAAGGCAGCCCTTACTATTCAACCGCGCGATTGTGGGACGACGGCATCATCGATCCGCTCGACACGCGTAAGGTTATCGCCATTGGTTTGGACGCGGCCGCACACGCACCGATCGCGCCCACGAGGTTCGGCGTCTTCAGAATGTAGAACGCGAACTCGGGGTCGGCGTAGGCGCGGGCGTCGGCACTTGGAAGAACTGTCCGTACCCGAACTTTCCGCCGTCCGACTGGATTCCGTACATGACGTTGGTTTTTTTGTCTTCGAAAACGGCGCTCGCCGGGTTCTGCTGGTCTTTCGGCGGCGGAAAATCGTAGACGACTGAAAAGTTCGTTCCGTCCGGCAAGAGTTTGAAGATCACGCCGCACCCGAGTTGACCGGCGCAGCTGCCCGTGCCGCCGTTCAGCGTCGTGCCGTAGAGATAGGTGCTGTTCTGAGCCAGGCCGACGAAGGGACCTGCCCCGTCTGAGCCTTGGAATTCGTGAAGAATGCTTTCGGTGAAGCTGGGCACGGCAATCTCGAAAACGGTGCCGCAACCGTCGAGACAATTCTGGGAGCCTCCGTTTATCGTCGTACCGAAGAGATTACCGCCGATAATCGTCAGATGCGAATGCGGACCGCTGCCGTCGTTTTGCCCTCCCGCAAAATCGTGCACGATCGTCTCCTGCCAGTTGCCTGAAATGGATTTCAGCAGATAGACCGTGCCGCACCCCGATCCCCCGCATCCCGCGCCGCCGCCGTAAAGGGTCGTCCCGTAGAGCGTCGTCGCGCTGGTTACGTTGACGGCACCCCACGGATACCATCCGTCGCTGCCGCCTTGAAACGAATAGACCAGATTTTCCGAACCGCCCGGCACCAGTGCGTACACGGCACCGCATCCGCCCGGGCACAAGGTTCCGTTCCCGCCCTGCAGGGTCGTGCCGTAAATGATGCCGTTTCTTAGCGCGACTAACGAAGCGGGGTACGCTCCGTCCGCGGGCGGGCCCTTGAAATTGTACAGGACTTGAAATTGGGTGCCGCCCACCAGTTCGAACACCGTACCGTAACCATACGTCCCGCCGAACTGCGTCGTTCCGAACAAGTTGCCGCCCGACATCGCCACGGGAGCTTTCGGCAGCGCGCCGCCGGTGTAGTCGAATGAGTGAAGGATCGTTTCCGTGTACGGGTTTTTCGAATTGCCCGTGTAATTCAATTCGTAGACGATGCCGTATCCGTTGCTTCCGCCCTCGGTCGTCGTGCCGTAGAGCGCGCCCGCCGGATCGCCGGCGAGGACCGGCACGGGATCGATGCCTCCCGATCCGGTGAAATTAAAAAGCGGCAGAACGTGCGGAATGGGCGGAAGCTGTTGGCGCAGAGCCGACCCCGTCGCGGGCGTCATTGCGACGCGGGAAGCGCATCCTGCAAGAAGCGCTGCACAAACAATCGATGCCGTTAGCAACGGCGTCCCGATCGAGCAAATCTTTCTCATAGCCGCAGCCCCGATTCCGGCTCCGCCAACCGAGCGCAAGTAGGCCTAAACGGATTCTGCCGTACCCCGCCTTGTCCTGGCTGTTTTCGACGCGGCTGCGGCGGCCTCGGCATCCGTCCATTCGGCTCCTTGTGCACGGCAGGTTTCGAACTGTTCGGCACCCAGGAGCGAGCTAAGCCGGCCGGAGGCCTTTTCGTACTCTTGCTGCTCGGTGTAGTATCGCCGCGCGCCGGACGTCTCGAACCAGCGGTCGAGAAAGCCGATCGATCGGGCGGCCTGTTCTAAAGCCTCGCGACCGCCGGTATCATCCGAGTCCTGCAAAGCTTCCACTGCCGCCAAGTGCTGCAGCGCCACTGCGACGCCGATTTCAACGTTAAAACGGCGCGCGAGCTCGAATGCTTCCCACGCTGCCGCCGCGCCCTCGTCGTAACGCTGCTGCGCAATTAAGTATGCCGAGATGTTGCACAGGTCGAAAACGACGAGAACGTCGTCGCGGGAGGCGCGGTCCTTTTCGAGCGCTTCGCGAACCAGCGCTATTGCCGCCGCCGCATCGCCGGATTCGAATTCCAATTCAGCCAGCGCGGCTGCCATGTGCCTTGCCGACCGTTCCGCACCGGGCGTAGTGCGAAAAACCTCGAGTGCTTCGGCAAAGAGCGGCCGGGCTTTCGCGCCGCTCCCTGCCGTCAGGTGTGCGACGGCGAGGTACTGCAGGGCCGAACCGGTTTGCCGATCGGCCCGAAGTTCGCGAAAGGTGCGCAGTGCGCGGTTCAGCAGATCGTCCGCCTCCGCAACGTCGCCCAACATGGCGCAAGCACCGCCCGCGAAGAGCTGTGCCTCCGCCGTTCCGAACGCATCGCCGGTTTCGCCGAAGAGTTCCATCGCCCGGCGCGCCGCCGGAAGTGCAGCGCGATAATCCCCGAGCACCACGCTCAAATGCGCTTTTGCAAGGTGCAAGCGGGCCGTGACCTCGATAGGCGTCTCCGCCCCGACGCGTGTAAGCGCTTCTTCGACCCAGCGCCGCCCTTCCGACAGATCGAAGCGCATCCAAATCGAACGTATGGCGGCGGCGATTCGCATTCCCGGCAACGGGTCGCCACCGTCCTGAAACGCCCATCTGAGCGCGCGGCGGAAATTGGCCAGGTCCGAGGCCGCATTCGACATCCACGCGTCGTCTTGCGGCAAACCCCAATCCGGGTAAGCGCTTTGCGCGAATTCTGCGTAAGCGTAAGCGTGTGCGCGTGCCATCGCCGGCGTTTCGCTCGCGGAATCCAATTTTTCGGAAGCGAATTCGCGGACGGCTTCAAGCAGCCGGTACCGCATTTCGCCCGAAATGGTCTCGGGTTGGATGAGCGACTTGTCCAGAAGCGACTCGAAAAGCTCGACGACGAGATCGGGCGGCATCTCCGCGCTTTGACACACCGCGCTCGCCAGATCGACGGTAAACGTTCCGGTGAAAATCCCCAAACGGCGGAACAGAACGCGCTCATGCTCCGA
>Ga0070740_10006415_pt1 | contig 10323 bp, 8 predicted proteins | sample Coa_R2_FD_67286 | JGI IMG/M metagenome (GOLD analysis project Ga0070740, IMG submission 67286) | Surface soil microbial communities from Centralia Pennsylvania, which are recovering from an underground coalmine fire - Coalmine... | ecosystem: Environmental > Terrestrial > Soil > Unclassified ...
CACCGGTTCCGATACCTACAGCGACATGATGCTGCTGCCGTCGGCGATACCGCTCAATACCGCCATCCTGTACGGCGTGCCGCTGCTGGAGCGGGCAAAGATGCTGGCCGCCATCGTGCGCAGCATGTCGCTCAACAAGGTGATCGACCAGGTGATCCACGGCAACGATCACTCGATTTCGGTGCTCATGATGCAGTCGCAATGCCGCGGCGAGATGACGCTGACCTCGGCCGATCCGGCCGCCAAGCCGCTGCTCAATTTCAACTACTTCGACAACGACGTGGATCTGGCACGGGCGCGCGACGGGATGCGGCTGGCGGCGCGTCTGCTCGACAGCCGCCCCTACCGCGAAATCGGCGCGCGGCGGTTTTCACCCACCGACAAGGAACTGGCCTCGGATTGCGCACTCGATGACTTCCTGCGCACCCATGTCGGCACCTCGATCCATATGTCGGGCACCTGCGCGATGGGTCCGCAAGCCGGCAACGGCGCGGTGGTCGATCAGTTCTGCCGCGTGTACGGCGTCGAGGGGGTGCGGGTGGTGGACACCTCGATCATGCCGCAGGTGGTGCGCCGATGTCCCGCCAATACGGCGGTGATGATCGGGGAGCGGGCTGCCGACTTCTTCGGCTGAAGGGTCATTGATGGAGCGGACCGGTTTGACTAAACCAAGGGTGAGGGATCGGTGCGAAGGAGAAAGCATCATGGACCGGGTGAGATTCATTGACGCCGACAGTCACATCCTGGAGCCCAACGACATTTGGGAGCGATACCTGGAGCCCAAGTTCCGCGCCGAGATGCCGCACATCTACACCGGGTACTACGAGCAGACCTCCCGGGGCGAGAGGACCGACCTGGCCTTTTACAACGACGTCAGCGTAGGCGGTTATGACATGCCGCTGGAGGGCGTGCACGGCAGCCCGATCATCATGCCCGGCCTGGGCGAGGCGTACGACGAATATGCGCGCCAGGGCTTTCCGCCAAGCTCGTACGTGGACGCGATGGAGCGGGTGGGGATCGACTACATGGTGGTGTACCCCACCGCGGGGCTGTATTCGTGCGCGGCGCCGACGCTGAGCGCGGCGGCCGCGGCGGCGTACCGGCGCGCCTACAATAACTGGTTGTACGATTTCTGTTCCGAGGCGGGCCCCCGGCTGGTCGGCGCCGGGTCGCTGGACCTGCGCGACCCGGAGGAGGCGGGGCGCGAAGCGACGCGCTGCGTCAAGGAGCTGGGCTTCAAGGCGGTCCACATCAACCCGGTCCCGGTCGGCGATCACCGATTGTATGAATCCTGCTACGATCGGTTATGGGCGACGATCGCGGATCTCGACGTGCCCGTCGGCGTGCACGTCGGGGCGCTCAATGCCTGCGACCTGATGCTCTACCATTACCTGCCCGGACTGGGCACGGCGGAGAGCATCGCCGCCTTCAGCATCGGCAACATGCTGGCCGCCACCGCCTTCATCATGGGCGGCGTGCTGGAGCGCCATCCCAAGCTGCGCGTCGTGCACCTGGAGTCGGGCGCGGGCTGGGTGGCGTTCTGGCTGTACCGATTGGCGGCCGGGGTGCAGGGCGGCTTCAAGGGCCTGCCCATCCCGGGGCTCAAAATGGCGCCGGTGGAGTATTTCCAGCGCCAGTGCTACATCTCGGCCGACCCCGACGACCCCGGCATCAAACAGGTAATCGACGCGATTGGCGACGACAACCTGGTGGTCGCCACCGACTTCGGCCATCCCGAAGGCCGCCATTACAGCCGGGCGGTGGCGGAAGTGATGAGCCTGCCGGGCGTTGCCGCGTCCAGCAAGCGCAAGATCATGTGGGACAACGCGCTCAAGCTCTATCCGATCCGGCCCAATTAAGCGCGCGGCGGGGGCGAGGCCGGGTCCGTCTCAACAAATTGTCACAGTCTACCGCCCGCCGGTTTTTTGGCGCGGGCCACAACGGAACTGGAGTATCAGGTTATGGCGGAGGAAAAATCGGCGCCCCCTTCACAACTGATCGTGGCCGGCGAACACGAATGGCGGGCGATGTCGCCCGCGCTGAAGGCGAAAATCCTGTGGTCCGATCCCGCCACCGGGCGCGAGCTGCGGCTGACGCGTTTTGAGCCCGGCGCCCGCCTGGCGCTGCATCGCCACCGCGGCGACGAACTGGTCTATGTGATCGAAGGCGCCATTTCGGACGAATTCGGCACCGTGCGCGCCGGCGATTTCGGCCATCGCCCACAAGGCTGCGTGCACACGGTGACCAGCGCCAACGGCGCGACCGTACTGGCGCTGCTGACCGGTGGCGCGGAGCCAGCCGCCGAGTTGGGCAACGGTCCGCGCTCGCGCGTGGTTGTGCCCAGCGAAATTCCGTGGACCGAAGTGGCGCCCGGGATGCGGCGCAAGGCGCTGTGGAGCGACGAGGCGACGCGTCGCCGCGCCGACCTGGTCCGGTTCGATCCCGGCGTCAAGCTTCCGCTGCATCGCCATCTGGGCGACGAAATCATCTTCATGCTGGAAGGCTCCAATGCCGACGAATGGGCCGAAGTGCTGCCCGGCAATCTCAGCTACCGTCCCAACGGATGCGTGCACACGGTGACCAGCCGCAACGGCGCTACGGCCCTGGCGTTCATCAGCGGCGGCGCCGAGCTGGTCAAGCCGGGGTGAGCAAAGACCTCGGTTTATGATGAAGGGTTTGACTGCTCGCGGTATACATTTGCTCTCGTCCGCTGGGCGATTTGGATGCAAGTCGCTCAAGCAACCCCTGTCGGCTCGCGCCTGCGTACAGGTCCGCAGGCGCGGGCGAGGTGAGAGAAACGCCTATACATTTTGGCGCCATCTCCCTGACCTGGGAAAGGGTTAACGTGGGAGGGAGCTCCAATACATGAACCTGCGCGAGAACAAGCTCAAGAAGCTGCTGCAAAGTGGCGCGGTGGCGCTTGGAACCGGGTTCGCATCGACCCGTGACCCCGACACCATCTACAACATCGCCGCGGCAGGCGCGGATTTCGTCTTCATCGACCTCGAGCACGGTCCGCTCAACCTGGAGACGGCCGTGGATTTGCTGCTGCACGCCCACGCCGCTGGCATCACGCCGATGATCCGCATCCCCGACCTTCAGTACGCCTACGTTACGCGCCTGCTCGACAACGGCGCCAATTGCCTGCTGCTGCCCCATGTCAGGGAGCCGGCCGAGATCCATCGGTTGATCGAACTGGCTAGATATCATCCCGAGGGCCGACGCGGATGGGCGATGGGCCAAAACGGCGGCGCCAATTTCCAAAACGTCAGCGACATGGCGGCGGGCGCGGCGTGGGCCAACGAGCATCTGATGCTGGGCGTCAATATCGAGACCAAGGAGGCGGTGGAAAATCTCGACCGCATGCTTCCCGCCGGTATCGACTTTGTGATCGTCGGCTTCGCCGACCTTGCCCAAAGCTACGGCTTTATCGGCCAGTTCAACCATCCGGCGGTGCAGGAGGCGAAGGCGAAGGTGCGCAAGCTGTGCGGCGAGCGCGGCATATACATCATGGACGTGCCGTTTACGCTCGATGCCTTCAAGCCGGCGATCGACGCTGGCGCCCGTCTACTCCTGTTCGGCAGCACGCTGGGCTTTATTCGCAGCGCCGTCGAGCAGGCCGTCAACCGGCTGCGGGACGTGAAAAAATAGACGGGGCTGTGCCGTCGGGAGCATCGGATGAAGATCGGCATCCTGAATTTTGTTGCGGAAACGACCGTCGAGCCGGGACCGCTGGCGCGGAAATGCGAGGCGCTGGGATTCGAGTCGCTGTTTTTGGCGGAACATCCCGTCGTGCCGACGCACTACACCCGTGCCGACGGTAGCCGCAGGGTGCCCGACGGCAAGAGCCCCGAAGTGCTGTGCCGTATCTCCGACCTGTTTGTTTCGCTGTCGTTCGCGGCCGCCGCCACCAGCCGGTTGAAGCTCGGCACCGGTATCTGCCTGGTTCCCGAGCGCCCGCCGCTGCTGCTCGCCAAGGAGGTTGCCACGCTCGACCTGTACTCCAAGGGCAGACTGATTTTCGGAATCGGCGCCGGATGGCTGGCCGAGGAATCGGCCGTGATGGGCGTGGACTTTCGCCGCCGATGGCCGATGACGCGCGAGTGCGTGCGGGCGATGAAGGAGCTGTGGACCAAAGAGGAAGCCAGCTTCGAGGGCAGATTCGTGAAGTTCCCGCCCGTTTATTGCTTTCCCAAGCCGATGCAAAAGCCGCATCCGCCGATACTGATTGGCGCGGGCGGGATGCAGGGCGGCTTCCGGCCCGAGCGCGCGCTCAAAGACACGGCAACCATCGGCGACGGCTGGGCTCCGCTCGGGCTTAATCCCGATCAACTGGCGCAGGGGGTGTCCATTTTGAAGAAGCTCTGCGAGCAAGCCGGACGCGACTTCACCACGATGGACATCACCCTGTTTTCGCCGGCGGGACTGAAGGAGGGACGTCACACCGTCGAGCAATACCGCCAGGCGGGCGCAACGCGGCTGGTACTCTTCCCGCCACCCTTTGCTCCCGACGTGGCCGAGCGCGAACTCGAATCACTGGCCAAGGCGTATCTTCGCTGATCGTGGGAATTATCGGGATGGAAGCACAGGGCATCGGGGTCGTATGTCCGGTTGAAAATCTGAGCGCGGCGCAGGCCGCCGCGATGGTGCGCAAGGCGGAACGACTGGGCTACGCGTCGTTGTGGATCGGCGAATTGGTTGTGGGGCGCGATCCGTTCGCGATGGCGTCATTGCTGTTGAGCCAAACGCAGCGGATCAAGGTCGGGCTGAGCGTGGCGATCGTCTGGAAGCGGCAGCCGGCGACGATGATGAATGCAGCGCGCACGCTGGCGGGGTTGTTCGACAATCGTTTCATCCTGTCCATGGGCGCCAGCCACAAGCCGTTCATCAACCGCTACGGGATGCATTACGAAAAGCCGTACCGCTTCATGTGCGAGTACGTCGAGAAGATGCGGGCGGCGCCGTTTCTGGGACCCCGGCTTGCGCAGGAGCCGCCGGTGCTGCTGGCCGCGCTGATGCCGAAGATGCTGGCGCTGGCCGCGCAGACCGACGGCGCGATCATCACCAACGGCACGCCGGAGCTGACTGCGCGCGTGCGCGCGGCGCTGGGTCCGGACAAGAAGATTTACGTGATCCAAAAGATGCTGCTGGAGACCGACGCGGCCAGGGCGCGCGCCGCCGGCCGCTCGATGTTCAGCTTCTATATGCGTCTGCCCAACTACGCCAACAGCGTGCGCTCGCTGGGCTTTACCGAGGAGGACCTCTCCGGGGGAGGCAGCGACCGGCTGGTCGATGCGCTGCTGGCATGGGGCACGGAGGCGCAGTTGCGCCAGGCCCTCGACCAGCAGTTCAAAGCCGGCGCCAACCACATCTGCATCCTGCCCCTGGCGGTCGGCGCACCCGCCGCCGGCGTCCCGCTAATGGATGAGCGCACCTTCGAGGCACTCGCCCCACGTTAGCATCCGCACACCGCCGATTTGAGTGCGGCCCACGTTCGCACCGCGGCGCGGGTCTTAGCGGCCGCAATCGGCGCAGCCAACAGCGCCAACAGACCCGTAATCAGGGTCCAACGAAGCACTGGGCCACCCCGCTCCCAAGACGCTACGCGGAGGCCCGCGGATGCGGCGGCAAAACCACCCCGCGGTGGGGCGGGCAGGAAACGCTTGCGCGCCGATGACGGGCAGGGTCGCCCTTTGCGCCGTGCGACGCCGTTAGTCTGAAGCCGGGATCACCGGCAGCGTCAGGTACGACGCCATCCCGCTTTGGTGCAGGACGGTTTGCAGGGCCGGGCGGGTTTCGGCGTCGGCGAACAGGTCGTGCCCGGTGTTGGGATTGCGGTCGAAGCGCGGGAAGTTGCTCGAGCTAATTTCCAGCCGAATGCGATGGCCCTTTTTGAAGACGTTGGCCGTCGACCACATGTCGATGGTGTACTCGTAGACCTTGCCGGGCGTGAGCAGCACCGGATGGGAGCGCGATTCGCGGTAGCGGGCGCGGATGATGCCGTCGGTCAGGTTGCGCGCCAGGCATCCGCATTCATCCACATCCACCAGCTTGGCGGTGAAGTCGGTGTCCGGCGCCGAGGATGACGCGTACAGCGTCAGGCTGACCGGTCCCACCACTTCGACCTCCTCGGCCAGCGGCTCGGTAGTGTAGACCAGCACGTCGGAGCGCGCTTCGATGGCGCTCTGGTCGTAGGCGCCGCCGGGCACCACGGCGGCGTAGCAGCACAGGCCGCCGCCGCGGGTCGGCACGGGATCGAGCGGATTGTAGAGAAACGCGTCAGGCGGTTCATGACCGGGCGCTTCGCTCGACAGCGCGCCGTCGCCGGCGGCGCTGTTGGCGCGGCCGCGGCTGTGCAGGTAGTAGCGCTGCCAGCGGGTGCGCGCCAGCGGCCATTCGTTCTCCTCGCGCCACCGGTTGAGGCCCATCACGAACAGCTTGACGGGCGGCAGTTCGGTGTCCTTGTCGATGCCCTTGAGATGGCGGTCGAAGAATTTCAGTGCATGGCCGTCGAGGTCCACCGAGACCGACGCGGCGCGGTAGCCGTAATCGACCTCGCCCACCAGGTTGCCCAGCGGGAGCATGTGTGCCCACGGACCCATCAGCAGCCGCGCGCCCTCGCGCGCCGCGGCGCTGCCGCCGTGCGCGCGCATCCCGGTGTAGTTGCGGATGGTTCCGCCCTGAAAGATGTCGTACCATCCACCGAAGTTGAGCGCCGGCACGTTGATCTTGTCGTGGTAATTCTCGATGTCGATCTTCTGCCAGTAGGAGTCGTAGCTCGGATGCTCCAGCCATTCAAAGAAAAACGGCGCGCCGTGCCGGAACAGTTCGTAGCTCTTAAGCGGCGTCTTCTCCATCCATTTGCGCATGTCGTCGATGCCGGCGAGCACCTCGCCCAACTCGGCGGCGGCGGCGGGATTGTTTTTGCGCTCGCGCATCAGACGGTCGGGCGCCAGCGACGACATCGTCCAACTGACGTTGAAGCCGAGCGCGAACGCACCGCCCTGGTAGGTCCATCCGTCGTGGTAGTTGGAGGCGGTGATGCTCGGCACCATCGCCTTGAGGCTGGGCGGCACGGCGGTCGCCGCCAGCCATTGCGTGGCGCCCATGTAGGAGGGACCGAAGGTGCCGACCGCGCCGTTGGCCCACGGCTGGTGCGCCGCCCATTCGATCGTGTCGTAGCCGTCGTGCGGTTCGACCGTAAAGCAGTTCCATACGCCTTCGGAGTTGAAGCGCCCGCGGCAGTCCACGATCAAGACGTTGTAGCCATGCGCCGCGGCGCGGATCGGGTCCATCACCGTGGCCAGCAGCGGGCCGCCCTTGCCGTACGGGGTGCGATTGAGCAACACCGGCAGCCGCTGGTTGCTGTCGGGCCGGTAGAGGTCGCCCTTGAGCACCACGCCGTCGCGCATCGGAACCGATATATCCTTCTCAACGCTGACTCTCGCCATCGCCGCGACTCCTTGTTGACGAAGGCTTTGTAGCGCGGCGCGATGCGGCGCTTCAAGCGGAATTTCGCCCCCGTGTCATCTTTCGCCGCGCCGGCCCCCGTACCGGTTCCTTATTTCCCGACCATCCAGCAATCTGGTGTGGCGCTGGCGATACGCCGCCTCTATGATTGACGAGCGATGCGCTTGCGGCTGACCCCGCTATTTCTGTTCATGCTCGGCATGCTGTGCTCCGCCGCCTTCGGCGCGCAGCGCGGCAGGCTCAAGCTGGACGTGCTTGACGAACTGGGCGCGGGCGCAAAACCTGCCGCGCAGATTTTTGCCGCCGACGGCAGCAAGGCGGGCGAGGTGACGCCGGGCGCCAGCGTGGAGTTGCCGGCCGGCACCTACAGGCTGGTGCTGCCGGTCGTAGGCGGCACAATCGTGCGCGAGGGTGTGTTGGTCGAAGCGGGCCGGGTTCACACGGTCCTGATCACCAACGTCGCGGTGCTCAGCGTATCGGCCCGCAGCCTCAGCGGCGCCGAACCGGGCTACGCGGTGACGGTGACCGACGCCGCGCCGCCCCATCGCAAGCTGGCCGAGTTTCTAAGCGGCGACAAGATGCTGTTCGCGCCCACGCAGGTCGACGTCAAGGTGGACGTTCCGCCGCAGGGCTACCTGTGGCATGAGGTGGCGCTGCAGCCGGGCCATCGCAAGAGCCTGGAGTTCAAGGAGCAAGCGCCGGCCGAACTGATCGTGCGCACCAGCATTTCCAAGGCGCCGGTCGACCAGGGCACGCGCGTAGTGATCTATCAAGCCGGGACCCAGAAGCAGACCGCGGTCAGCGCGCCCGGCACCGAGCATCGCTTCAGCCTTGACGCGGGCGACTATGACATTTACGTAGAGAACCTGACTGGCCGGGGACGGCCCTACACAATGGAGCGGTCGGTACATCTGGAATCGGGTCAAAAGGTCGAGCGGCAGGTGGCGCTTGACGGGGAGAAATCAGCCAATGGCAAGTGAACGGCAAAAGGAAATCAAGCGCCGCCGCAAGCGGCGCGAAAAGCGGCTGCGTGCGCGCCGCCGCGAGGCGCGCGGTCAAAAGCGCAGGCGCGCTTAGCGTCCCGAACCAGCCTGCTGGACAACGGCCGCCCTCGGCCGCATCTTAGGGTGAGTAGGGGCGAGCAATAGTTGACTTAGTGAGTCATGTAAGTTATGTTTCGCCACAAAAGATGATTCGGACCCGGGACGCCATTGTGACGGAGGCCCGGGCCACGATCGCTACGGGAGGAAAGACAGATGGCTCTTCATCTGGGCAGTGTCGTGCCGGATTTCACACAGGACTCGACCGAGGGTCCGATACATTTCCATCAATGGATTGGCAACCACTGGGCGGTGTTGTTTTCGCATCCGAAGGACTTCACGCCGGTCTGCACGACGGAGTTGGGCGTGGTGGCCAAGCTGAAGCCCGAGTTCGACAAGCGTAACGTCAAAGTGATTGCACTGAGCGTCGACGATGTTGATTCCCACAAGCGCTGGATCAAGGACATCGAAGAGACGCAAAACGCCAAGATCAACTATCCGATTCTGGGCGACCCCGACCGCAAAGTCTCCACCCTGTATGACATGATCCATCCCGAAGCCAACGACACGTTGACCGTGCGCTCGGTGTTCATCATCGACCCGCAAAAGAAGCTGCGCCTGAGCATCACCTATCCGGCCAGCACGGGGCGCAATTTCCAGGAGCTGCTGCGCGTAATCGACTCGCTGCAACTGACCGACAACCATTCGGTGGCCACGCCGGCCGACTGGAAAGAGGGCGACGAATGCGTGATCGTGCCATCGCTGACCGATCCCAAGGTCCTGAAGGAGAAATTCCCCAAGGGCTGGAGGGAACTCAAGCCCTACCTGCGCATGACGCCGCAGCCCAACAAGTAGTAGTTTCGGGTTTCCACCGCCGTCCGGTCCGCAAGCCGGGCCGGACGGCATTTTGACCTCCGCTCGCTTCGCCAGCGCGGCGCGCCTGCGCGCATTGGCCAGGCTGCGTCCAGCTCATCCTGTCCGACCCGCTCGCGTGCTGATTTTTCATTGCCATCGGCGGGCGGAGAGACTACACTGACCTACTGCGGTATTATCCCTTCCGTGGTTGACCGCTTTCTCCGATTCACCTGATCAGCCCGCGCTGATGGCAGCGTGCCGGGGGTTCGCGATGTTGGAGATCACCCCGAACGAAACCAACGGCAAGATTGATCGGACCGGCAAAGAATCCGGACGGCTGCTGGTGCTATCCAACCGCGCGCCGATCCGGATCATCAGCGAAGGGGGACGCCGGCGCATCGAGCCGACCGTGGGCGGAGTAGGGGCGACATTTCTGCGCCTGCTGGAGCGCCATGGCGGAGTGTGGATCGCGTGGTCAGGCAGCAAGACGGCGCCGGCGCCGCTGCGGATGCCGCCCGATGAGCCGCGTTTTTCGATGGTGTTTCCGCCGCTGACCGAGCGCGACATTTCCTTTTACTACTATGGGATGTGCAACCGCGGGTTATGGCCGCTGATGCATCTGATGCCGCAGAATTGCCATTTCCGCGTCCAGCACTGGAACAACTACAAAGCGGTCAACGAACTGTTCGCCAAGGTGACTGATGCCCACGCCAGCGACGAGGATCGGGTATGGATTCAGGATTTCCATCTGGCCTTGGTCCCGGCGTTGCTGCGCAGGCATCGGCCGACGCTGCCCAGCGGCCTGTTCTGGCATGTGCCGTTTCCGCCCGAATCCTTCTTTCGCATCTTTCCCTGGCGCCGTGAGCTGCTCGAGGGGATGCTGGGCGCCGACCTGATCGGATTTCACACCGCCGCCTATGCCGACCACTTCGTGGAGTGCTGCGCCAAAATTTGCGGT
>Ga0070740_10006416_pt1 | contig 10322 bp, 7 predicted proteins | sample Coa_R2_FD_67286 | JGI IMG/M metagenome (GOLD analysis project Ga0070740, IMG submission 67286) | Surface soil microbial communities from Centralia Pennsylvania, which are recovering from an underground coalmine fire - Coalmine... | ecosystem: Environmental > Terrestrial > Soil > Unclassified ...
TTCTGGGCCTTCGATCCCTACGCCATGGACAATCCGTTGTCATTCGACAGGTCGCTTTATCCAGGGCTTCAGTTGCAGGAAGACCCAGGCAATACGTGGTCCGTATGGATGAAACAAACGACCGGGTACTTGCAGGGTGATTTCGACGGACACATCGGCAATCTTCCGTACAGCGCAAATGTCGGTGTGCGTGTGGTCCGCACCAATCTCGACATCACCCAGCACCTGACGGGTCTTCCCGGTCCCAACCTGACGCTTCCCGCCGACGCCGGAACGCAGGTCACACGGCGTAGCTACCAAGACGTCCTGCCCGCGGCCAATTTCGCGCTGGACATCACCGACAACCTGAAACTCCGCCTGGCTTATTCGAAGAACATGATGCCGCTGGACCTCAGCACCTGGGGTGGCGGATTGACTTTGGGTTATTCGCTGGTGCAAACCCCGACCGGACAGATTTTTCGCGTCTCGCAAGGCAGCTCGACCGGCAACCCGGATCTCAATCCATGGCGCTCCAAGAACTACGGTGCCTCGCTCGAGTACTACATCAACCCGACCAGCATGCTCAGCCTCGCGTTTTTCCGCATCAACGTGCAGAGCTTCATCCTGCAAGGCAGCGTCATCAACTGCGATCTTCCCGACGCGGATGGCGTGGTGCGCGGCCACTGCGTCGTCATCACCGAGCCACTGCAGGGGACGGGCAACAGCATCCACGGCGCGGAGTTCGACTATCGCCAGGGATTCACGTTCCTGCCGGGGTTCCTGTCGAATACCGGTCTCGAGTTCAATGCCACATTCGCGCCCAGCGACTCGGGGCAAACGGATCTGTCCGGCACCAAGATTCCCTTCCAGGACAACTCCGAAAAATCCGGCAACCTGATTTTGTGGTACCAGAACGACCGCTTCCAGGCGCGTGTGGCATACAACTATCGTTCGCGCCGCGCCGTATCCCAGGATGTAGGAGGCATCACGGGGCTGGAAGAATACGAAGCGCCCCAGAAATACATCGATGCATCCGTCTCGTACAAGATCAACAAATACGCAGAGGTATTCGTGCAGGGGACCAACCTCAGCAACGAGTACCAGCGCTACTACCTTGTCTGGCCGGATCAGGAAGGACATGCCAATTACTCCGAGCGCCTGGTGATGGTCGGCGTGCGCGGCCAGTGGTGACCGGAGCAAGAGGGATGTTCGGCGAAATCGGCTTCGGCGCCGCGTGCCGGCGACACCGGAAGGCGCGAATGACTTCGCGGCTGATGTTGCGCAACAGCTGAACCCGCATACGGCAGGCCAGACATGCAGGAATCCGAGAAAACTTCTCCGGCGCGAGGTGAAGGCTTCCACCGCTCGATCGGCCTGTTCTCCGGGACCGCGATCAACATGACGCAGATGTGCGGAATCGGGCCGTTCATCACGATCCCGCTCATGGTCGCCGTGATGGGTGGACCACAGGCCATGATCGGCTGGATCGCGGGCGCCATCCTGGCCGCGTGCGACGGCATGGTGTGGTCGGAACTGGGCGCGGCGATGCCGGGTTCGGGCGGAACCTACGTCTATTTGCGCGAAGCCTTCCAATACCGCACCGGCAAGCTGATGCCGTTCCTTTTCATCTGGACGGTGCTGCTGACGATCCCGCTGATCATGTCGACCGGCATCATCGGAATGGTCGAATACCTCGGCTTCTTTTTTCCGCACCTGAGCTGGACCGCCGTGCACCTCATCAGCGTGCTCGCGAGCTTTCTGGTGGTGTTCCTGTTGTACCGCCGGATCGAATCCATCCGCGCGATCACGGTCGCGCTGTGGATCATCATGCTGGTCGCGGTGGTTGGCACGTCCGTGGCCGGCTTCGCCGATTTCCATCCGGCGCTGGCTTTCACCTACCCGCGAGATGCCTTCGGCGGTCATTTCTTCATCGGACTCGGCGCGGGGCTGGTGATCGGGATCTACGACTACCTCGGATACTTCACCACCGCGTACATGGGCGACGAGTTGCGCGATCCGGGCCGCACGATGCCCGGCTCGATCCTCGTCTCGGTGATCGCGATGATGTTCGTCTATCTCGCGCTGAACATCAGCGTGCTGGGCGTGGTGCCCTGGCAGGACGTCGCAGCATCGAAGTCGATCGCCTCGCTGGTGGTCGAGCACAGCTGGGGACACTTCGCGGCGGCGGTGATGACCATCCTGATCATCGTGACTGCATTCGCTTCGGTGTTCGCGGGGCTGCTGGGGGGCTCACGCGTGCCGTATCAGGCCGCGCACGATGGAGTGTTCCTGTCCGCGTTCGGAAGGCTGCATGCCAGGCATGGTTTCCCGCACGTGGCCTTGCTCACCATGGGCATCGTGATGGCAGCGGGGACATTCTTCGATCTCGGCGAAGTCATCAACATGCTGCTGGCCGCCACGATCATCGTGCAGTCGGCGGCGCAGATCGTCGCGCTGATAGTGCTGCGCAAGCGCCAGCCGGAGCTGCCGCGGCCGTATCGGCAATGGTTGTATCCGCTGCCGTGCATCGTCGCGATGCTGGGATGGATTTACGTGTACGTATCGGCCTCTACGCTGTCGCTGATCCTGTCCGGCGCATGGATCCTTGCGGGTCTGGTGGTTTTCGTGATCTGGGCCAAGATCAACAAGGCTTGGCCGTTCGCGCCCGTCAAGATCCGGGAAGCCTATCTGGGGAACCACTGACGCCATGCACGTATCCATGCGGCAAGTTTTCCTGATCGCGGCGTTGGCGACGACCATTGCTCCGGGCACCACTGCCGCCAGCGCCTCCGCACCCACGCGGGTGGAAAGCGGCGCGGGTCGGACGACTGCCATCGCGCGTTGGGACATCCAGTCGAGCGCCAAGGCGCAGGAGGGCGGAGCGGAGATATCCACCGCCGGTTTCTCGACCAAGGATTGGTATCCGGTGAGCGGCCGTGCGACGGTGATGGCCGGTTTGCTGGAAAACGGCAAATACGGAGACGTGTTTTACGACGACAACCTGCGCGCGGTGGAAGTGCCGGATGCCGGACATCACCGCTTCGTCCTTCCGTGGTGGTATCGCGCGCAATTCATATTGGCAAGAAGCGCAGTCGGAATGCACACGTTGTTGCGCACCAACGGGATGATCGCCGGTGCCGACGTGTGGGTGAACGGACATCAGATCGCCGATCATGCAGTGGTCGCGGGTGCCTATCCCGTGCACGAGTTCGACGTGACACGCTGGGTGCACGGTGGCACGAACACGCTGGCCTTGCGCGTGTATCCCGCCGAACCGCAGCGCGATTTTTCGTTGGGCTGGGTGGACTGGAATCCCGAGCCCCCGGACAACAACATGGGCCCCTGGCGCGGTGTGGACATCGTGCAGACCGGGCCCGTCGAGCTGCGCTTCCCTCAAGTCTCGTCGGCACTGTCAGCTGATCTCTCGCGCGCGACGCTGACCGTAAAGGCCGAGGTGAGGAATCTCGACGGCGCGCCGCGGGATGCCACGGTCACTGGCGAGGCGGCAGGCGTTTCGCTGCAACAGAAGGTGCACCTCGAAGCGGGTCAGGCGCAAACCATTTCGTTTTCGTCCCAGACCGATCCGCGCCTCGTGTTGGCTCACCCGAAGGTCTGGTGGCCGATCGGCATGGGTGATCATCCGCTGTACGACTTGAAACTCGCCGCGTCGGTGGACGGTGCGGAATCCGATCGTACCGGCACGACGTTCGGCATTCGCAGCGCGACATCGAAGCTCACGAAGCAGGGCTATCGCCAGTTCTTCATCAACGGCAAGCCGGTGCTGATCCGCGGCGCCGGTTGGGCGCCAGACATGTTTCTGCGTGTGCAGCCTGGACGGTTGGAGGCGGAATTCAGTTACGTGCGCAATCTCGGCCTCAACACGATACGCAGTGAAGGCAAGTTGGAGGACTCGCATTTCTACGATCTCGCCGATCGCTACGGCATCATGATCCTGCCTGGTTGGGAATGTTGCGACAAATGGGAATCCGCGGCGAGGACGGGCGGCGAGCCATGGGACAGCGCGGACATGAAGATCGCGCAGGAGTCGATTGCAAGCGAGGCGCGGCTGCTGCGCAATCATCCGTCGGTCATCGGTTTTCTGATCGGCAGCGACAATGCGCCGCCGGAAAACGTCGCCGGCATGTACGTCGAGACGCTGCGCGCGGCGGACTGGAACACGCCGATCATTTCCGCCGCTTCCGATCAGACCAGCAGGGCGGCCGGTCCGTCCGGCATGAAGATGGCCGGTCCCTATGCGTGGGTGCCGCCTGCGTACTGGTACGCCGACAAACTGGGCGGCGCGTTCGGCTTCGATTCGGAGGTGGGCGCGGGCGCGGACATTCCACGCCTCGAAGACATCAATCGCATGCTGTCGCCGCTGGCGCAGGAAGCCCTATGGAAATATCCGAAGGTTCGGCAATTCCACGCGACCGCTTCATGGTCCCCTTTTGCGACGCTGGAGCCCTTCGACAACGCGCTCGCGAAACGTTATGGATCACCCAAGGATCTTGCGGATTATGTGCAGAAGGCGCAGCTCGAGAATTACGACAACACCCGCGCACAGTTCGAGGCGTTCAACGCACGCATGGATTCGGCCAATCCATCCACCGGCGTGATCTACTGGATGCTCAACAACGCGTGGCCGTCGCTGCACTGGCACCTGTACGACTGGTACATGAATCCCGCGGGCGCGTATTTCGGCGCGAAGAAGGCCAACGAGCCGCTGCACATCCAGTATTCGTACGACGACCGCGCGATCGTGCTGGTGAACCACACGCTCATCGATGCGCAGGGCCTGCGCGCGCGGATGCAGGTGCGCAATCTGGATGGCAGCGTGCGTTACGACAAGTCTTTCCCCGGTATCAATGTTGCGGGCAACCGCACCTTGAAGGTGACAACGCTTCCCGAGCTATCAGGCTTGTCGTCGACATATTTCGTCGAACTGAACCTCACATCCAGTGACGGCCAGCCGTTCAGTCGCAATGTTTACTGGCTCTCCACGCGGAAAGACGTACTCGACTGGAAGCATTCGAACTGGTACCTGACGCCGCTCACGCAGTATGCGGACTTCACCGCGTTGCAATCGCTGCCGGCCGCGACAACGCAGGTGCACGCGACAACGCGGCGCGTGGGCGACGACAACGTCACCACGGTCACGCTCACCGTTCCGACATCCTCGAAAGCCGTCGCCTTGTTCCAGCACCTTTCAATCCGCCAATCCGCGCACGGCGATCTTGCGCTACCCATCCTGTGGAGCGACAACGACGTCACGCTGTGGCCCGGCGAATCAGTGACTGTGAGCGCGCATTACGCATCGAAAGGAGTCACGGCGCCGGTGGTCGAAGTGAGCGGGTGGAATGTACCGGTCCGCCATGTGCCCGCAGCGGGTTCCGGTGCCACTGCAACAGACACCCGCTCGCATTGAGTTTGCCAAACGAAACGTTCATGAAGCGCGCCAACATCAGCGACGTGGCCCGCGCGGCACAGACCTCGCGCAAGACCGTCTCGCGCGTGCTCAACAACGAGCCGAACGTACGCGCGTCGACCCGCCAGCAGGTTCTGGATGCAATGGCCGCGCTGAAATATCGCCCGCTCACGTCGGCCCGCAGTCTTGCGACCAACCGGTCTTTCATGGTCGGCCTGCTGTACGACAACCGTTCGCCCAGTTACATCATGGCCGTGCAGGCCGGCGTGCTCGAGGCCTGTGAAGCGCAGCATTACAGCATGATGGTGCAGCCGCTGGTTTCGGCCGCGCCCGATTTCGTGGAGCGAGTCGACGACGTCCTGACGCGACATCGGCCCGACGGATTGATCCTGACGCCGCCGATTACCGATCACGCCGCGCTTCTGAAGCACCTGCGCAAGAACGGCATCCCGTTCGCCTCGATTTCCCCACGTCATCCGGAAAACCAGGTCGGCGTGATCCTGCGCGAACGCGAAGCTGCCGCCGCGATGGTGGCGCACCTGGTGTCGCTGGGTCACACGCGCATCGCGCACATCGTGGGCGATCTGGATCACGGGGCAGGGGTATGGCGCCTGGCCGGCTATCGAGATGGCATGGAGCGCGCCGGTTTGAAGGAAAACCCGGCATACGTGGTGCCCGGCAGGTTTTCCTTCGAATCGGGCGTGGCTGCCGCCCGCGAGTTGCTGGCCCTTCGGCAACGGCCGACCGCCATCTTCGCGGGCGACGACGACATGGCCATCGGCACGATTTGGGCCGCATACGAAGCAGGCTTGTCGGTGCCCGGCGATATTTCCGTGTGCGGCTTCGACGACACGACGATTGCGACGCAGGTGTGGCCGCCGCTCACGACCATCCACCAGCCTGTGCACGAAATGGCGCGCCGCGCCACCGAGGAGCTGTTGCGGCTTGTGCTCGGCCGCGGCGATGCGGAAATGGTCGAGCTCGATTACGAAATCCGAATTCGAGCCTCGACCGGCCCGCGGCCATAGACGAATCTGATAAACCTTTCTGTTGTCATTCCCTGGAGGTAATCCATGGCTGTTCATGCAAAGCTGAGGAGCCGGTTTTGAACATCGCAATTCCGGGATAACACCGTCCACACGGGCGCTACCGTGTGGGCGCGTTTGCGCCTGCGATACTGGGCAGGCGAAACACTCCATCCAGAGGGGCACATGCATGTCCGCCGCACAGGATTCCGTGAAGCCAGCGAGAACGTTCCATTTCATCTCCGGCCTGCCGCGTTCGGGCAGCACGCTGCTGGCGGCGATCCTGAGGCAGAATCCCCGGTTTCACGCAGGCATGACCAGCCCCGTCGCCGACATCATGGGCGTGATGATGGCGGAGATGAGCAGCAAGAACGATTTCTCGTTCGCGATTTCCGATGAGCGGCGGATTGCAGTGCTGCGCGGGCTCGTCGAGAGCTTCTATGCCGGTGAAGGGAATGCCGAAGTCGTGTTCGACACCAGCCGGCTCTGGTGCAGCAGGATGCAGATGCTGGACATGCTGTTTCCGCGGGGCAAGGTCATCGCGTGCGTGCGCCAGTTACCATGGGTGCTGGACAGCATGGAACGGCTGGTGCGCAAGCAGCCGGTCAATGTCAGCAAGGTTTTCCGGTTTGACACCAACACGACGGTGTACTCGCGGGTGCAGGCGCTGACCGATCCGCGCGGCATGGTCGGCTTCGCATTCCAGGCGATCAAGGATGCGTTCTACGGGCAGTACGCCGCGGGCCACCTGATGCTGCTGACATACGAAACGCTGACGCAGAGTCCCGATGCCGCCATGCGCGCGGTATACAAGTTCATCGGCGAGCCCTGGTTCGAGCACGACTTCAACGACGTCGAGTACGGCGCCAGTGAGTTCGACTCGCGCGTCGGCATGCCTGGACTGCATACGGTACGTTCAAAGGTCGAGGCGCCTGAACGCAAGACGATCCTGCCGCTGGAAATCTTCAACCGCTTTTTGCCCGAGTCGTTCTGGCTGGATCCGAAGAACAACATCAGCGGGGTTCTTGTGGTCTAACGCATACACGCGCGCGAAGTCATGTAATCTGCATCGGTTTCGCGCGGATTGTGGAATGGCGTCAGAGAGCCAAAAAACGAGCGCGGCTGCGACTTCCACGTCGTGGAGGCTCTGTGTAGCGCCGATGATGGACTGGACCGACCGGCACTGCCGGTATTTCCATCGTCTGCTCTCGCCGCACGCGCGTCTCTACACCGAGATGGTCACAGCGGACGCGTTGCTCCACGGCAACCGGCGGCATCTGCTGGAACACAATCGGGAAGAACATCCCGTCGCGCTGCAACTGGGCGGCGCCGAACCGCACGAGCTGGCGCAAGCGGCGCGTTACGGCGCGCAAGCCGGTTACGACGAAATCAATCTCAACGTTGGCTGTCCTTCCGATCGCGTGCAGTCGGGCCGCTTCGGCGCCTGCCTGATGCGCGAGCCCGAACTGGTGGCCGAGTGCGTGCGCGCGATGCGCGAATCGGTGCGCGTTCCGGTAACCGTGAAATGCCGGATCGGCGTGGACGAGCAGGATGAGTATGTCGATTTGCAACGCTTCGCGGAACTGATGATCGACGCCGGCGTGCGCACGTTGATCGTGCACGCGCGCAAGGCATGGCTGCGGGGGTTGTCGCCGAAGGAGAACCGCGAAATTCCGCCGCTGAACTATCAGCGCGTGTATCGGTTGAAACGGGAACTGCCGCAACTGACCGTGATCATCAACGGCGGCATCGTGCACGACGATGCCGTGCAAACACATCTGCGGCACGTGGACGGGGTGATGCTCGGGCGGCTGGCCTATCACGAGCCCCACGCGCTGGCGCGCATCGATGCCATGCAGTTCGGCGGCGAGCCCATCGCACGAGAGCAGGCCCTGCGCGCGATGCGCCCTTACGTCGAGGCGGAACTGGCGCGCGGCACCAAGTTGAAATATATGGCGCGGCACGTGCTCGGCCTCTATCACGGCCAGCGCGGCGGCCGCGCATTCCGTCGCGTATTGAGCGAAGGCGCGCACCGCGACGACGCGGACTGGGACACCGTGGAAGCCGCACTGCGGCTCACGGCGGAGCTTCCGGTCCGGACCGCATAGCCGGTTCAGCACGAATTCAATGGCTCGCGCCATGATCGTCGCATTACCCGGATACGCGCGCCGCGGCGGCGAAGCGCATCCGCACCGATCCCGCATCCGTCGCCCGATCTTGATCTCGACTCGCCATGCCTGTTCGCTTCGCCACTGCCTTGCTTATCTTCATTCTGGGTGCCGTCGCGCTCGCCGCGCCGCCGTCCAAGTCGCAGAACGGGCATCAGCAGATGAGCCTGGAGAGCGCGGTGCAGCACGTGCAGCAACAGACCAATGGACGCATCCTGGCTGCGGACAGCATCCAGAATGGCCGCAACAAGCTTTACCGCATCAAGGTGCTCACGCCGGACGGGCATGTTCGCGTGATGCAATTGCATTCCAACGATACGCCGGATAACAAGCCACCCAGGGACAAGAAACGCGACGGTTCCGACGGTCATTGACGCCTGGGCGGTACGCAGGGAGACAAACGCATGCGCATTCTTCTGGTGGAAGACGAAGCTCCGCTGCGCGAAACGCTGGCGGCGCGGCTGAAGCGCGACGGTTTCGCGGTGGACGCCGCGCAGGACGGCGAAGAAGGCCTGTATCTCGGCCGCGAGGTGCCGTTCGATCTTGCGATCGTGGATCTGGGCCTGCCTAAGATGTCGGGTATGGATCTGGTGCGCCAGTTGCGCGAACAGGGCCGCAGTTTCCCGATCCTGATCCTCACCGCGCGTTCGTCGTGGCAGGACAAGGTGGAAGGCCTGAAATACGGCGCCGACGATTACCTCGTCAAACCTTTCCATGTCGAGGAACTGCTGGCGCGCATCAACGCGCTGGTACGGCGCGCGTCGGGCTGGTCCAAGCCGGTGCTGACCTGCGGGCCGATCAAGCTCGACACCACGGCGCAGACGGTGACGGTCAACGGCAAGAACGCCGATCTCACTTCATACGAATACAAAGTGCTGGAATATCTGATGCTGCACGCCGGCGAGCTGGTTTCGAAGGCCGATCTCACCGAGCACATCTACCAGCAGGATTTCGATCGCGATTCGAACGTGCTGGAAGTCTTCATCGGTCGCTTGCGGCGCAAGCTCGATCCGGAGGGCATCCTGAAACCGATCGAAACCGTGCGCGGCCGGGGTTACCGCTTCGCCATCCCGCGCGAAGAGAACGAGGAAAGCGCCGCCGGGTGACGACATTCCTGTTGACATCGGCACGCGCCGCCGCCTTGCTATGCGGATGGTCGCAGAGAATTCCGACGCGAACGTAGAGCGAGCAGAAAGCGAGACGAAGGCGCGGCCGCTTTCGCTGGCCGCGCGTTCGACCATCGCGACAGGTCTGGTGCTTGCGGGTTTTCTGGGCTTGGCCGGCTTCGCGCTCGATCGCGCCTATTCGCAGGCTGCGCTCTCGGCGCTGCGCGATCGCCTGCAAAGTTACGTCTATGCCTATCTCGCCGGCACGGAAATCACTCGTGCCAACAAGGTGAGCCTGCCCGAAGTGCCGCCGAACCAGGATTTTTCGCGGCCGGGTTCCGGGTTGTACGCAGTAGTCACCGGACAGGATGGCTATCTCTGGGAGTCACCCTCGGCGCTGGGCCGCGAACTGCCCTTCAACACCATGCTCGCCCCGGGACAGACGCAGTTCCGCGGACCTCTGCCGACCAGCGCGGGCAATGTGTATCTCCTGAGTGAAGGCGTGGATTGGGAGCTGAAGGACCGCAGCTATCGCATGACGGTGAACATCGCCGAAAGCGAATCGCAATTCGACGATCAGCTCGCGGCATACCGGCGCACCCTGTTCGGATGGCTCGCC
>Ga0070740_10006417_pt1 | contig 10321 bp, 10 predicted proteins | sample Coa_R2_FD_67286 | JGI IMG/M metagenome (GOLD analysis project Ga0070740, IMG submission 67286) | Surface soil microbial communities from Centralia Pennsylvania, which are recovering from an underground coalmine fire - Coalmine... | ecosystem: Environmental > Terrestrial > Soil > Unclassified ...
GGATACTGCGGGTCGGCAATCCCGCCGCCATCGAGCAGCTCGTCATCCAGTTCGGATTCGTCGCCTATGTCGCCTTCGTCGCATCGTATGGGGAAAAGGAGGTGGCCGCCTACTTTATCGGCGTCAGAATCCTCGCGCTTTCGTTCCTTCCCGGATTCGGCTTCTCCTCCGCCTCCGCCACGCTCGTGGGGCAGGGACTCGGCGCCGGCGATCCCGAATTCTCGCGCAAGGCCGGATGGGTCTCGACGCGGCTTGCAATCGTCCTGATGAGCGCGATGGGTCTCGTCTTCATCATCTTTGCCCGCCAGATCGCCGCCCTCTTCATCGACGATCCCCAGGTCATCGATTACACCGTGACCTTCATGTACGCGCTCGGCGCCGCCCAGCCCCTCATGGCGATCGATTGGACCATCACCGGGGCCCTGCGCGGCGCCGGAGACTCCCAGTTCCCGCTCTACGGCTCCCTGGCCGGCTTCTATGGCGTCAGGCTTTTTGTGACCATACTCATAGCCCGTCATCACGGACCGATCGTGTGGATTTGGTGGTCGCTGCTCGTTGACTACATTGTCAGGTCAGCTATCAAGAGTTGGCGTTTTCGCACCGGCAAATGGATGACGGTTGAGGTCTGAACCGGGCCCGCAAGGATGTCGCCCATGAAAACTATCGCACTCCGATCGGCTGCCTGCGCGATGCTCCTCGGGCTTTGGGGATGCACCAGCCTGCCGAATCCCAATCTTCCCGACGCAAAGCTCGTTCAGCAGTTCGAACCCAGGGATCTCAGCACCCACGCCGTCCGCTCCATCCGGCAGGTCGAGGTCAGAAAGATGGCGGTGATGCCGATCGTGGCCGCCGTCCCATTCGGCGGCGACCCGCTCGCTCCCGGCGCCGCTGATACCATCACTGCCGACGTCTATCAGCAGGTCTCCGGGCTTTGGAAAGTCGTTGCCCAGGACAAGGTGATGAAGGCGGTGCAGGAGCTTCCCTCGGGCACTTCGCCGGACGATGCCGCGTTCAAGGTGGGCGAGGCGGTCGGCGCCGATGCCGTCCTTTACGGGACGGTCGAGCGCTACGTGGAGAGAGTCGGCGTCGGCTACGCGGCCGACAAACCCGCTTCCGTTTCCTTCACTCTCAAGCTCGCCGACATGAAGTCGAAGCAGGTCGTGTGGACCGCGAGGTTTGCCCGCACCCAGCAACCGCTCGCCAACAACTTCTTCAATCTTCCGAACTTTCTGGAGAACAAGGGGCAATGGGTTCGCGCTAGCGCCCTGGCCAACGAAGGCGTTACCGAAGCGATCACCAATCTTCGTTCCTCGCTCACCCCGCCCGAGGCATTCTCGCCCAGGACCGCCCCCACCACCGGAAGCTGAACATCCCCCCACGCCCCGTCTGTTCGTTTTCCAGGCCGCGTCCGCTTTACGGAAACCAGCGCTCGCGTAATTCTTCCTGCGTGGCCGAGATCGAGAATTCCCCGGAAATCGTCGAGGGCACGCTCGACCATATCCTCTACGTCAACGACCAGAACGGCTATGCCGTCGCGGTCGTGAAGACCTACGCCGACCGCGGAAGCGTCCGGTCGGTGACGATGGTAGGGAGTCTGGCGGGCCTCGAAATCGGCTCGGGTATCCGCGCCACCGGCCGCTTCGAAAAACATCCCCGCTTCGGCGAACAGTTCCGCGTCGATGACTTCGAGACCGTGCGTCCCGCCGGTGTCGCCGCCCTCGAACGCTACCTCGCATCCGAAATCCACGGAGTCGGGCCCTCGATCGCGCGCAGGATCGCCGAACACTTCGGCGACCAGCTCCGCGACATCCTCGACACCATGCCCGAGCGCGTGCGCGAGGTGACCGGCGTCGGTCCCGTGGTGGCGGCCCGTATCGCCGCCGCATGGCGCGATTCCTCCGGCCTTCGCGAACTGACGGTCTTCCTGCGCGGGCACGGAATCGGCGCGGCGCACGCCCGCAGAATCCACAAGCGCTATGGCCGCGAGTCGCTCGATGTCGTCAGGCGCGATCCCTACGTGCTCGCGCGCGAGATCCACGGAATAGGCTTCCGCACCGCCGACGCCATCGCAGAAAAACTCGGCATCGCCCGCAACTCCATCGAACGTGCCCGCGCCGCCGTGCTGTTCCTGATCGAGAGGATGGCGGACGAAGGACACGTCTACACCCCCCGCGAGTATCTGGAATCCCAGTTCCAGTCCGGCCTCGAGATGGACCCCGACCTTGTCGATCGAGCTCTCGATGAGCTTTCGTCGTCCGGCGCCGCAGTGGTTGAGGATGCGGGCGGGCAAGTGGCCGTCTATCTCGCCCGCCTTCACGCGGCCGAGGTGAACGTCGCCGCGCGGCTTCGCGCGATGACCCAGGCGCGGCCGATGAGCCGCCAGGCGGCCGAACATGCCCTCGCCGCCGCCGTCAGCGCCGGCGGAGTCGCGCTCTCCAACGAGCAGATCAAGGCGATTCGCACCGCCCTCTCCAGCCCGGTTAGCGTCATCACCGGAGGTCCGGGCACCGGCAAAACCACCATCCTGAGGTCGCTTCTCGTGGCTTTGGCCGATGCGGGCCTCAAGCCCGTCCTCGCGGCTCCCACCGGCCGCGCCTCCCGCAGGCTTCAGGATGCGACCGGGCGCGACGCCCGAACCATCCATCGCCTCCTCGAGTACTCGCCCGAGACCGGAGGCTTCCTGCGCGGAGAGAAGTTCCCCCTGCGAACCAATTTCCTCATCGTGGATGAAGCCTCGATGATGGACATCGAACTCGCTTCGAGTCTTCTCTCGGCCCTGATGCCGAATTGCTCGCTGGTGCTGGTCGGCGACCGCGACCAGTTGCCCTCCGTCGGCCCCGGCAGCGTGCTCAAGGATGTAATCGCGTCGGACCTCGTGCCTGTGGTCCAGCTTCGCGAGGTGTACCGTCAGGCGCGCGAAAGCCGAATCGTCGCCAACGCCCACGGACTAAACCGCGGCTACTTTCCCGATATCTCCAACGATCCGGGCGGCGACTTCTTTTTCTTCGAAAGAGCCGCTCCCGAGGATGTCTTGGCCACGATAAGGCAGCTCGTCCGCGAACGCCTCGTCGGCCGCTTCGGCATCTCCGATCCCCGCGAGATCCAGGTGCTCACGCCCATGAATCGCGGACCGCTCGGCACTCACGCGCTCAATCGCGAACTGCAGCAGTTGCTCAATCCGGCGGGACGCGCAATCCGCGCCGGCGATCGCGAACTGCGCGAAGGCGACCGCGTAATCCAGCTTCGCAACGATTACGACAAGGGAATCTTCAACGGATCGATCGGCAGGATCGTCTCGGTCGATCCCGAGCGCGGACGCGTGGGCGCCGTCTTCGAGGAGGGACACGCCGACTACGATCAGTCCGAGTTCGACGAACTCGCACTCGCCTACGCCATCTCCGTGCACAAAAGCCAGGGAAGCCAGTATCCCGCCGTCATCGTCCCGATCCATCCAAGCCACTACCTGATGCTTCGGCGCAATCTGCTCTACACCGCCATCACCCGTGCCGAACGCGTGTGCGTGCTGGTCGGCACCCGCGCCGCGCTGCAGCAGGCGGTCCGCAACCAGGACGAACGCCGCCGCGCCACCAGGCTGGCCGAGCGCCTTCGAATCGACTGAAGCTGCCGCGGCTCCTTCATTGATGGAAAAGAAGCAAGCCGGCCGCGAACAGCACCAGCAGAAGGATTGCAACGGCCACCCCGATCATCATCAGCAGCGCGCCCAACGAGCGCCACGCCGAGAACCGGTTGACCTCCCCGACGCATTTCAGCTCAACCACGAATCCCCACATCAATAGCACGAAGTTGAGCAAACCCAGCTCGATCGAGCTGCGATCCACGAAATGAATGCCGCTTTGAGTGAATCGCGGCGGCGTCACCGTCCCCGCAAGCACCGAGGCGATGCTGATGATGCTGGCGGTGATGGCGGGGACGGTGGACCATGCCATCGCCGCTCTCATCTCCGCCGCCCCCGCGACTCCGCCCAGCATCCTGCAGAACAGGCGCGATGCCCATGCAATCCCGTACAGGCCGACCACCGCCCACACCGCCCCGAAAGCTGCGCCCGCCGCAACTCGCAACGGCCATAGCGGCGTGATCGCCTCCGGTCTCCCAAGCGCGGTGAACCACGATGATTCCAGCGAGCCGAGCGCCCCGCCCAAGAGCGTTATCGGGATCACGCCCCGGCGCGGGTCCGAATCCACTATCGAACGTATCGTTGCCCGTGGTTCGGCCCAGATCCTGAGCAGCGGTAACGCGGAGTCCATCATCGAGCGCCAAGCATTGCACGGATTCTGTTTCCGTGAAATTACCGCGACAGGCGGTTTCGCCCCGAACTCCGCTCTGACGGCGGCGGGGCCGCGCCGGGGATGTGTCACGCGCGCGTCCCCGCCTTCGATGGAATATCGCGATGGTTGCTAGCCGCGCCGCGCCACCATCTCACGATACTGCGCGGCTTCCTCCTCGACTGCTCGCGCCACGCTCGGCCGCCGGTACATCCTGTCCATGTACCCCTTCACCCCCGGCCATCTTCCGAGATCCACGTTGCTGTAGTTCGCCCAGTTCAACACCGTGGCCAGGTACGCGTCCGCGATCGTGAAGCGATCGCTAAGGTATTCGCGACCCCCCAGATGCTCGTTGAGGACCGACAATCGCGTCTCGGCCTTCTGCCGCGAGTACGCCTTCACCTCCTCGTTCGCCGTCGGATCCAGCAGCGGCACAAACACCACCTTGTGCAGCTCCGAAGTCGTGAAATTCATCCATTGCTGCACCCGGTAGCGTCCCATCCCGCCCTGCGGCACGAGACCGGACTCCGGCTTGCGATCGGCCACGTACTGCAGCACCGCGGGATTCTCGGTGAGCAGCTCGCCTTCGTCGGTGCGCAGCACCGGCACCTGCCCGATCGGATTGACCGCGAGGAAATCCGAGCCGTCAAAGAGCTTCTTGATGCGGGTGTCGACGCCGATGAACCGGGCCGGGATGTCGGCCTCGTACAGCGTGATCCGCGTCGCCATCGAGCACGCCAGCGGAGAGTAGTAGAGATCCATCGGGAGGGAACCTCCTTGGGAATTGATTTTTGTACCGTATGGCATAAAATTGGAGCGAGTCAAGGAGTTCTATACAGGATGGTACAAAAATCCGCGGCGCGCCGCGGCCGCCCCCGCGGCTACGACCCCGACCTCGCTCTCGCCCGCGCGATGGCCGCGTTCTGGCAGGCCGGCTATTCCGCAACCTCCCTCGACGACCTCTCCGCCGCCACCGGGATGAACCGTCCGAGCCTGTACGCGGCCTTCGGTGACAAGCCCACCCTCTACCGCACCCTCCTCGATCGCTATCGCCGAATCGCGCGCGACGGCATGGAGCGGTCGCTTGCCCCCGACCTCCCGCTGCGCGAGGCGCTGCGGCGTGTCTATCGCGCCGCGCTCGCGATGTATCTGCCGCGCGAAGGGCCGGCGCGCGGATGCTTCCTTATCGGCACCGCGCTTACCGAGGCGCCTCTCAACAAGCAGGTCCGCGCCGCTCTTGCCGCCGGATTGGCCGAAATCCAACGCGCCTTCGAATCGCGAATCCGCCTGGCCCGCGACCGCGGCGAGATCCCCTCCGGCAAGGATCCGGCCGCGTTCGCCCGGATGGCGTCCGCCGCCCTCTACTCCCTTGCCATCCATTCCCGCACCGGCGCATCGCGCGCCGCCCTTGATGCGATAACAAGGGCCGCCCTCGATCTCATCTGCGGCCCGGCAGACGCCGCCCCGGCCGCGCGATAAGGTCTGGCCGCGATCCACGGAGTCGCAGATGGAGGAGAAAGCAGCCGCGTGGAAGATGCCGCCGCTCATCAAGGTCTATGAGGCCCTCGGCGCGATCGGAGACGGCCGCGTCTCGATAATCAACGACACCCGCGCCGCCGTCGTTTCATCCGAAGGCGACAAAACCTACGACGTCGAAACATCTCCCGACCTCCGTGTCGTCTCCTCCAACGACAACGCCTCCTACTGGCAGGGATACCTCGGTTACCCCGCGATCGCGGTGATGCTTAAGCGAGGGTTCGCGGCCGCGGACGAGGCCGTGACCCGCGCGCTTTGCGGAATTCCATGGAAGAAACTCAACCGCCGCTTCCGCAATGACTATTCCAAGACGCTTGCCGACATCGACTCGCGCCTGCGCGATGCCGGCGGCGATCCCGATGCGGTCCGTGGCCGCTGCGAGGTTATCCTCGAAGAAATCCGGCGCCTTGCCCCGATCCGCGGACCGCGACGCAGGCCGCCCTCCACCGGCCGCCGCTCGTAGCCGCCCTGTCTATCCGCCGCCCCGATCGGGTAGCATCGGACGATTCCTTTGCCCAAGGAGATTTTCGATGGCGGAGCCGATAGGGAAACTCGATCACATCGGTATTGCGGTAAGAAGCGTGGCCGAGGCGCGCAAGTTCTTCGAGGGCATCCTCGGCGCGCGATTCATGTACGAGGCCGAAAGCGAACGCGCGGGCTACCGCCTTGCCGAATTCGATCTCAACGGACTCACCATCGAGCTGCTCGAGCCCTTCGGCGAGAACTCATTCCTGCACAAGTTCCTCGAGAAAAAAGGCGAGGGGATGCACCATCTCACCTTCAACGTCCCCGACATCAGGAAAAAAATCGGCGAACTGAAGGGGCAGGGCGTCCGTATCGTCGATGAAATCGAATGGTCGCCGACCTCCTACGAGGCCTTCATCTCCCCACGCTCAAGCCACGGCGTCCTCATCCAGCTCGGAAGCGGATACCCGACGCTTTCCAACGACGCCGAGTGGTTCAAGAAAAAGGATTGATGAGCCGGGCGGCGCCTATCCGATCAGCCCCGGGTTCGCGCCGCCGTCGATCGTGATGTTGGCGCCGTGGATGAAGGCGGCGCGGGGCGATGCGAGAAACCCGATCAGATCGGCGACCTCCTCCGGCTTGCCCGGCCGCCCAAGCGGCGTCATCCGCGCGTACAACTCATCGATATTCCTGCCGCGCGCCCCGCGCTCCGTGAACAATCTCAGCCGCTCGGTGAGGATCGGTCCGGGGTTCACGCCCACCACCCGCACGCCGTGCTTCGCTCCCTCGTCGGCAAGCGCCTTGGTGAAATGATTGAGCGCGGCGTTCGCCGCGCCTCCGATCATGTAGCCCGCGGTCGGACGCAGGCCCCCGGTCCCGATCACGTTGACGATCACCCCGTTTCGCCCGGACGCCATCCGCGCCATCACCTCGCGCGCCATCCGCACGTAACCGAAGAACTTGAGTTCGAAGTCAACGTGCCATTCCTCGTCGCCGAGCTTCATGAAGTCTCCCGGCCGCGCACTGCCCGCGTTGTTGATCAGGATGTCGATTCGGCCGAACGCCGATCCCGCCCGCTCGACCACGCGCCGGATATCGTCGAGCCGCGTCAGGTCGGCTGCCATCGCCTCCACGCGCCCGCCTTCGAGGCGCCTAAGCTCGCTCGCGGTTTCATCCAGGGTTTCCTGCGAGCGCGCGCAGATCAGGACCGACGCTCCTTCCTTGATGAAGAGCTCTGCGGTCGCCTTTCCGATTCCCTTGCTGCCGCCCGTGACAATTGCCGTTTTGCCGCGAAGTTCGAGATCCATGCCCGCCACGCTCGCATCGGCCCCTTCGATCGTCAAGACTCGCCCGTCTTGATGCGCCATCCCCTGCCTTAACAGGCATCGTGCTATCTGGCACGATGGCTGAAACCCCGGAACGAAGTTCGACATGAATGAAATCGCAGTTTCGATCCTGAGCGGCGCGATTCAACGCGCGCGCGCCGCGGGAGACCTTTCTTCAACCCCCGACGCAATCGCCGTCGAAGCGCCCAGAGATCCCGCCCATGGCGATATCGCCTCCAACGTTGCGCTGGTGATGGCGCGCGCCGAGGGCAAGCCTCCGCGCAGAATCGCCGACATCATCCGCAGTCATGCCGAACTGCCGCCCCAGGTGATCGAGATAACCGTCGCGGGACCGGGCTTCATCAATTTCCGGATGGCGCCGCGCTACTGGCACGAGCAGATGCGCCTTGCCGCCGCCGACCCCAAGGGTTTCTTCCGCCCGGCCAGGTGGAGCCTCGGAAAAGATGCCGGCGACCGCGTTCAGGTCGAATTTCTCTCCGCCAACCCCACCGGCCCGCTTACCGTCGGCCACGGACGAAACGCCGTCCTCGGCGATACCATCGCCCGGCTCTTCGAGGCCGCCGGCTTCAACGTTACCCGCGAGTACTACTTCAACGACGGCGGACGCCAGATGAAGCTGCTCGGCGCCTCGGTGCGCGCCCGCTACCTGCAGGCGTTGGGCCGCCCCGCCGAACTTCCCGAGGACGGCTACCGGGGCGAGTACATCCGCGATATCGCCCTCCAGCTTGTCGAGCAGCACGGCGACAAGCTCGCCGATTCCGAGGATCTCGAGGTCTTCCGAACCGCTGCCGTCAAGGCAATCTTTGCTGACATCGACAAGACCTGCCATCGCCTCGGAATTCGCTTCGACGTGTTCACCAACGAGCTTGACCTGATGCAATCGGGCAAGGTTGATGCGGTCTTGCGCGCGCTCGAAGAACGCAATCTGCTCGTGGAACGCGACGGCGCCATCTGGCTCCGCGGCGAGCCCATCGGCCTGCCCAAGGACGAGGTCCTTGTCAGATCGGGTCCGGACCGCGAACCGACCTATCGCACCCCCGACATCGCGTACCATATCGAAAAGCTAAAGGCCGGCTACGGACTGATCGTGGACGTGTTCGGCGCCGACCATATCGCCGAGCATCAGCAGGTGATCGCCGCCGTCAAGGCGCTCGGCCACGACGTATCGCCCATCCGCGTCATCATCTACCAGTTCGTGACCCTCACGCGCGGGGGAGAAAAGGTCAAGATGTCCACGCGCAAGGCAACCTACGTCACGCTGGATGAGTTGATCGACGAGGTCGGCGCGGACGTCGTGCGCTTCTTCTTTTTGTTCCGCAAGTCCGACAGCCATCTCGATTTCGACCTGGACCTTGCCCGCAAGCAGGCGCCCGAGAATCCCGTCTTCTATGTGCAGTATGCCCATGCGCGCCTCTCCAGCATCTTCCGCGAAGCTGAAAAGGCGGGCCTCGCTATCCCCTCGGACTCGCAGTCCGTGAAGCTCGAGATGCTTTCCGAGGAGGAACTCGCGCTGGCCAGGCGGGCGACCACGCTGCCGGAGGTGATGACCGCCTCCGCCCGGGAACTCGAACCGCATCGAATCCCGTTTTATCTCCTCGAACTCGCCGGCGATTTCCATCGCTATTACAATAAACCCTCGAATCGTATAATCGGCCCTGATCGCGATTTGAGCATCGCACGTCTCTTCCTCGCGCGGCTGCTCAAAACGGCGATCGCCGCCGGGCTCGAGCTGCTCGGGGTCAGCGCGCCGGTGCGGATGTGAGGTGGGGAGATGCGATTCGAGATCAGGGCAGGGGGATTCTTCATAATTCTCGTCGGGTTGCTGGGTCTCTCGGGAGTCGTGTTTTTTCTGGGCGTGATGGCGGGTAACGAGATCGCCCGCCAGAACACTCCCGATCAGTCCCAGGTCTCTTCGGTCTTTCCCCTGCCGAGCCCTCCCCCCGTGGAAGCGACTCCGACCGCGGCTCCGCTCGCCGTCAATCCGACTCCCGGCCCGATCGCGGCCGCATCGCCGTCGCTCGCTCCCCGTCCTTCCATTTTCACTCCGAGGGCGGCGGCGTCGCCCATGGCCGCCGTGCCCTCGGCGGCGCCCAGCCTTGCCCGAGTCGCCGCCACTCGCGCGGTCGCCGGCGCTCCCACTCCCGCCGCTCCCGCGCGCAAGCATCCGTTCAACATCCAGATCGAGGCCGTGATGGATCGCGATGGCGCGCAGCAGATGGTTCGGCGGCTGCAGGCGCTGGGCTACCCCGCCCGGGCCGAGACCACCGATATCGACGGCCAAATCTGGTATCGCGTGCGCGTCGGCCCCTACGATTCCCAGGAAGAGGCGCAGGCCGCCCAGGAAAAACTCCGCGCACAGTACCGCGCCGCCTACGCCGGCCATTGACGCCGCCTCCGGCCGCGTACGTCCTTTCGCCGACCCCGACTCCAACCGGCTCGGCGCAAGCCTCTGTCCGTCCTCCGCTCGTCCTGTACAATAGGGCCGCATCGAGGAGCGGATGGATGGCGCGGAGACCTTCCCGCAAAAACGGCGCTGCACCAATCGAATCTGAAACCGCCTCTTCGGCGGTCGAGCCCTATTTCGCCTCACGGTCCGGCGATTTCGCGCTCTACCTCGGCGATGCGATCGAGCTTATCCCTCGCCTCGGTCTTGAGTCCTCCGTTCACGCGATCTTCGCCGATCCTCCGTAC